>Ga0209604_1000190_pt1 | contig 60570 bp, 57 predicted proteins | sample AD_UKC097_MetaG_FD_184405 | JGI IMG/M metagenome (GOLD analysis project Ga0209604, IMG submission 184405) | Active sludge microbial communities of municipal wastewater-treating anaerobic digesters from USA - AD_UKC097_MetaG (SPAdes) (version 2) | ecosystem: Engineered > Bioreactor > Anaerobic >...
CGGCTGACACTACTGGTTGAAGTTTGCTTCAGCACGGTAACCCGATATAAAATTAATCCGTTCAACGGAGTGTGGCTGGAAAATCAACAACTGATCCTGCCTTGTTTAAAAAACGGGGGGATGTGAGCTGGCAATAAAAAAGATTGACAGGCTGCTTATGGCAAAGCATCTATGCCTAAAGTCTTAATTCAGGAAGGAACAACATGCTCCAGCAGATGTCCCAGACCCTTGGCCTGAGGCAGATCCACACGCTGATCGACGCCCCGGGCGAGTTTTTGGCGGAGGTTAAATCCCGCGAACTAAAGCGTTTTGACCGCAAAGCAAGCGAACTGCGGGAACACTATACCCAGGTGGGCAGGCTGCTGGATACCCTGCGGGAAGAGGACTCCGCCAGAAGGCAACTGCGCGACCTCTTTGCCCATATCCCCCGCCTGGTGCTTCCCTCAAAACGCGCCGAACTGCCCCTGGCCCTGCACGAACTCTTTCTGATCAAGGAATTCCTCTACCACTACCATAATTTGCGCGAATTCATCCGTGGCAAAGGCTGGATGGACCTGCTGATCCTGCCGGACACTTCAGAACTGTTTGCCATGCTTGATCCTGATGGCGGCGGCCAGCCCTCGTTTCGCATTTCGCCCGCCTATTCGTCCAAACTGGGGGAGATCATCGCCGCCCGCCTGGAACTCGCCCACAAGCTGAAATACGCCCGCGGGCAACTTTTGGCTGAAGCGCGGAGGGAGCTTGAACTGCCCCAGCTCAAGGACGAGTTTACTCTTTCCCGAGGCCAGGCGGAGCTTACTGAGCGTGTCCTGCGCTCGCCATACTACATACTCAGTTCGGAAAGCATCGCCAATTACAGTTTCACCTTGGCGGATGACGAGCATTGCCTGGACCTCAAGAAACGGCTGAGCAGCCTGGAAGCCAAGCGGGAAAAGGAAGAGGAGCGCATCCTGAAAGACCTTTCCCACAAGATCATCGCTGCCCTGCCCCTGCTGCACGAAGCCCTGGAACTTACCGGGCAAGGCGGCTGGCGCTTCCTGCTGGCAGATTTTGCCCTGGCTTATGGCTGCTGCATTCCCACCCTGCACCGCAAAAAGCTGATCAGGATACAAGCTGCCGTGAACCTGCCCCTCAAGCTGCATCTGGAGGGACGGGGGAGGCGCTATCAGGCGCTGGATTATGACTTTGACCAGCCCGTTTCGCTGATCACCGGGCCCAACATGGGCGGCAAAACCACCATCCTCAAAACCCTGGGGCAGCTTTGCTGGCTCGCCCGCCAGGGAATTCCCCTGCCCTGTGCCAAGGCAGAACTTCCCCTCTTCGACCACATCTGGTACAATCAGGACGAAAGCGGCAGCGCGGATTTGAGCAGCTTCGGGCGGGAAGTCGTTTCCTTTGTGGAAACGCTTGAACTGGAAGGCAACACCCTCTTTCTGCTGGATGAATTTGCCAAGGGCACCAATCCCACGGAAGGCGAATTGCTGGCCTCGGCTGTGCTGCGCCACCTGGCCGCCGCGGGCAAATTCTGCATTGCAGCCACCCACTTCACCGCTCCCGCCATGCTGGAAGGACTGCCCCAATACAGCATCGCCGGACTGGACAAGCAGTCCCTGGCCTTGCAGAAAGGCCTCGGATTGAGCCCCGCGCAGCGCCTCAAATCCCTGAGCGAAGCCATGGACTACCGCCTCAGACGCCTGGAAAAGCACGAAGCGCCGCCCCTGAGCGCCATCCAGGTGGCCCGCATCCTGGGTATGCCCGAGGCAATCCTCCAATTGACCCGAAAGGACATCAAATGAACAAGATTGGCATCAAGGACACCACCGAGATAGCCCTGGAAATTGGGCGCATCCTCCTCCAGAGCGGAGCCACCGCCAACCGGGTGGAACTCATGCTGCACAAGGTCTGCTTTGCCCTGGGCTATCAGCATTCCGATTCCTACGTGACCCCCACGGGGATTTTCCTCTCCGTCTCGGACAGCGCGGATAGCCTCACCACCAGCATCAAACGCATCGATAACCGCCGCACCGACCTGGGCAAGATCACCCGCCTCAGCCGCTTTGTGTACGAACTGGAAACCACCAAATGCAAAGGCGGAAGGTGTTCGCTGCAGGCGGCGGATATCCGCAAGGAACTGTTCTGGATCGACAACGAACGCACCTATCCCACTTGGCTCACGGTGCTCTGCGGAGGTATCACCAGCGGCTGTTTCTGCCTGCTTTTTGGAGGCAGCTGGGCGGAGTTTGGCGTGGCCTATCTGGTGGGTGTGCTGGTGAGCCTGACTCTCAATTTCCTGAGCCTGATCAATATCAACAACTTCCTGCTGCACATTGCCGGATCGGCGGCCGTGGTGCTTTTCGCCAAGCTGCTGGACCTGGTGGTGCCGGGCATCAAGCTGGACAACATCATCATCGGCGGCATCATGCTGCTGGTGCCGGGCCTTTCCTTTGTGAACGCCATCCGCGACAGCATGAGCGGAGACCTGGTCTCGGGCACGGCCCGGGCTGTGGAGGCCCTCTTCATCGCGGTGGCCATCGCCACGGGCAGCGGCGTGATGCTCAAGCTGTGGGAACTGTGGGGGTTGTGAGATGAAGCCTTTCGACACCCTGACCCTGATGCAGTTTTGCTGGTCTTTCCTCTCCATCCTGGGTTTTTCCGTGCGCGTCAACCTCAAGGGCTGGAAGCTGCTCTTCCTCGCTTTGGGCGGGGGATTGAGCTGGGCATTATACCTGATCATCCTCTTTTACAGCAAGTCCTTGCTCTATTCCATTTTTGGTTCGACCTTATTGGTGTGTATCTACTCGGAAGTGGTGGCCAGGAAACTGAGGGTACCGGTGTCGGTGTTCGTGACCTGCGTGATCATCCCCCTGGTGCCCGGCAGTTCGCTCTACTACGCGATGCAGGCCTACATCGCGGGAAACACCGCCGAAGCCTCGGTGCAGATTTACAAAGCGATCCTGATCTCGGGAACCATCGCCATGGCCATCGCAGTCGTGAGCAGCGTCACCAACCTCGCCTGCCGGCTGATAAACAGATTTTAGGAGAATAAAATTGAAGAAATCGGTTAAACAGATTAACCTGGAACGGCGCATCCTCAAACTGCTCAGCGGACTGCCCCTGCAAGCCGCGGAACAGCTTTTTGCCGATCCAGACCTGCAATCCATGCAGGAATATGCCAACAACGTCTCCATCAAACGCCTGGGTTTTAACGACCACGGCCCCGTGCACACCCGCAAGGCAGCCCTCAACGCCATTATGATGTTCAGGCTGCTCAAGGAAGCGGGCATCAAGCTCAGCCTGGAAACCGAGGGCGTCGGCACGGCGGAGGATTCCCTCACCGGAGTCGTCTTTGCCGCGCTGCTGCACGATCTGGGCATGTCCGTTACCCGCAGCGCCCACGAGATCATCTCCATCCAACTGGCGACCCCCTTCATTGACAGGATTCTGGATGCCAGTCTGGGACAGGATGAATACCTGCGCAAGACAGCCATCCGCTCCATCGCCATCGAGGGCATATTTGGCCACATGGCCACCCAGAAGATACACTCCCTGGAGGCCGGGCTGGTGCTCCTGGGTGACGGCTCCGACATGGAAAAAGGCCGCGCCCGCATCCCCTCCATGCTCTCCAATGAGCCCAAGGTGGGCGACATCCACCGCACCTCCGCCAGCGCCATCCAAAAAGTCAAAATCCACAAAGGAATCGAGAGGCCCATCGCCATCTCGGTGGAGATGAGCGCATCGGTGGGGTTTTTCCAGATCGAGGAAGTCTTTTTCCCCAAGATCAATTACAGCCCCGTGAAGCCTTATATAGAACTTTACGCTGGAGTGATAGACCGCGAGATGCTGCGCTATCTGTGACCTGGCAGCCTGGAAAGGGCTTGGAGGTCATCCGGCGGGGCGATCTTGCTTGACAGCGGAGCCAACCGCCCGAATTGTGGCGAATCTTGAGTGAAATTAAAACGTAAAGATAGGAAGTTAAAATGAAGAAACTGCTAATCATCGGCGCCGTCCTGCTGCTCTGCCTGGGCCTGGCGGAGGCCAAAACCAGAAATATGTATGGAGTGAAAGGCGGCGTCAATATCGCCAAGCTGCAAATCTCCGAGACAGACGGAAGCGTGGACACCTCCACCAGCCTGGGCGCCGTCGTGGGCGTTCTGATGCAAAGCCGCCCATTGCGCAACCTGATCGTGCAGCCCGAACTGCTTTACTCCCAAAAAGGCTCTGACATTCAGGATACGGACAAGCTCACCATCAGCTACATTACGATGCCTGTGCTGCTCAAGGCCGCGCTCAGGGTGGACAGCCTGCGCATCCAGCCTCTGGCGGGACCGGAGGTCGGCTACGCCCTCAGCGCGAAATCCTCCAACGATGTGGATTACATCGACGACCTGAACCGGGTCAACATCGGCATCAACCTGGGAGTGGAGTTTGTCTATTCCACCAATTACATGATGGGCGTGCGCTATTTTCACGGCCTCACCGAACTGGACAAAAGCGCCGCTAAACGCCCCGCCATATCCAACAACTGCTGGTCAGTAACGGCGGGCTATCTGTTTTAATACCAAACGCTTGTATAGTATGTGGAATGGTGTGTTGTCGTGGTGACGTGGTGATGGTGGAAATGTGCGTCCGCTGTTGTGTAGCGGCGCTTGCCATAGCGCCGTAGGAGACTGCCAGCCCAAAAACAAACCACACCAGACTATATACTGTGTCATCCCGGCCTGTCGGGGCCCCGCCGAAGCGCGTAGCGGTTTGGTGGGGTGAATTGAGCTGGGATCCAGTCTTTTGGAAGCAACCACCAGACTCCAAAACAAACCATCCCAAGCTATATAACTGTGTCATCCCGGCCTGCGAGCCGGGATCCAGTCTTTTAGAAACGACAGGCAAGCCACGAAACTAACCACCCCCAGACTACACACTGTGTCATCTCGGGCTTGAGCCGTGATCCACTGCCCAGGGATGGCAAAGTCTGTTTGCCACAGAGACCGGAGGTCTCTTCCAGACAGGCAACTCCGTTGCCTCTGCCGAACAGACTTTGGCAGCCCTTAAATCACACAAATATCACCATTTCGTCTTTTCACGATCTTTTCATAGCACCTATATATATAGAGGGTGGCCCTCATTTGCATCACCCTCTCCGGCGTGGGTCTTCCTGGGGTCAACCTTATAATTTATAAGGATGACCTAAGGATGATTAGCTAACCTGTTGATGGTGCAAATGATAGCAACACGGGAGGCAGAAAAGTGTATCCTGGAATTTGCCCGTTTGTTTCCGGGCTGGCTGCTTGTTTCTAAAAGACTGGATCCCGGCTCAATTCACCCCACCAAACCGCTATGCGCTTTGGCGAGGACCCCGACAGGCCGGGATGACACAGTGTGTAGTCTGGGTGCTTTGTTTCGGGGTCAGGTAGTTGTCTCTAAAAAACTGGATCCCGGGTCAAGCACGTTTGCCCGTGATGACACAGTAAATAGCCTGGGGTAGCCTGCCTCAAGCTGGATTTCCATCCCCTTTTTCGGCAAGCCTGGCGGATATCGGCTTGCTATATTTTGACGCTAACGTTGATGTTTTTGAAGCGTGCCGGGGCAACGCCGTGGCTGAGCAGCATGGCTTGGCCGGGTTCGCCCTTGCCACAGCTAAAGGTGCCGTGGAAGCCCCACTCTTCCTCGCCGCAGACGCGGTCGCAGGCATTCCAAAAATCCTGGGTGATGCCAAAATAGGTGGGTTCTTTCACTATGCCGGTGATGCGGCCGTTCTCGATCTTATAGCCGATCTCGGTGGTAAACTGGAAGTTGTTGCGGTTGTCATCAATGCTCCAGGTCTTGGTGAAATCGAGCAGATAGCCGTGTTCGGTGTCCTGGATCAACTGCTCCAGTGAGCCGGAGCCGGGAGCCAGGCAGAAATTGGTCATCCGCACCAGCGGAAAGTCGTCCGCGAAGGAGGCCTTCATGTTGGAAGAGGGCTCCAGTCCAAGCATGTGGGCAATGTGGCGGGAGGTCTGCTGATTGACCAGGATGCCGTCCTTGATGATGTCCACACGGCGGCCGGGCACGCCTTCGTCATCCACGGGATGGAAGCCCATGCCACGCGGGTCGGTGCTGTCGGAATAGATGTTCACCTGGGGCGATCCGTATTGGAACTTGCCGAGCATGGCGGGCTTGATGAAGGTCTTGCCGGCATAGGAAATCTCCATGCCAAAGATGCGGTCGGCTTCGGTGGCGTGGCCAACGGACTCGTGCAGTTGCAGAGCCAGGTGTCCCGCGCCGATGATGATGTCGGCCCGGTCTTCGGTGATCACGGGGGCGGAAAGAAGGTCGGTGGCTTCCTTGATGATGCGGTCGCAATTTGCTTCAAAGGCCTGCCGGTGAAAGAGTTCAAAGCCGCCGCGTCCGGCGCTCATGTGGCCGGGCCAGGTGCGCGACTGGATTTGGTTGCCGTCGGAGGCGATCACCTCCATCATGGGCAGTGTGTTGTAGAAAGTTGTGTGTGACCAGGTGCCTTCGCTGTTCAGATAGTATCTTTGCTGTTTCTGAAACTGCGCCATCACGATGGAGTGGACGATCTTGCCCTGGGGTTTGATCCGGGTGGCCAGTCTGCCTAAAAAGTCGATCTTTTCCTCTTTCGCCATGCTGAAGGGGTCTATCTCCGGCTGGAAGTGATAGGAGGCGCGCAGAGGGGGCAGGGCGGGAAAAGTGACGGGCTCGCGGGTGAAGTTGCCGCCTTGCTCGGCGTTGGAGACAGCGGCGCGCACCAGGCGGTCGAGCGAGGCTTCGCTGAGATCACTGGTACCGGCGAAACCCCAGCAGCCATTGAGCAACACGCGCACGCCGATGGCGACGGAATCGCGGCTGCAGCCATAACCGCGTAAAAAGCCGTTCATAAAGTAGATGCCTTCGCTGTCGGTCTGGGTGACCCGCACATCGGCAAATTCAACGCGGGACAAATCTATCTTTTCCAGAGTTCTTTTGATCAGGTCTTCCATTGAGTCTCCTAAATCGTATGGGTTGAGGAAGATATGTTGAAGTCACGCACCAGGGCGTGTGGCGCTTTGATGGTGTCTATGTCGAAGAGGTTATAGTTTTCGGAGAAGGGGATGGTGTAACAGCGGTTTTCCAGCTCCAGCACGTTGTTGAGGATGCGCTCGATACGTTCGGTGAAACGCAGGTTGTTCACCACTTTGGAGATTTTGCCATCCTCGATCAGGAAGGTGCCGTCACGTGTGAGGCCAGTGAGCGAGGTTTCACGGGGGTTGATGAAGTTCATGTAATGCAGGCTGGAGATGTAAAGCCCTTTTTGCACGCTGCCGGTCATCTGCTCCAGGGTCTTGCTGCCGGCATCGATGCGGAGGCAGGAAGCGGTGTTGCCGTTTTTGGGCAGGCCGGTCTTGTGGGAATAGTAGTTATTGCACATGAAATTGCGGAAAACCCCCTGCTCGATCAGCTTCAGGGGGCGGTAGATGTGGCCATCCGAGCCATAGGCCCGGCGGATAAGCTGCGGGTCGGTGGGGTCATCGGTGATGCTGATGAAGGCGGGGAAGACCTGCTGACCGACCTTGCCTTCAAAAAAGCTGCTGTGGTTGTCCAGGGAGCGGGCGCTCATTCCGTAGCAGAGATATTGCACAAACTCCGCCAGGCAGCGCGGGGCAAGGATCACATCGTAGTGCCCGGGCTCGACATCGACAATATCGGCAGAGCAAGACTTAATCTTCCGGATCAGCCGCTCGCTGAAGTCCTGTTCGTCAAAAAAGCTGAAATCCTCGCCGCCAAAGGTTTCCAACACCGTCACCTGGGACTTGTTGTGCACGGCCTTGACTTCCAGATAGATCGGCGAGACCTCGCTGCTCTTGTCCAGGCCGTTGCTGTTGACCAGGCGCTGGGTCTGGTGGTTACAGATGAAGGTGCCGAAGATGTCAAAGTCATACATGGAAGCGGCGGCGGCAACTCTGGAGAGGATGCCGGTCTTGCTGGCCAGGGGGATGGCCTCGATGTTGTTGGTCACCGGACGCTGGGGCGCGAGAGTGAGGTCGCTTTCCAAATCCACAAAGTCGGGGTCTTCCGGCAGCTTGTCCACCACCCCGACGGCATCCCGCAGGGCCGCTTCCAGCTTGGCGGGCTGGGGATCGTCCACCTGGAAGTTGAAGGACTTTTTGCCCTTGTAGATATCCACGGAAAGCTGGGTGCTGAGCTTGCTGATGTTATAGTTGGTCTGGCTGTGGTAAAAGCGCAGAAAATCGGTGGCCCAGGTCTTTTCCCTGATCTCATACTGAAGCTCGGGATGGGAGGCCAGGAGTTTTTGTAAATAGGCTATGCTGTCTTGCATTTATCCTCCAGACAGGTCAAATCCAGGTGATGTTGTTGTGACGGCGTTTGGGGTTGGTGTGGCGGGGCAGGAAGGAACCGGACGCCGCGGCGGTCTTGCCCTTGCTGTGGGCCAGCTTCCCTTTCAGGTAGATCTGGGTGAAGCTGCCTGTAAGTTCGTGCTGGCTTCCATCCGGCGCGGTGAAGTGGGTCACCTTGTCCGGATCGTAGATCACGAAGTCCGCGTCCGAACCTGCCTCCAGGCAACCCTTGACGGGATAGAGGCCCAGACGCTTGGCAGCGTTCTCGGAGGTCATTTTGATCACGGTTGCGAGGGGCACACGCCGCTTTTTCCAGAGCTCGGACAACACCCAAAGATACGAATAAGGCAGCAGCTTTTCACTGGTGCCGAGAAAAGCCTGGGGGGTGCCTTCGGGAACTTTCTCGCCCTGGATATTGTTGCCCAGCATGTAGATTTTATTGGTGCGCAGCAGGGTAAAAAGCTGGGACTCGGGATCATCGAGATCGATCTGCTGTCCCAGGTCGATGCCGCAGAAAAACTTCATCAGGTCGGCAATGCAGAGGGCAAAGGAGATGTCCGAACGCTTGGAGATGCTGCCGATAAACTCGATGGTGGCAAAGGAAGAGATGCGGGGTATGTGGATCGGGTTTTCCTGCATCCGGCGCAGGACCTTCTTGATCGCGTCACTCTGGGAAAGGAAGGAGTATTCCCGGGCGTTTTCATAGTCATAGCCTTGAAACGCGAAGCCGGTGTCGCTCACATAGATATCAACGAAAATATCCATGATCTCGGTGAAGCTGAGGCTGGGAATCTCGGGATTGGGAGAGGGCGTCATGAGCGCGATACCCGCCGCGCCATGGTTCCAGAGCTCCTGAGCCGCCTCGGCGTGATAGGGGTAATCCGCCATGTCGATATTGCCCCAGAGAGCCATATCGACAAAGGAGTGTTCGTCTATGATGCGGCCCAGCTTACGCATGTCCGACACAGAGAATATGGGCTGGGGATTGAAATAGCTCAGCTCCGCGCAGGTTGTCCAGCCGCCGGTGAGCGCCGCGCGGGTGACCCTGCTGATGCTTTTGGCGGGATCCCCCTGCCCCAGGATATGGGTGTGGGCATCGACCGCTCCGGGCAAGAGAATCTTGCCCTGCAGATCTATCACTTCAGGTGTCTCCTCGCAAGGAATCTCGTCCGCGGAGATCTTGACTATCTTCTCTTCAAAAAGTACATTCACCCTCTTTAACGCGGTGGATGTGGTGGGCAGCATGGCATTGACGAACAGCTTCATTGTGACTCTCCCCCCGCAATATCCTCCCCGAGGGGAACGGCTTGCGCTGGACTGTGTATTGACGTGGATTGGTTCCAATCGCTGGTTGCGCAAATGTTGATCGCATAGCCCAGGATTTTGGTGTCTATCATTTCACTTCCTTATGCTCTGAGCCAGGCCTGGCTTACATAACGCCTTGGGACTTAACAGGATTGGCAAGTCCCTGACCGACCTTTAGCTCTTTGAATCAGTTTTCCACAAACTGCTGGCATTATTTTACAAAGCTCAAAATCTGTCAAGCTTTTGCTTGCAACCCAAGGCGAATACCCTTCCCAAAGCCGGTAGGATGCCCAAAAAAACAACAGGGAAGGTCCCGGGGGACCTTCCCTGTAAAAAGCGGATAAAGATTCGTTTATTTAAGTATCAGTGTCTTCTTGGTGGAGGTGTAGCGACCCTCATAGCATACAGTAACAGAATATTTTCCCTTGGGCGCGATGCTGCCATCGTCACACACGCGATTCCAGGTGAACTGCAGCAGTTCCATGGACTGTCCGCTGTAAAGCGTCTTTACAACATCGCCAGCATGGTTTTGGATCGTGACCACAGTTGGCACTATCTGGGAAAAGGTAACAGAGATATGGCAAAATTTATCCATCGGATTGGGATAGATGGTGATATCTCCCACAACCTTATTCATAAACGCGCTCAAGCTCACTGCCAGCAGTAGCATCAGGGCACTCAGCCATATTACGGTCACTGCTCTTTTCATTTTAGACTCTCCTGTCTTATAGTTGCCATAATATAAAGCACGTTTTATTCCGATTCCGTTTTTATCATCTGCCCGGCCAGAATCATCGCTCCCAATACTCCCGCCTTGTTGCCTTCTTTGGCACGCTCCACCCGCACTTGGGCTGAGTTCAGCTCCGGCAGAAATTCCCTGATCCTGCGCCGCAGATCGGCAATGTCGTAGAGCCCGGCATCCATCAAACCACCCCCAAAGACCACAAGATCGGGATCAAGGGTGACAATTAAGTTGGCAACGCTGAGCGAGAGATGTTCCTCTCCTTCCCGGATCAGGCGCTCAAGCCGCGGATCGGCATGCCTGTTCCGCAGTATCGCTGGCAAGTCCAGCCCATCCTCCAGCCCGGCCTCGCTCACTATCCTGCGTTTGATACCTTCCAGGGACGCATAGGCTTCCACGCAGCCACGCCTCCCACAGTTGCAGGGAAGGCCCTGATATACAGCCGTGACGTGCCCCAGTTCCATGGCATAGCCATGCGCCCCGTGGTAAACTTCGCCTCCTTGCACGTATCCGCAGCCGATCCCGCTGCCGACCGTGATCCCCAGAACCCTTCCCTGGGGGCAACTGAGCGTGGCTTCAGCCAGGCACATCAGATTGGCGTCGTTATCCCAGGCAACGGGCAAGTTCAATTCTGGAGGGAGTATTGCGGATGGCGGGAGGTTGACCCAGAATTTGAGATTGGGATTCACTCCCACGATCAGGCCGCTGCGAGAATCAATGGTTCCGCAGGTGCCAATGCCTATAGCCCGGATGGCGGAAAGCCCCACCTGGCTGTCAACGATGGAGAGGATTTGGCTGCAAGCATCTTGCATGCAGGACAGGGATTTGTGCTGAAGTTCAACCTTGTCGAAATACTGTAAACTTTTTGGACAGCACCCATATCCGAACTTGATGCTTGACCCTCCGATATCCAAGCCGAGAAGATATTTATCTTGTCTATTCATAGTGGAAGTGTGGGGTGGGTGATGGGAGTCGAACCCACAACGCCCGGAACCACAATCCGGTGCTCTGCCATTGAACTACACCCACCACAGACCAGAAAATTTATGGCACACGATACAACGCTGGCACGCCAGAAGGGATTCGAACCCCTGACCCGCAGCTTAGAAGGCTGCTGCTCTATCCTACTGAGCTACTGGCGCCTGTGTGAAATCTGGTAGCGGCGCAGGGATTTGAACCCCGGACCTGCGGATTATGATTCCGACGCTCTAACCAACTGAGCTACACCGCCACGCTATTCACATGGAAAAAATCGGTAACAAGTACCGATAAAAAATGGTAGCGAGGGAAGGACTCGAACCTTCGACCTTCGGGTTATGAGCCCGACGAGCTACCAACTGCTCCACCTCGCGTCAGGTTCTACCATGATTTGGGAAGCCCGTTTTCTGTCAAGCTGTTTTTGGATTGCCCATGAATTGGAACCGCTTTCCCCGCTTCCGGCGCTTTCCTTTATCAGGATTAGGGTGCTCTATATCCGGCAGGTGTGAATGCAAAACGACTTTCAACTTGACAAAATTATCCCAGACAAGAGGAGGTTTAGATTCAATTCCGACACAAGATCAGAGAATACTTACAACCATGGAGATAGTGATTCCCGGATCGAACTCCGCGGCAGGAAGCCACGGCGGATCATAAGGAGCAATAATGACAGCGATTGCAGACAAACTACAAAAGACACTGGACAAGGCAGTTGACGGAAGAAAGGTCTTCGGGACTACTTTCCGGTTGAAATACAAAGACTTTGAATGGAGCGGCGCCAGCGGCAACCTGGCGGTTGACAGCCCCTATTTCACAGCCAGCACCACCAAACTGTTCACCACCGCGCTCATCATGCGCCTCAGACAGCAAAAAAAGCTGGACCTGGACGATAAACTGACGCGGTATTTCAGCCCCGCCATCCTGAACGGGCTTCATGTTTACAAGGGCAGGGACTATTCAGGGGAAATCTCCATCCGCAATCTGCTGGCCCACACCTCCGGCATTCCTGATTACTTCCAGGGCAGGGACGATAAGGGTGGCAGCCTGGAGAAGGAACTGTTTCAGGGCAGAGACAGGCATTGGACCTTTGAGCAGGCCATTGAACTGAGCAAGGGGATACATCCCCGCTTTGCGCCCAACACAAAGGGCAAAGCGCTCTATTCCGACACCAACTTCCAGCTTCTGGGCAAGATCGTCGAGCAACTCAACGGCAAGTCTTTTGCTGCCTGTATCGATGAGCAGATCACCGGGCCGCTTGGCATGACCGGCACCTATCTGTATCTCGATGCGGCAGATACCAGACCGCATAACATGTATTACAAGGACAGGGAAGTCCACATTCCCCTGGCGATGACGTCTTTCGGCGCTGATGGCGGCATCGTGACCACTACTTCCGATATGCTGAAATTCATCGAGGCTTTCTTCGCGGGAGCTCTTTTCCCATCTGAATACCTGCCGGAGATGAAGGTCACAAATCCGATCTTCTTACCCTTACGTGCCGGAGTGGGGATACACCTTTATAAACTGCCCGGGATATTCAATTATATTATTCCCCTGCCCGAATTGTATGGCCATTCCGGGCTTTCCGGCGCCCTGGCCTACTGCAACCCGGAAAAAGGGTTTTATATTGCCGGCACGGTCAACCAGACAGCATACCCTTCCACGTCATTCCAACTGGCGACCAGGCTTTACGGGAATCTGCTATAAAGGACAGTTTTCCGCAACATAACGGTCAAAATGGGCTGATCAAGCCCGATATTGCTTGACAAATTCCTGCCGTGGCAGATCAAGATGTGAGATACTTTTTCAGATAAGGAGACTCAGATGAGATACATCGCGATACCAACGCTGCTGCTGGCCATCCTGCTCACGGCCTGCGCGGGATTCAGGCCAGAAAAGGAAGCCACGGTGCTTGCCATTTCGCCTGAGAACGCCCAGCCCAAACAAGAGGAAACCTATACCCTTAAAAGAAAGGTGGCCATCGGCAGATTCACCAACGACTCACGCCTGGCAACCAGTTTCCTGAACGAAGGCAGCGACACTGCCGAACGTCTCTCCCGCGCCGCCAACGACATCCTTTCCGCCAAACTGGCCTCCACCAACCGCTTTCTGCTGATCGAAAGGGCTGACCTGCAGGCTCTGGAAAACGAACAGGACTATGCCGGGATCACAAGCCACAAGATTCCCGCCGATTACCTGATCCTGGGCTCAATTTCCGAATTTGGCCGCAACACCACCGGAAACGTGGGCCTGGTGGATCGCAGCAAAAAGCAAACCGCCCACGCCAAAGTCACCCTGCGCATCGTGGACACCCGCACCGGACAGGTCATTTTCGGCGAGGAAGGCCGGGGCGAAGCCTATAGCGAAACAGCCTCCGTGTTGGGCATGGGCTCCACCGCCAGTTATGACGACACCCTGCCCGACAAAGCGATCGACGCCGCCATCAGCGCCGTGATCCAAAACCTGATCAACAAGCTCAGCAACGATCCCTGGAAATCCTATGTGCTGAACGTGGAACAGGACAAGGTCTTCATCTCAGGCGGAGCTTTGCAGGGGATCAAGCCCGGCGATGTGTTCAACGTTTACAAACGCGGCAAGACCGTGGTCAACCCCCAAAGCTCACTGCCCATCGAACTGCCCGGCGAGAAGATCGCTCAAATCAGCGTGGTGCAAATGATACAGGGCACCGAACTGACCGAACTCTCCATCGCCAAAATCATCGAAGGCAGCCTGGACGGGGTGGATAGCAAAGAACTCTATGTAAGCGATAAATGAGGAAAGACATGAAAACATCCATCATCATTCTTTTGACGGCCTTGCTGCTCCTGGCGGCCTGCAGCGTCCAAAAAATCAATCAGGGCGCCAATGTGAAGGAAGATATTGGCTATCTGCGCCTGAACGGGATCATCCGCAACCGCCAGGTTTACATCAATGGCAACAGCGTAGGCGTGGATCCGGAAGACGACGTCCAGCGTTATGCACTCAAAGCCGGGCTCTACAAGCTGGAAATCCGCTCCTCAAACAGGATTCTGCTGGCTCAGGACGTGTTGATCAGTGGCGGACAGACTGTAGATATCTCCGTGCCATGAAAGCCCGCGCGGCCCTGCTGCTCTGCCTGCTGTTGAGCGCCTGCGCCCAGACCTCCTACCTCTATTACGGGGATAGCTCCCATGCCTACTACAAGGCTGTGAAGCACGCCACCGCGCAGTCCGTGGCGGATTACAAGGCGAGCCTGGAAAGGGTGTTCGACCATTCCGCCTATATTAAGCAGCCTGTCCCTCCCGGCCTCTACTGCGATTACGCCATGCTCTTGATAGCGGAAAAGGACTATGCCGCCGCCCGGGAATATCTGCTCAGGGAAAAAAGCTGCTGGCCGGAGTCCGCCCTGCTGGTGGATTACCTGCTCCAACGCTACGGACTGGAGCCATAGGAAGTTCAGATGATGCGCAAACCCTTCCCTTCCTTGCTGCTCCTTCCGGTTCTCCTGCTGTTGGGAGCCTGCTCCGGAATCTTCAACCACACCCTGGGCAGCGTCTATCCCGACATGTATGCGAACCAGCCCGCCTCGATACTGGTTCTGCCCCCTGTCAACAACACTACCGCCGCGGATGCCAGGGAGTATTTTTCCTGCTCGCTGGCCGAAGCCCTGGGACTGCGCGGCTACTATATCCTGCCTGTGGAAACCATGTTCAACATCCTGCGGGATGAGGGCCTTTACAACGAACGCAACAACGATCCTGCTGTGCTGGCGAATTTCAGGAAGTATTTCGGAGCGGATGCCGTGCTTTACACTGTGATCGAAAAGTGGGATAAAAGCTGGTTTCTGGATTCAGGCAGCCTCACCATCCAGGCCAGGTTCGCCCTCATCAGCACCTCCAGCTTCGAGACCATCTGGGATTACAGAACCACCATCCGTGTCAACCTGGGCTCGGACAGCAAAAAGTTTTTGGTGAAGCTCATCGAATCTGCGGTCAAGACGGCGATGGAAGACTATTTTCCCAATGCCCGCGAAGCCAATATCCTCACCTTCGAAAAAGCCCTTCCCTATGGCAAATACCATCCGCTGCACGGCAGTGACGCGGAGAAATGGGTCAACTGGAACAAGACGGGTTCCTACGAGATTGACAAGTGAGGGGACGGGCTATTCTGGGATTGTTGCACTTGCGTTTATAAAGCTGGCCTGGTTTGGAGTTCGGGGCGGCAATATGGGTTTCATGCTTTTGCCAGTCCTGAAGCCGGCCCGGACTTCAAACATCTGTATCAAAGACCGGATCCCGGGTTCCACGGTTCACGCAGATTTGCGCATAAAAATACGCAGATTGCCGCGGATTGATATAATGGGATTGTTTCGTGGTCGGGTGGTTATCCCAAAACGGCGCTATGGCAAACGCCGCTACTTAGTACTGGCGGTCGCTGAACCGCCTTGTTTCACCATTTCACCTTTCATAAATCCTGCTGATCCTGTCGATCCTGTTATCCGCGTTCTATTTCCTTTCCATATATCGTAGCACCTATATATATAGAGGGTGGCCCTCATTTGCATCACCCTCTCCGGGGTGGGTCTTCCTGGGGTCAACCTTATAATTTATAAGGATGACCTAAGGATGATTAGCTAAGCTGTTGATGGTGCGAATGATAGCAACACGGAAGACGGGGAGGTGTATCCTGGAATTTGCCCGTTCATTTCCGGGCTGGCTGCTTGTTTCTAAAAGACTGGATCACGGCTCAAACCACCCCATCAAACCGCTGTGCGCTTCGGCGGGGACCCCGACAGGCCGTGATGACATGGCTTTATGGCTTAGGGTGGTTTGTTTCGGGGCTTGCCAGTGATGACACGGTATGTAGTTCAGTTAGCGTTGTTTCAGTGCTGTGTGCTGTGGTGTGGCGTCAAAAGACTGGATCCCGGGTCAAGCTTTCCCACCCCACCGGATCGTTGCCGATCCGTCGAGGACCCCGGCTTGTCCGGGATGACACAGTATATAGCTTGGTAGGACTTGTTACGGGGGAACCTTTCCACCTCACTTGAGCAGCATCAGCTTCCTGGTCTCCCTGTAATCACCGCATTGCAGGCTGTAGAGATAGACCCCCGCGGGAAGGCCTTCCCCGCTGAAGGATATCTGCTGCAAACCGGGGTTCAGTTTGTGGCGGGCTACGATCTGTCCGCGCAGGTTAAAGATGCTCAGGGTGGCGGTAGAGCGTTCCGGAATCTCTGCCTTGATCAGCGCGCTGGCGCCCCTGCCCAGGGGATTGGGATAGGCGTTATGCAGCCTGACAACCGCCTGCGGTGCCAGGTCATCTTCCACGGGGGTTACGCTTCCCAACTTGGCGACAAAGATATCATAGTATCCACTAGATATCAGGATATGGCTTCCGAAAAAGACTATGCCTCTAAAACATCCGATAACGCAAGCGTTTCCCGCTCCATCCAGGGCGATGTCATATCCATAGTCAGATTCTGTTCCTCCCGCTTTGACTGCCCAGAGCCAGTTTCCGGAGGAGTCCAGTTTTGCCACAAAGACATCATCATTTCCGCTTGTTGTCAGAGTATAATTGCCGAAAGTGGCAGTGAGATAAAACGCGCCAGTCACGTAGGCTTTACCTGTTCCATCCAGGGTAATGTCAAATCCTGTTGCCCCAGCCTGGACTGCCCAGAGCCAGTTTCCGGAGGGGTCCAGCTTGGCTGTAAAACCTCCAACTCCCGTCAGGGTATGATTCCCGAAACTGGCTTGGTTTTCATAATAACCGGTCACATAAGCGTTGCCAACTTCATCCACGGCGATGCCACTTCCTCTGTCAGAATACATTCCTCCCGCTTGGACCGCCCAAAGCCAGTTTCCGGAGGAGTCCAGTTTGGCAACAAAGATATCATCAAATCTGATTGCCGTCAGGGTGTGGCTGCCGAAAGTGCTTGTGCCATCAAAATACCCAGTCACCCAGGCGTTACCGGAGCCATCCACAGCAATTCTGGTTACCCAGTCAAAATCTGTCCCTCCCGCTTTGACCGCCCAGAGCCAATTGCCGGAGGGATCCAGCTTGGCAACAAAGGTGTCACTCCAAATATTTCCACTTGCCGTCAGGGTATGGTCCCCGAAAGTGGCTGTTCTGGTAAACTGTCCGGTTACCCAGGCATTACCGGAGCCATCCAAAGCGATGCCACGTCCTATGCTATTTCCTGTTCCCTCCACTTTTATCGCCCAGAGCCAGTTGCCGGAGGGGGCCAGCTTGGCTACAAAGCATCCACCTCCAATCAGGGTATGGTCACCGAAAGTGGCTTGGTTACCATAATAACCGGTCACCCAGGCGTTATCCGAACTGTCCAGGGCGATGCTATTTGCCGTATCTGAGATTGTTCCTCCCACTTGAATAACCCAGAGCCAGTTGCCATCCTGATCCAGTTTGGCAACAAAGATATCTTCGTATCCGTTTGCCGTCAGGGTATGGCTTCCAAAACTGATTGTGTTTTCAAATTGCCCGGCCACATACTGGTTGCCCTGGCTGTCTATCGCTATGGACTGGCCTTCATTCCAGCAGTCGCCACCCGCTTTGACTGCCCATTGCCACTCAGGAACATTCTGCGCTCCCAAAAGCGCCACTCCGCAGAGCAGGATAATACACAAGATCGAGCATTGCATCGTGTTCATACTTTCCTCCCATGGCTGCTGCTTTCAACTGAGAATAAACTGGTTGGGGTTTTACTTGATAACAGATATTCTCCTGATTTCACTTTTTTGTCCTGCCTTGACCTTGATGAAGTATATTCCTGACGGACATTCCGGAAGCTGAAGTTGAACGGGACCGTTATGGAAGTTTAACTTGTCATAGCTGTTGACAAGCCTGCCTTTCAGGTCATACAAAGACAAGCTTGCTGTGCCGCGGTGTTTTTCCTCCAGCTCTATATTGAGAATTCCATGCACAGGCAAGGGGTATAACCGCTTAATCAAGAACGATTCGGGGGTATAAGCTTCATCGGAGTTGGAAACTTCTTTTTGGTATGTAACAATCAGTTTGGGAGGAGAGTCTGGCCCTCTGGAATATACAACATAATCTACCTGATACCCAGTCACATCATAGTCTGGATGGAAATGTAGCCGATATTGAGAGTATGACCTTGATTGTTGGAGATCATCAAGATAGCTCTCGGAGACATCAGTCCTAACCCAGCCGATGTGCGCGCTATCCTGCAATACCGCTACATTTTCCGCCAGTGCAGCCTGCCCGAACACAACAGGCAGTATCGACTCAAACTGTATGTGATCTATCAGAACTTGATATGGTGTCAGGTAGTAGTGTGGCCATATCCAATCGTGGCTATTGTCCCAATACCAATAACAATAGAGGCTGATCTCGGCGCTGTGAATGTGATATCCCTCCGGAACAGGGGTGGTTTGAAAGGTGACTATACTCCTGGCTTCAAGTATATCTGGTCCTATAAAACTACTTCTTCCATACGATATTTCCAAAGAAGAGGAGTTTGGATAACACATGTAGTCATCTGTCTCCATGTTGTGATAAATCGAATGTGTAAGCGAGTGAACCGCGTACAAAGTATCCACGAGTACAGAACCATTATTATGATTTGCATTCGCTATTCCCGTCAAGCCTAAAAGTATAACCATCAGGGCAACTTTTGCCTTCATAAGGACCTCAGTGCTTTCTAAGTTAATGAAACGCAGCAGTAGATGCTGATAACTGGAATGTGCCAACACAGCTAACGCTTGTGGCAGAATAAACCACTGGTCATAAAAACCAGATTTGGCAGGCTCATATTGAAGAGCTTCACTGACGCCGAATCACGTGTACATGAACTGAATAAGGCTGCACTGTAACAAGCCGCGGAGCAGGGCATCAAAGAGAGGGGCATCTGCAGTTTCAAAGGGGAATTGGGAATTGTTCAGAGTCCAGCAGTAAAACTTGCTTTACACACTATCAAGATTAAATTTATACAGGCTTGATAATATGTCAAGGGAAATTTGGACTTTTTTGGGTTTCTCCCGGATGCACCAGGGATTATTCAGACAGGCAGATTACCGAGCCTAAACCTGTAGGCAAGCACCGGAACCGGCACTTCGCTGAATATAAACATTTTCCTGTCCACCAATTCCCCTCCAATAGCCTCATAGAATCCGGCCGAGGGGTTCTTTTCCGCCACCCAAATGATCATGGTATGCTTCTTTTCCTGCTTCATGATCTCCGCGAAGCGATAGACCAGGGATTTGCCGATTCCCCTGCCCTGGAACTCTTTCAGCAGATACAAGGCTTCCAGTTCGCAGTCACAGGCATTGCCCAGCCCAGTTTCACAGTCTTTGTACTCGTATTTATTTCCGCCGCTGGCAAAACCCACAACCCTGCCTTCCGTTTCCGCCACCAGAAAGGTAAAGCCCTCGGAAATAACTGCCTGCCAATGCCTGGAGCTGCTCTCGATGCTCATGCCATCAATCCGCTGTTGCGGCATGATGCCGGGATAGGTTTCCCTCCAGCTTTGGACATGTACAGCGGAGATAGCTTCGATATCCGATGCCTCTGCTTTTCTAACTGTATAGGGTGCTGGCATGTTTCATCTCCAAACCAAATTGTGATACAGTATAGCCAAGCTTATGCGATATCGTATGTTGTCAAGCTGAAACCGGGGGCAGCCAGGATAAACTGTCCGGTAATTCTGCCCCCCCCCTGATCAGATCACAAGTCCATATCCCATTGATGTCCGGCTGAATTCCGGTCCGGCGATTGCTCTGCGATCAATGAGCGATCAGTTAGTCATGAGCGTATGAGGAGCTTCCGCGTGAAAGACAGGAATAAAAAAAGCTATTGACAAAATCGGGGAAGCTAAAAACCCTGACCCTCACTAGCAGAATAAAGTTTTACTGTATAGCACAAGTCCCAGGTTTTGCAGGGACTTATAGTTCTTTAGGAGGAACGATGTCACCCTTTAACGGGGATACTCGTACGAGTATCACAGGGGGATGGTTTGCGCCATCAATCCCCGCCAACAATGCCAACTTAGCAGAAAAAGTCCCGCAGCGGCAGTCGCGCTGGAGCGCGGTTTTCAGCCCATGGGGATTCTTTTGCCTGAAAAGTGGAGGAACCAGTGAGTAAACTCGAAAACAGAATCCGCATCAAGCTGAAGGCATACGACCACCGTCTGCTGGATCAATCTGTGGCAGAAATTGTGAAAAGCACGCGAAACACTGGCGCCAAAGTCATTGGCCCCATTCCGCTTCCCACAAACAAGACGCTTTATACGATCCTGCGCTCGCCTCATGTGGATAAGAAATCCCAAGATCAGTTTCAGATGCTTGTGCACAAGCGGCTGATCGACATCATGAACCCCACGCAGCAGACCACCAACGCCCTCAAAAAGCTGAGCCTGCCCGCTGGCGTGCATGTGGAAATCAAGGCTAACACGAGAGGTTGATCATGTTAGGATTGATTGGAAAGAAAATTGGCATGACCCAGATCTTCGATCCCAATGGCAAGGTCATTCCTGTCACAGTGATCAAAGCCGGCCCCTGCCAGGTGGTATGCAAACGCACCCTGGAAGACCATGGCTATGAGGCTTTGCAACTGGGTTTTGAAAAGATCACCGAAAAACACGTCACCCGTCCCCTGATGGGCCATTTCAAAAAATACGGCAGCCCCGCCTACCGCTATCTGCGTGAATTCCGCCCTTCCTACGACCAGGCGATCAGCGGTTATGAAGTGGGCGCGGAAATCAAAGTAGATATGTTTGCCGCCAACGAGACAGTGACCGTGATCTCCAAATCCAAGGGACGCGGCTTCACCGGCGTGATGAAACGCCACGGCTTTGCCGGGTTCATGCAGTCACACGGCGTGCACGAGTCCTTCCGCGGCCCCGGCTCCATTGGCCAGTGCGCCCAGCCTTCCCGCATCTTCAAGGGCACGAAGCTGCCCGGCCAGCACGGCAACGCCCGTGTATCAGTGCGCCACCTGCGGGTTGTGCAAGTGGACGCGGAACAAGGTTTGATCATGGTGAAAGGCGCCGTCCCCGGACACCGCAATTCCCTGGTCACCATTCACAAGGAACATTAAAGGGGTAGCTGAGATGGTAAAAGCAATAAAATTCAATTCACTCGGCGAACGCCTGGAAGAGATAGAACTGCCGGCCAGCGTCTTTGACGTGGACGTGAACGCGCCAAAGGTTTTGCTGAACGAAGTGGTCACCATGTATCTGGCCAACCAGCGCCAGGGCACTGTGCAAAAGAAGAACCGCGCCATGACCGCGGGCAGCACCCGCAAGCTGTTCAAGCAGAAAGGCACCGGCAACGCCCGCCAGGGCTCCCGCCGCACACCTGTCCGCGTGCACGGCGGCAGAGCCTTCGCCATTTTGCCCAAGGACTGGTATCGCCCGATTCCCCGCACCAAGAAGCGCATGGCCCTCAAGGTCGCCCTCACCGACCGCGCCCGCGAAGGCCGCATCTTTATCGTGGAATCTTTTAACTTTGATAAACCCAACACCAAAAAAGCCCTGGAACTGCTGGGCAAGATCGCTCCCGAAAAAGGTCGCAAGCTCGTCGTGACCGATGGCCACCATGTGCCGACTGTGAAGTCGTTCACCAACCTGCCCGACGTGATGACCGACAGAGCCGATGGCCTGTATGCCTACGAAGTCCTCAAAAGCAGCTACATCATCATGACCCAGGACGCTCTACAAAAGGTTGAGGAGGTATTCAGCTCATGATACATCCGCGTAATATCGTAATCGCACCGGTGATCACCGAAAAAAGCGAAGGCCAGGTGAGTGGAAACAACACCTATACTTTCAAGGTGAGCATCAACGCCAACAAAATAGAGATCAAGAAAGCAATCGAACACATCTTTTCCGTCAAGGTGCTGAATGTGAATACGATCCGCATGATGGGCAAGCCCAAACGCCTGGGTAAGTATTCCGGCAAGCGCCCCGATTGGAAAAAGGCGATCGTAACCCTGCGCAGCGGCGACAAGATAGCCGATTTTGAGGTTTAAGGAGTAGAACATGGCAATAAAGAAATATAAACCCACCACTCCTTCCCTGCGCTTCCGCACGGGCTACACCTTCACCGAGATCACTACCGACAGCCCCGAAAAATCGCTGCTGAAGCCGCTGAAAAAATCCGGCGGCCGCAACAACATGGGCCGCATCACTTGCCGCCATCGCGGCGGCGGCCATCGCAGGCACTATCGCATTATAGATTTCAAGCGCGACAAGTTTGGCATTCCAGCCAAGGTCGCCAGCATCGAATACGATCCCAACCGCACCGCCCGCATCGCCCTGCTGCACTATCTGGATGGCGAAAAGCGCTACATCATCGCTCCCGACGGCCTGGCCGTGGGCTCCAGAGTGATGTCTGGCCCGGAAGCCGAGATCGCGTTGGGCAATGCCCTTCCCCTGGAAAAGATTCCTTTGGGTTCCACCGTGCATAACATCGAGCTCAAAAAAGGCCGCGGCGGGCAGATCGCCCGTTCCGCCGGAGCTTATGGACAGGTCGTTGCCAAAGACGGCGACTATGTGCATGTGAAGATGCCATCCAACGACGTGCATCTGATCCGCAAGGAATGCCTGGCCACCATCGGCCAGGTGAGCAACCAGGACCACAGCCTGATCAAGATCGGCAAAGCCGGCCGCAAGCGCTGGCTGGGAATCCGTCCCACCGTCCGCGGCGTGGCGATGAACCCTGTGGACCACCCCATGGGCGGCGGAGAAGGAAAATCCTCCGGCGGACGCCATCCCGTGTCCCCCTGGGGCAAGCCTGCCAAGGGCGGCAAGACCCGCAAAACCCGCAAATACTCCGATAACTACATCGTGAAAGCGGTCAAGAAGAGATAAGGAGAGGAAATAAATGGCACGTTCAATTAAAAAAGGCCCCTTCGTTGATGGTCATCTCCTGAAGAAAGTGGAAGTGCTGAACACCGAAAACAAGAAATCCGTGATCAAGACCTGGTCCCGCCGTTCGATGATCATCCCCTCTTTTATCGGACACACCTTCTCGGTGCATAACGGACATAAGTTTGTGCCGGTGTATGTGACCGAAAACATGGTCGGCCACAAGCTGGGTGAGTTTTCACCCACCCGCACTTACCGCGGCCACAAAGACAAGAAAAAAGTAGCCAAGGGTAGATAGGAGATAGAGAATGGAAGCAAAAGCCAAACTTAGTTTTACCCGCGGTTCAGCCCGCAAGGCGCGCCTGGTGCTGGACACCATCCGCTACAAACGGGTGACGGAAGCTCAAAAGCTACTGCGCTTTTCACACCGCCGCGCCGCAGTCGCGATCAATAAACTGCTGGAATCCGCCATCGCCAATGCCAGGGTCAAGGAACCCAAGGTCGATCTGAACCAGATGTATGTGACCCTTGCCACGGCGGATGAAGGCCCCCAGATGAAACGTTATATGCCCAGAGCTCATGGCAGAGCCTTTATGATCCGCAAACAGACCTGCCACATCAGCCTGGAAATCCAAACCATAGAATAGGAGGAATACCTTGGGACAAAAAATAAACCCCATCCTGTACCGTCTCGGCGTGAACAAGGACACTGAATCAATCTGGTTTGCTCAGGGTACCAACTATGTGGATCTGCTGCAGGAAGACATCAAGATACGCAGATACATCCATAAGCGACTGGATCAGAAGATGGTCTCCAAAGTGAGGATCTCACGCAAGACCAGCTCGATCACGATAGACATCCACACCGCCCGTCCGGGCCTGGTGATCGGAAAGAAAGGCGAGGATATCGACCGCCTGCGTAACGAGCTCAATGTGCTGATCAACAAATACAGAGTGAACCCGATCACGGTTTCCATCAATATCGAGCAGATCGACAAGCCCTGGCTTGATTCCCGCCTTGTGGGGCTGGAGATCGCTCGTCAACTGGAAGAACGCGTCTCCTTCCGCCGGGCCATGAAGATGGCTATGCGCAATGTAATGAAGGAAGGAGCCCTGGGCGTGAAAGTGCAGGTATCCGGCCGCCTCGGCGGAGCTGAGATCGCCCGCACCGAACGCTACAAACAGGGTCGCACCCCGCTCCATACCCTGCGTGCCGACATCGATTATGCCATCGTGGAAGCCAACACCACCTATGGCGTTATCGGCATCAAGGTGTGGATCTACAAGGGCGACATCCTGAATTAGGAGAAAGATCAATGTTAGCACCAAAAAAAGTAAGACACCGCAAGATGATGAAGGGCAGACGCAACGGTCTGTCCTGGACTGGCTGCAACGTGGATTTCGGTGATTATGGATTGATCGCCCTGGAAGACGCCTTTATCACCAGCAGACAGATAGAAGCCGCGCGTATCGCGATCACACGCCACATGAAGCGTGTGGGAAAAGTGTGGATCCGGATATTCCCAGACAAGCCCATCACCGCGAAGCCAGCCGAAACCCGCATGGGAAAAGGCAAAGGCGCTCCCGAATACTGGGTGGCTGTGGTTCGTCCCGGCCGCATCCTGTTCGAGCTTGAGGGCGTGGATGTGAAGATAGCCAAAGAGGCCATGCGTCTCGCTGCCCAGAAATTGCCCATCAAGACCAGGGTGATTGCCCGCGAAGGAGTGGAATTATGAAGACCGAAGAAATTCGTGAAATGACCATTGACCAGCTTCATTCCCGGCTCGAGGAGTTGAGGGTGGACCTCTTCAACCTGCGCTTCCAAAAGTCCAAAAACCTGCTGGACAGGGTGGACAGGCTGCGCGAAGCCCGCAGGGAAATCGCCCGCATCAACACCATTATCAAAGAAAAAGTGCAAAAGGCAGTGAGGTAAATCGTGGCACAAACCCGCAAAGTAATCAAACAGGGAGTGGTGGTGAGCGACAAGAGCGACAAGACCATCGTCGTGAGAGTCCAACGCCAGTACATCCATCCATTATATAAGAAAACCGTGCGCAGTCATAAGAAGTTTATGGCGCACGACGAGAAGAATGACGCCCATGAGGGAGACGTGGTCCAGATAGCTGAGGCACGCCCCATGAGCGCGCGCAAACGCTGGATTCTGCATAAGATTGTGGAAAGAAGCAAATAAGGGAGTTTTGGAATGATTCAAGCCCAGACGATATTGAATATCGCCGATAACTCCGGTGCCAAGAAAGCAATGTGTATCAAAGTGCTTGGCGGCACCAAACGTAAATACGCCTCCGTCGGCGACGTTATAGTTGTTGCGATAAAATCCGCCTCACCCGGCGGCAAAGTGAAGAAAGGCAGCGTGGAAAGAGCCGTGATAGTCCGCACCGCGAAAGAGATTCGCAGGGGTGATGGCACCTATATCCGTTTCGCGGATAACGCCGCCGTGATTATCGATGAAAAACTCGATCCCAAGGGAACCCGTATCTTCGGACCCGTGGCCCGCGAACTGCGCGAAGCCCAGTATATGAAGATAGTGTCCCTGGCACCGGAAGTGTTGTAGGAGAGATGATGTCCGATAAACTGAAACTTAAAAAAGGTGATCTGGTCATTGTGATATCCGGGGAAGACAGAGGCCGCAAAGGCCGCGTCCTGAAAGCGTATCCGAAAACCAACCGGGTCATCGTGGAAAAAGTACATATGATCAAAAAGCATACCAAGCCCTCGCAAAAGAATCCGCAGGGCGGGATCGTGAACAAGGAAGCCCCTGTGCACGCCTCCAACGTGATGCTGTTCAACGAAAAGCTTAATACGGTCAGCAAACCTGTATTCGTGGATCGTGCGGGGACCCGCGTCCGCGTCTGCAAAAAGTCTGGCGACGAGCTGTAGGAGAGACGAAGATGAACCGTTTGAAAGAACATTATCAGAAAACAGTCGTCCCGGCCTTGCAAAAGGGCTTTTCCTACAAGAATCCGCATCAGGTGCCACGTCTGGTAAAAATCGTGGTGAGCATGGGTGTCGGAAGCGCCACCCAAAACAAGGCTATCCTGGACAATGCCGTGAAGGACATGGAACAGATCACCGGCCGCAAGGCGATCGTGACCAAAGCCCGCAAATCCATATCCAACTTCAAGCTGCGCCAGGGCATGCCGATCGGCTGCAAGGTAACCCTGCGCGGTGAAGTGATGTATGAATTTCTGGACAGGCTGATCTCGATCGTGATCCCCCGCCTGCGCGACTTCCACGGCATTCCGGCCGATTCTTTCGACGGCAGGGGAAACTATTCCTTTGGCCTCAAGGAACAGACCGTGTTTCCGGAAATCGAATATGATAAAGTGGATGCCATCCGCGGCCTGAATATAGCCATCGTCACCACCGCCCACAGCGACGACGAGTGCCGCCAGCTCCTCAAAGAGCTTGGCATGCCATTCAAGCGCAACGAGTAAGGAGTATAAATGGCAAAGAAATCCCTTATACTGAAACAGCAAAGAACACCTAAGTTCAAGGTTAGAAAATATAACCGCTGCATGATCTGCGGAAGACCCCGCGCCTACATGCGTGATTTTGGCATGTGCCGCCTTTGTTTCCGCAAATACGCCTCCGCGGGCCAGATCCCCGGAGTGACCAGAGCCAGCTGGTAAAATGGAGGAATGAATGAGCGTAAGCGATCCGATAGCTGATGCATTGACCAAGATCCGCAATGCATATCGTGCCGGACATACGCAGGTGATTGTGAACCACAGCAAACTCATCGAGTCGGTGGTGAAGATCCTCGCTGCAGAGAATTTTGTGAATAGTGCCCAGGTTCTCGAGAAAGATCCGGAACATAAAATCAATTATAAAAGACTGCTGGTGATCCTGCGTTATACCAACGCCGGAGACCCAGTCATGCAGGGTATCGCCAGGATATCCAAACCCGGACGCCGTGTCTATGTCCGGGCAGAAAACATCCCCAGCGTGTATAACAACACTGGCTGTGCCATAATATCCACCTCACAGGGTGTGATGGTGGATCGCGATGCCAGGCTCAAACGCGTTGGCGGTGAATACATCTGCAAGGTCTGGTAGGGGGAAAGAATGTCACGAATAGGTAAAGCCCCCATCAAATTCCCCGCCGGAACCAATGTGGAAGTAAAAGACGGCGTAGTCAAAGTCAAAGGCAAACTGGGCGAGCTTAGCTATACCCTGTTGCCCGGAATGAGCCTGGAGCTGCATGACGGAGTCATGAACGTGAAACGGGCTGACGAAAGCAGATCCCAGCGCGCCATTCACGGGCTGACCCGCGCCTTGCTGCAAAATATGGTTACCGGAGTTACCGATGGCTATCAGAAGACCCTGCACGTGATCGGCACCGGATATTCAGCTGAACGGGTGGGACCCTGGTTGAGACTTTCTCTGGGATATTCTCACGACATCGTGATGCTGGTTCCGGAAGAATTGACCGTGGAAGCCGAGGCTGTGCCCCGCTCCAAGGGAACCCGCGCCGACCTGCAGAGTATCATCCGCGTGAAAGGCATCGACAAACAGCTTGTCGGCCACTTCTCTGCAGAGGTCAGATCCTGCCGGCCGCCAGAAAACTACAACGGCAAAGGCATCCGCTACGAAGACGAACAAGTAACCATCAAAGCCGGTAAGGCCGGAACGAAGTAAGCGAGGAACAAGACATGATAACTCAATCCAACATTAGAAAAACCGCCCTTCGTGAACGCCGCAGGGCTGCCATCCGGAAACGTCTGCACGGAACTGCAGACCGTCCCCGCCTGGTGGTCTTCCGTAGCCTGAAGCATATCTATGCCCAGATAATCGACGATACCAAAGGCAAGACCTTGGTTTCATATTCCACCAAGGCCAAGGACGCGGGGATCGCTCCCGGAACCAAGAAGGTGGAGCAGAGCTTCCAGATCGGCCAAAAGCTTGGCGAAAGAGCTTTGGCCAACGGCATCACCAAAGTTGCCTTTGACCGGGCCGGTTTCAAATATCACGGCCGGGTGAAAGCTCTGGCCGAAGGCGCCCGCAAAGCCGGACTTGAATTTTAAGGGGAGGATAGCTTGAATCACGAACGCACTCACAACACAGAAGAAGAAAAATACATAGAAAAGATCATCGAAACCAAGCGCGTGGCCAAAGTGGTGAAAGGCGGCCGTAACTTTAGTTTCAGCGCCATAGTCGTCATGGGAGACCGTGAAGGCAACATCGGCGTGGGAAACGGCAAAGCCAACGAAATCGTGGATGCCATCCGCAAGGCTAAAGACAAGGCCCTCAAAAACATGTTCAGGGTGCCGATCATCAAGGGAACCATCCCTCACGAGATCATGGCCCGTTATGGAGCCAGCCGCGTGATGATGAAACCTGCCGCCGCCGGTACCGGCGTCATTGCAGGAGGCACGACCCGCGCGATCTTTGAAGCGGCCGGGATTGAAAATATCCTGTGCAAATCCCTGGGTTCAAATACCCCCTGCAACGTGGTGAAAGCCACAATCAGCGGGTTGAAGTCCTTGCGCACCTTGTCCGATATCGCCCGCCTGCGCAACAAGAGCATCTCTGAGATCACCGGCAGGGAGGAGAAATGAAGATCAAGGTTACCCAGATACGCAGCACCATCAATCGCAAGGAAGACCATAAAAGAGTGATCAAGTCCCTGGGGCTTGGCCACCCTGGCAAGAGCCGCGTGCATGAAGATACACCCAGCATTCGCGGCATGATTAAAAAAGTATCCTACATGGTTCACGTTGAAGACGTGCAGGGAGAGTAATAATGCTGAATCTATCGAATCTTAGCAGACCTGCAGGCAGAAAAGCCAAAAAACGCCTGGGAAAAGGTGAAGGTTCCGGCTACGGTCAACAGTCCGGACGCGGACACAAGGGTAAGAAAGCCAGGTCTGGTGGAAATGTTTCCCCCGGATTTGAAGGCGGCCAGATGCCTATACAACGCCGTCTGCCCAAACGCGGTTTCAAAAATCCATTCCGAGTTAACTATCGCATCCTCAATCTCTCACGTTTGGTGCATCTCGAAGAGAATGAATTCGATATAGCCAAGCTGGAAATCCTGGGACTGCTGCCCTCCAAGGGCAAAAAAGCCACCTATCCGGTTAAAGTCCTGGCCAGCGTCACTGAGGATTTCACCAAAACCGTTCACATCAAAGCCAACGCCTTTTCCAAGAGGGCTGTGGAATTGATCGAAAAGAACGGCGGCAAGGCGGAGGTAGTGTAATTTGTTCAAAACTATCGTGAATATATTCCGGATCCCGGATCTTAAGAACAAGATTCTGTTTACAGCCTTGTTTTTGATCCTCTACCGCCTGGGCAGCTTTGTCCCAATCCCCGGTGTGGATGCCGGCCAGTTAAAGTCATTTTTCCAGGCCCAAGCCGACAACACCCTCTTCGGGTTGCTCAACCTGTTTGTGGGTGGAAACTTTGAAAGGGCGTCTGTCTTTGCCCTGGGAATTATGCCCTATATCACGGCCTCGATCGTGATCCAGCTTCTGGGCAGCATAGTTCCATATTTTGAAAAGCTACGCAAAGAAGGCGCGGACGGCCAGAAGAAGATCAACCAGATTACCCGCTATGGCACTGTGCTGCTGGCTGCCTTCAACGCTGTGACCATCACGGTTGGCCTTACCGCCATGACCGGCGCCACCGGTCCGGTGGTGGTTAGCCCCAGTTTCCTCTTCCACTTCACCGGCATCGTGACCCTGATCACGGGCACCATGATCGTGATGTGGCTGGGTGAGCAGATCACCGAACATGGCATCGGCAACGGAATATCCCTGATCATCTTTGCCGGTATCATCACCCGCTATCCCGAGGGATTCGTGCGTATGTTCCAGACTCAGACAGGCATCCGCAGCGTACTGGTGTCTTTGATAGCCGTGGCGGTCATGGTGATAGTGACGGCTGCCGTGATCTTTGTGACCGAAGCCATCCGCAAGATACCTGTGCAATATGCCAAACGCATTGTGGGACGCCGTGTTTATGGCGGGCAAAGCACCTATATTCCCCTGCGGGTCAACACCGCCGGTGTGATTCCCATCATCTTTGCCCAGTCCATCCTGATGTTTCCCGCCACCCTGATCACCATCATTGGCGGCGGCACACAACCCAGTGGCTTCCTGAACACCCTGCTGAAGTGGTTCAGTCCCGGGCATGGTGTTTATACCGTGATCTATGTGGCCATGATCATCTTCTTTGCCTATTTCTACACCTCGATCGTGCTTAACCCCACTGAGATGGCGGAAAATATGGTGAAGTACGGCGGACATATCCCTGGCAAAAAGCCCGGCAAGAAAACCGCTGAATACATCAGCTCGGTTCTTACCCGGATCACTTTGCCTGGCGCGATCTTCTTCGCCTTCATCGCCCTGTTGCCGGAAATGATGGTCAAGATCTTCAACCTGCCTTTCTATTTTGGCGGAACTGGACTTATCATCGTGGTCGGCGTTGCCCTTGACACTCTGCAACAGATCGAATCCCACCTGGTGATGCGCCACTACGACGGTTTCATGAAAAAAGGCAAGCTGCACGGCCGCTCAAGTTAAGATGATATTCATCAAGTCTCCTTCCGAAATTGACAAGATACGCGCCAGTTGCCGCATCATCGGCGAGCTCTTGGATGCCCTTGGCTCCAGGATAGTTCCCGGTGTCAGCACCTTAGAGCTGGATGCCTTCGCGGAGGACTTTATCCTCTCCCGCGGTGGGCGGCCAGCTTTCAAGGGCTACACGGTGCCTGGCCTGAAACCCTTTCCGGGAACGCTCTGTACCTCCCTCAATTCCGGGATTGTGCATGGAATTCCTTCCCGGGAAGCGGTCTTGCGCGAAGGAGATATCATAGGTATCGATGTTGGCGTTGTGAAGGACGGTTACTATGGCGACGCCGCCCGCAGCTACGCGGTCGGAAAGATCTCTGCTGCCGCGCAGAATCTGCTTGACGTGACCCGGGAATCCCTACAATTGGGGATTTCTGCCGCCCTGCCGGGCAACCGGGTGGGTGACGTCTCCCACGCCATCGGTTCATACGTTGGCCGGATGGGATATTTTGTGGCTGACAACCTTACGGGACACGGGGTTGGCCGGGCTTTGCATGAAGAACCCATGATACCCAACAGCGGCACAGCAGGCCGCGGCCCCCGTTTGAAAGCAGGCATGACACTGGCCATCGAACCCATGGTCAATATCGGTACAAACCGTGTGAAGGAATCCGGCTGGGAGTTTTTTGCCGCGGATGGAAGCCTGTCGGCTCATTTTGAACACACCATCCTGGTCACGGATTCCCAACCTGAAATCTTAACTTTGGCATGAGGAGTGTAACGCATGAGTAAATCCGGCGTGATTGAGGTGGAAGGGGTCGTCACTGAAGCCCTTCCCAACACGACTTTCCGCGTTCAGCTGGAAAACGGCCACGAAATCCTGGCCCACAGTTCCGGCAAAATGCGCATGAACTATATCAGAATTCTGCCCGGAGACAAGGTCAAGGTCGAGCTTTCTCCCTACGACCTTACCCGCGGCAGGATCACATACCGCTATAAATAAATGTTGCATGCAGTGTTAGCACTAGATGCAAGGAGATCATAATGAAAGTGAGATCATCTGTTCGAATAGTCTGCAAAGACTGTCGTATCATCAAGCGTCACGGAGTGATCCGTGTAATCTGCAGCTCTAACCCCAAACATAAACAGAGACAGGGTTAAGGAGGACCAACTTGGCACATATTGCAGGTATTGAAATTCCCAAAAACAAACGCCTGTTCATTGGTCTGACCTACATTTACGGTATCGGCTTGACTACTGCCAAAAAGATCTGTCAAAAAGCCAATATCGACGAAATGAAAAAGGTGGAAGATCTTACGGTGGAAGAGGAAAAAACCATCCGCGACATCGTCCAGAACGACTATGTTGTGGAGGGAGCCCTTCGCACCCAAGTTGCCATGAGCATCAAACGCCTTATGGAAATTGGCTGCTATCGCGGCATGCGCCACAGACGCGGACTTCCTGTCCGTGGACAGCGCACCCACACCAATGCCCGCACCCGCAAGGGACCCCGCGCCGGCGCCATTAAAAAGAAGAAATAGGAGAAACACAAATGGCAAAGAAAACCAGAACCAAGAAAAAACGCGTCCGTCTTGCCTTTGACGAGGGAATCGTATTTGTGCACTCCAGCTTCAACAATACCATCATTTCCCTCGCCGACCGCGCAGGCAACGTTCTGGCCTGGTCCAGTGGCGGAAAGATAGGCAACAAGGGCTCCCGCAAGGCCACTCCCTATGCCGCCCAGATGGCCGCCACCGAAGTGGCGAAAGCAGGACTGGAAATGGGTATTACCCGCGTGAGCGTGATTGTGAAAGGCCCCGGCGGTGGAAGAGAATCCACCATCCGTGCGGTCAACGCGGCTGGAGTCAAAGTGACCATGATCAAGGACGCCACCCCGCTCCCACACAACGGCTGCCGTCCACCCAAAACCAGAAGGATATAAGGAGAGGAGATTATGGCCAGATATACCGGACCCCGCGCGAAGCTATGCCGCAAATTTGGAGAGAACATCTTCGGCACAGCCAAGTATGACAAGATACTGAACAAGCGTAAGTTCCCTCCCGGACAACATGGCAGGACCATGCGCCGTAAACCAAGCGACTATAGCATCCACCTGCGCGAAAAGCAAAAAATGAGAAACATCTATTGTCTGCTCGAAAAACAATTCAGCAATTACTTTGTGAAAGCCTCAAAGATGGGCGGCGTCACAGGCGACAACCTCCTGGTACTTCTGGAAAGAAGACTGGACAACACCGTCTATCGCCTTGGCTTCGCCACCACCAGAATGCAGGCTCGCCAGTTTGTAAACCATGGCCATTTCATGGTCAACGGCAGGAAAGTGGACATCCCGTCCTTTCTGTGCAAAGCCGGCGATATCATTGAAGTGCGTCCCGGCAGCCGCAGCATGAAAATGCTCACCGACGCCATGGATAACACCGAAACCACTTCTCCCTATTCCTGGCTCACCGTGGATAAAGAGAACATGCGCGGCCAGTTTGAGACCATTCCAGCCGCCGCAGATATCCCCAATACCGTGGATCTGCGCCTCATCGTTGAGTTCTACTCCAAATAATAGCTGAATCAAGCGAGGAGTCTATATGCTGTACCTTGAACCCTTACAGATGCCGGAAACTGTGGAGTACGACAAAAAAACCTACTCCCCAAACTTCGGCAGATTTGAAATTGGTCCGCTGGAACCCGGATTTGGCACCACCTTCGGCAACACTCTGCGCCGCATCCTGCTTTCCTCGATCCAGGGCGCCGCTGTGCGCTTTGTCAGGATCGAAGGCTTGCATCATGAATTCACCGCCATCCCCGGGACCAATGCCGACTACATAGACCTGATCCTGCGCCTTAAGCAACTGGTTATCTATTCCTCCTCAGTGGATGAAATCACCGTTACTTTGGAGCACAAGGGCAAAGGCTTGATCACGGCTTCCATGATTCAGGAAAACCCCAATATCAAGATCATCAACAAAGACCTCTATCTGTTGGAAGTAACGGAAGACGTGGACTTTAAGATGGAACTGATCATCGGCATCGGCCGCGGCTACATCCCCGCCGACCGCCAGAATCCTGAAGGCAAGCCCATCGGCTTTATCCCCATAGATTCTGTCTATTCCCCCATCCTGAAGGTTAATTTCAGCGTCACCCACCAGCGGGTCAAAGAGCGCATGAATTTCGACCGGCTGATTTTGGATATTCATTCCAATGGCGCGGTGGAGCCCAAGATCGCCCTCTTTCTTGCCGCCAAGATTCTGCGCGACATGGCCGGAAAGATCTGCCTCTTTGAGACCGAGCCCGAATACATCCGCGAAGTGGAGCTGGATCCCGAGCTTGAGGAAATGGAACGCGTCCTTTCCATGAGCGTCAAGGAGATCGAGCTCACCGTGCGTGCCGCCAACTGTCTGGCTGCCGCCAACATCGAGACCATCGGCCAGCTGGTGGCCAAAACCGAAAGCGAAATGCTTAAATTCCGCAATTTTGGCAAGAAGTCACTGGAAGAAATAGTCCAAAAGCTAAAGAAATATGAACTGGAACTTGGCATGGACGTCGAAAGCATCTACGGTAAAATCCGGGAAGCCAGGAGCCGTGGCGTGAAATCTTCTGAGGAAGTTCCCGCCGTGGAAGAGGAAAAACCCGCCGTTACAACGCCCCGCAAGCCTGTTCCACCATCAAAAAAGAAGGTAAAAAATGCGACATAGAGTTGAAGGCAGAAAATTCGGCCGCGAAACCGACGCCCGCAGATTGATGATCTGCAACCTGGTCAAATCCATGGTCGAACACGGACAGATCACCACCACCCTGGCCAAGGCAAAAGAGCTGAGAGGCTATGTTGAGCGCGTGGTCACCTACGGCAAAGCCAACACCGTCCATGCCCGCCGGCTGGCTTACAGCGTGCTGGGTAACCGCACCTTGGTCAAAAAACTGTTTGACGAGATAGCTCCAGCCTTTGCCGACCGCAACGGCGGATACACCCGGGTGATCAAGGCAGGCTTCCGCAGAGGCGACAATGCCCCCATGGCGATCATTCAGTTCGTGGAAGAATCCACCATCAAACCCAAAAAAGACAATATCAAAGCCAAAGACCTCAATAAATAAGCCTGTGCCTTTTGTGGCTCTCAGGCTGGATCATAAAAGAACAGGCGGTTTTGTTGCCGCCTTTCTTTTTTGCTTGCATTGATACTAAAAGAATAGATCCTGTCATCCGCGTTCCATAATCCTTTTTCAGGCACGGGCAAATCTGCCGTCCCCATCCGTCTGACAGAGCAAAATCATTGACACAATAGGCCGGAGCATGAAAGTTGCATCTCATTCAAAGATAAGAAACTCCGTTCTCCCTGCGGATGAACGGCAGTGGAAAAAGGACAGATAAGATGCTGGAAAAGATACTCCGCAAGCTGTTTGGCGATAAAAACACCAAGGAAGTAAACCTGTACCTGCCCGTGGTCAAGGAGATCAACGAGATCTGCGCGGGCTTGCAGCAATATGACGATGATCAACTGCGGGAGCGGGTGCAGCAGATCCGTGGGGAACTGGCGGATAAGCTGCAACCCCTGCGTAATGAACTGGAAAACCTGGAGCGTGAGTATCGCGAGGAAGCCGACGAGGGCGAACGCGCACGGCTGGACAACCACATCGATGAACTGCGCAAAGAGCTGAAAAAGACCACCAAATCCACCCTGGACGACTATCTGCCCGAGGTCTTCGCCCTGGTGAAGGACACCTGCCGCCGCCTGCTGGGGCAAAGCTTTGTGGTGCGCGAGCATGAGACAGTGTGGAACATGGTGCCCTTCGACGTTCAACTGATCGGCGGCATGGCTCTGCATGACGGCAAGATCGCCGAGATGGCCACCGGAGAGGGCAAGACCCTGGTTGCCACCCTGCCCCTCTTTCTCAACGCCTTGGTTGGCCGCGGCGCGCATCTGGTGACGGTGAACGACTATCTGGCCTCGCGCGACGCCGAGTGGATGAGCCCTGTCTTCAACTTCCACGGCCTCACCGTGGGCTGCATCACCACCGGCATGAGCTTTGAAGAACGCCGTGAGGCATACCTCTGCGATGTGACCTATGGCATGAACAGCGAATTCGGCTTCGACTATCTGCGTGACAACATGGCCGTCTCTCCCAGCCAACTGGTGCAGCGCGACTTTTACTACGCGATCGTGGACGAGGTGGACAGCATTCTCATCGATGAGGCGCGCACCCCGCTCATCATCAGCGGCCCCATCGCCCAGGACAAGAATTTTTACCTGGAGATCAAGCCCCAGGTGCATCAGTTGGTGCAATCGCAAAACGCACTGGTGCAAAGGTTTTTGAGCGAAATCAACCAGGAACTCCGGGAAGACAACCCCGAGCCGGACAACAACCGCCTGGGTACCCTGCTGTTGCAGGTGCAGCGCGCCGCGCCCCGCAACAAGGCCTTTTACAAGCTGATGCAGGACAGCAGCCTCAAAAAACTGCTGCTGGACATGGAAGGCATCTACCTGCGCGACAAAAGAATGCACGAGCTGGACGATAACCTCTTCTACGTGGTGGAGGAGCGCCAGAACAGCGTTGACCTCTGCGAAAAAGGACGCGAACTGCTCTCCCGCAACGACCGCAACCTCTTTGTGGTGGAAAGCCTGGATGAGCTGTTGCGCCGCGTGGATGAAGATGAGAGCCTGAACGATCAGGAAAAGGCCAAACGCAAGACCCTTGAAACCAACCTCTTTATGGATAAAAGCGAGAAGCTGCACAACATCAACCAGCTTTTGCGCGCCTACACCCTGTTCGAGAACGACAAAGAATATGTGGTGATCGACAACCGCGTGGTGATCGTGGACGAATTCACCGGCCGCCAGATGCCGGGGCGCCGCTTTTCGGATGGGTTGCACCAGGCCCTGGAAGCCAAGGAAAACGTCGCCATCGAAGCGGGCACCCAGACCTTTGCCACCATCACCCTGCAAAACTATTTCCGCATGTTTGAAAAACTGTCGGGAATGACCGGAACCGCCGCCACCGAGGAAGCGGAATTCATCGAGATCTACAAGCTGCCGGTGATGGTGATACCAACCAACGTCCCCATCACCCGCATCGACCACGAGGACGTGATCTACCTCACCAAAAACGAGAAATACCAGGCCCTGATGGATGAGATCATCTATTGGCACGAGCAGAAAAAGCCCGTGCTGGTGGGCACGGTGAGCGTGGAGGTCTCCGAAACCATCAGCCGCCTGCTACGCCGCCGCAACATCGCCCACAACGTTCTCAATGCCCGTCAACACCAGCGTGAAGCTGAGATCATCGCCCTGGCGGGACAGCCGGGAGCGGTGACCATTGCCACCAACATGGCCGGACGCGGCACGGACATCAAGCTGGGCGCCGGCGTGGTGACCCAAAGCACCGAAAACTACCGCGGCCTGCCTACCTCCACCAACGCGGAGTTCCCCTATGGCCTGCCTGTGGACGGCTTGCACGTGATTGGCAGCGAACGCCACGAAAGCCGCCGCATCGACCGTCAGTTGCGTGGCCGCGCGGGACGCCAGGGGGATCCCGGCACCAGCCGTTTCTACCTTTCTCTGGAAGACGACCTGATGCGCCTCTTCGGTTCCGACCGCATCGCCCCCATGATGATGAAGATGGGGCTGCAGCCCGGCGACGCCATCCGCCATCCCTGGATGACCAAGGCGGTCGAACGCGCGCAGAAGCGGGTGGAGGAACACAACTTTGAAATCCGCAAAAACCTGATCAAATATGACGAAGTGATGAACCAGCAGCGCGAGGTCATCTACTCCTACCGGCGCAGCATCCTGAAAGGCTATTCGCTCAAGCACGAGGTGCAGGAAATGATCATCGAGACGGTTCGCCGCGTGATCGGCGAGCAGATTCCCCCCGGCAGCTATCCAGAGGATTGGAACCTGCCCCGCCTCTGCCAATGGTTCAAAAGATCGCTCAACGTGGTCATTTCGCCCGCCGAACTGGAAAGCGACCACCAGAACGAGGACCTGCTGCGCAACACCCTGGAAGCGCTGGTGATGCAGGCATACGAAAAGAAGGAACTGCAGGTGGGAACCGAAGCCCTGCGCGACATCGAACGCCGCAGCATGCTGGAGGTGGTGGACGATGAATGGCGCGACCATCTGCACGAAATGGACTTGCTCAAGGAGGGAGTGCACCTGCGCGCCTATGCCAACAAAGACCCCCTCATCGAATACAAGCGTGAGAGCTTCGACCTCTTCCAGGCGCTCATCGCCCGCATCCAGGAAGGCGTGACCCGCAAGGTCTTCACCACCTATCTGCTGTCTCAGGAAGACATGGAATCCATGCTGAATAGCGCCAAAACCCAACATGATGATATCAACGCCTTCTTGCACGCCAAAGAGATACAGGCCTCCCAGACCGACATGAGCATGCCCCCGCAATTCAGCGGGCCTTACGCGGACAACGTTCCCAAACAGAGGCCGGTGCAGGTGGCTGCCAAGGTCGGACGCAACGACCCCTGCCCCTGCGGCAGCGGCAAGAAATATAAGAAATGCTGCGGCATCAACGAACCAGGCGAATAATGACAGCTTCCGCTTCCCACAAACTGCTGCTGAAGGAGATATAGCATGGCCAAAGGGCTGATCATAGTGGAATCACCGGCAAAAGCCAACACCATATCCAAGTTTTTGGACAATAAATACAAGGTCAGGGCCTCGATGGGCCATGTGCGCGACCTGCCCGCCAAATCGATGGGCGTGGACGTGGAGAACAACTTCACCCCGGTCTATGAACTGGACTCCAAAAAGAGTAAGGTGATCGCTGAACTGCGCGATGCCGTCAAAGACGTGGACACCGTGTTTCTGGCCAGTGACCATGACCGCGAGGGAGAGGCCATCGCCTGGCACCTGACAGAAGTTCTGAAAAAGGAGCTGGGCGACAAGAATGTTTACCGCATCGTGTTCAACGAGATCACCGCTCCGGCCATCAAAGCCTCCATCTCACAGCCCGGGCAGGTGGACATGGCCAAGGTGGAAGCCCAGCAGGCGCGACGCGTGCTCGACCGCGTGGTGGGCTACACCGTTTCGCCCCTGCTCTGGAGGGTGATCGCCAAAGACCTCAGCGCCGGCCGCGTGCAGTCGGTGGCGCTGCGCCTGATCTGCGAGCGGGAAGCTGAAATCCTCGCTTTTGTGCCGCGCGAGTTTTGGAAGCTGGAAGCCAATTTCTGGCGCGAGGGGCTGCCTCCCTTCAAGGCCAGCCTGGAAAAATGGGAGGGCAAAAAGCTGGAGATTCCCGATGAGGCCAAGGCTGTGGAGATCATCGGCAGGATCAAGTCCGCCCAGGCAGTCTTGAGCGCGATCAAACGCGCCCCCCGCAAGCTGGAACCTCCCGCCCCCTTCATCACCAGCACCCTGCAGCAGGAAGCCTCCAAGATTCTGGGCTTTTCCTCCGACAAAACCATGCGGATCGCCCAGGAACTCTATGAAGGGATCAGCCTTAAAGGCGAAAGCACCGGCTTGATCACCTATATGCGCACCGACAGCACGCGCATTGCCGAACAAGCCCAACAGAACTGCCGGGCGCTGATCAAAGACCGCTTTGGCGAAAAAGCCGTTCATGCCCAGATTCGCGCCTACAAAAACAAATCTACCGCCCAGGACGCCCACGAGGCGATCCGCCCGACCGACACCTTCCACACCCCGGAAAGCGTGGAGGCCAGCCTCAGCAAAGACCAATACAAGCTTTACACCCTCATCTGGCAACGCTTTGTGGCCACCCAGATGATCCCCGCCAGGCTGGAAACCACCACCGCCTCCATCGAACTGGGTGAAGCTGTCTTTGCCGCCTCGGGCAGCAAGGTGTTGGAAGAGGGCTTCCTGAAAGCCTATCCCCACGTGACGATTGTCAGCGGAGAGCAGATCGATTCCGGTTACAAAAGCAAGGACGAACTGGAGCACGATGAACTCAAAAAGTCCCAGCACTTCACCTCGCCTCCCTCGCGTTTCACCGAAGCTTCCCTGATCAAGGAGCTGGAAGCCCAGGGCATCGGCAGGCCCTCCACCTATGCCGCCATCATCAGCACCCTGCGCAAGCGCAAATATGTGGGCATGGAAAAGAAGAGCTTCGTCCCCACCCCCCTCGGCACCGATGTGAACAGCTTTTTGGTGAGTAAGTTCGACCCCATCTTCAACGTGAAATTCACCGCGAACATGGAAAGCGAGCTGGACGGCGTGGAAGAGGGGCGGACTGTGTGGCACACGCTGGTAAGCGGCTATTACGACGAGCTGATGAAGCTGGTGAAGAGTGTTGACCTCAAAAAGGAAAAGGCGTCCTTCACCGAAGCAACGGACATTATCTGTGACAAATGCCAGCAAGGCAAACTGGTGGTGAGGCGTTCCAAAGGCGGCGAGTTCCTCTCTTGCAACCGTTTTCCCGCCTGCAAAAACATCAAAAACTTCAGCCGCGACAAAGACGGCAACATCCATATCGAAGAAGCCAGGGAACCCCGGACGCTGGACGAAAAGTGTCCCCAGTGCGGTTCACCCCTGCAGGAAAAGAGAGGCCGCTACGGCGCTTTCATCGCCTGCAGCAACTACCCCAAATGCAAATTCACCCGCCCCATCACCACCGGCGTCAAGTGCCCCGAATGCGGCCAGGGAGAGCTGACCCAGCGGCGCAACAAAAAGGGGGGAACCTTCTTCTCCTGCACCCGCTATCCCGATTGCAAGTTCATTACCAACGATAAACCGCTGCCCATCGCCTGCCCCGATTGCGGCAATCCCTTCCTTTACGAAAAATACTCCAAAGCCCTGGGCGAATACAAGCAGTGCCCCAAATGCAAAAAGACCATGGCCTGAGGCGGAGGGTTCCCGCCTGGGACGCCCTGCAAAGCGCGCTGCAGAGCATCCTCAGCCACAAGCTGCGCTCGCTGCTCACCCTCACGGGCATCGTGATAGGCGTGCTGGCGGTGGTGAGCATGTTCTCCAGCGTTTACGCCCTCAAAAAGCTCATCAACCAGAATATGGAAGGCATGGGCTGGAACTATTCCGTGGTGGTCACCGCCGATCAGATGCAGATGGATTCCGGGGGTCGGGGAACGCGCCGGACCTTGCGCCGGGCAGGACAGAGCGTGCACAGCCTCAACTATGAGGACTATCTGGCGCTCAAGCGTCAACTGCCCCTCAAAAGCAGCTATGCCATGATCGAAAGCAGCTCGATCCTGCGCCTGGGCAACAAAGACATCCAGGTGCGCCTGCGGGCCACCGACCAGGAGTATTTTACCAACAAAAGTTATGCCTTGCTGCAGGGGCGCTACTACAACCGCTATGAAGACGACAACCTGCTCCCGGTCCTTGTGCTGGGCTACCATTTTGCCAGGGAGCATTTTGGCTCCGCCAATCCGGTGGGCAAGCCCCTGCAACTGGGAGACCGCCGCTTCCAGATCGTGGGCGTGCTGGCGGAAGACCAGATCAACAAAGACAACGACATGAACTTCAACAACTGGGAACGCAGGCAGGATCTCAGCGCGGTGTATGTCCCCCTCAAATATGGGGTTTACAATTTCGGAACCAACAAAGGCATCCACATGATCTACCTGCAGGCGCGCTCGGAGCAGGAATTCTCCGCCATGAAGAACCAGGCGCGCCAACTGCTGCTTGCCCGCCACAGCATGTATCCCAACTTCGGCTTCCTGGATATCGGCCAGATGATGCTCACCATCACCGAGGAGATCAGCGGCTTCATGGAAAAATGGAACATCACCCTCATCGCCATCGCCTCCATCTCGCTGATCGTGGGCGGCATCGGGCTTTTCAGCACCCTGCTGATCTCTATCCAGGAACGCATGACCGAGATCGGGGTGCGCAAAAGCATCGGCGCCACCGACCGGGATATCTTTGTCTATTTTATCCTGGAAGCCATCCTGCTTGCCACCCTGGGAGCCTTGCTGGGCATTGCCCTGGCCTGGCTGATCCTGACCCTCATCGGCAAAGCCATCAATTTTCCCCTTTACCTGCCCCTCCAGGGTGTGGTGCTGGGACTCTTTTTCTCCATCCTCACAGGCTTTCTCTCCGGACTCTACCCCGCCATCAAGGCCGCCAGCATCGATCCCATACAGGCGATCTACTACTTTGAATAGCTGTTTTGGTGGAAAGGTGGAAAAGTGTTTTGAGGTGGAAAGGTGGAAAGGTGGAATGGTGGAAAGGTTCCCCCGAAACAAGTCTGAGGTGTTCACGCTGATTGGCGCGGATATTTGAAGGTAGAAAGCTGAAATGGTGAGAGAAACACAAGGCACAACGATTTATCCGTTAATCCGTGTAATCCGTTTCATCCGTATTTGCCTGGCATGCCAATCATATACGGATTGACTGATTTAACTGATTTACGGATTACTATGGTAAAACAAGAAAGCGTTCCTGCCTGTCCCTAAACAAATCCACCAGGCAATTTACCGTGTCATCCCGGGCAAGCTTGCTTGACCCGGGATCCAGTCTTTTAAAGCCGCATCACAGCACCCAGCCCTGAAACAATGCCAACCAAGCAACATATCTTGTCATCCTGGGCAAGCTTGCTTGACCCGGGATCCAGTCATTTAGAAACAAGCACCCGACCAAGCAATAAATCAAACCAGACTATACACCGCGTCATCACGGCAACACGTCACCACTAAAGTCTGTCAGGGGCTCCTTTTCACCATTTCACCTTTCCACCTTTCCACGTTCTATCGCCACGTCACCACGCCACTACCCCCCTCATGCCGCCATCCTTCGATGCCACAAGCGCTTATGCCATCATCCTTAGGTCATCCTTATAAATTATAAGGTTGACCCCAGGAAGACCCCACCCATGGCGAAGGTTTCAAAGCAGGGCCCTGCCCCGGGTTTAATACCAAATCATCAGCCATCGGCGTCCTCCTTGCATAATATATAATAGCTGTCTTTAATGAAAAAGCAAAAAAGCCCCGGCATAAAGCCGGGGCGTATATTGCAGAGACTGTCAGGTCTTATTTGACCACGACGATCTTTTTGCTCTGGTTGGCAGTGGGAGTGCTCAGTTTGTAGAAGTAGATACCGCTTCCGCAGGTATTGCCTCTGCTGTCTTTGCCATCCCATTTCACGATTTGGTTGGATCCGCCGGTCACACTGTAGGTGCGAACGACCTGGCCAATCACGTTGTAGATGGTGACGGTTCCGGTCTCGCCGGTCTTCACGTTCAGCTCGATATTATAAGTCTCGCCGACCTTGAAGGGGTTGGGACCGCTCTTCACGATCATGGTGTGGTTGGTCACAGGAGGAGTGACAGATTCCACGAACACCGAGGTGGGTCCGAAGAACTGGGGCTCGCTGTAATCAATGGATTCCAGCCAGTAGTAGTAGGTGTTGTTAGCAAGCACGCCGTTGTCGGTGACGGAATAGGTTTGGGTGCTGCTGGTGTTGGTGGCGGGCACCATCGGGATATCAAGCATCTCAGCGGTGGCAAAGTCAGCGCTGGTGTTGCGATAGACCCTGTAGCCGACCATGTTGGTCTCAGACTGGCTGACCCAGGTGAGTTTCACAAACAGGTTGGCGGTAAGGGTGGCGCTGAAGCTGCTCAGTTCCACGGGGGTAACTTGATCGCGAATGCCGTTGAAGACATACGGCTCTGGGTAGTCTTGTGTCAGCTCAGCCGGGAACACGATGTCCACGGGCAGCCAGGCGGAGTAGCCTTCAAGCTCCAGGGTGTATGTTCCACCGACATAATCCACGCCTTGGGTGAAGGTATAGGGAGTGGTGAAGCCGGTATAGACACCGTCGATAAGGATGCGAGCATTCAGCGGAGCGTTGGTTTCACCATCTTGTGCAACGATGGTGATGGTGAAGGCCTGGGGTGCGTCTTCCACAAGTTCGAATGTGTAGTTGGCAACGTTGTTCACGAAATCGGCAGCAGCCACTGTGATCTGCGCAGGCTCCCAATGGTAACCGGCAGGAGCGGCAGAGGGAGTCAGGACGGTGCCGATGAGGTCGTTGGTGTAGTCGTTGCTATCGGTGAACACGGCAGGGAAATCCACGCCATTCACGGAGTAGCCGGCAGGACCAGCAACGTTCACGGTGTAGGTGATGGGAGGATTGGGAGCCAGCACGAATTCGATGGTGTGGTTGAAAATACGGTGCGCCCTGGTGATCTTACCACCGGTTTGCTCGACAAAGTCGTCGGCAACAACGTTGATGGGGTTGACTTCCCAGTGGTAGTTTTCCGGGGCATCAGCGATGGTGTATTCACCAACCAGCGCGGTAACGTCGGCGTTGGTGGCTACATAATCTGTTGTTCCGGCAACAGGGCCAGTAACCGCGTATCCATCGGGGCCATTCACATACAGGTTGTAGGCGAAGGTGTCAGGGACCAGGGTGCCAACGAAGTTGACAGTTGCGGTCACGAATCCTTCCGGAACGGTGTAGTTCACGGGTTCCCAGGTGTAGGCGGCATTGTTAATGGTGAAGACCGAACCTACGACTGGATTCACGAAATCGTGCGGAGTTGTGAAACCGGAGTCTGCTCCGTTCATCCAGATGGGTTGGTTGGTGGGCTCGGAGGTGATGGTCAGGGTTTGGTCTGCGGGTGCGGCACCAAGGATGATGCTGTCAGGCATCACCAAATGCAAGCCGTTGTGAGTTGCTCTCCAGACAGCTGAGGTACCTGTGGGGAGGACAAAGCTAAAGACAATCTTATTAGTCGCTTCATCCGTGTTGGGAAGGTAAGTCAGGGTCCAGGTGATTTCCGTGCCAGCGCTGGGGCCAGAAGTTGTTGTAAATGCTTGCATGTCAACAGTAGCCCAAGCGGCCAGTCCGGTGGGGCCTGATTTGGTTTCAACTCTGCAGAATTGTGGCAAATGAGTTGTTGTCGAAACAACGTCTATGCCATCGGTGACATCCAGCTGCCAGTTGGCATCATGTGTTCCTGCCGCAGCAGTGACATAGGTCATGATATCCAATGTTTCCAACATAATCTGCTGGTTTATCATCCTATAAGAATAAGCTGAGGCAAAGACAGCCATGGAGAGGACAATGGCTATTAGTAATAACTTTTTCATGTCTTTCTCCTTTTATTTAGTTCTGACGTTGAAGATGTTTTGGGAGGCAGCCCGGGCTGGCCAGGTGCTGGCAGCGTCAACGCTTACGAGCAAGGGCATGCCGATCGTGGTGGCGAAGTCAGTTCCGTCCCAGCCGCCCCAAGGGAAAGCGTTGATTCCTGCCCAAGCTTCAGTTGCAGGGTCCCACGCGGCAACCATGGTCGAGGGTATGTCATCGCCGATTAGGGAAGCCATGTTCAGGGCGCTCTTGTTAAGAGGAACCATAAGGGTATTCAACCCAGCCACCAAACTGTAAGTGGCAGGAGCCGGCAGGTCGCCGATGCTGTAGAAATCAGTAGCGGCGTCAACGCTGATCAACAAGGGATCACCTGGTGCTACGGCAAAGTCCGTTCCATCCCAGCCGCCCCAGGGGAAGGCGTTGATACCGTCCCAAGCTTCAGCAGCAGGGTCCCACGCGGCAACCATGGTTGAAGGTATGGCGTCGCCGACTTCGGAAGCCATGGTATAACCTTGCTGCATGGGTAGGGCGATTGTGTTAAGACCTGCAACGCAGGGGTATTTGACGTATCCGACGATCGCGGAAGGGTCTGATTCAACCGCTGCCAGCATGCCAAAGGCAACCAGGAGCAACAGCGGCAATATAAGTTTCTTCATAACATTCCTCCATGAGAATGATATAATATCCAAAATTTAGCTTTGGTTTTCCGGCCGGTGTAAAGGGCCGGCCAACCGACATTGAGGGTTATCCGGTGGCCAGAGGCCGGGCCGGGTTTGATCTCGAAAGTCCCTAAAAAGGTAATCCATCGCACATTACACTATATGAATTTGTATTCATATTATCTTGAATACCAGACTAAGGGGCTTGTTAATCTTGTCAAGTTCTAAATTTGCTTTTTTCCTTTTTTTTACCGTTGACGGATCACAGCGGGTCATTCCGGGCCTGCGAGCCGTGATCCAGTCTTTTAAAAAACATCCACAAATTACACGAATTAACACGAATTATAAAGGGTGGAAAGGTGGAAAGGTGGAATGGTGGAAAGGTTCCCCCCGAAACAAGTCCTCAAGCTATATGCTGTGTCATCCCGGGCAAGTCGGGGTCCTCGCCAAAGCGCGTAGCGGTTTGGTGGGGTGGCTTGACCCGGGATCCAGCCTTTTAGAATAATCATCCACAAATTACACAAATTAACACGAATTAAAAAGGGTGGAAAGGTGGAAAGGTGTTTTTGAGGTGAAAAGGTGGAAAGGTGGAATGGTGGAATGGTTCCCCCGAAACAAGTCCTCAAGCTATAAGTTGTATCATCCCGGGCAAGTCGGGGTCCTCGACGGATCGGCAACGATCCGGTGGGGTGGGACAGCTTGACCCGGGATCCAGTCCAAAAGGGGTGGCAAAATCCGTTTGCCACAGAGACCGGAGGTCTCTTCCAGACAGGCAACTCCGATGCCTCTGCCGGACAGACTTCGGCAGCCCCCTAACTTACACACCAATCCGCGCCTTTTATCCGCGTACATCCGCGTGAACCGTGAGGCAATTCACTTGACAGGATAGGGCGGCAAATTAAAAGTCGCACCATGATCCGCGCAGTGAATCGCGCTTCGCGTGGTATCATTATTATATAAGCTCCATAGTCCCTTGCTTGGAAAGCTGTGGGAAAAGAGCAAAGACGTAAACGGGAGAATGAAGATGCTTAAATACAAACTGATTCTAACAGTCGCTCTATTGATAGTGGTTCAGGCGCTGTGTTCCTATCCGCCCAATCCCCGGGCAGTGTATTTCAGGCTGCTAAACGAAGACGGAAGTTCCCTGCAGGATGAAAGAAGCTCCCTGGTTTCCATATCCAGGCTTTTTGATGTGGAAAAGAATCACGAAACCAAAGGCTTTGGCTTTGTGTATGGCAATGGGGATATGTTTGCCAAGTTTGAACTGGGCAACTTCCAGAGAGACTGGCTGCCGGGCGATACCCTGTCCATAGCTGTTTTCAGGAGTGGCGGGAACTCCAGCATGGTGAAGTTTGTGCTTCCGATCCCCGAGGGGTCCGACGCCATCTGGTGGGGGTATCCCGACACGGCGGAAAAAGACTACCCCGGCGAACCTCTCAGCTTGCTGCCCTGCGTGCTGAAGATCGAAGCAGACAACAAGAAGGATGCCGCGGTCTTCCACAATGGGAACAAGATTGGCCAGTTGAAAGACGGCGTGCTCATGATCGATAAATTCGCGGGCGACCCAGCGGGGGAGTATCACCTGGAAGCCCCCGCCCAGGGATGGCACTGGGAACCGGCCAGCAAACAGGTCAGCCTGGATGACTTTACCCTGCAAGCGGCAAAGGAACACGACAAGGACGGGCGGGGAGACTTTTACGGGCATGGCATCCAGTTCCGCCTGGTAAAGGACGAGTAGCTTTTAGTTTTGCGTTCAAGCGGCAGTGCTGCCACCCCAAAGGCTCCCGGGTCATGCGGTTCACGCGGATAGGCGCGGATTACCGCGGATTGGCGCGGATTGGCTCGGATTATGGTTATGGGGTTCTGGAATTGGTGCTTGTGTTTTTGGCTGGATGCTTGTCTTTATCCTGTTCTTTTAATTTGTGTTAATTTGTGTAATTTGTGGATGATTATCCTAAAAGACTGGATCCCGGGTCAAGCAAGCTTGCCCGGGATGACACAGTGTGGGGTCTGGGGGTGCTTGTTTCGGGGAACCTTTTCACCATTTCACCTTTCCACCTTTCCACCTCAAAAACACCTTTCCACCTTTCCACCTCAAAAACACCTTTCCACCTTTCCACCTCAAAAACACCTTTCCACCTTCAAAGATCCTGTCATCCGCGTTCTATTCTTGCACAGAGGATGGAACGAAAAACCCCCGCGGCGATGCGGGGGTTTATATTGGTTGGCGGAAAGTTCCGCCAGGGTTTTATTGGGGTTTATTTCTTAATGGGGTTGAAGGCTCCCATTTCTGCAGCTTTCGGTCCTTTAGCCCTGATGGACTGAACCTTGGTGGGTTGCATCACTTGTCTCACTCTTTCGATGCCAGTGAACTGAGTCCGCGCAGGGGCGGGGCCATCAATGGCAGTGACCTTGAAGAAGTGATAGGGTTCGGTGCCAGTGTACGCGTATGTGGTGCTGGCGGTGGTGGCAACCAGGGTCCAGGGATCATCCGCGTAGGGATCGCTGGAACCATACACCTTGTAAGCGGTGGCGCCGACAATGGAGTTCCAGCTGAGGGTGGGCACGCCTGACTCGAGGGCAATGGTGAGGTCAGGGATTGCCAGTTGCGGATAGGGGATCACAAATCCGTCAACCTCGGAGTTGTTCTGGAAGATGCCGATAACGTAGGCTTCACCCAGCAGGCCATCAGCATCAGGCTGGACGGTATTAACCCACATCAGCGCACCAGCTCCCGCATAAGCAGCCAGATAGAGGAATCCGGTATCCTGGTCGAAGGCCATGCCCTGGGCGTAGTTAAGGTCGTAACCGACTGTATAGCCCAAGGGTGTAATGGCCAGGGTGGCGGGATCGATGGTGAATACAGCGTCGTAGCCGAGATCAAGCCCATAGAGGGTGCCGTTATTGTTGTTCCAGGCTATATCGATGATCAAGCCGTCGAAGGCGGTGCCGTCCCAAGTCAATGTGCCAACCAGGGTGGGCGCGCCGGTGAGCCTGTCCAAGGTGTAGAGGTTGTTGACGTAGTTCACGCCATCATAGGATACACCATAAAGGATGTCGGCGACGGGGTCCCAAGCGACGCCGGTCATTCCGATTCCGACATCGCCGTTGTCAGTTCCCGCGCCGGTGGTTGTGTCAATCTGCCACCAGTCGTTACCGTTATAATCGGTTCCCCACCAGCCGCCGTTGATCCAATCCGCGGCAGTCAGCCAACTGTCGGGATTGGTGTAGGGGTTTCCGGGTGCCAAATCAGTGATGGCGCCGGGGTTACGCAGGCTGAAGGTGGCAGGGCCGCTCAACGCCCCTGAGGCATCATGAGCCACGTCGGCATAGGCAGTCTTGTTCAGTTCAATACAGACGAACTGGCCGGTTATGGTGTCGTTGGCAGGGTTTTCGTCGCCAGCCAGGTTGGTGGTGACAGTCACATCGTAGAAGGTGTTTGCCACTGGCGTGAAGCTGCCGAAGCTAAGCTGCTGGGTTTCTCCCGGCGCCAGGGCGGTCACACTCTGGGCAGGCAGGGTGGTGCCGCCGATGGTCATGGTCACGGTGAAGGAGATGGTCTGTGCTCCTTTGTTGCCCACTGTGGCCATGGGGGTGAAGGCAACCGGCTCAACCAACTGATACATTTCGATGGATACAGCCTCAGCATCGTAATCCAGGATGGCTTCGACAAAAACGTTGTCGATCGCCCAACCGGAAGCCCAGCCTCCATTGTCATCCGAGTGGAAACGGAGTTGGAACTGATTGGGTTTGTACGCGCTGAGGTTCACAACGTGTTCGGTCCAGACTGACGCCGCAGGAACGGAATAGATGCTTGTCCAGGCTCCGCCGTCAACGGAGATTTCCACGTCTGCCAGCTGGCCGTATGTGCCGGTGAAATAGGAATCGAACTTGAGTTGGAAGTCGTTTTCCGTGATACCGCTCAGGTCGAAGAGAGGCAGGGTCAGCAGGTCCATGCTGCCGTCGTTACCGCTTCCGAGCGCGTCATCGTTGGCAGACGCGTAAACAGTGTGAGCAGGGATACTAAAGTATTGGCTGCTGTGATCAGTGGAGACAATCCATCCCTCGCCCAGGGAGCTTCTTGTCCAGCCAGTTGGCAGGGTATCATCGGCATGATTCTCGAAATCGTCCCCATAAGGGATGTAGGTGATTACGAGGGGCGGATTCTCGATCGTGAATTCGTAGGGCGGCCACTGGAATTGCACAGGATCAGTTCCTCTGGAGCCCAGTACAGTCCAGACATACACTTCAGAGTAATCGTATGTGAAGGCGGGCTGGTAAGGACTGGTAACATTTGGGAATTCCTCAGCCACGTTGAAGAATTCGTCCGGGTCATACGGAGTTATGGTCAGATCTGACACCTTGGCGATCCACAGGTCATACTGTTCCGGTTCTGCGCCAGCCATGTTCCAACTGAACTGGAAGGGGAATCCGGTCTTGGGCAGATCAGTCTGTCTGTCAGCCGGGTAATCCAGGTTGGGTGCCGCGACCGGTCCGGAGGGGTACGGCTGGAAGGATATGTTCAGCACGAAGTTGATATAATCGGGGCTGGGTGCCCAGTTGTCCACGATCACATAGTAGTCTCCAGCAGTAACCACCGCGTCTGTGATGTTGAGAGGAGCTGTGTAATTGTAATGCTGGGCCAGCACTGTGGCGGGGTTGGCCAGGCTGGGAATGGTGTTGACCAGGAATATGCCGGGATAGTAGTTAGCTGTGTCTCCGCTGGGGTTGGCCAGGCTGATATCCAGCCAGCCATCTTCTGGAATGCTTACTTTGGCAACCCAGTCAGGGCCTTGTACATAGGAGTTGTGGCCCAATCCGGTGAACATTGCCGCGGTATAGTCGTTGGCGTATCCGTTTGTGGTGCCGGCATAGTCAACCAGTGGCAGGGTGGCAAGATAGGGATTCTCGCAGATTTCGCCAACTAAGGCCTGCACTCCGGTGCCACTTACCACGATACTGCTGTTTTGACGGGTGTCGTTGATCAGCAGGTTGGTGGTCAGGGCGCCTGCCATAGTGGGGGCGAAAACTACGTCGAAGGTAACGGCGGGAGCGCCGGGGTTGATGGTGACGGGCAGGGCTGGCAGATTAGCAAGCTGAAAATCGGTGTAATCTGCCAAGGCGATGCTGGTAACGTCGAACGCTGCCACACCCGTGTTGGCGAGTGACACCTGCACTGTTTTTTGGAAGCCGATATAGCTGATTCCACAATTCACCGGGTCAGGACTGACAGTCAGCACACCACTCTGCGGGGCTTCCCGCACGATCACGTTGTCGATATCCACGTAATAGTCCCCGTTACCCCATGTGCAGAGGAATTTCACCTTAATGATATTTCCATTATAGGCGGTGACGGGAATTGTAACCGCGGCAAAGTTAGTGCTGGTCACGTGGTTGTTTTGATCGATGGTGTAAACAGTGGAGAAGGTGGTTCCGTCATCGTTGGAAATCTGCACTTCGATCATATCGCCCGCGCCCAGGGCGGTTGCAGTTCCAGGATAGCCAGTATAATCAACGATCCGGTATTCGAACAGGATCTGGCAATCGTTGGTCATCGGCCCGATGGGGGGAGTTATAGCGTTGCGGGAGGAACCGTTGCTCCACATATTCCCGCAAAGGCCGTTGGTGCCACCATTGCCATGTGTGGTGCTAATATACATACCTGAAGCCGTCCACTCAATGGCGGACAGCGATGTGCCGCTGTTGAAATCCTGGGTGTAGGGCAGAGGCTTGACGGGGTCGGGTGTAGAGGCATTCACCGTCGGGATGGGAGCGTCAACCTTGAAGTCGATGTCTGCCCCGTCGTTGGTGTAGGGCCAGATTTTGAATTCATAGGCAGTGTTGGGGGTCAATCCCGTGAAGGTGTAGGTGTTGGCACCCACCACATGGGATACATTGACCGCGGCGTTGCCGTCTGACCAGTCGGCTTCATTGGCAACCGGAGTTCCGTCCGCGACCGCGGCATAGGAGCCAGCGCCTGTGATCGCCTGGATCAGATAACCTGTGGGCAGCTGCGTGCCGGTGGCTCCGGTCCAGTTCAACTGGATGGATGTTAAAGCCAGGTTGCCCGCGGCAAAACCAGTCACGTGGTTGCTTGGCTCGGGGTAAGTAATGAGATCCGGGCCGGTGAAATCATCGACTCTCAGATAGTATTGGTTAAGAGAAGTTGCTTGGATGGCGAAATAGATCGGCATCCCGATATACGCGGACAGATCGTAGTCATATTGGGTCCAGGTAGTGGTTGTTGTTATTTCCGGGCCTAATTGGATAGTAAAATCACTTACCGCGTTACTGGCAGTGGATACCCACACCTTGAATGTTTCAGGGTAGTTGTTATAATGGCTTGCCCAGAAACTCAAGGTGTAGTTGGCTGCCGATGGGACCAGGCAGGGAGTTACCAGCCAGTCATTATGCGTGCTGGAGTAATCGTACTTAATATACGCACTGCCCGGAGCTGAGTAGTAGTGTGTGGAACTGGTATTCCTGATCCAGGCTTGGCCGCCGTCAACATTGTGTACAGTCCATCCCGATGGCGGAAAAGTCGGATCAGAAAAGCTCTCGTTCAGCGGAGCAGCAAACAAACCACCCAATATCAAGGTGGTTATGAATAATAGTACTAATTTCTTCATAAATCGTCTCTCCTTAAGATAGAGTTCTGAAGTTAGCGTGAAGAATCTTTAATAGTCAGTCAGATAGGGACCTGATTCAGTATGGGAAACGAATCTCCCTGCCATATCCTGGCCCCAGATTTGGTTTTGAAGTTGAGATGTTATACATTTTTTCCTTAACCTTACCCGCGGCAGCCGGTCTGAGGTAATGTGCGATGTTATCATGCAAACAGGCTCGCAAACGCCGGTAGGGTATTCCTTGATTATTTGTGATTGTAGATCTGTCTTTCTGACAAGGGAAGTGTGTTGATTTTGGATGTAACGCCAGAGGGGGATCAATCCCTGGATCCTGTACGAAATTAAGCAAAATACCATATTTCGTGGCATCACATCTCCTTGCTTCGATATTTTAACATAATCGGGTATTGCTGCTAAGCCACCCTGATGCTTATGATAACACCAGTGAAGACTGAAGGTAAAAAGAATAGCAAGCAACCTCTCAGATTTTGTTGAAAACGTAAGGGGGCAACATTTCTGTCAAGATGTTTTTCGCTTTTCAAATTCCCCGTTTTTCAAACAAGGCAGGATCAGTTGTTGATATCCCGTTGATCTCCAGGCGATCGCTGTGCCGCTATTTATGCCCTCATAATTCGTAAACAAAAAGAGGGCGGGATCGAAATCCCGCCCATATCTGTGCGTGAAGATGCCGTGGCATCTCCGCGCGGGTTACTTGGTTTTGGCTGCAGGTGCAGGTGTTGGCATTACACCATCAGCCGCGGCGATCTTGAAGAAGTGGAAGGGATCGGTGCCAACTACGTAATCATAGCTGTTGGTGGCGCTGTAGCCCACGACGGTGTAGGTGCCGTAGGGATCGTGGGAGCCGTAGATGACGTAGTAGCTGGCGCCGGGTTCCGCTGTCCAGGCAAGGTTCACGTTGCCATCGGTTGTGGTGGTGGCAACCACGTTCTGCGGAATGCCAAAGATGCCGAGGGCGTTGGAGATGATGGATTCTGATTCCAGGGAACCGCTGTAGTTGGCTTTCACTGCCCATTTGTAAGCGCCACTTGACAGGGCCGCGAAGCCGGTGTCAAGATAGGTTTCGGTGGCGCAGTTGTTGCTCAGCAGGGTCCAGTTGGCAGGAGTTTCTTCCTCGGCAACAGGGAAGCGATAGACGCTGTAGTTCTGGAGGCTGCGGTCGCCGTCGCGCGAGGCGAACCTCATCAGAGTTGTTTTGGCGGTGGGGACGCCGATTAAGACGTCATCGACATACCAGCCTTCTCTGTTAACGGAACTCTCAGACAACAACCTCCATTTGAACCTGACCGTTTGTCCGACATATTCGGAGAGGTCAAAGCTGGCTTGGGTCCATTCCAACTGTTCTCCACCATACATCGGGATGTATCCCAGAGTGGAAGAAGAGGTGCATGGATAACCGCCCACAGGCGTGATGGTTTCCCAAGTGGCGCCGTCATCTGTGGATATCTGCACAATACCGCCATCATAATAGGTAGGCGTTGTGTAGAATTCGAAGTTATAGCGATGCCAGAAGGTCAGGTAGCCTCCACTCAATATCGGATATGACAGCGGCGAGATCAGGTCATAGGTCGCGTTGTTGGCATAGTTGCCTTCCAGCACCGTACCCCAAACCTTGGTGCCGCTATGGGCTCCGGAGTAGGAGGAGGTTCCCCATTCCCAGCCGGGGCTCGGGTTATTATCGACAGTGAAGCCGCCGTCGTTTTGTTCGAAATCGAAGAACAGGAAGTCGGGTTGTTCGGCGGGATCCCAGTTCAGCCTGGCGTCGTTGCCTTCGTGGCTGGCAACCAGGTTGTATGGGGTCCAGAGGTATTCGGTGAGGTTGATGGTGCCGAGGTTGATGTCGGTGGTGATGGCATCAAAGGCGCCGATCTCGCTCTGGTAACCTTCCTTGGAAACTACCCAGGAGTAAGACAGGGTGTCTGCTCTGCCTTTCACGTCCGCAATGCTGAACGCGCCGTTCGCGTCGGTGATGGCGCTGTAGTCGTGGTATCCGAAGAGCTCGACCAAGGCGCCTGCTAAACCGGCGGGATAGTCGTTGGCGGTGACCACGCCGCTGACCGTTAGGTTGGGCAGTGGCTGCAGGTTGAAGTTCTGGGTCACGGGGGTTCCGGGCTCGAAGGAGATACCGGTGACCGTGCTGCTGTAGTAGTCGGTGGCGGAGCAAGTCAGATCCACGAAGGTGCTGTCCCAGTAAACGAACTCATAGTATCCGTTTACGTCGGTGTAGGTAACCGCGCGTTCCGTGAGGCTGATCATGGCGCCTTCGATCGGTGCGGACGTTACGCTATCGTACACATGTCCGGAAAGGACAGCCTGTGGATCGAAGACAGCATTCTGCGTCACGAATATGGTGTTCGGGAAGTAGTTAAGTGTATAGCTTGTCCCGGTCGGTGCCATTGGATCGTAGATTGTTGAGTCGTTGCGTATATAACGGGAACGGGTGCTGTGGTCCGCGTTGGTGGTGTAGAAGAACTTGTCGCTGCTGGACAGGGCACCACTGTCAAACACACGATGGACTCTGGTGGCAAGCGTTCCGCCAGTATAGGCGAAAGGCGTATCCAGCGGGATCGCGATGTAGTTCTCTCCAGAGGGGAAATCCACCAGACCGTCAAAGACCAGTGTGTAGTTGTCCGCGGGGAGCCAGCCGCCTGCAAGGTCGGCGACATCTGTGTGAGCCATCCAAATTTTGATGGCTTTGTCCTGCCTGTCATTCTGGAAGTTGTTTTTGTACACGATGGCTGTGATTGTTCCGGATTGCAGGTGCATTTCATCTGTGAAATACAGTTCTTCGGTAACGCCGTTTCTGTAATACATGTCCACAGGCAGGTAATTGCTGGAGGAAGTGGTGGCATCATCACCCACGTAAACCAGGTCCACGGTATTGTCAATCACATAGACTCTGTTGCTGGTGGTCACGTCGTTGGTGTTGTTCATGTCGCCAGTCAGGACAACCTGGCCAGACAGGGTGTAAGCGCCGCCGTTGGTGGGCGTCCAGGAGAGCGTATGCTGGGCTGAAGCTCCGGAAGCCAGTGGGGTACTCACATTTAGCGTGGCCACAGTGCTCGTCCCTTCCTTCAGGTTGACCGCGTAACTGTTCTGATCAGCAGTTCCTTCATTAGAGACCGTAATCGTGAATTCGTAGGTTTCTCCCGCTTCCAGATAGGAGGGGCCGGTGATCGCCGTCGCTGCCAGGTCGTTGGCCAGCAGTTCGATTAACTGCACGTTATCCACGTAGAGGCCTCGGTAGGTACCGCCCATGCCATGCTTGAAGCAGATGTACTGGTCGGTGCCGACATAATCTTCCAGGGAGTAGATATACTCGGTTTTGGTGGTGGTCAGGTCGATGGAGGCTATTTGGTTGAATGTTCCCGTGCTGTCCGGAGTATTCACCGTTCCGATCAGGAGCGGATACCCGGCTGAGCTGCTGCGCGCATAGAATTTCAGTTTGATCGTGTTCAGCGGGATGCTGGCATCGATGGGAGGAGTAATCAGGCGCAGGTCTGCGGAGGCATCCGTAGAATTGTACAGCCTCACGCTGTTGGGAGCGCTTTGGGCGTAGGTGCTGGAGTTGTAGGTGGCTACGAGAGCGCCGGTAGTGCTTGAGTTGACATAGGCCGACCAGCCATAGGGCAAAGCCGGAGCAGTGACGTCGTCGAAGTACTCTTCATGTGGCAGGGCCACGATGGTAGGATCGGGCAGGGTGGTGAAACGGAACACGGTCATCCCGGTGGGATCAGGGCTGCCAGCCGTGTTGTAAGGCAGTACCGCCCAATACCAGGTAGTGTTGAATCCCAGATCGATATTGCCTTGGGCAACGAGATCCAGGGAGTTGCTTGTGCTTTCATAGCTGTATTCACCATAGTAGTCATTGGTAGGATCGATCAGATCCGAACCAACGAAGATCTCATACCATTCGGGATATCCGCCGCTGACAGCATCTTGCCAGCTAAGCACGCAGTTGCCGGGATCCACTGTGTTGGAAAGATCCGCGGGAGCCAGAAGGGTCACATGATCCGGAGCCTGTCCGGCCAGGCGGATACTGACATTATCCACAAACAAGTCATTGTCTCCACCAGATGCAATCGATTCTCCATAGAAAGCAATGTACTGGATGCCTGTGTAGGAGTCTATAGGAATTATAACGTGTTCCCCTGTATAGGGAATTTCGTCATAAACATAGTCTGAACCAGTGTTATTCCATTCCCGGAGAATGTTTGCGGGCGCCCAGGAACTGCCATCGCCGATCAGAATGATGAAGCGGTCATCTGTCGGAGTATCAGGTGCTGCGTGAGCGCCGTAATCGGTTAGGCCTATATCTAGTTCCAGTTGATAACCGGTTCCGGGCATCTGGATGGGAGGAGTGATCAGCCAACCTCCCCTGTTGGTGCTGTAAACGTTCATCTTAGCAGCATAGTTAACTGGATCCACTGGAGTGTCATTCAGCCAGTCGCCCCGAACCCAGTATGAGCCGGACGTAATATTGCTTGGATCCGCCAGCAGTCCGTTTCCGCGAGTCCAATTCGCGGGCGGGAAGGTGGCGCCGGTGGTGCCGAAGTCTTCCAGCCAGGGCGCGTAGATGGTGGGATCGTCTCTGGTGGTGAAGGTCCACTCGGTGATGGGTGAGGCATCGCCGAAATCTGTGTTGTAAGGAGTCACTGTCCACCAGTATTCGGTGCTGTAGTTCAAGGTTGGAGTATAGGTGGTATCCATACCCAAATCCACGTTGTTGACTATTGTGGTATAGGGTGTTACGGTACCGAAGGAAAGACGGTAGCCTTCCACGAAGCCGCCACCGCTGCTCCAGTTCAGGGTCTGCGTCAGGGGCACGTCGGTCGCGCCGTTTGCCGGACTCACAAGAGTGGCGGGGTTGGGCGCGCTGGTGACAGGTTCGAAGGATATGTTCAGCACGAAATAGACGTCATAGGGAGATGGCCAGTTGTCCACGATCACATAGTAATCGCCGGCAGAAACCACTGCGTCGGCGATGTTGAGAGGAGTTGAGGTACCGTAAGCCTGGGCCAGCACAGCGGCGGGGTTGGCTATGCTGGGAATGGTGTTGACCAGGAAGACGCCCATGTATTGGTAGTTGTATCCCGTCTGGTCTGCCAGGCTGATATCCAGCAACCCGTTTCCGGGAATGGTTATCTTGGCGACCCAGTCTTGCCCTCTCACATAGTTGGTGTTGCCCAATTCGGTGAACATCTCCGAGGTGTAGTCGTTGGCGTATCCGGCGGTGGTGCCGGCATAGTCAACCAGCGGCAGGGTAGCCAGATAGGGGTTCTCGCAGATTTCGCCGACCAAGGCCTGCACTCCGGTGCCACTTACCACGATACTGCTGTTCTGACGGGTGTCGTTGATCAGCAGGTTGGTGGTCAGGGCTCCAGCCATGGTGGGGGCGAAAACCACGTCGAAAGTAACGGCGGGATCGCCGGGGTTGATGGTGACGGGCAGGGTGGGCAGATTGGCCAGGTTGAAGTTCGTGTAGTCGGCCAGGGTTATGCTGGTAACGTCAAAAGCCGCCACACCAGTGTTGGTGAGAGACACCTGCACTGGTTTTTGGTAGCCGATATAGTAAGTTCCGCATTCCACCGGGTCAGGATTGACGGTCAGCAAACCGCCCTGAGGGGCTTCCCTCACGACCACGTTGTCGATATCAACGTAATAGTCTCCTGCACCCCTGGTACCCAGGAACTTCACGTAAATGATATCTGCATTATAGGCGGTAACGGGAACTGTAACCGCGGCAAATGCGTTGCTGGTCACGTGGTTGTTTTGATCGATGGTGTGAATTGTTGTGTAGTTGGTTCCATTATCATTGGAAATCTGCACTTCGATCTTGTCGCCCGCGCCCAGGGTGGTTCCAGTACCAGGATAGCCAGTATAATTAACGATCCGGTATTCGAACAGGATCTGGCAGTCGGCGGTCATAGGCCCAATGGGGGGTGTTACCGCGTTGCATGTGGTAACTCCGCTGTAAAGGTTCCTGTAAAGGCCATTGGTGCCGTCATTGCCATGCGTGGATGATATTAACATATTTCCGGTCCACTCAATGGCGGACAGCGATGTGCCGCTGTTGAAGTCCTGACTGTAGGGCAGAGGTTTGGTTGGGTCGGCCATGGTGGTGAAAGTCCAGGTGGGGCAGTCAGCATAGTTTGGATGGCCGTTCGAATTCCAGGGGACTATCTTCCATGAATAGGTGGTGCTGTAGCTAAGGGTGCCAGGCGACCAAGTGGTAGCCGTTTGCACAGTGTGATCAGCGTTCGGGTTTCCCTCGGCGGGCAGGGTCTCGCCAAAATAGACATCATATCCTGTGGGGTTTCCTGAACTCGCGGACCAGGACAGGGTGGGGGTGATGCTTATGCCGGTTACGCCACTGGGTGTGGGATACACCAGGTCGCAGACTCCCGGAGGGATGGTTTGGGTGATGCCCACCAGGGTAATGTTGGGTCTGCTGTATGAGGTGGAGACCGATGGCGGGTTGACTGAGTCGCTGTTCCCCAAAAGCGACCTGTAATTGGGGGTAGTGCTTGTGTAGCGCCAGTAGGAGTGGGGAGTAGTATAGGGCGCGTTCTGGGTCCTGACGCTAACCATCAGGTTGGAGCCGGTATAGGGGAAATCGGTGATATCCACTTCAAACCAGTCACCGCCGTTGCCAAGGTCGATGTCGGTTATAGTGGCCACCAGCGTGCCTTCGGGTTGCCAGGTCGAGAGTGTGGTGGCGGTTGTTTCCGTTAGCCAGATCTCGGTGGTGCCGATAGCACTTGGATTAGCTCCGGTGTCATTTCTGTACCAGCGCAGATGTGTGATGGTTCCTCCGGCAGGCACGCCGATCTCTTCAGCCGTATAGATGCATTGAGATCTGGAATGCTTATAAAAATCATTCAGTGGATATCTGCCTGTGGATGTACCAGTACCGATTATCACATCCGCGTAAATACCCGCTATGAGCAGCAGGGCTATGCTTATTAGCAGTAATTTCTTCATAAATCGTCTCTCCTTAAGATAGAGTTCTGAAGTTTACTTGAAGAATCTTTTACTTAGAAAGGGATCGGACTCAGCCCGGGAAACGAATCTCCCGGCCATATCCTGGCCCCCGATTTGGTTTTGAAGTTGAGATGTTATACATTTTTTCCTTAACCTTACCCGCGGCAGCCGGTCTGAGGTAATGTGCGATGTTATCATGCAAACGGGCTCGCAAACGCCGGTAGGGTATTCCTTGATGATTGTCTGTGATTGTTGATCTGTCTTTCTGACAAGGGAAAGGTGCGGATTTTGGATGCGACGCCTTACAGGAATCAAACCCTGGATCCCATACGAAACAAAGTAAAAAACCAAATTTCGCGGCATCACATCTCCTTGCTTTGATACTTTGAAACCAGCAAAATATAGCTGATATGCTACCATGCTGTTTTTTCACCAGTATAGCCCTAAGGGTAAAACTGGATAGCAAGCAATCTCTCTGATTTTATTAAAAGAGTAAGACTATATTTCTGTCAAGTCCTTTTTTCGCCTCCGGGAGAACATCAACTGTGGCAATACCTTGGGAGCCGGGATCCAGTCTTTTTAAATCATCCACAAATTACACAAATTAACACGAATTTAAAAGGGTGGAAAGGTGGAAAGGTGAAATGGTGGAAGGTTCCCCTGAAACAAAGCCAGCAGGCTAAAAAACCGTGTCATCCCGGGCAAGCGCATGCTTGACCCGGGATCCAGTCTTTTAAAATCATCCACAAATTACACAAATTAACACGAATTATTAAAAGTGGAAAGGTGGAAAGGTTCCCCCGAGACAGACGCCAAATCCAGAAACTGCACCCCATAACCCCAATCCGCGGCAATCCGCGCGAACCACTTTTTCACCATCACATTAAAAAGACGCAAGCAATATAGTATTACATTCACCAAAAACAACGGCAATATTCTGCATAATCCTTCATAGCGCCCTCCCTTGCTGCTCCTGCATTTGCCGCCATCATCCTTAGGTCATCCCTCACCAAGTTAAGGATGACCTACGGAAAATATAGACTTAGCTCACTCACGCGAACGAGGGCCAACACTGTTTCAGCCGGGAACATTAAATGTCAAGGGTATCTGGCTGCCCGGGATGACACGGTTTTTTAGTCTGGTGGTGGTTTGTTTTTGGGGTCGGGTGGTCGCTTTACCACCCTTTCAACAAAGGTCTATTAAAATCTATATCCTGCAGATCCTGTTGATCCTGTCATCCGCGTTCTATCATCCATTTCACCTTTCCACCTTCAAAGATCCTGTCATCCGCGTTCTATCTCTTTTCAGCAACACGTCACCAATTCACCACGTCACCACGTCAACACGCCAACACGATGTTCCCAGCCCGTGTCCACCTTATTCAGGGCAGCCTGTGGGCATTTTTCTAAAGATTTGCCGCGAATCTGAAAGGTAGTGTCTCAAAGGTTGGTGTAAAATAGGGTGAGCCTAATGAAGAAAAAGGTTGAGCCGGATCCCACTCTTTGTTTTGATGGTTTAAACCAAAAAACTACCAGACAAGGAGAAGATCATG
>Ga0209604_1000191_pt1 | contig 60484 bp, 65 predicted proteins | sample AD_UKC097_MetaG_FD_184405 | JGI IMG/M metagenome (GOLD analysis project Ga0209604, IMG submission 184405) | Active sludge microbial communities of municipal wastewater-treating anaerobic digesters from USA - AD_UKC097_MetaG (SPAdes) (version 2) | ecosystem: Engineered > Bioreactor > Anaerobic >...
CTCCGGCCGCGCCGCGTTCACGTGGGTACCCGTCCCGGGCCTCGCGCCGGGCGAGCTCGTCCTACGAGCCCGGGCGCCCGGCGCGTCCGGCGTCCGGGTGGACGTCGCGTTCGACGAGCGCGCCGCGGGCAACGTCGAGATCCCGCCGGGCGACTTCGCCGAGGTCCGCCTTCGCCTCGATCCGGAATCGCGGGAGCGTTTCCGCGCCGGAGGACCGGTCCGGATCGTCCTCTCCTCGCCCGTCCTCGTCCCGCGGGACGCGGGCCTCGGAGGCGACCCGAGGCGCCTCGGGATCGCTCTCGACCGCGTCCTCGTCCGGTAGCAGGTTGCTGAAGAGACGGGAGGGGCCGCGTTGCGAGCGCCGCGGGCCGGGATTCGAGGCGTCGGCGACGAGGTCGATGCATCGGCATCGTCGAGGAGCCGCAACGAAGAAGACGGGCCCGCGCCGCCGCAACCCGAAGGGCGCACGGGGGGGGCGGGCGAATGAGGCGTTGCTCTTCGCGTTCGATGGCCCCGCATCGATCCGTTCCTCGCGCCTTGCCCTCGCCGCGCAAGCCCCGTGCGCGCGGCCCCTCCGCTCTCTTCAGCAGCCTGCCAGAGCCCTACCGCCGGCGGAGGAGGTCCCTCCAGGCGAAGACGACGCACGGCGCGACGACCGCGAACGCCGCGAGCGCGTAGAGCCGGCGGTCGCCCTCCGCGGCCAGCCCACGCACGAGGAGCGAGGCGCCGAGGAGGGTGACGATCGCGAGGAAGGCGAGGCGGGCCCGGAGCCCGAGCTCGCGGAGGCGTCCGCGCGAGGCGAGGACGGCCGCGCCCGCGAGGATCGCGAGGCCGACGGCCGCGGCCCGGCCCGAGACCTTCACCCGGCCGGGCGCGCCGCGCCGCCGGGGAAGAAGGAGCGGAGGATCTCGACGGGGCCGACGAGGCGCGCCGTCCCGAACTCGGACGGACGGGCCCTCTCGAGCAGGTGCAGGGCGCGCGCCGTGAGGTAGTCGAAGTTGTCCCGGGGGTCGTCCCGATTCCCGCGGCGGTGGTACATCCGGTTGAGCGCGTCGAGCTCCCGCGCGAGGGCGCTCTCGGGATCGGGACGCGTCGGGACGGGCAGGACCGGCTTGCGCGGCCTCGGGTCGGCCGCGAGCCCCGCCGTCTCGCGGATCAGGGCGTCGAGCTCGCGCTCGCCGCGCGTGGGGCGCGAGGCGGGGCGGCCGTCGGGAGGGGCGAGCAGGACGGGGCGCTTCCGGCAGTTCCCCTGGTGGATCTCGTCCGAGCGGACGACCCAGCCGAGGTTCGTGAGCGTCATCCGCTCGGAGACGGTGCTGACGAGGTTCTCGACGAACGGCTTGACGGCCGTGTCGAACGCCTCGTCGACGCCGTTGAAGGAGTTCAGGACGTAGTGGACGCGGAAGTGCTCGACGGTCCGCGCGACCTGATCGAGGACCGGGTGGTCGCCGAGCGCCGCGGCGAGGTCGACGAGGAACGCGTCGAGGTTCGGGAGGCCCGGCTCGTAGACGTCCTCGACCTCGTCGAGGAGGTCGTTCACGAGGAGCGTCGTCGTCCGCGGGTCCTTCACCTGGGCGTAGAACGGGCTCGACGGGGAGAAGACGATCCGGAGCTTCCGGAAGAGGATCGCCTTGACGATGTCGGAGGCGGCGAGCGTCGCCGAGGGGAGGTGCGGCGTGAAGACGAGGATCCCGGAGTTCGACCAGGGGAGGAAGTCGACGACGTTCGCGTCGAGCCCCGCCTTCATGTCCAGGATGACGTAGTCGGCCGGGAGCTCGTTGATTGCGTCGCAGAGCCGGGCCTTCTTCTCCGGCCCGAAGTTCGTCACCTCCTCGATCAGGTGCAGCGGCCCCGCCACGAACCCGAAGCCGCGGTAGAGGCCGTCGGGGTCCCACGAGTCGGGGAGGCGGGTCACGCACTCGTCGAGGCGGCGCCCTTTCCGGAAGAAGTGGTAGAGGTCGTGCGCGACGGGGACGCCGATCGAGCTCCTCACCGACGAGGTGCCCGTGTCGAGGTCGACGAGGATCGTCGGGGCGAACCGGGAAAGCGAGAGCGCGAAGTTGGTCGCGACGGTCGTCTTTCCGACGCCGCCCTTCCCGGAGGAGACGGGAATGATCCTCTTCGGCATCGGGCTGTGGGAGGCTAGCACGCCTCCCGCGCCGATTAGAATCGCGGAATGAGCATCCGCGACACGCCCGTCCTCCCGATCGAGGCGATCGGAGAGGAGTTTCGTTCCGGGACGAAGAGCTACGAGAGGCCCGGTCCCATCGACGGAGTCGCGATCCAGCGCCTCCCCCGGTTCGTGGACGACCGGGGGTTCTTCCAGGAGATCTACCGGGCGAAGGCGGACCACGCCGGGAGCGAGTCCCTCGCGGCCTTCTTTCGGGACGTCCCGGTCGCGCAGCTCAACTACACGATCGTGAACGCGGAGAACCACGTGAAGGGGCTCCACTACCACCTGAAGCAGCAGGACGTCTGGTTCTGTCCGCACCCCTCGAAGGCCAAGTTCGTCCTCTTCGACGTCCGGAAGGCCTCGCCGACCTACCTCCGGACCCAGGTGGTCGTCGCGGGCGACGGCCAGGACCTCCTCGTGAGGATCCCGGAGGGGGTCGCCCACGGCTACCGTCCGCTGACGAACCCGTGCGCCCTCTTCTACCTCGTCACCCGGACGTTCGACGTGAACGACCCGGACGAGCACCGGATCCCCTGGGACCACCCGGCCGTCCGGGATCTCTGGGAAGTTCCGAACGGCTGATGTACCTTTCGCGCCCCGGTCCGTCCGGGAGGCAGGAGACACGATGGAACGGTTGAACCTCGTCCTGACGATCCCCCACGGCTCCGTCATCGCGACGAGCCTCGGCGTGGAGGGGCTCGCCCACCACCTCTCTCCCGGTTCGGGCCGGCACTTCCACGGGCGGGGGATCTACGTCGACCTGGCGCTCGGAGAAGCCGGCGCGGCGTTCTCCTTCCTCGAGGAGGGGGGCTGGCGCGACACGGCGGGAGACACCGCCCGCGCGATCCAGGAGGTCCGCTCGGGTAAGAGGACGAAGACGGCGCTCTCCTCGAACGCCTTCACGATCACCCCGATCGAGGCGTACCGCCGGGTGCTGCTCGTGAAGACCGGCGGTCAGGCGCTCTCGATGGGGCCGGTCTCCGACGTCGCGCGGTTCGGCCCGGCCCCCTGCCGTGACAGCATGGCTCCGGCCGAGGTGGCGCAGGCGATCGGCGCAGCCGAGCCGGCCCGCCGCGAGCCGCGGCTCTACGCCATTTTCGCGCCGCTCGAGCTCCTCGTCCTCTCGAACCTGACGCCGGTCGAGTACGCCTGGTACGCCACGCACCGGCCGGGCAAGGTCTTCCGCCAGGTCTGCTTCGCGGAGCTCCGGACCGACCAGCCCCAGCTGGCCGCCTCGAGCCGGTACGACAATGCCCGCCAGGAGATCCGCGAGAACCCGAAGAAGAAGACGAAGACGGTGGCCGTCCAGGACCTCCTGAACGCCGTCTCCTTCGAGGAGTGGGTCGGCTTCGGCGACGCGACGGCCGGGGGGCTCTACTTCGGGGACCGGACCCGGCTCACGAGGACGCCGTTTCCCGTCGAGATCCCCCACGCCTGGGAGAAGGCCGACTAGGCCGGCCGGGCCACCGGGACGGGCGCGCCGGGGCGGGGCCCCGGCGCGCGGTCACCGCTTCTCTCGGACGGTCAGGACCGGGACGGGCGAAAGCCGGAGGACCCTCTCGGCGGTCGAGCCGAGGAGGAGCTTCTCGAGGGCCGACCGGCCGTGGGTCCCGAGGACGATCATCGACGCCTTCTGGCGCGCGGCGGTGTCGACGATCGTGTCGGACGGGCGGCCCCAGCGGATCTCCGCCGTCGTCGGGACCCCGCGCTTCTCGGCCGCCTTCACCTCGCGGTCGAGCTTGACGCGCGCGGCCTCCTCCCACTCCCTCCGGACCTCGACGTCGGGGTAGGGGAGCGCGGCGGCGACGTCGAGCGCCTGGACCGGCTCGAGCAGGACGTGGACGAGGTGCAGCTTCGCGCCCGAGAGCTGCGCGAGCGAAACGGCGTGAGCGAGGGCGCGGGCGGCGCAGATCGAGAAATCGGTGCCGACGACGATGCTCTTCAGTCGAGCGGCGTTCTCACGTGCGGCCATCGTTCACCTCCAGCGATCTCCCGGCCCGAGTCTGGGCCGGAGCGGCGCTCTCATCAAGAGGCTCCGGCCCCGCGGCGCCCGTTCCGGACGCGGGACTCGCGAAGTCGCGCGACTGCGGATTCGATCTCGGCGGCCGTCGGCGCGAGCACCCGGGCTCCGCGCCGCTCGCGGTGGAAGACGACCTCGCCGTCGACGCGCGTCTCGACGACGTTGCTCCGGTCGAAGGAGAAGACGACGGGTCCGTACGGGTCGTCGCGCCAGGAGGTCGGGAGGGCGAAGCCGGCCGAAGGGTCGAGGAGGACGAGGTCGGCCCGCTTACCGACCTCGATCGTCCCGCAGACGTCGCCGAGCCCGAGCGCCCCGGCCCCCTCGGCCGTCGCCATCCGGACGACCTGCCAGGCGGTCAACGCGCCCGGCCCCGCCGCGATCTTCTGCAGGAGCGCCGCGTGGCGCATCTCGGAGAAGACGTCGAGGCGGTCGTTGCAGGGTGCGCCGTCGGCGCCGATCGTCACGCGGATGCCGCGGCCGAGGTAGTCGGGAACCGGGCAGATCCCGGAAGCGAGCTTCAGGTTCGAGGAGGGGCAGTGCGCGACGCCCGTGCCGTCGGCGGCGAGGAGCCGGCGCTCCTCCTCGCTCGTGTGGATGACGTGGGCGAGGACGGTCCCGCGCCCTCCGATCCCGACCTCGCGGAGGTGCTCGATGTTCGCGCGGCCGCTCCGTTCCCTCACGAGCGCGACCTCGTCGACGTTCTCGGAGGCGTGCGTGTGGACGAGGACCCCCTGCGCCTTCGCGCGCGTGGCCGCCTCCTCGAGGATCCGGTCCGTGCACGAGACCGCGAAACGCGGGCACCAGGCGAAGCGGAGTCGGCCGTTCGCCGCGCCGTGCCAGCGGGCGAGGAGACGTTCTCCCTCCTCGAGCGCCTCGGACGTCTCGGCGAAGAGTTCCGGCGGGTTCATCGCCGCGTCGTCCATCAGGGCGTTTCCGCTCGTCACGCGGAGGCCCGAGGCCTGCGCGGCGCGGAAGACGGCGTCGGTATGGCGGACGGTCCCCATGTCGAGGATCGCCGTCGTTCCCCCGGCGGCGAGCTCGGCGAGGCCGAGGCGCGCGGAGAGGAAGAGGGTCTCCTCGTCGTGAGCCGCCTCGCCGGGCCAGACGTGGGTCTTCAGCCAGGGGAGGAGGGGGAGGTCGTCGGGGCCGTTCCGGAGGAGCGTCTGGCAGAGGTGGACGTGGGTCTGGACGAAGCCGGGGAAGAGCCAGAGCCCCTCGGCGTCGACCCTCTCGACGGCCTCGCCGCGGGCGGCGGCGGCCGCGGCAGCGGCCCGGGCCTCGGAGCCGAGGGCGCGGATGACGCCGTCCTCCGCCCACACCGCGCCGCGCGGGTGGAGGTCGTCGGCCGAGCGCATCCCGGCGACGAGGGCGTTCTCGATCAGAAGAGCGCGCATCCGGCGGAGTATCGGCCCGCGCGCGGCTCGCGTCGAGCGGAGGGGCGGACCGGTCCGGCTCTCCTCAGGGCGCCGGCGGCGGAGGGGGGCAGGGGGCGTCGGGGAGGTCGGGCGCGGGCGCGCCGCCGAGGCCGAGCGCGTCGGCGAGGGGCACCTGGGAGGCGAGGACGATCGCGACGAGCTCGGGCAGCGGCAGTCCCCACTCCTCGGCGCCCCGCCTCACGTACTCGCGGTCGACCTTCGCCGCGAACGCCTTCTCCTTGAGGCGCTTCATCACCGACTCGACGGGGACGTCGGCGATCCGCTTCGAGGGACGGACGAGCGCGCAGGCGCCGACGAAGCCGGTCAGCTCGTCGGCGGCGAGGATCGCCTTCTCCATCGGCGTCTCGCGCGGGATCCCCGTGTAGAAGGCGTGGCCGCCGACCGCCCGGATCAGGTCCTCGGGCCACCCTCGCTGACGGAGGATCTCCATCCCGCGGAAGACGTGGTCCGCCTCGGTCGGGTACTTCTCGTAGTCGAAGTCGTGCAGGAGGCCGACGAGCCCCCAGCGCTCGATCTCGGCTTCGTCCGTCACGCCGGCGGAGCGGGCGAGAGCGCGCATCGCGGCCTCGACGGCGAGGGCATGGCGGCGGAGCGCCTGAGAGGCGGTGAACTCGGTCAGGAGGGCCCAAGCGTTCTCGCGGGTCGGTGCGGTCATGGCGCGGAGTATCCCGCGTCCGGGGCCTCGCCACAAAAGCAGATTGTCTGGTCCGATTCGACGTATTGTGCCGAAGGTGAGCGCCATTTTCGAGATTTCCCTTGACGAGATCCGCCCGGTGGCAGAAATTCCGCGCCATCCTGGAACCGGGCTCGAAGGGAAGGGGAAGCGCGATGGCGACGAAGGCGATCGAGATCCTGAAGACGTGCGACAAGGAGGGGGTGCGGTTCCTGCGCCTCCAGTTCACCGACATCCTCGGGATCATCAAGAACGTGGAGGTGCCGAGGTCCCAGTTCGAGAAGGCGCTCGACGGGGAGATCCAGTTCGACGGCTCCTCGATCGAGGGCTTCACCCGGATCGAGGAGTCGGACATGGGGCTCGTCCCCGACCTCGAGACGTTTCGGATCTTCCCCTGGTCGCACACGAACGGGAAGGTCGCCCGGCTCGTCTGCGACGTCATCACCGCGGACGGCAAGCCGTTCGCCGGCTGCCCCCGCCAGACGCTGAAGAGGCAGAGGGAGAAGGCGAAGGAGCTCGGCTTCTCCCTCATGACGGGGCCCGAGGCCGAGTTCTTCCTCTTCCGGCGGGACGCCTCGGGAGACCCGGTCGTCGACACGCACGACTCGGGCGGCTACTTCGACCTCACCCCCGTCGACCGCGGCGAGGACGCGCGGCGGGACATCGTCGTCGCGCTCGAGGCGATGGGCTTCGAGGTGGAGGCGGCCCACCACGAGGTGGCTCCCGGGCAGCACGAGATCGACTTCAAGTACGGCGACGCGGTGGTGACGGCGGACAAGGTGACGACCTTCAAGCTCGTCGTCAAGAAGGTCGCGATGGACCACGGCCTCCACGCGACGTTCATGCCGAAGCCGATCTTCGGGGTCAACGGCTCGGGAATGCACGTCCACCAGTCGCTGATGACGGGCACGGGCGCCGGAATGAAGAACGCCTTCTTCGACGCGAAAGCGCCGTACCAGCTCTCGAAGACCGCCATGTACTACATCGGCGGCGTCCTGAAGCACGCGAAGGCGATTGCGGCCGTGACGAACCCGCTCGTGAACTCCTACAAGAGGCTCGTGCCCGGCTACGAGGCACCCGTGAACGTCGCCTGGTCAGAGAAGAACCGCTCGCCGATGGTCCGCATCCCCGCGCGGCGCGGCATGGGGACCCGCTGCGAGGTCCGGATGCCAGATCCCGCGTGCAACCCCTACCTCGCGTTCGCGGTGATGCTCGCGGCCGGTCTCGACGGGATCAAGAACCGGATCGACGCGGGCGAGCCGGTGAACGAGAACATCTTCGAAATGTCCGAGAGGGAGAAGCGGCGTCGGAAGATCGAGCAGCTGCCGGCGAACCTTTCCGACGCCCTCGACTGCCTCGAGAAGGACGACGTCGTCAAGAACGCCCTCGGCGAGCACATCCACCAGCACTTCGTCGAGGCCAAGCGGGCCGAGTGGGCGACCTACATCTCCCGCGTCCACCCCTGGGAGGTGGAGGAGTACCTGCAGGCGTACTGACGTGATCGGGGGGAACCCGGGCCGCCGGGTTTCCCCCGGGCCCCCTTCCGCGCGGTGGGGCTGCTCGCTGCGCGAGCGCGGGACGAAGGGAAACCCGGGCCGCCGGGTTTCCCGTGCGCCCCGCCCGCGGTGAGGAGAACCGCGGGCGCCCGTTCAGCGCTCGCCGTCCTCCTCGTCGTCGAGGTCGTCGAAGGCTTCCTCGACGAGCGAGAAGGGGATGCGCGCGACGACGTGGCCGCGCGCGTCGCGGAGCGCGATCGGCTCGCCTTCGTCGACGGAGTCCGAGGCGAGGGCCGCCGGCGCGACCTCGCGTGCGAGGGCCGGATCGAGCCCCGTCTCTTCGGCGATCTTCGCGGCGAGGATCTCGAGGAGGCGGTCCGAGGGAGACGGAGCGGCCATGGCCCGACGATCGGGCGCGCCCCCCGAATCTGTCAACGTCCCGACGACGCGCCGGCTCTGCTACCGTCCGCGGCATGTACGGAAGCGGGTCGCCCCTCCTGGCGTTCCTCTCGTCGGTCGCGCGGCAGCTGCCCGAGCTCGCCGTGCTCGTCGTCGGCTTCGTCGTCGTCCTGGGGCGGAAGCCGGCGCACCCGAAGGCCTCGAGCCTCGCGGCCGCGGGGCTCGCCGTGGCGCTCGCGACGAGCCTCGGCGGCGCGGCGTTCTACGCGGCCGCGCCGACCCTCGCCTCGAACCCGGGCGCGCTCGGAGCCCTCTACGCGGTCTCGGGCTTCGCGTTCTCGGCGCTCGACGCCGCCGCCCTCGGCCTCCTCGTCGCGGCCGTCGTCGCGGACCGCGCGCCCCGCTGAGGGGTCGCGGCCCTCAGCGGGAGCCGGCCTCGGGCCGGGAGACGCGCGTGAGGGGCCCGAGGTGGACGAAGAAGTCGAAGAGGTCCCGGCTCGCGCCGACGCGGAACAGCGGATAGTCGACGAAGAGAGCCCAGGGCTCGGCGCCGATGGCGTCGGCCATGTCGAGCGCGCCGGGCCCGGCCCAGGCCTCGCAGACGGGCGCTTTCCCCTCGCCCGAGAGGAGGACGCTCCGCATCCTCTCCCGCGGGACGCCCTCGCGCAGCAGCCGCGCTCCCGCCGGGACGCGGTCCTTCCGGTCGTAGCGGTAGCGGCCGGCGAGCAGCATGTGCATCTGCCCGCCGTAGGCGACGACGAGGTCTCCCGGCCCCGCGCGGCGGGCCGAGAGGACCGCGTCGGCCATCGTCCGGTTCCGCGTGTCGCGCAGGAAGACCCGGTTCCAGAAGATCCGGTTCCCGTCCTCGTCCATCGCCACGACCGCTGAGAGGCGCGAGCGGTTTTGGTGAGCCCAGGCGAGGAGGTCGCCGAAGGGGAGGGCGTCCCGCGAGCGGATCGCCTCTTCGAGGCGCGCGGAGCGGCCCGTCGCGACCCACCGGTCCACCTCGGGCTGTAAGCCGCGCGGGAGCTCGAGGAGGAGAGCGATCCTGCGGTTCGTCACGCCGTCGAGGAGCCGCGCGAGCCAGGCCTGGGTCTCCACGTAGAAGTGCTCCTCGCCGACCAGGAGGACGTCCACGCCGGAGAGGTCCACGAGGCGTCGCCCGGCGTCCGCGGCCGAGGCGCGCGCGAGCGCCCCGATTCGGTCACGCTCCGCCTCCGGGAGCGTCAGTCCGGGCGCCGGGGTCTCCTCAGGCTCGAGGGCGGTCCGAAGCCCGGCCGCGCCGACGGCGAGGACGAGGAAGACGCCGAGGATACGGAGCCAACGCGAGCGGGGGAGCGGCATGGCGGGAGAAACGGAGAAGCCCCCCGACAGGTTCACGGGGGTCCGCTCCGGCCGCCCGCAGACGGGTCGCCGGGAGGATCGGACTCCCGGCGGCCGTCGTCGTGGATCAGCGGAGGACCGGGTAGTCGCGCGCTTTGATGGAGGTGCCGTCACCCGAGCGATCGTCGACTGCGATGACGAACGGGAAGACGGGAAGGCGCGCGTTGAACGCGAGCACCGCCCCCTCGGTCGAGACGCCCTCGGCGCCGACCTCGCGGAACACGTCGTTCACCTGCAGCCAGCCGCCCGGCGCGAGCGTTCGCGTGAAGGTGCCGAGCTCCGTCCCGTCGCCGTCGTAGAGCCAGAAGACGGCCTCGACGGGGGCGTCATGGGGGTTGAAGGCGCCGGCGTTGACCCGGAAGGCGCCCGTGAGATCGTCACGAGCGCCCGAAAGGCCTGGGAAGAGGGCGTCCGTGCGGGCCTCGTCCCTGCGAAGGACGGGGAGGAGCGTCCCGTTGCCCGGGCTCTCGGGGTTCACCGTCACGACGCGGGCCGAGAAGTGCATCGGTCCGCCCCCCGGGTCGAACGAGAGCTGGACGGCCCCCGCGACGTCGCGCTGGCCGAGGTCGCTCAGGAGGACGTCGGAGAGGTGCCGCGTCTGCTTGGCGCCGACGCGGAGGACGACGGGCGTCGTCGGCTGCCCGTCCCGCCAGAGCCGCAGCGTGAACATCCGCTCGGCGGGTGCCGGGTTGTAGACCCAGAGGTCGGTCTCGAAGCGCTCGCCCTTCGCGCCACGGACGGAGGCGGCCGTCGGGAGGAACGCGTCCTGCTCCTCGACGGAGCGGCGGAGGACGACGTCGTCGACGAAGATCGGGTAGGGCTCCTCTCCCGCGGCGCGGGCGACGACGACGACGAGCGCGCTGACGGCCTCCTGCGGCGCCGGGATGCGCCGGCTCTCCTTCACCTGCCAGCCGGCGGGCTCGGTGTAGGAGAAGTCGAGCGACGGGGCGCCGCGGAGCGACGGCCCCTGGCAGTTCGGGAGGGCGTGCCAGCGGAGGCGGACGGAGACGCCTCCGCCGTGCTCCGGCCACTCGGGGAGGCGGACGGCGGCCCCGAGGTCGTAGAGGCGCCAGCCCTCGACGGCGATGCACTGGAGCATCGCATCCCCGCCTTCGGGGCGGCTCGGAAGGGTGATGCGCGCCGAGCCCGGCGTCGCGGCCCCCATGGCGCTGTACGACACGACGTCGATTCGCGACCAGTCGGAGACTCCCTCGCGGAACGCGCCGTTCGCGACGAGGTTCTCGGCGCCCGACGCGGACGCCGGAAGGGCGGCGGCGAGGAGGACGGCGAAGGCGTGGAGGAATGCAGCGCTGGGTCTCATGGCAGGAAGCTCTCCGTGGGCTCGAGGAACGTCGGGTCGCCCGAGCGGTTGTCGATGGAGATGAGGAACGGGAAGACGGGGGCTTCGGCCTGGAACGTCACGTAGGAGCCCGGAGTGGCCGACCCGAGACCGGCCCGGGAGAAGAGGTCGTCGATCTGGGCCCATTCGCGGCCGGCGATCGACCGGGAGACCGTATTCCTCACGTCGCCGTTCTCGTTGTGGACCGAGAAGCCGACGAAGATGGGGGTGTCCGACGGGTTGTAGACGCCGGCGTTCACGCGGGTCCCGCCCGCCCCGGCCCGGCCGTCCGTCAGGCCGAAGAACGTCGCGGAGCTCCGGACCGCCGAGGTCGGAAGGACCGGCAGGGCCATTCCGTTCCCGGGCCGCTCCGCGTGGACGGTCGCCGCCCGCGCCGACACGACGATCGGACCGGGAGTCGCCTCGTAGGTCACCTCGACTGCGCCGGCGCCGTTCCGCTTCCCGAAGACGTCGAGGAGGAGGTCGGCGAAGACGCGCGTCTCCCCCGGCGCGAGCTGGAGGCTCACCGCCGAGGTCCCGCAGGGCTGGCTCGACGGGCAGCGAAGGGTGACGTCGACGCGCCGCGTGAAGAGCGCGACGTTCGTCAGGACGAGCGTCGTCTGGAAACGCTCGCCGTTCGCTCCGTCCACCGAGGCCGCCGTCGGGAGCGTGAGGGTTTCGAACATCGAGGAAGGGGAGAGCTCCACGTCGTCGAGGAACGCGGAGAACGCGGACTCCGAGCCCGAGGACCAGGGGACGACCAGGAGCGAGGCGCTCGCCGCGCCGTACGGGGCCCGGAGCCTCTCGAGACTCCTGCGGGTCCAGCCGGCCGGGGCCACGTGCGGGAAGTCGAGGGCCGGGGCGAGACCGAGGGTCGCCCCCTCGCAGCCGGGCCACGAGTGCCAGACGAGGCGGATGGAAATGCCGCCCTGCGCTTCCGGCGAGTGGGGGAGAAGCGCGGTCGCGCCGAGGTCGTAGGCGGTGCCGGGGGTGACGGCGGCGCACTGAGAGAGCGAGAGGGCGCCGACGATACCGGGGTTCCCCCCCAGGCGCGCCGACCCCGAGCCGGGCCCGGCCGCCCCCTCCGCTTCCCAGGACGCCGGGGCGGTCATCTTCCAGCCACTGAGCCCGGTGGCGAAGGAGCCGTTCTGAAGGACGTTGGCGGCGGCCGACGGTAGAGCGACGGCGAGGGCCGCTCCCGCGAGGGTCGCGCCGAGGAAGGTCGGTCGCGTTCTGAGTGTTCGTCTCATGGCGCCCGAACGTACGGTCGGGACGCGCACGAGTTCCTCGGGGACCGATCAATTTTCGGCTAGGATCGCCTCACAGGATTTTGTGATGTCGGATAACCCTCGCGAAAACAGATGGTTATGGGATTTCGGAGGGTTTCGCCTGGATGCGCGGGCCCGTCTCCTCCTGAAGGACGGACTGCCTGTTCCGCTGACGCCGAAGGCCTTCGACGTCCTCGTGCACCTCGCCCGGAACGCCGGGCGCGCGATCCCGCGGGAGGAGATCCTCGCCGCCGTCTGGCCGAGCACCGTGGTGACGGACGCCTCTCTGACGCAGGCCGTCTTCCTCGTCCGGAGAGCCCTGGGAGAGGCGGAGGGGACGGGGATGCTGGAGACGGTCCCGAGATTCGGATACCGGCTGAACCTGCCCGTCACTTCGGCCGAAGCCGGAGGACCGGAGGCACCGCCCTCCCCGGTCCCGTTGCCGTCAACCGGGCCGGAGGAGACCGACGAGGCCGCGGAGCCGCTTTCCGGAGCCTCTCCCGACCCTCCGGCCGCGTCCGCGAGGCGCCCTGCGGCGTCCCTCCTCGGCGTCCTCGTGGCCGGGACGCTCGCGGCGGCCGCGATCGCGTCCATCCTTCTCCGGAGCCCGGCGCGCGGGGGATCTGAGGGCGCCGCCGCCGGAGTCGAGCCCCTGCTCTCGCTCACGCGGGAGATTGCCGTCCCTCCCGACGCGCAGTCCGTCCTCGGATCCCTCGACGGGACGATCGTCCTCTCCGCTCGTTCGGCCTACGACCTCCTTCCGGCGGACGGGGCGCACCCGGCCGTCCGGGTTCCCCTCGAGCGGGACGAAGTCCTCGCCGAGCCCCTCGGCGGTGGGCGGGTCCTGCTCGTGCGGGGGCGTCGTGTGGTGGCGAGGCATCCGACGAAGCCGGAGGAGGCCGACCTCGGGCTCCTCCCCCCAGACGCTCCCGGCCCCCGTCCCGGCCGGGTCCGCTGCTCGCGCTCCGGGCGCAACCTCGCGGTCCGCGGCGACGAGGCGCTCGAGGTCTTCGAGAGGGGGGGCTCGGGCTGGTCTCGCAGGCTTCGGCTGAATCTGCCGTTCGTGGAGGGAGAAGTCCTCGACGTCGGCGAACGGCTCGTCGCCCTGGCCCAGGGGGGAGGAGGACCGGTCCGCGCGTTCGGCCTGCCGGAGGGGAACGCCCTCTTCGTGACGCCCTTCGCGGAGCAGCGCGTGTCGGCCCTGGCGGTCGACGATGCCCTCGGACGGGTCGCGGTCGGCGGGCCGTTCGACTTCGTCGCCGTCTTCTCGGCAGGCGACGGGCTCGCTCCGAAGTCTCTCCCGCGGCGCGGATGGACCTACGGCCTCGCCTGGGTCGGCGACGCCCCGACGCTTCTCGCCTCCGGTCTCGAAGGGATCACGGCCTACCGCAGCGACGAGGAGCCGGCCGCGATCCTCGCCCCCGTCTCGCCGGGAGGGGGGCTCCACGTCGACTCGGACGCGATTCTCGCCCTGGTTCCGCGCCGGCAGCGCCTCGCGGTCGTCTCCTACGCGGGGATCACGCCGACGGCGCGAGTGCCGGCCGGAGGACGCCCGCTCTGGTCCGCCGAGCACGACGCCGCGGGGATGACCGTCTTCGCCGGCGGCCGGGACGGCGAGCTCTGGTCGCTCGACACCGCGAGCCTCGCGATTCTCCGGGCGAGCGCGCATACGGACGGGATCCCCTCGATGGTGCGCGACGGCGACCTCCTCGCCACCTCGTCCGACGACAAGACGGTCGCCCTCTGGGGGCTTCCCGGACCCTCGCTGAAGCTCAGGACCCGGGCCCACGACTTCCTGGTGAACGACCTGACGGTCGTCGATGGCCCGGACGGGCGCGAGCTCGTCACGGCGTCGTCGGACGGCACGGTGCGGCGCTGGCGCTGGCCCTCTCTCGATCCGGTCGCGATCGTCGACGCCGCCTCGCTCCTCGGGCGGAAGGTCTCGCTCCACGCGGTGGCGCCGCTGCCCGGGTCCCTCCGCATCCTCGTCGGGACCTGGAGCTCGAGCCTCCTCGAGCTGACGGCGCGCGAAGGTCGGTGGAGCGTGAAGGAGCACCCCGTGCCGTCGCGGGCGGTCTACCGGCTCGCGCCGGTGCCGAGGCTCGGGCTCTACGTCGCGGCGGGCATCGAGCCGTCGAGCCTCCACCTCTTCGACCTCGCCTCGGGCACGCTCTCCCCGCTCGACGCGGCAGGCCTCGACGGGATGTGGGTCGTGCCGGTGCCGGGAGAGGACGACGTCCTCGTCGTCGGGCTCGACGGAGTCTCGCGGTACTCGTTCTCGGCCCCGCTCCCCGACGCGGCGGGACGCCGGACGGTCACCTACAGGGCCTGGTCGCGCCGCCGGACGGGGGCCGGCCTTCAGACCGCGACGCTCCTGCCCGACGGCACCCTCTGGGCCGGCACGGTCGACGGCGAGCTCCTCCGGTTCGACGCGGGGCAGCTCGCCGGGCCGCCGCTCCTGACTCGCGCTCTCGATCTCGCTCCGCCCCGCTGAACGCGACCGGGCGGCTCGCGGCGCGGAGGCCCGCCGCGAGGGCGTTCAGGGATCCGGGAACGGTCCCCTCCCGTACCGGCTCGACGATCGGCGAGCCCGGACGCGCTCCTTTCGGCTAACCTCCGCGCGTGGTGCTCCGCCGTCTCGTGTCCCGCCTCCGCCCGATCGTCCCCGTCCTCCTCGCCCTCGCCGCGCTGCTCGGCGCGACGGCCCCTGCCGACGGCGCGCAGAAGCGGGACCTCCTCCGCGACGAGAAGCGCGGCGGCCACACGCTCGCCCGGCACGTCGGCCAGAGCGACGCCCAGCTCCGCGAGCGGCTCCGTCGCGAGCGACGGCTCTCGGCGGCCTCGACCTTCACCGACCGCGCGACGGCGGAAGAGGTCGTCGCCGACGCGATCCGCGGGAGCCGGAAGCGGATCGAGCGGTGGACGAACCGCGAGGGCTCGCGCGCGAACCTCGTCATCGACTGGCCCGGCGACGGTCGGAAGGTCGTCGGTCGGTCGCTCCGGCGCGGGGCGAAAGAGCCCGTCCCCTGCACGCGGGCCGTCGTCGTCCTCCGCTGGAACGTCGACGCCGAGATCTACTACGTCCTGACTGCTTATCCGGAGGCCTCCCGATGACGGCGACGACGAAGAAGGCGCCCGCGACGGTCGACGTTCGCGCCTATCCCGCGCTGCGCGACGCGCTCCGCGGCTACCTCCACGAAGACTGGACGACCGAGTACGCCGACTCCGAGGACGCCGCGCGCGCCTTCCGCCGCGATGCGGCGGACGACGAGAAGCGGAACGTCGCGCCCGAGGCGAAGAAGCTCCGGGCCGCCCTCGAGGGGATGGAGGTGCGCGATCTCCGGAAGCTCCTCGGGGCCGGGTTCGGAACCGGCTGGAGGCCTTCGACGGCCGCCGAGGCCGAGCGAGTCCTCCGGATCCTCGCCGGCGAGTAGGCCCCCGGACACGAGGGCCGGGCACCGGACCCGCGCGCGCCTTACACTCCGCGGCCATGTCGAGCCGCCGTCTCATCGTCGCTGCCTTCATCGTGGCGGGCTGTCTCGCCTCGCCGGTGGCCGTCGCCGCGCCGGCAGCCGCCGTGGTCCCGGCCGCACCGCCCGCCGAGGCGGTCCTCGCGGCCGCCGCGAAGGCCGCCCGAGGGGAGAAGAAGAACGTCCTCGTCCTCTTCCACGCGTCGTGGTGCGGCTGGTGCCGGAGGCTCGAGGCGGTCCTCGCGACGCCGGACGTCGCGGCGGTCGTGAGCCGGCATTACGTCCGGACCGAGCTGACGGTCTTCGAGCGCGGCGAACGGAAGGAGACGGAGAACGCGGGGGCGGAGACGCTCCTCGACTCGCTCGCGGGGAGCGACGCCGGCCTCCCCTTCGTCGCCGTCCTGGACGCGCGGACCCGGCAGCCGATCGCGACGTCGAACGTGGCCGGGCCCGGAACGAACGTCGGCTTCCCGTCGAAGGACGAGGAGGTCGATCACTTCGTCCGCCTTCTCCGCAAGGGGGCCCCCCGGATGACCGGAGAGGAGGAGCGGACGATTCGCGCCGCTTTCCCGACGCGCTGAGGCGCGGGTCGCCGACGCTCCCTTCCCGACGGCCGCCCGGCGGGCTCAGGCGACCAGCATCGCGTCGCCGTACGAGAAGAACCGGTAGCCCGATCGCACGGCCTCCCGGTACGCCGCAAGCACCTGTTCGCGGCCGGCGAAGGCGCTGACGAGCATGAGGAGCGTCGAACGGGGGAGGTGGAAGTTCGTCAGGAGCGCGTCGACGACCTGGAACTGGGCGCCGGGGACGAGGAAGAGGCGCGTCTCGAACGGCCCGGCCGCGACGTCGCCGCCGTGCGCGCGCGCCGAAGCCTCGAGCGTCCGGACGCTCGTCGTCCCGACGGCGACGACGCGCCGTCCCTCCTCCCTCGCCCGGCGCACCGCGACGAAGGTCTCCTCCGGGATCACGCCCCGCTCCGTGTCCATCCGATGCTCCTCGACGCGCTCCACCTTCACCGGCTTGAACGTGCCGATCCCGACGTGGAGCGTCACGGAGCACACCTCGACGCCGCGCGCGCGGAGCGCATCGAGCAGCTCGGGTGTCAGGTGGAGCCCCGCCGTCGGCGCCGCGATCGCGCCGGGCTCGCGCGCGTAGACCGTCTGGTACTCGACGGCGTCGCGCGCGTCCGCCACCCCGCCGTCGCGGTGGATGTAGGGGGGGAGCGGCGTCGTCCCGACGAGCGGGAGCGCCTCGGAGAGCGGCGTCCCGGAGAAGGCGACGCGGTAGTGGCCGGACTCCCCCTTCGAGAGGACGGTCCCGCGGAGGCCGGCGCCGAAGTCGAACGTCCGTCCCGCCTTCGCGCGCCGCCCCGGCTTCGCGAGGCAGTCCCACGCGGAAGGGGCCTCGGTCTTCTCGACGAGGAGGAACTCCGTCCGACGTCCCGTCTCGTCGAGGCCGAAGAGGCGCGCCGGGACGACGCGCGTGTCGTTCACAACGAGGAGGTCGCCCGGGCGCAGGAGCGCGGGGAGGTCCGCGACGCTCCGGTGGCCCGTCGCGCCCGTGGCGCGGTCGAGGGTCATGAGGCGCGACGTCCCGCGCGGGGCGGGGCGCTGGGCGATCGCCTCCGGCGGAAGGTCGAAGTCGAAGTCCGAGACGTTCACCGCGGGATTGTCACCTCTCCGGCGGAAGGCCCGTTCGGCCGGCGAGCGCGAGCCACGGGTAGACGTCGACGAAGACCTCGGCGTCCCGGCGCATTCGAGCCGTCTCGTGCGGGAGGAGGTCCGCGGCGTTCTCGACGCCGCGCGGATCGCGTACCGTGTCGACGAGGAGCTCGTTCCCGAGAGTCCAGTCGGGAGACGTTCGGGGCGGCTCGAGCCGCGCGTGGTAGGCGAGGCGGCCCCTCAGGACGGTGACGCGCCGGGCCTCTTCGTCGTAAAGGGGCAGAGGCCGATCGGCCAGGTCCAGATCGGGGTCCAGGAGGTCGACGCCCGCGAAGGGACGCGGGCTGTCGATTCCGAGGAGGCCGAGGAGCGTCGGAGGGACGTCGGCGAGCGTCGCCGGCCCCTCGAGGACGCGGCCGCCGGGAAGCAGGGGGGACCAGATGACGAGCGGCACTCCGTGACGCAGCTCGGCGAGCTCGTGGGCGGAGCCGAGGCCGCCGAGCGGGACGATCGGAAGCCCGTGATCGCCCGAGATGACGAAGATGGTTCGCCGGGCCCAGTCTCGTGAAGCGGCCTCGCGGAAGAAGTCGCCGAGGGCTTCGTCGGTGTAGTGGATCGTCTTCATCATCGGCACCGTGTGCCTCCCGACGAGGGGAAGGCCGGGAGCCGGAGAGAACCAGCCGCGCTCCTCAGTCCACGGAATCGGCGCGACCGAGCGAGCGTCCGACGGCACCTGGAACGGATGGTGGTTCGAGACGGTCAGCAGCATCGCCGCGAACGGCTCCCGTGTCCGGTCGAGGCTGTCGACCGCGAGCCGAGCGAGCGACCGGTCGGAGCAGCCCCAGTTCGTCCGGACGGCGCTCCGGGGGAAGTCCCGGCCATCCACCATCCGAAATCCGCGGGAAAGGTAGAAGCGGTCCCGGCGATAGAAGCTCTCGTCTCCGTTGTGGATCCAGAGGAACGATCGCCAGCCGTTCGCACCGAGGATCTCGGGAAGGCCGAGCAGCGGTGTGGCGGGATTCTGGACTGGCAGGAGGCTGCCGGGCGTCGCGAGGAGACCGTACCAGTAGGCGGCTTCTCCCTGCGGAGTGAACGTGCCCGGGCTGTAGGCGCGCGCGACGCGCGTTCCTTCGCGTGCGAGCCGGTCGAGGTTCGGAGTCAGGCCCGGTACCGGTCCGCCGTAGCAGGAGATCTCGCGCGCCCGGACCCCCTCGAGAAGGATGAAGACGAGGTTCGGTCGGACTCCCTCGCCGACGCGCGGCGCCTCCGCACGGCGCGCCGAAGGCTCGAAGGCGAGCGGGAAATGCGGGTCGACCCAGGCTCGCCCCGGTGCGAGCCGACGGATCGCCTCGGGGGCCGAATGTGGAGGGGGAACCGTTGCCATTCCCCGCCCGGTCTCGGGTCGGGGCTCCCGGGCGAAGTCCAGCGCGGCGAACAGGACGCCGTTCGCCGTCGGTACCGGCTCCAGCTGGTGGATCAGGAGGGCGAGGCCCCCCGCAAGCGTCGCGCCGACGAAGATCTGTCGCGTGGACGCCCGCCTCCACCGGGCGAGCGCGTGGCTGACGAGGACCGTACCGAGGGCTCCGACGGCCAGGAATGAGGCGAGCCGACCGAGTGCGCGCGCGTCGGCCGAACGGGTCAGCAGCTCGGCATTGAGCGCGACCTCCAGGTCCTCCCGTCGAGGGGGGTGCCCGAAGAAGGTGATCGCCTCTGCCCAGGCGGCGTGGCCGACGAGCAGGATCGCGAAGGGAACGGCCGTTACCGCTGCGGCTGCCCCGGGCCGGGCACCGGCGAGCCTCAGGCCGCGCGCGAGTAGCGCGAGGAGAAGCCCCGCGGCGAGATCCTGCACGAACCCGGAAAAGAGGAAGAGCGCGGGGCGGTCGGGCGGAAGCGGGCTCGCGCGGGCTACGAGCGTGCGGATCGCGACACCCGCGATCGGGAGGGAGATCGCGAGAGCGTCCGTGAGCATCGCGACTGCACCCTCCGATCGGGCGGGAGACGGCAACGGGCGCATGGGCGGGGAATCTACCTCGGCCAGTCGTCGGGCGGCAGCGAGGCCTCCGGAGGACACGGCACGGCCCATCGGTCAGCGTCCCGGCATTCGTTGACGGGGCGGCTCGGCCCGTGTACTGTCCCGCCGATTCGAGCGATGGGCGAAGCGAACGGCACCTACCGCAAGCTCCGGCTGATGGATCCCGCGGCGATGGCGCGCGCCGTCGCCCGCATGGCCCGGGAGGTCGTCGAGACCGCGGGCGGCGTCGACGGGTTCGCCCTCGTCGGCATCCGGACCCGCGGCGTGCCGCTCGCGCGGAGGCTCGCGCTCGAGATCGAGAAGGCCGAGGGTGTCCGCGTCCCCGTGGGCCTCCTCGACATCACGCTCTACCGCGACGACCTGACGACCGTGGCCTCGTCGCCGGTCCTGAAGCGGACGGAGATCCTGTTCCCGGTGGAGACGAAGACGATCGTCCTCTGCGACGACGTCCTCTACACGGGGCGGACGGTCCGCGCCGCGATCGACGCGATCCTCGACTTCGGCCGTCCGCGCCGGATCCTCCTCGCGGTCCTCGTCGACCGCGGCCGGCGGGAGCTCCCGATCGAGGCGCAGCTCGTCGGCAAGAAGATCTCCACCTCCGCCACGGAAGTCGTCTCGGTCACGTTCAAGGAGACCGACGGCGAGGACGACGTCTGGCTGCTCGACCGCCACACGGAGCCCGCGGCGGCGCGCAAGGGCAAGTCGGCGCCGAAGGGGGCGAGGAAGACGCCGGCGAAGAAGACCCCGGCGCGGGCGGGCAAGCCCGTCCCGAAGGCCGCCCCGAAGGCGCGGCCCCGCGGGAAGCGGTGAGCAGGAAGCCCGAGACCCCGGCCGACCCCGCCTCCTTCACGAAGAAGGATCTCCTCGACATCGAATCGCTCTCGAAGGCCGAGATCCAGATGATCCTGGACACGGCCGAGTCGATGGCGGAGATCAACAAGCGGACGATCAAGAAGGTCCCGACGCTCCGCGGGCGCCTCGTCGCGAACCTCTTCTACGAGAACTCCACGCGGACCCGCTTCTCCTTCGAGATCGCCGAGCGGCGCCTCACGGCCGACTCGATCTCCTTCGCGGCGGCGACCTCGTCCGCCTCGAAGGGGGAGACGCTCCTCGACACCTGCCGGAACCTCGAGGCGATGGCGCCCGACGCCATCGTCATCCGCCACCAGGCCTCCGGCGCGCCCCACTTCCTGGCCCGGAACCTGAAGTGCGCGGTCATCAACGCGGGCGACGGCACGCACGCGCACCCGACGCAGGCGCTCCTCGACGCCTTCACGATCCGCAGGGCGAAGGGGAAGCTCGACGGCCTGCGCGTCGCGATCTGCGGCGACGTCCGCTTCAGCCGCGTCGCGCGCTCGAACCTCGCGCTCCTGCCGAAGATGGGGGCCGAGGTGACGCTCGCGGGGCCCCGGACGCTCCTTCCGCCCGAGATCGAGCGGACGGGCGCGCGTGTGACGACGCGGATCGAGGAGGCCGTCGACGGCGCCGACGTCGTCATGATGCTCCGCGTCCAGAAGGAGCGGGGCGGCGGCCTCGGCTTCCCGTCGGACCGCGAGTACTTCGAGCTCTTCGGCCTGACGCCCGAGCGAAGGAAGCTCGCGCGCAAGGACGCGATCGTCATGCACCCCGGCCCGATGAACCGCGGCGTCGAGATCGACTCCGCCGTGGCGGACGGTCCCGGCTCCGTCATCCTGGACCAGGTCGAGGCGGGCGTGGCGGTGAGGATGGCGGTGCTGTACCTGCTCATCGGAGTGAGCGGCGATGAATAGGATGTCGAAGGCGGCCGCTCACTCCGTGCTCGCGCGATTCACGCGCTCGACTTCCTCCTCGCTCGCGCGATCTACGCGCTCGACATCCTCCTCGCTCGCGCGATTCACGCGCTCGACACCTCCCGATCGGAGTGAGCGGCGATGAGTGACGCCCCCGTCCTGATCTCCGGCGGACGGGTCCTCGACCCGTCGCGCGGCCTCGACGCGACGCTCGACGTCCTCCTCGAGGGAGGCGTCGTCGCGCGCGTGGACGAGCGGATCGCGCCTCCCCGCGGCGCCGAGACGGTCGACGCCTCGGGCCTCGTCGTCGCCCCCGGCTTCGTCGACCTCCACGTCCACTTCCGCGAGCCCGGCTTCGAGTGGAAGGAGACGATCGCGTCCGGCTCCGCGGCGGCCGCCGCGGGCGGCTTCACGACCGTCTGCTGCATGCCGAACACGGACCCCGTGGTCGACGACGCGCCGACGGCCGCCTTCGTCCAGAAGCGGATCCGCGAGACGGCGCGCGTCCGCGTCCTGCCGATCGGCGCCGTCTCGAAGGGCCAGAAGGGCGTCACGCTCGCCGAGATCGGCCTGATGAAGGCCGAAGGGATCGTGGCCATCTCCGACGACGGCAGGCCGGTCGTGAACGGGGACCTGATGCGGCGCGCCCTCGAGTACGCCTCGATGTTCGACCTTCCGGTCGTCGTCCACGAGGAGGACCCGAACCTCGTCGGGGGCGGCCAGATGCACGAGGGATGGGCCTCGACCCGCCTCGGGCTCCCCGGCTGGCCCGCCGTCGCCGAGTCGACGATGGTCGCGCGCGACGTCGAGCTCGCCGCGCTCACGGGAGCGCGCCTCCACGTCGCGCACGTCTCCGTGAGGGACAGCCTCGCGGCGATCCGCCGCGCGCGCGCCGCGCGCGTCCCCGTCAGCTGCGAGGTGACGCCCCACCACCTGACGCTGACCGACGAGGATCTCGCCCGCTCCGGCTACGACACCCGCTACAAGATGAACCCCCCGCTCCGGGACGAGGCCGACCGGCAGGCGCTCGTGTCGGCCCTCGCCGACGGGACGATCGACTGCGTTGCGACGGACCACGCCCCGCACCACGCCGACGAGAAGGCGATGGAGTTCGCGTCCGCGCCGTTCGGCGTCACCGGCCTGGAGACGGCGCTCGGCGTCCTCGTCGACGCCCTCGTCGCCCCGAGGCTCCTCTCGCTCTCGCGCCTCGTCGAGGCGATGTCCACCGCCCCGGCGCGCCTCTTCGGCCTCCCCTACGGGACGCTCGCGGAAGGGGTTCCCGCCGACGTCGTCCTCTTCTCGACCGCGCGCACGACGACGTTCTCGTCGTTCCGGTCGCTGTCGGCGAACTCGCCGTGGGCGGGGAAGACGCTCCGCGGAAGGGTCGAACGGACGTTCGTCTCGGGACGCGAGGTCCACCGGTTCGGGGCGGCCGCCGCCCCCGAGGCGGCCGGCTGACGCCGGCCCCGGCGCCGCAGGTTCCCGGAGCCGTCTCCGCCGTGGCCGCGACCGATCCTCCCGCCGTGCCCCCGTCCCGGGCGAAGCGCGTCGTCCTCGTCGACGACTCGTCCGCCTACGCCGCGTCCTGGCGCGCAATCTTCGCGGAACGCTACGGCGGGAAGGTCGTCTTCGAGGCGTACCAGGACCCGGTGGAGGCGCTGTCGCACCTCGGCGGGGACGTCGACCTCCTCCTCGTCGACCTCGAGATGCCGGTCCTCGACGGCCGCTCCGTCGCGCGCCTCGCGAAGGAGCGCGGGGTCAGCGAGAAGAGGATCGTCATCGTCTCGGGCCACGACGCCGATGAGCTCCACCGGCTCTTCCCGCAGGGAGCGTGTCTCGCCGTCATCAACAAGACCGAGGCCCAGCAGCAGAGCGCTTTCCTGATGATCCTCGACAGCGTCATCCAGCGGCACTGATGCCGGTCTCCCGCCCGCTCGACGCCGCCGTCGAGGCCGCCCGCCGCGCGGGAGACCTCCTCCTCGGGCACTTCGGATCCCTCGACCCCTCGGAGGTCGAGGAGAAGGGGCGGAACGACGTCGTCTCTCGCGCGGACCGCGAGAGCGAGGCGCTCGTGAAGGAGCTCCTCCTCGGCGCCTTTCCCGGCGACCTCTTCATCGGAGAGGAGGGGGGCGTGACGGGCTCGAACGGCGGCGCTCCCGCCTGGATCGTCGACCCCCTGGACGGCACCGCGAACTTCGTCCGCGGCTTCCCGCACTGGGCCGTTTCGATCGGCCGGACGGCCGGCGGGCGCGACGGAGAGCTCGTCCTCGGCGTCGTCTGGGACCCGGTGAAGGGGGACCTCTTCGTCGCCGAGAAGGGCTCGGGCGCCTTCCGGAACGGCCGGCGCGTCGGCGTGTCGCCGCGGGACGGGCTCGCGGGGGCCTTCCTGGCGACCGGCTTCCCGTTCCGCGTCCAGTCCCGCATCGACACGTACCTCCGGGTCTTCAAGGCGGTCTTCCTCGAGGCGCAGTCGATCCGGCGCGCCGGGAGCGCGGCGCTCGACCTCGCCTACGTCTCCTGCGGGGTCTTCGACGGCTTCTTCGAGCTGGGGCTCTCTCCCTGGGACTCCGCGGCGGGGGCCGTCCTCGTTTCGGAGGCGGGCGGGCTCGTGACCGACTTCGAGGGCGGCGGCGCGTGGCGGGAGCGCGGCAACATCCTCGCAGCGGGTCCGGGGGTCCACGCGGCGCTCGCCCGGCTCGTGGCGGGTCTCGGGATCCGGGACGAGCAGCTCTAGGGTGGATCGGGGAGGCTCGCCACGAGCCTCCCCGCGGCGCCTTCGCGCCTCCCCTGGAACGGGACCCGGTTGCCGGAGCCCTTACCAGGGTAGCCCGCGCACCTCCCGCGCGCGCCGGTAGACGAGCTCGTAGTCGTTCGCGGAGCGGCCCCAGGAGAAGTCGGCCTTCATCCCGTTCCGGACGAGCCGCGACCAGGCCTCCCGACGGAAGAAGACGCTCTGCGCGTGGAGCACCTCGGCGGCGACGGCGTGCGGAGAGGGATCGTCGAAGTGGAAGCCGGTCGCCCATTCGAGGTTCTCGCCATGGAGTCCGATGACGGAGTCGGCGAGCCCGCCGGTCCTCCTCACGATCGGCACGGTGCCGTAGGCGAGGGCGTACATCTGCGTGAGGCCGCACGGCTCGTAGCGCGACGGCATCACGAGCCCGTCGCTGCCCGCCTGGATCTTGTGCGAGAGCGCCTCGTCGTAGCCGACGAACCCCTTGAAGCGGCCTGGGTAGTGCGCCTCGAGCAACCGCATCGAGCCTTCGAGCGCCGGCTCTCCCGAGCCGAGGAGGACGAGGCGGACGCCGCGCCGGAGGAGCTCGGGCGCGGCCTCGAGGAGGAGGTCGTATCCCTTCTGCGGGACGAGACGGCCGACGGAGCCGACGATCATCGCCGGGTCGCCCGCCTCGAAGCCCGCGAGGCGGCAGAGGTCGCCGCGGCAGTCGAGCTTCCCGCGCAGGTCCTCGGCCGAGTAGCGCGAGGCCAGGTGCGGGTCGACGGACGGGTTCCACTCCTGTCGGTCGATGCCGTTCAGGATCCCGGTGAGCCGCGCCGCCTTCAGGCGGAGGACACCGTCGAGGCCGGCGCCCCCTTCCGGCGTCCGGACCTCCCAGGCGTACGTTGGCGAGACCGTCGTCACCATGTCGGCCGCGACGATCGCGCCCTTCAGCATGTTCAGCGAGCCGGAGTGCTCGAGGAGCCCGCCGCTCCACGCCTCGGGCGGAAGACCGAGCGCCGGAACCTGGTCGGGACCGTAGATCCCCTGGTAGCCGACGTTGTGGATCGTCAGGACCGAGGCGACTTCGTCGAACCACGGGTCCCGCCAGGAGCTCCAGGCGCCGAGCATCGGGGCGAGCCCCGGATGCCAGTCGTGCGCGTGGATCACCTCGGGCCGGTCCCCCTTCCGCTTCAGCGCCTCGATCGCCGCGCGGACGAAGAGGCAGAAGCGCCAGATCCCGTCGTCGACGCCCTGGTCGTTCTTCGCGTAGAGCCCGCCGGGCCGGTGGAAGAGCGGGTCGTGCGCCACGAAGTGGACCGGGACGCTGCTGCCGGGAAGCGTCGCGCGGAGCACGCCGACCCTGTAGGTCGCGCCGAGGATCGAGACGTCGAACGGCTCGACCTCCTGCTCGGGCCAGGTCCCGCGCCTCCGGAACCACTCGGCGGCCTCGAGGAAGAACGGCACCCAGACGTCCACGTCGTGGCCGGTCGCGGCGAGGGCCTTGGGGAGAGAAGAGACGACGTCGCCGAGGCCGCCCGTCTTGGCGAAAGGCGAGACCTCGGCCGAGAAGTTCGCAACGCGCATCAGCACTCCTTCCTTTCCGATCCGTTCGTTCCCGTGCGGGTTTCCCAGAGGAGGGCGGCGTAGCCGACGACGCGGCTCGTGTCGCCGGAGGTGTCTCCTGAGTCGCCTCGCGCCACGAGGCGGGGCCGGGTGGGCGGCAGGTGCCGGAGGGCCGCGAGCAGAGCCGTCGCCGGCAGGATGCCGCACATGGAGATCCGCTCCCGCAGCAGGACCCGCGAGAAGAGCTCCGACGGGTCGCCGAGGAGAAGCGCGTCGATCGCGCGGTCGTCCTTTTCGCGGTTCCTCTCGCGGGGCAGGTAGTGGTTGAGGTCGGACGAGACGACGATCCCGACCCGCTCTCCTTGCTCCTCGACGCGCGTCACGGCCTCCGCGACGGCCCGGCCGACCTCGAGGCAGACGGAGAGGTCCGGCTCGCCGAGGGTGAGACAGGCGATGGAGAGTCCGGGCCGCGCGACCTGGAGAAACGGGAGGATCACCTCCAGCGCGTGCTCGCGGCGATGGGCCGCCTCGTCCGTCCGGATCGCGCGGGACGCGTTCCGGAGCTCCTCCGCGAGGCCTCCCGCGAGGGGGACGTCGCCGAGAGGCGTCCGCCAGGCGCCGGCCCCCGAGAGGGCGACGCCGGTCCCCGCTCCGTGGTGGTTGGGCCCGAGGAGGAGGACCGTCGACGGGACCTCGACCGCCGCGAGCCCGGCGCCGCAGATCGCGCCCGAGTAGACGTGGCCGGCGTGCGGCAGCAGGAGCGCCCGCCAGGCCGCGACGGGTCGGGGCGGGGAGGCCGCGCCTGCCAGATAGCGTTCGACGTCCGCCCGCAGCGCCCGCGCGCCGCCCTCGTAGAAGAGTCCGGCGACCGCGGGGAGGCGGACGGCTTCGGTCAAAACACGATCACCGCGACCTCTGCGGATCTCGCGCCGCAGACCGCGCGCACGGTGGTCGAGCCGGGTCCGACGCCGACGACCCTCCCGCTGGAGCAGGTCGCGACCGAAGGGTCGGACGACGTCCACGTCACCGCCACGTCGGGGATCGGCTGACCCTGCGCGTCGCGGGCGACGAGCGTGACGTCGAGCGCCTCGCCGACCTTCAGCGGGATGTTCAGCGGCGTCGCCTCCAGGGTCTCGATCGACCGGAGGACGACGACGACGTCGGTCGCTCCGGAGACGTCCCCGATCGAGGCCTTCACCGTCGTCTTCCCCTCCGCGACGGAGGTGACGATCCCCGAGGCGTCGACGGTCGCCACCTTCGGGTCGGAGGAGACCCACACCGCCGTCATCGGAACGAGGGCCCCGCGGCTCGCCCTCGTCTCGAGGACGAGAGGGAAGGACGTCCCGGCGGGGCCCGCGAGCGTCATCCGCAGAGGAGAGACGTTCACCGAGGCGATGTCGATCACCTCGAGCGCGACGTGCGCCTCGAGGGGCGGCTTGTCGAGCCGTGCGGTCAGCCTCGCCTTCCCGGCCGAGACCGACTTCACGGACCCCGTCTGCGGGTTGACGGTGGCGACTTTCGGGTTCGAGCTCTCCCAGGCGACCATGAAGCCGGGGACGATCTCCCCCTTCCCGTCGACGACGTCGCCGCCGACGGAGACGGTCCGGTCGAGCCCGTAGACCGTCAGCTTCTTCTCCTTCAGGCGGATCTCGGACGCCTTCGGTCCGCAGGAGGCGAGCAGGAGGGGGGCGAGGAGGAGCGCCGCGCCGGCGAGGAGGCGGGGGTGACGGCTCATTGCCCTCAAATCTTAGGCCATCCGCGAGCCGTCCGCATAGGCCGCAGAAAGCGAGTTTCGGTCCCGTCGTGACGCGCAGGAATCGCACCGAAAGAACGAACGGCGCCACCGGGCGCCACCGGAACGCCCTCGCGAAGAGCGAGGGACAGAGGAGGACTCTGCGATGACCGAAACCAGCATTCCCGAAACCCTCGCGAACCTCGCCGCGAACGTCGCCGCGCAGCACGACGAGATGACGGCCGCCGTGGAAGAGGAGCGCGCCGCCGAGGAGCGCCTCCTCGGGCAGCTCGTCGAGGCGGTCCGCCCGGCGCTTCGAGCGCTCTCCTCGCGGCTCCTGGCGTCGGAGCGGACCTTCTGGCCGGACAACGTCAGCACCGCGACCGAGAAGGATTACCACGACGAGCGGGGCGTCCGGCTCGCCGGCTCCGGCCCGGAGCGGGATCACCCGCGCGCGAACGACGGCGGGATCGAAGGGACGGACCTCGTCCTCCTCGAAGACGGGACGTTCGCGCGCCTCGACTGGTCCGGCTCCTGGTCCCGCTGGCAGGGAGCCGCGTCGCACGAAGACTCCGCGTTGACCCGGATCTCGCTCCGCGACGTCGTCGACGGATGGGACGTCGACCAGCTTGCCGCGGCCCTTCACGAGAGGCTCGAGGCGCAGATGGCCGGCCGTGCTCCGAAGCGGACCGCGTCGGCCCGTGAGCGCGCGGAGAAACTACGGGCCGTCTCGTCTCTCCTCGGAGCCCGCTCCTGACCTCTAAACTCGTCCTCGGCGGGATAGGCCCGGCTGATCCCCGGGCCGACACGCGCACGCCTCGCGCTTCCCGCCGGGGCCTTTCCCGGGAGGCGTGGAGGCGACATGGTGAAGACGACGAAGGCCCGGCCGACGAAGGCGGGAACGACGCTCTCGGCGGCCGAGAGGGCCGAGGTCCTCGAGCTGGCCGAGATCCTGAAGGACCTGGGCAGCTCGCCGACGGAGCTGCTCGAACGCGCGATGAAGGCGGAGCACCTTCTCCGGAGCTCCGCCCGCGGCGCCGTGCTTCCGTACCTCCGCGAGTTCGGAGCGCTCGGCCTCTACGCGCCGAGCGTCCTCGCGGCGATCGTCAGAGCCTCGACCGTGCTCAGCTCGCTCCCGGACGACATGAGGGACGGATCGCGAACCTTCGCAGAGGCGAAGAAGCTTCTCCTCGGCGTCACGCAAGCCCTCTTCGCGAAGCACGCCTCGACCGTGGAGATGGATCGGCGTTCCCGCGCGCGAGAGGTCCTCTCCCTCGCGCAAGCCGTCCAGACCGAAGCAGAGCGGCTCGCCCGGAGCAAGCCGGCGACGTTCGCCCGGAGCGATGGGAAGCCGAACGTCTCCGCCGTGGCGACGGCGCGAGCGAAACTCGCGAGCGGCGCCGGCCTGAGCGTCGACGCGCTCCAACTTCGCATCGGTCGGGCGGCCGAGGCGTTCCCGGATGCTGCCTGGCCCGAGATCATGCCGAGGCCACCGAAGAAACGACAAGCCTAAGGGCTGTCGGAAGAATCGCCACCGGACAGGCCGAAAGAGAACCGACACGCCTTAGGCGTGTGGATTCGACGCCCCCCGAGGCGCCGCGGTTCACTCCCTCTGCGCTCAGCACGCATCAAGCGGCCGACGCGAAGAGGAGGCGAACCGATGGCGATTCCCCGAACCCGCGAACGATTCGACCAGAAGCTCATGGCCCGGCTCCGCGACGCCGCCGCGTCCGTCGGAGTGTCGGAGGCCGCGCTTCGATCCGAGATCCGACTCGGCCGGCTGGAGGCGCGCCGAATGGGCCGCGCCGTCCTCATCCCGGTTGACGAGCTGCGCCGATGGGCCGCGGATCTTCCGCCGGCCGCGTGAGAAAGGAGCGATGCGATGCCGCACCGTAAAAGCGAAGAGCGCCCTGGCGGGGGCGCTCGACGGCAGGGCGAAGGGGACAACCGAAGCAAGACGAAGGATAACACTCCCGTATCCCACGGGACGGAGGCAAACACGCCTCCGGGGCGTAAGTCCCTCGGAGCGCCGGCCCGGAAGCCGGCGGAGCGGATCGCCTGGGAGCGTGAACTCTCCCGCTTCCTCGGCGACTCGCCCTGTTGGGCCGAGCATGAGCGGCCGGGAGGCGTGAACCTCTACCGCGCGGCGGGCCGAATCGAGCGGCTCGCCGAGGCAATCGCGCGGGAACTGGACGTTCATCCGACCTCGGCTCTCGAATTCGCCCTCATGTCCCTCGTCATGAACGACCCGGCCGTCTGGCCGAAGGAGACGCGGTGAACGCCCCCGTGCCGTGGCGGCGGCTCTCCGACGTCCTCCTCGAGGCCGGCGCCGACCCGGTCCTCCGCGAGGTCCTCGAGGCCGGGCGGCACGTCGACGCGGAGCCCGGCGACGGAGCCGCGGCGTTCCTGCTGAACGGGGAGACGATCCTCCTCCTGGCGACGCCTGACGGGATGACGGTCCGCCGGAACGCTCCCGCCGACGAGGTCGCCCGCTTCCTCGCGAGCGTGAGGGAGGCCGCTTGAACGCGCCCGGCCTCCTCGTCGCCGTCGACAGGATCGACGCTCTCCCCGGACAACCGCGCCGACTCTTCGCCGGCATCGCAGAGCTGGCCGGCTCGATCCGGGAGCACGGCGTTCTAGAACCTGTAGTTCTCCGTCCCGTCGGAGAGAGGTTCCAGATCATTGCGGGCGAGCGGCGCTTGCGGGCGGCCCGTCTCGCCGGCCTGGCCGAGATTCCGGCCGTCGTCCGCGATGTGACGGAGCGCGAGGCTTTCGAGCTGGCACTCGTCGAGAACGTCGTCAGGGAGAACTTGACGCCGATCGAGGAGGCCGAGGCATTCCGTCGCCTTCAGGACGTCGGGAAGACCCAGAGTGAGATCGGCCGCCTCATCGGGAAGACCCAGAGCTACGTCGCGCAGAAGCTCCGACTCCTCACCCTGCCGGACTTCCTGACCGTCTTCCTCTCGTCCGGGACGTTGACCGAGGGACATCTCCGCCAGCTCCTCAGGCTCCGCGACATCTATCCCGAGGATCACTCCGACCTCGTCGGCGACTTCACGGAGGAGGCCGTCGAGGCTTACCCGCAGATCATCTACAGCGTCCTACGGCCTCAGGCGTCGGAAGGCGCGGCCTGGGCCTCCGTCCCTCCCGTTGCCGTAGATGCACTTCACCTTCTGAACGGGTATGTCACGAGACATAGGGCCTATGGCCCTCCGGACTGGAGGAAGGCCGAGGTCCCGGCCTGGGCCGTTTCCGCGCTCTGGTTCGCGGCTGACTCGGTCCGTTCCTCGCGGTCCGTCGCGGGCCTCTCGGATGCGATCGACCAATGGGCCTCCGACCTTTGCGACGAGGTGACGGCATGAACGCGCCCGCCCTCGCGGCGTCGGAGACCTGGGAGGCCCGGCGATGAGCGCCATGAGCGAGCGGCTCACGGCCGCCCTCGAGGCTCACGGCTCGCGCGGCAAGGGCTCCGCGTGGCAATGCCCGGCGCACGAGGACCGGAGCGCGAGCCTCTCCGTCTCGCAGGGCCGGGACGGCCGCGCTCTCGTGAAGTGTCACGCCGGATGCGACCTCGAGGCGATCCTCGGCGCCCTCGGCCTGACGGTCGCGGACATCTCGCCGGAGCGGGACGAGCGCCGCGGGTCGAAGCGCATCAAGGCCGTCTACCGCTACACCGACGAGACGGGCGCGCTCCTCTTCGAGGTCGTCCGCTTCGAGCCGAAGGACTTCCGCCAGCGGCGCCCGGACCCGGCCGGGAAGGACGGCTACGCCTGGAATCTGAACGGGACGCGGCGCGTCCTCTACCACCTGCCCGAGGTCGCCGAAGCGGTCCGGGCCGGGCTCCCTCTCTTCCTCGTCGAGGGGGAAAAGGACGTCGACAACCTCCGCGCCGCCGGGCTCCGGGCGACGACGCACGCCGGAGGCGCGAAGAGTTGGCGGGCCGCTGACTACGTCGAGACGCTCCGCGGCGCCCGCGTCGTCGTCGTCCCTGACGACGATGAGCCGGGCCGGGAGCACGGCCGCGCCGTCGCTCAGAGCCTCCGAGGCGTCGCCGCCGAGGTGCGCGTGCTCAACCTGGGCCGACCCGGCGTGAAGGACGCGAGCGACTGGCTCGCGGCCGGCGGGACGCGGGAGGAGCTGGAGTCCCTCGCGGCCGACGCGCCGACGGCCGACGCTCTCGCCCGGGTCGACGGCGTCGACGTCCTCGACTCCCTCACCCGGTTTGTCCGCCGGTTCGTCGTCGTCACGCCCGAGCAAGCGCAGCTCGTCGCCCTCTGGACGGCTCATACCTGGGCCTTCGAGGCGTCAGACCAGACGCCCTACCTCGCGATTCTGAGCGCCGAGAAGAGGAGCGGTAAGACGCGCCTCCTCGAGGTCCTCGGCGTCGTCACCCGTGCGCCGTGGCACGCCGTCCAACCGTCGGAGGCGGTCCTGTACCGGAAGATCGAGAAGGACCGGCCGACCCTCCTCCTCGACGAGACGGACGCCCTCTTTTCGCAGCGTGGAGACTCCCGCATGGAAGCGGTTCGCGCCCTCTTGAACGCCGGGAGCCGGCGAGGCGTGACCGTCCCGCGAGTCCTCGACGCGAAGTCAGACAAGCTCGTCGATTTCTCCGTCTACTGCCCGAAGGCGCTTGCCGGTATCGGGACGTTGCCGGAGACGGTCGCGGATCGGTCCTTCATCGTCGAGATGAAGCGGAAGCGCCGGACCGATTCGGCCGAACGGTTCCGGCTCCGGGACGTCGAGAAGGACGCCCGCGAGGTCCGCGCCCGCCTGGAGGCGTGGACGACGGCGAACCTCGGGAAGCTCAAGACGGCCCGGCCCTCGCTCCCTCGCGAGCTGGGAGACCGGGCGGCCGACGGAGCGGAACCGCTCCTCGCCCTCGCGGACCTTGCCGGCGGGCCTTGGCCTGAGCGCGCCCGCCGGGCGATCGTCGCCCTCGCGGGAGAGCGAGCCGAGGAGGACGAGTCAGACGGCGTGCAGCTCCTCGGCGACGTCCGGCGGGTCCTCGCCCTTCTCGTCAGGACGGACGGGACGATCCGGACCGAGAAGCTCCTCGAAGAGCTGCGGGCGCTCCCGGAGTCCCGCTGGAAGAAGTTCGGGCCGCGCCGGGAGGAGGTCGACGCTCTCGACCTCGCCCGCCTCCTCCGGCCCTACGGCATCCGGCCGATGCGAATCCGGGAAGGCGCTGAGACGGTTCGCGGATACGCGGTCCCGACCTTCGCCGACGCCTTCGAGCGGTATCTCTCGGAGTCTCCTCAGTCTGAGGAATCCGCCACACCCGCCACGCCGCCACAAAGCGACAACCACGCGGGTCAAAGTGTGGCGCCCTACCCGCCACACTACCCGCCACGGAAACCGACGCCCTCTCCCGAGGCCGAATCGTGTGGCGGGTCCTGTGGCGGGTCACCCGCCACGATTCCGAGTGACAACCGTGCGGGTTGTGGCGCCGTGGCGCCTGTGGCGGGTCAGTCAGAGCACGCCGATTTCACGTATGACGCCGACGGCCTCCCGCGGGAGCGCTGGCGGGACGGGACCTGCCCCGTCGTCGAGGACGAGGAGGCTCCGGAGCCGGGCTCCCTCGTCCGGTGCGGGCGCCCGCTGCATCCCGGAGCACCGGCGTGCCGGGAGCACGCATACGGCCCGTTCGGCCGGCCCGCGGCGGAGGTGGCGGCATGAACCCGCTCATCATCTCCGTCTCGACGGCCTGGGAGGCGAGCGGCCTCAGCCTCGCCGCGTTCGGCGACCTCGTCGACGCTCTCGTCTCGTCGGGCCGGGCCGTGCGGCACCGCGACCTCCTCGTCTTCCCGAACCTGAAGACGGCCGCGCTCGTCCTCTCGGGTCGCCCTCGCCGGAGGGCGCGCCGATGAGGATCGCCCGCGCTCTCCTCCGGCTCCTCGCCACACTCGCCGCGCTCGCGGCCGGGAGGCTCGCATGAGGCTCCTCCGGTTCCCTCGTCGCCCGCCGCCGCCGCCCTGCAACGGACGGGACGTGCCGTGTCCGCCCGAAGGGATGAAGCCCTTCCGCCGCTGGCAAGTCTGCTCGAGATGCGGATGGCTCGCGTTCCCGCCCGCTCGCAACCGCTCCGTTGCTACCGGAACCCGATCCGAAATTCTGGAGGTGAACCGATGAGACCACCCTCTACCTTCGCTTTTCGCGTCGCCCTCGGTCGCGCCGACCGCGTCCGGACGACCGCCAGAATCGCGCCTGGAGGCCCTCAGAGGCCCGTTGCGTGGAGGCCCTGCCCGAGGCCCTCGGGGGCCGCACATAGCGGCGGTGAGCGGCGATGAGCGACGGCCGCGACCCGTCCGGGAAGTTCGCGCCGGGCAACCGGGCCGGCGCCCTCCGGAAGCCGCGGTATCCCGGCATCCGGTTCGCCGCCTGGTGCCGCGAGGTCCTCGCGGACGAGGACCGCCGCGCCCGTCTGGTGGCGAAGGTGGACCGCGAGATCGACGGCGACGGCCCGGCTCCCGTCCTGACGAAGATCCTCGGGTACGCATTCGGCGAGCCGAAGCAGGTTGTCGAGGCCGAGTTCAAGACGCGCGCCGCGAAGCTCGCTCAGATCGTCGGCGTTCCGGTCGAGACGCTACTTGCAGAAGCAAACCGGCTCTCTCGCGAGGCCGGGTATGAGGAGAACTGAAGATGGCCGACCACGATTCCCTGAGCCTCGCCGCGGCGCTGCTGGCCAGCGGAGCGAAGCCGCCTCGGATCGTCGAGACGCTTTCCGAGCTCTACGCCGTCCACGCCGAGACCCCGGTGCCGCACTACGTCCTCTCGCCGCAGCTCGCGCGGTTCTTCGCCGACCTCGAGAAGAAGTACGCCGAGGACCCGAACCGACAGGAAGCGCTCCGGCGTGTCGCGCTCGACGTCGTCGCCGAGGCGAAGCGAGGGCAGCCCGGAGCGATCGAAGTTCGATACGTGAACGACTGGCGGGACGACCGCCGCGAACCGAAAGGAGATCCCGATGTCTAACGCTCCGATGACCTTCTTCTCGCCCGGCCGCCCTCCGGCCGGAGCAGCTTCCTCGAGGGACGCCGCGACCCCGCTCCGGGCCGACATCCGCGACGAGATCCGCCGGGAGCGCGCGGCCCTCGCCGATCCGGTCCGCCGCGTGACCCGCGAAATCGTCCGCGAGGAGCTCGCCGCCGCGAACCCGACGCCCGCCGAGAAGGTGAGACGCGCCGCCCAGGAGGCGCACGCGCTCTCGGCCGACCCCGCCGAGCGGAAGCGGATCGCCCTCGCGGCCGTCCGCGGCCTCGGCGTCGGCCTGACGTCGCTCCCCCTGGACGACCTCACACGCGCGACGTCCGAGGCGGTCGGATGCACCTACGCCGAGGCCGCCCTCGCCCTGACGACGGAGGACGCGCGATGATCGCCAGCCTCTTCAAGTCCGGCGCCGAGAAGATCGCCGCCCGCCTCGCGAACCTCGAGACGGAAGCCGCGGCCCTGGCGAAGCGCGCCGAGGAGGCCCGCGCCGCCGAGGCCGAGGCCCAGGACCGCCTCGTCGAGGACCTCGCCGAGGGCCTCCCCGTCGACGACTGGCGGAAGAAGCGCGACGCCGCCGAGAAGAAGGCGGCCGACGCCGAGCGCGACCTCGCCGCGGCCCAGCGCGCCGCCGAGCTCGTCCGCGCGAAGCTCGAGGAGGCCCGCGAGGCCGAGCGGCTCGGCGACCTCCGCCGGCGCTACGCCGACGGCAGGGAGCGCTACGCCGACGTCTTCCGCGACTACCTGGCGGCAGGGAAGGCATTCTCGGAGGCACTCGGTCGCCTCGAGGGCTACCGCTCCGAGATGAACGGCATCTTCATGGCGCTCCGCGCGGCGGGCGACCGCGAAACCGCCCAGGTCGGCATCCCGACCGCGGAGAACGTCCTGAGCGACGATCTCGGGCACGCCGAGGGCCGCGAGCGGTTCCCCATCGACGTTCCGATCTGGCCGTCGAAGGGGGGCGCGTGATGGGCGCCCCCTACCGAGAGGTCCTCGCCGACGGTTACGACGTCGCGACGCGGGGCCAGAACGTCCGGCCGCGGAGGGTCATCAACTGGACCGACCGGCAGGTCTGCCGCGCCATCCTCGCGCCGGCCTCACCCGGCGCGATCTCGACGAACTGCCCGAACAAGCCCGTCAACGACCTCGGCTTCTGCGCTGCGCACGCACGCTGAAAGGAGCTTCCGATGTCCGGATGCGTCTTCCGCTTCGACATGGACACGTCCTCGCCCCACTACTGCCCGAACGAGGCTCACTCCGGGATGGGCGGCTACTGCCTCGAGCACGCGAGGGAGAACCCGAACGACCCGCTACGCTGCCTCATGCAGATCCCGCCCGGCGACCCCGGGAACGAGCTCGGGACGACGACCCTCCGCTGTAAGGGAACGCGGGTCTACGGGCACGCCCCCTACTGCGCCGCGCACGCGACCGCCTGATGCTTCACTCGCCGCCCGCCCCCGGCTCCATCGGCGTCGACTGCCACCCCTTCGGTCGACGTCGCGGAGGGCCGCTGGTTACGGACCTCCGGCCGGGGCGGGCGGTTCTCCGGGCTGGATCGGCCCGTCCGCGCGGGAGGAGTGATGGAGGGCGCCGTACGCCCACCATCCCGCCGAAGGGAGCCCGTAGTACGGGACGCCCTTCCGGCCCGGCGAGGAGCGCGACCGGCGGAACCTGACGCCGGACCAACTGGCGTTGGTGATGGGGCGGCACTACAACCGGACGAAGAAGGACATCGGCGGCACCCGCAAGGCAAGTCCTGAAAAACAGGACTTGCAGGCGGAGAAGACGAGCTACCGGCTGGCGAAAGCGTACGGCGTCGGGCACGACACGATCGAGAAGGCCGGCAAGTTCGCCGCCGCCGTCGAGACGCTCAAGGCCGTTGACCCGGAGATCGGCTACCACGCCGGCCCGGACGGATGGCGTCCGAGGCTCCGGGATCTTGCGGAATCTTGCGGAATCCGGGCATCCCGGCTCCGGCGGACGCCGGGGGCGATCCGGCGGACGCGTCCGCCCTGGCGTCCCGTCCGCCCTCGCGTCCGCCCTTAGACCCGCATGGTTGTCGCGTTGCGGACGTGGCGGACGCGGCGGACGCCAATTCCCGGCTTCCTCTGGCGTCGGGTGAGTCCGAACTTTGCGGAATCTTGCGGATTCCGGACCTCCCGCCCGACTTACGCCGCGCCCGCCTGCTACTGACCGGTCGGTCATGAGCGGCCGTGCGGCCTATTCGCACGGTTACACTTGACACGCCGCTACCATGGCGCCATATTTACCGCCATGAAGAGCGCCACAAAGTCAGCGGTCGGCTACGTCCGGGTCAGCACGGAGCGTCAGGCGTCGGAGGGCGTGAGCCTCGACGCTCAGGAGGCCCGTATCCGCGCCTGGGCCGTCGCTCAGGGCCTCGACGTCGCGGCCGTTCACGTTGACGCCGGCCTCAGCGGCGGGAAGGCCGCGAACCGGCCGGGCCTGCAAGCGGCCCTCGCCGACGCCTGCAAGCGCCGGGCGCCGCTCGTCGTCTACAGCCTCTCGAGGATGGCGCGCTCGACGAAGGATGCCCTCGCGATCGCGGAGCGCCTGGACCGGGCCGGTGCCGACCTCGTCTCCCTCTCCGAGTCGATCGACACGACCTCGGCCGCCGGGAAGATGGTCTTCAGGATGCTCGCCGTCCTCGCCGAGTTTGAGCGTGACCTCGTCTCCGAACGGACGACGTCGGCGCTCGCATTCAAGCGCCGGCAGGGCGAGCGGATCTCCGGGAAGATCCCTTACGGCTACCGGCTCGAGGCCGGGCAGCTCGTCGCCGTCGAGGAAGAGCAGACGGCTATCCGGCTCATGATCGACCTTCGCGAGGCCGGCCTTTCCCTCCGGGCGATCGCGGAAGAGCTGGAGAGGCGACAGATCAAGCGGCAGAATGGCGCCCACGTATGGCCGTCAAACGTCGTCCTCATGATCCTCCGCCGCGCCGCCAAACTGCGGGAGGCCGCGTGATGTCGCGCGAGGTCTCCGAGAAGCTCGACCAGCTCGCCGAGCTTCTACGTGGACTCCCGCCGGAGCGCGTCGACCTCCTCCTCCGTCCGAGTGAGCGCCTGACCGTCTACCTCACGCCGCAGCAGAAGGACGATATCCGGGCCGCGGCCGAGCATTACGGGCTCACGCTCTCCGGCTTCGCCGTCCGGGTCCTCGACGCGGTCGCGACCGCGCACCGGGAGCGGGTCCGGAAGTGAAGGCGTCGCCCGGCCTCTCGCGCGAGGAGATCGCCGCACGGGCGGACCTGACCGGCATTCCCGACGTGCTCCGGGAGCGAGCGATCGACGCCCTCTCCGAGAGGAACATCGTCGGCTTTTTCTTGAAGGCGGACAACCTCCTGAGCCTTGATCTTCTATGGCGGAACCGAGTCCTCTTCGAGTCCCTCGGGATCTTCGAGGCAGCGCTGCTCGACGCCTATCAGGCGCCGAGGACGAATTGCCTTCACGTCCCAGCGGCGCGCCTCCGCGGCCTGTTCGCGAGAGCGGACCGGCGCCGCCTTCGGGAAGCGGGCGCGCCGCTCCCGACGGGTGGGCCGTTCACTCTCTTTCGCGGCGTCGCGGGTAACGGGCCGGCGCGCCGCGTGCGCGGGCTCTCCTGGACATCGGACCGGGCCGTCGCCGAATGGTTCGCATCCCGGGCGCGGCTCATGGGACTGAAGAGCCCGGCCGTATACCGGGCCGTAGTCCCGACCCGTCACGTTCTCGCGTACATCACGGAGCGAGAGGAGAGCGAATTCCTCGTCCTCCTCCCTCCGAGCATCCGCGTCGAGAGGGAAGCGGCGTGAAGGCGTCGCCCGGCCTCCGGCAGCTCCCGGATGGGAGGTGGCGGTTCCGGCTCTACACGGCCGGCCGGAAGGATGGGCCTCGCGTTCAAGTCACGCTCCCGAAGGGAACGACGCGGACCGAGGCCGAGGCGACCTACCGGGCCGCCGTCGCGAAGGCCGCGGCGAGGCGCGGTCGCCCGATCCCGCGGCGCCTGACGTTCGCCGACGCGGCGGCGGAGTATCTCGGGATTCAGAGGGGCCGCCTCGCCCCGGGAACACTCGTCAACGTCGAGAACATCGTCAACCGTCTGGTCTCGCTCTTCGGCGATCGGCGCGTCGAGGACCTCCGCCCGTCGGACGTCGTCGCGTATCAGGCCGCGCGGGTCGACGCTGGCGTGATGCCGTCGACCGTGAACGGCGAGGTCGTCTATCTGCTCGCGATCGTCCGGAAGGTCCTCGCCCTCGGATGGATCGAGCGCGACCCCCTTCCGCGCGGATCGTTCGACCGGCTCTCGACGCCGTCTCCGGAGACCGTCTTTTTCCGGGCTGAGGAATGGGCCGCTTTCATGCGGAAGCTCGAAGAGCTGCGGCCCGACGCGGTCCCGGCCTTCCGGGCGCTCCTCCTCCTCGCGTGCCGCATCGGAGAGCTTTCGGGCCTGACCTGGGGATCGTTCGACCTCGAGGGCGGGCGCGTCACGATCGCTCAGCCGAAGCGCCGCGGCCGAGTGAAGACGCTCCCTCTCGCCGGAGAGCTTCGCGAGGTCCTCGATTCGTTGCAGCGCGGGCTCCCGGCCGCTCCCGTCTTCACCCGGGAGGACGGTTCGCCCTGGGACGGTCGCCAGCTACAGCGGCTCTTCTACCGAGTCCGGGACGCGGCGAGGCTCCGGAAGGCGCTTCACCCGCATTCGGTCCGTCACACGGCCGCGAGCTGGGCCGTGCAGTCGGGAGTCCCGCTCCTCTCCGTGAAGGAGACCCTCGGGCACGCGAACATCTCTCAGACGGTTCGCTACAGCCACCTGGAGACGGAGCACCTTCGAGGCGCCGTCGAGGCGGTTTCTACTGTGGAAAAGTCGGGGCGGCGCCACCGCGGCGCCACCGATCGAGGCTAACCCGTGACGCTGCAACGCTACGGCTCATTGCCCTCAAATCTTACCGCGCGGGCGGATCGTCGGCCTCCTCGAGGAGCAGCGGCCGGACGTCCCCGGCGCGGCGCATCCGGGCCAGGATTCGGGCGGCTCGGCGCTGATGGCGGATCGGGTGCGCGAGGTAGACGCGGGGCCCGGGGATCATCGCGGCGAGCCAGGCGGCCTGCTCGCGCGTCAGGGCCGACGCCGGTCGGCCGAAGTAGGTCCGGGCGGCCGCCTCGCAGCCCCAGACGCGCTCCCCCCACTCGATTCCCGAGAGGTAGTGCTCGAGGATCGTCCGCTTCGGCAGGAGGAGCTCCATCGCCGTCGCGACGGCCGCCTCGCGCCCCTTCCGGAGCCAGGACCGCGAAGGGGAGAGGAAGAGGTTCTTGGCGAGCTGCTGCGTGATCGTCGAGGCCCCGAGCGGCCGGCGCTTCGGGAAACGCCGGTTCCGCGTCCGGGCGGCCTTCACGGCGCTCCAGTCGATACCGTGATGCTCGAAGAACCGGGCGTCCTCGGAGACGAGGACGGCGGTCACGAGGTGCGGGGAGACCTTCTCGAGGGGAACGGGGCGGCGGTCGATCCGGGCGTTCCGTCCTTCGGCGCGAAGCCGCTCGCGGCGGGCCTCGAGGAACGCCGTCGACGACGGCGGCCCGAAGCGGAGCGCGACGATCCGCGGGACCGGGACGAAAACGCCGAGGAGCAGCGCGGCGAGGGCCGCCGCCCCGAGGGCGAGGAGCCTCGCGCGGCACGAGGCTCCCCGGGCGGCCGTCATGCGGGGCGCGTCGACCGCCTCAGCCGAGGACCTCGGCGAGCGCGGCGCGGAGGCGCTTCACGCCGAGGAGGGCCTCGTCGCGGCCGAGCGTCAGCGCGGGGCGGAGGCGGATCGAGCTCTCCCCGCACGCGAGAGCCATGACGTGGTGCTTCTGGAGCATCGTCGAGAGGACGTTCCCGCGCGTCGCGCCGTCCGGCAGGTCGAACGCGATGAAGAGGCCCCTCCCGCGGACGTTCGTCACCTTCCCGGGGAACTCGGCGGAGAGCGCGGCGAGCTCCTCGAGGAGGACCGTCCCGACGGCCCGGGCGTTCTCGACGAGCTTCTCCTCCTCGATGATCTCGAGGTATTTCCGGGCGCGGACCATGTCGACGAGGTTCCCGCCCCACGTGGAGTTGATCCGCGAGGAGACGGTGAAGACGTTCTCGGCCTCGTCCAGGATCCGGCCGTTCGACGCGAAGCCGCAGACCTGCATCTTCTTGCCGAACGCGAAAAGGTCGGGGACGACGCCCATCGTCTGGAAGCCCCACATGCTCCCGGTCAGGCCGACGCCCGTCTGCACCTCGTCGCAGACGAGGAGCATCTCGTTCTCGTCGCAGAGCTGCCGGAGCGCCGCGAGGAACTCGGTCCGGAAGTGGTTGTCGCCCCCCTCGGCCTGGATCGGCTCGATGATCAGCGCCGCGAGGTCGTCGCGATTCTCGACGAGGGCCTGCTTCACCTGCGCGATCGCGAGGGACTCGACCTTCTCGACGCGCTCGAGCTCGGCCGCGTCGACGGGGAAGCGGAGCTTCGGGTTGACGATCCGCGGCCAGCGGAACTTCGGGAAGTACATCGTCTTCCGCGGGTCGGCCGTGTTCGTCAGGGAGAGCGAGTAGCCGGTCCTCCCGTGGAAGGCCTGCTCGAAGTGGACGACCTGCTGGCCGACCTCGCGCCGGTAGCCCTTCCGGAAGTTCCTCCGCACCTTCCAGTCGAAGGCGGCCTTGAGCGCGTTCTCGACGCCCACGGAGCCCCCTTCGACGAAGAAGAGGTGCTCGGAGTGGCTCGGCGGGACCGCGACCCGGGCGAACGTCTCGACGAAGCGGGCCATCTCCTCGGTGTAGATGTCGCTGTTCGCCGGCTTCGTGAGCGCGGCGCGGCGGAGCTCCTCGAGGAAGGAGGGCTCCTTCAGGCTCGGGTGGTTGTAGCCGACCGGGATCGTGGCGAAATGGGAGAAGAGGTCGAGGATCTCGACGTCGTGGCGGCTGTCGTAGATGAAGCTCCCGTGCGAGCGCTCGAGGTCCATCACGACGTGGTAGCCGTCCACGAGCATGTGGCGGCCGAGCGATTCGAGGACGTTCTTCGGGCCGATACCGGGGATGACGCTCGACGACATGGTCCCTCCGCCGTCCGGCCCCGTCCCGGGGCCGGCTCCGCATGTTAGCAGCGCCCCGGAGGCGCTCAGCTCTTCAGGACGATGTTCGAGATCGAGGGCGGACCGCTCTCGCGGCGGGCCGCGACGACGCAGTCCTTGCCCGCCTCCTTGGCGGCGTAGAGGGCGGCGTCGGCCTTCTTCAGGATCTCGTTCTTCTGCTCGCTCGGCGGACGGCTCGGCGTGCAGTGCCGCCGGTAGGACGCCACGCCGATCGACATCGTGATGACGCCCTTCAGGTTCAGGGCGGGCTCGCCCGGTCCGATCGCCATCGGGAGGAAGGTCCATTCGGCGATCGCGGCGCGGATCCGCTCTCCGATCTCCATCCCCCTCGCGAGCTCGCAGTCGACGAGGATGACCGTGAACTCGTCGCCGCCGTAGCGGCAGGGAAGGGACGTCGTCTGGGCGAGCTGGCGCTGGAGGATGAAGGCGACCTCCCGCAGGATCTGGCTCCCGGCGAGGTGCCCGTGCTCGTCGTTCACCGACTTGAGGTGGTCGCAGTCGAGGAAGAGGAGCGTCAGGTCGCCGTCGGGCGTCTGGGAAAGGCGGTCGATCTCCAGGCGGAGCTTCTTGTGGAAGTAGCGGTCGTTGTAGAGGGCGGTGAGCGAGTCGCGACGCGCCACCTCGCGGGCGCGCCTCTCGTCGAGGAGGTTCTGCAGCGCGAGGGAGAGCGTCTCGCCGAAGAGCGACATGAGGCGCTGGTCGAGCGCGTCGAACCCCGCCGGGTCGATCCGGTTCACGAGGACGAGCGACCCGCAGACGTGGGACTCGATGACGACGGGAACTCCGAGAGCGTTCCTCACCGGCGATCCGAACACGTCGTCCGCCTCGCGGGAGAGGGCACGGGCCCCCTTGATCTCGTTCACCGCGGTCTGCTCCCCGCGCGCGTAGGTGAAGCCGGCGATGCCGTCGACGGGCCTCACCCGCGTCCCGACGGCGGGATCGCGGATCTCCCCGGCCGAGGCGATCACGGTCAGCTCGTTCCGGGACCGGTCTTCCTCTTTCGCGACCGGGTCGTCCAGAAGGAGGACGGCGGCCTCCGCCGGAACGAAATCGAGCGCCTTCCTCACGAGCGTGACGAGGAACCGCTCCGGGGCGATGCCGCTCGTCTCGTCCAGGAGACGGTGGCGCTCCAGGAAGCGCGCGAGCTTCGGCGGAGGAAGGACCCGCGTCGGTACGGCCACGGCTCGATTCTAGCCGCGTCGTTCGTCGCGGACCCGGCCGAGCACCTCCCGCGCCCTCTCGCGCAGCCGGGCGAGCTCGTCGGAGTAGTCGCCGAGCTGGGGCGCGAAGCGGAGGAACTCGACCTGCGCGAGGAGCTGTCGGACCTCCTCCCGGAGCTCGGGGCCGACTCCCCGGCCGGCGAGCTCCTCGAGGAGCTCGCCGACGGGCGCCGTCTCGGAGACGCCCGTCCGGCGGGCGAGGTGGCCTCGGACGGCCCGTTCCACCCGCGCCACCGCCCGCTCCTTCGTCTCCCCCGGCTCCGGGGCGAGGAGGGCCGAGGTGGGGCCCAGGGCACGGGAGCGGCGGCGGACCGCCCAGGTGGCGCCCCCTGCGACGGCGAGCAGGCCCGGGATCGCGACGAGGACCCAGAGGGGGACGGCGACCGTCGACTGCGCGAGCTCGCGCGCCGACGGGAGGGGCGTCGGCGTGGGCGGCTCGCCCGGGAGGGTCGTCGCCGCCTCCTCCGCGCCGGGGGAGGCGGCGGAAAGCGGGGCCGGACCCTCGGCGATCACGGCGCCCGGGGCGGGCGCCTCGACGGTGATCGAGATCGGGGTCGTCGACCGGGCGACGAGCTTCTTCTCGGCGGTGTCGAAGACCTCGAAGGAGACGGGAGGGACGACCAGGCTGCCGGCCTCGGTCGGGACGAGGACGAAGTCCCACTCGGCGCTCGTCCCGCCCTTGGTCCCGCCGCGGGTCGGAAGGGTCCGGGAGGACGGGGGGTAGACCTTCACGCCCGGAATCGAGAGGTGAGGGGTCTCGGTCGCGGTCCGGAGGTTCCCGGTGCCGGCGAGGCGGACCTTGAGCGTGACGGCCTCACCGGCCGGGACGCGCTTTCGGTCGACCGTCGCCGTGACGCCGAACTGCCCGACCGGGCCCTTGAAGTCGGGGCGTCCGGGGATCGGAAGGACCTTCAGGGTGATCGGCTTCGTCGAGCGCTCGACGACGCGCGGCCGGAGCATCGCGAACGGATCCCCGAAGGGGTCGAGCGCGACGCGGACGCCGATCCGGATCTTCGCCGCCGGGAGCGTCACGGTGCCGGGCGTGAGGCCGGAGACGGCCTTCCGCAGGAGCGTGAAACGCGCGACGGGACGCCCCTCGAACGTGTCCTTCCGCCCCTGCGGGCGCTCCGGCCGCTCGAGGTCTTCCGCCCAGAGGCCGGGGAACTGCGGCGCCTCGACGTACTCGATTCCCTGGACCTCGGCCTCAGTCACGAGGTCGTAGGCGATCGTCACCTCCTCGCCGACGTACGCGGACTCCCGGCTCGGGGTCGCGACGAACGCGAGGATCGGCTCGGCGGAGGGAAGGCCGCGCTCGACGCCGGCCGGGCGGGCTCCCCTTCGCGGGAGGAGGCGGTCGAACGGGTCCTCGTCCTGCGGCGGCATCGCCGTGCGGGCGCCGGCTTCGCGGCGCGCGGGCCCCACCTCGAGGAGGTAGGCCCCCGCGGTCACCTCCTTCTTTTCGCCGAAACGGAAGGTCGTCTCGCCGATCTCGGCGGGGCCTGTCCCGCTCGGGCGGAGGAAGTACGTGAGGCTCGAGGTGTGCGAGAAGACGCCGTTGATGAGGGAGGCCTGGGTGCGGCTGCTCGGAGGGCCGAGGGAGACGAGGTTCCGGAGGGGGAGCTCGGCCGGGGCGTGCAGCCGGCCTCCGACGCCGGGGCCGGAGAAGACGTACGTCAGCCTCACGACGTCGTCGGCGGCGGGACGAGGGTTGTCGACGACGACCTGGACCTCGGGTCCCTCCTGCGCGGCGGGGAGCGGGCCTGCTGCGAGGACGACAGAAAGCGCCGCCAGCGCCGCGAGGGGCGCGGCGGCGCGCGGGAGGCGGCTCACCAGTCCCTCCCGGAGCGCCGCTTCTTCTTCTGCTCGGCGACTTTCTTTCGCTGCTCTTCGAGGTCGTTCCGGGCGATCGCCTGGAGGAGCTGCTCGGCCTTGTCGCGGCTCATCTTCGCCTTCTTCTCGAAGTCGTCCTTCTTCGGCGGGGGCGGCGGGCCGCCCCCCTGCTGCTGTCTCTGCTGCTGCTTCTGCTGCTCGAGCCGCCGGAGCGCGAGCTCGTAGTTGAACGCGGCGTCCGCGTCGCCGGGCCGGGCCCGGAGCGCGTCGCGGAACGCGGCCGCGGCCGCCTCCCACTGCTTCCCCGCGAGGAGGACCGTGCCGGCGTTGTGGGAGGCGTCGGCGGCGACGTCGCCCCGCGAGGCACCCTTCGCCTTCTTCAGCGCGGCGAGGGCCTCGTCGCCGCGGCCCGCGAGGGAGAGCGCGGTCCCGAGGTTGTAGCTGCCGGCGGGGTCCTTCGGCGCGAGCGCCGCCTCGCGTGCGAACCGGGCCACCGCCTCGTCGAGACGCTTCTCCTCCAGGGCCTTCCTCCCCGCGAGCGCCTCGCCGCGTGCCGTCGTGAACGGGGGACGGGAGAGGACGCTCTCCTTCAGCGACGCCGGGGTCGGCGCGACCGCGGGACCGGACGGCGCGCCGGCTCCCGCGGGCGCCGCGGGCGGGCTCTGGGCGAGGAGCGGACGGCCCGACGAAGCGCCGGAGAGCAGGAGGAAGAGGGCCGCTGCCACGCCGCTCAGCGCACGGCGAGGCCGGAGGAACCCGAGCGGCCCGATCAGGAGGAGCGCGAGCGCGCCGACGGCGACGGCGAGCGGGATCTGGAAACGTTCTCGCCTGTTCGTCCCGACGCTCCCGGAGAGGGGCCGCCGTGCGGCCTTGTCGATTTCTCGCGCGACGCCGTCGAGCTCAGTCCTCCCGGGGGCGACGACGGAGAAGCTGCCCCCCGTCTCGGCCGCGAGCCGCCTCAGGAGGCCCGGGTCGGGACGGGAGAGGACGGGTGCTCCCTCCTGCGTCTTGAACCCCGTCGGCCGGCCGGCGACGTCGACCTCGGGGACGGGTGCGCCGCGCCCCTCGACGCCGACGAAGACGCCGTGGACGACGATCCCCTCGCTCTTCGCCTTCGTGATCGCCTCGTCGACGCCCCCTTCCAGGTCCTCGCCGTCGGAGAGGACGACGACCTGTCGGCCCGCGGAGGTGCCGGGCGGCATCAGCTCCGCCGCGGCCGCGAGGCCGGCCGCGAGCGAGGTGCCGGGGAGCGCGCCGATTCCGGGCTCGAGCGCCTCGAGGAAGAGCGCCACCGCCGCCGTGTCGAGCGTGAGCGGGACGAGGACCTGCGCCTCCCCCTCGCAGCCGACGAGCGCGAGGCGGTCGCCCGGCAGCTTCTCCGCGAGGGAGAGCGCCGCCTGCCGCGCGAGGACGAAGCGGGACGGCGTGACGTCGGTCGCGCGCATCGAGGCGGAGGTGTCGAGGAGGACGACGACGTCGGCGCCCCGCCGCTCGACCGTCTCGGTGACGAGCCCCCAGCGGGGACGGGCCAGGGCGAGCCCGGTGCCGAGCGTCGCGACGATCGCGAGGAGCGCTGCGAACGGGGTCCACCGGTCGCGCGCGAGGAGCCCGGCCTTCTCGGCGAGGGCCGGCGCGACGAGCCCCTCCCGTCGCCGGCGGACGCGGCGCGCGGAGAGCCACGCGGACGTCGCGGCCAGGAGGGCCCCGCCGAGGGTCGCCCAGAGCCAGGCCGGGGAGAGGAAGAGCTCCTTCATCGCGGGGCCACCGGGAACGCAAGGAGCCCGAGGAGCGCGGCCGCGGCCAGGAGTCCGGCCGCGGGGAGCGCGACGCGCGGGAACGTCTCACGCCAGCGGGTGTAGGTCGTCGTCTTCACCTCGGTCTTCTCGAGGCGGTCGATCTCGGCGTAGGTCCGGGCGAGGCCCGCGGGGTCGGTCGCGCGGAAGAAGCGGCCGCCCGTCGCGTCCGCGATCCGCCCGAGGAGCTTCTCGTCGACCTCCACCTCGGCCATGACGCGGCGCTCCACGACGCGCCCGGTCTCGGGATCGCGGACCGGGACCGGGATCTCGACCGGCCCTTCGGCCGTGCCGACCCCGATCGTGTAGACGCGGACGCCGAGCCCCCTCGCCACGTTCGCGGCGGTGTCGGGGTCGATCTCGCCGGCGTTGTTGCCGCCGTCGGTGACGAGGACGACCACCTTCGACTTCGCCTTCGAGGCGCCGAGCCGCGCGAGGGCGTTCCCGAGCGCCATCCCGATCGCGGTCCCGTCCCCCTGCTCCCCCATGTTGAGCGCGGCGAGGCGCTGGAGGAGCATGTCGCGGTCGGTCGTCAGCGGCACGACGGTCCGCGAGCGGCCCGCGAAGGCGATCAGGCCGAGCCGGTCCTGCGGCCGCCCCTCGACGAACGTCCGCGTCGCGGCCTTCGCCACGAAGAAACGGTTCTTCGGCTTGAAGTCCTCCGCCGCCATCGAGCCGGACGCGTCGAGCGCGACGACGATGTCGACCCCTTCGGTCCACGACTCGGTCCTCTCGAGCCCGACCCGCGGGCGCGCGAGGGCGACGACGAGGCCCGCGAACCCGAGGCAGGCGAGGATGAAGGGGAGGTGGCGCAGACGCACCCGCCACCCCGGCTTCACCTTCGCCACAAACGCCAGTGTCGGGACGACGAGGGCCGTGTCCCCCTTCCGCTCCCGCGCGATCCGGAGCGCGACGGCGAGAGGGACTAGGAGCAGGAGAAGGAGGACGAGCGGGTCCCGGAACGCGAGTCCGGGCGGGAGGACGGTCGAAAGGAGGCTCATCGCGCGCCTCCCGCCGGCCTCGAGGCGCCCGGAGCCTTCGCCGGCGCCGGCGGCCTCTGGGCCTTCGCGGTCTTCGCGGCTTCCCGCTCCGCCGCGGCCCGGGCGGCCATCCGCGTCCGGCCCCACGCGAGGAGGTGGCGGGCCCCTTCGAGCGCTCGCGCGGCTTCCGCGGCCGTCGCGCCCGCGCGGCCGAACTTGACCCGGTCGGCCCCCATGAGGAGCTCGGCGAGAGCGACCTCCCGGGGTGGCTCGGCACCGAGCTCGCGGAGGCGGCGGACCGTTTCGAACGTCGTCCACTCGAGGACCGGCTCCTCGAGGTGCCGCTCGAGGAAGCGCTTGGCGGCGTGCGTCAGGTCGGTGAAGAACGGGCGCGGGTCGCCGTCGAGCGTGGTGGCGCGGGCCGCGAGCGCCGCGAGCGCGGCCTCGAGCTCGGCGTCGGGCGGGACGGGAGGAGGAGCGACGACGGTTCCGGCCTCCGGCCCCTTCTTCCGGCGACGCACGAGCCACGTCACGAGCCCGGCCACGGCGAGGACGGCCGCGGCGATCGCCGCCCAGAACCAGGGGCTTCGGGCGGGGATCCGGACGGGGCGGGCCGGCTTCGGGGCGAGCTTCTCGGGGTCCTCGCCCTCGGGGAGGCGGGAGGCGATCGTGAGCGCGACGCCCGGCGCGCGCAGGACCGCCGTCGAGCCGTCGGGGGTACGGTACGAGAAGACCGGACCGGGGACGATCGTGTCGCCCGGAACGAACGCGGCGACGCGGACGGTCTGGCGGACGTCGACGCGGCCCCCGCCCCCCTTCACCTGCTCCGCCACCGCCGGACCGACCGGCTCGAAATCGAGGGCGAAGCCGGCCGTGGCGGGCTGGCCTTCGGGCCGCTTCGGCGAGACGAGGTGCGTCAGCCGCAGGTCGGCCCCCTCGGGAATGCGCGCGGAGTAGACGAGCGTCACCGGCTCTCCGACGGCGGCCTGCGTCCGGTCGGCGGACGTCGTGAGGACGATCGGCGGCGGCACCGTCGCCTCGGGCAGACCGGGGCGGGGCGCCTGAGCCGCGAGCGGCGCAGAGAGCGCGAACGCCGTCGCGAGGAGCGGGGCACTCCTCATCGCCCGGCCGACCTCCGACGCTCGCGCTCCTTGAAGAAGCGGACGAGCGCGCGCTCGTAGGGCGCGTCGGTCGTGAGGGGGACGGAGTCGATGCCCGAGGCGCGGAAGACCTCGACCGGGTCGGGGAACGGGCGGCCACGCCTCTTCCAGGCCGCGCGGAAGGCGGGGTCGCCCGCGTCGAAGACGCGGGCGAGGCCCGTCTCGGCGTCGCGCAGCCGCACGAGGCCGCGGTCGGGAAGCGCCGTCTCGAGGGGATCGGTGATCGGCATCGCGACGACGTCGTGCCGCCGCCGGAGGATCTTCAGCGGCTTCTCGTAGTCGGCCGCGAGGAAGTCGGAGAGGACGAAGACGACGGATCGCTGCTTCAGGAGCGAAGCGGCCGTCTTCAGCGCGAGGCCGAGGTCGGTCCGCGTCCCCTCCATCGGCTGGACGAGGACGTCGCGCAGGATCGAGAGGGCGTGGTCGAAGCCCTTGCGGGGCGGGACGAAGCGCTCGAGCCGGTCCGTGAAGAGGAGCGCCCCGACCCGGTCGTTGTTCTTCACGGCCGCGAACGCGAGGAGGCCGGCGAGCTCGGCCATGAGCGAGCGCTTCGTCAGGAAGCGCGAGCCGAACTCCTGCGAGCGGGAAAGGTCGACGACGAGGAGCGTCGTCAGGTCGCGCTCCTCGACGAACTTCTTCACGTGCGGGACGCCCGTCCGGGCCGTCACGTTCCAGTCGATCGCCCGGACGTCGTCGCCCGGGACGTACTCGCGGACCTCCGAGAACTCCATCCCGCGGCCGCGGAAGACGGAGTGGTACTCCCCGCCGAGCCCGGCGTCCACCATCCGGTTCGTCGTGATCCGGATCCGCTGGATCTTCTTGACGATCTCGCGGGGCAGCATGTTTCGCTACGTCCTCAACGCCATTCGTTCCCGGCGCCCCTCGAGGGGGGGGCGGGGGGATCGAGAAACCCCCGGCACAGCTGGCCGACCCGGGGGGATCGAGAAACCCCCGGGAACACTCATGGCACTTCGATTCTCTCCAGGATCCGGGAGACGACCTGGTCGCTCGAGACGTTCTCGGCCTCGGCCTCGTACGAGAGGAGGACGCGGTGGCGGAGCACCTCGGGGGCGACCTCCTTGACGTCCTCGGGGACGACGTAGCCGCGCCCCTGGAGGAACGCGTGCGCGCGCGCCGTCGAGAGGAGGGCGAGCGTGGCGCGGGGCGAGGCGCCGTACTGGACGAAATCGGCGAGCTCCGGCAGCCCGTAGGCCCGCGGGTCGCGGGTGGCCGCGACGAGCTCCACGAGATAGCCCTTGATCCGCTCGTCGGCGTAGAGCTGGCGGACCAGCGCCTGGAGCTCCTCGATCTGGCCGGGGGTCAGGACGGGGCGCACGGAGGCGGAAGCGGTCTTCTCCGTCGCGTCTCCCATCCGGTCCAGGATCTGGCGCTCCTCGGCCTTCGTCGGGTAGCCGACCTTCAGCTTCATCAGGAAGCGGTCGACCTGGGCCTCGGGGAGCGGGTAGGTCCCCTCCTGCTCGATCGGGTTCTGCGTCGCCAGGACGAGGAACGGCTTCGGCAGCGGGACCGTCTCGTCGCCGATCGTGACCTGGCGCTCCTGCATCGCCTCGAGGAGGGCCGACTGGACCTTCGCGGGTGCCCGGTTCACCTCGTCGGCGAGGAGGACGTGCGCGAAGACCGGTCCGCGCCGCGCCACGAACTCCTGCGACTTGGGGTTGAAGACGAGCGTCCCGACGAGGTCCGCGGGGAGGAGATCGGGCGTGAACTGGATCCGCGAGAAGGTGGCGTCGAGCCCGCGCGCGAGCGTCTTCACGGCGAGCGTCTTCGCGAGGCCGGGGACGCCCTCGAGCAGGACGTGCCCGTCGGCCAGGAGGCCGATGACGAGCCTCTCGACCATCTTCGGCTGGCCGACGATGACCTTGCGGACCTCGGCGAGCAGGGCGGTGACGGCGAGGGAGCTCTCCCGGATCTTCTCGGTGAGGGCAGCCGTGTCGGTGGGGGCGATGCTCATGCTTCCTCGGGGCGCGTCAACGAGACGCGCGGACGGACGTTCGACGGCCAAAACGCTGCCGTTCTGGCGCGCCACCGGGCCAACCGATTCTCATCGAGCAACGCCGGTGCCGCGACGGAACGGCACGCCTCGGATATCCTCGGACGCCCGATGCGCCGGCCCCTCGTACCCCTTCTCGCCGCGGCGCTCCTCGCCCTCGCGCTCGTCCTTCCGGGGCCCGCCGACGCGGCGACGAGACGCCGGAAGAAGTCGGCCCGCCGTCCCGCTCCGACCCCGACGGCGCGTCCCTACTACGGTCCCCCCGCCCCGACGCCGTCGCCCTGGCGGCGGGCGGCCGGGGCCTGCATGGAGTACACGCCGGGGCAGCACCTGGTCGTCGCCGAGGTCGGCGCGACGGGTCGGGTCTTCCGGGTCGACGGAGAGACGAAGATCGAGACGGAGGTCCGGAAGGGGCTCCGCGTGAGGGTCCTCTACGAGGACCGGCCGGAGGGGCCGGTCGCACGGAGGATCCTGCCCGGGCCGATCGCGGCGACGCCGTCGCCGCGGACGCCCTGAACGGGCGGACCCGCCGGAGAGGCGGGCCCGCCGCGCTCGGGGCATGAGAGGGAATCGGCCGTCCGTCAGTCGCCACGGCCTTGGGGGGTCCGGGGGGTCGCGCGGGGTCGTCTGCGTAAGGGTCGACTGGGAGGTACACGCCGCCGACATCGGGGGGGCCGGGGGGCGGCGAACAGCGCCCCCCGGCAGCGCACCCCCCGGAGAGTTCAGGCGACGTGCTGCTGAAACTTCTGCTCGAGGGCGGCCTGCGAGGCGAAGCCGATGACGCGCTCGGCGACGACGCCGTCCTTGAAGAGCATGAGGGTCGGGATCGACATGATGTTGTACTTCTCGGCGATCGACGGGTGGTCGTCGACGTTGACCTTCCCGACCTTGACCGCCGCTCCCCACTTCGCGGCGAGGGCCTCGACGACCGGGGCCACCTGGCGGCACGGGACGCACCAGACGGCCCAGAAATCGACGAGGACGGGGGTGCTGCTCGCGAGGACCGCCTCGTCGAAGTTGGCGGCGGTGAACTCCTGGACGTTTCCTGCCATATGGGTTCCTTTCTACCGGCGGGACGGCGGAGGCCGTGAGGCCATCCGCCGGGCGCGCATGGTAGGTTGGCGTTCGTGAGAGCGTCAAGGCGGCCCCGTCTCGGCCAGAACTTCCTCTCGAGCCCGCGGACCGCGGGCCGGATCGTCGACGCGCTCGGGGCTCCTGCCGGAAGCTGGGTGGTGGAGGTCGGGCCGGGGAAGGGCGCGCTGACGCGGCCGCTCCTCGCGCGCGGGCTGAACGTCCTCGCGGTGGAGGTGGACGCGCGTCTCGCGGCCCGGCTGCACGAGGAGCTCGGCGGCGAGGCCCTTCGGGTCGTCGAGGCCGACGCGCTCGCGTTCGACGCGGCCGGGGCGCTGGCCGAGGCCGGAGCCGTCCCGCCGGTCCCGCTCGTCGCGAACCTCCCCTACGAGTCCGCCACGCCGATGGTCCGCGCGTTCGCCCGGAGAAGGGACCTCTTCGCGCGTCTCGTCGTCATGGTCCAGCGCGAGGTCGCGGACCGGATCTGCTCTCGTCCGGGCGACGACGGCTACGGCTTCCTCTCCGTCGACGTCGGCTTGCACGCCGCGGCGCGCCGCCTCTTCGACGTCCCGCCAGGCGACTTCTCGCCGAGGCCGAAGGTCGTCTCCACCGTGATCGAGCTCGTCCCCGCCGCGCCTCCCGAAGACGCGTCGGTGGCGATCGCCGTGGCGTCGGCGGGGTTCGGCGTGCGAAGGAAGACGCTCGTCAACGGGCTCGGCCCCGTCTGGGGACGCGAGGCCGCGTCCGAGGCCGTGGCGTCGGCCGGGCTCCTCCCGACGGTCCGGGCAGAGGAGGTTCCGCCGGAGGGCTTTCTCGCCCTCGCCCGGCGTCTCGGACCCCGCCCGGCGGCTGCCGGAACCCGCTGAATCCGCGGAGCGGCGCCTCCGAGCTGCTAGACTTGGTCGATGTCGGTCACGTTCTGGCAGGCCATCCTGCTGGGCATCTTGCAGGGTCTGACCGAGTTCCTCCCGGTCTCCTCGAGCGCACACCTGATCCTGGCTCAGAAGCTCCTGCCCGGCTTCTCTCAGCCGGGGATCCTCTTCGACGTCATGCTCCACGTCGGGACGCTCGTGGCCGTCGTCGTCTACTTCCGGGAGCGGATCGGGAGCCTCCTCGCGGGAGCCGTCTCGCGCGACCCGACCGTGCGCCGCCCGGCCTGGAAGCTCGCGATGCTCCTCGCGACCTCCGTCGCGCTGACGGGTGTCGTCACGCTTCCCCTCAAGCAGTTCGCCCTCGAAGGGATGGAGAGCCTCCCCCGGATCGGCCTCGCGCTCCTCGCGACGTCGGCGCTCCTCGCGACGGCCCAGGCGGTTGGCCGGCGGCGCGGCGAGGGGGGCCGGACGCTCGAGGAGATGCGCTTCTCCGACGCGGCCCTCATCGGCGCGTTCCAGTCCCTCTCGGCCCTCTTCCGGGGCCTCTCGCGCTCGGGGAACACGATCTCGATGGGGCTCTTCTCGGGCCTCTCGCGGCGGGCCGCCGCGGAGTACTCGTTCCTCCTCTCCGTCCCGACGATCCTTTCGGCGGCGCTCGTCGAGAACGTGAGCGAGTACCGCGCCTCCGGCCACCTCGTGACGGGCGGGAGCCACTTCGGCGTCTACCTCGCGGGGATGGCCGCCGCCGCCGTCGTCGGCTACGCCGCCGTCGCCCTCCTCCTCCGCCTCGTTGTCGCGATGAAGCTCCAGTCCTTCGTCCTCTACTGCGCGCTGCTCGGCGCCGCGGTCCTCGCCGCGGGCCTCCTCGGAAGCCGATGACCGAGAGCCCCCGAAGCTCCGAGGCCCCGCACCGTCGCCGGGACGAGTTCCTCGGCATCCTCCTCGTCGCGGCCGGGCTCCTCCTCGTGGCGGCGCTCTTCTCGTACGACCCGGCCGACCCGTCGCTCTTCTCCGCCGTGGCCGACCCCGACGCGCGGCCGGGCAACTGGGCCGGGCGCGTCGGCGCGTCGTTCGCGGACGGCGCGCTCCAGTTCTTCGGGTTCGCGTCCTTCGTCCTGCCGCTCGTCGTCCTCGCCCTCGGCGTCGCCCGGTTCCGCGGCCGCGCCGTCGGCGCGTGGGGGACGAAGGCGCTCGGCCTCGTCGTCGTCCTCCTCTCGGCGGCTCCCCTCTGCCACCTCGCGTTCGGGCGCCCCCGCCTGCTCGGGGGAGGGCTCGGGGCCGGCGGCTTCGTCGGCGACCTCGTCGCCGGCGCCCTCGTCGCCGCCTTCAACGCGCCCGGCGCGACGATCGCGCTCCTGTCGCTCCTCCTGATCGGCCTCCTCCTCGTCGCGTCGCTCTCGCTCGGAGAGGCGGTCCGGCGCGTCGTGCTCCGGACCTCGGCGAGCGTCGCCGCCTGGCGGCTCGAGCGGGAGCGGCGGCGGCAGGTCGAGGAGAAGGAGCGGACGCGCCGGGCCGTCGTGAAGAAGCACCTGGAGCGAACGCTCGAGTCGCCCCCGCCGTCCGACGACGAGGAGGAGGAGGGCGGAGAGGTCGTCGCGATCCCCTCGCTCGCGACCTTGCGCGTCCGCGAACGCAGCGGCGCCGGGCAGTTCTCGGTCCGTCGGACGGCGGGACCCCCGGTCGCGGCGGGGGCCGAGGCCAGCGGCGCCGCGTCGTGTCTCCTCGTGCCCGCGCCGTCCGGCCGGCCCGCACCGCCCGGCCGCCCCGCCCCGGTCGCGCGTCCGGCCCAGCTGAAGAAGACCGAACCGGCTCCGCAGCGCGTCCTCCCGTTCCCGTCGCCCAAGGAGTCGAACGGGTGGGTCTTCCCTCCCGAGAAGCTCCTCCGCTCCGCGCCGAAGCGCGACCGCGACAAGACGCGCGAGGAGTTCCAGCAGACGATGGAGCTCATCGCCGCCAAGTGCCTCGAGTTCGGCGTCGAGGGGGCGGTCGACAGCTACCGGCCCGGGCCGGTCGTCACGACCTACGAGTTCAAGCCCTCGGCCGGCGTGAAGGTCGCGCAGGTCGCCGGCCTCGAGAACGACCTCGCCCTCGCGCTCGCGGCCGAGAAGGTCCGCATCGAGCGGATCCCCGGCCGCTCCGCCATCGGCATCGAGGTGCCGAACCGCAACCGCGACCTCATCTCCCTGCGCGAGATCGTGGAGAGCGAGAAGTTCAAGCGCTCGCCGTCCCTCCTGACGATCGCCCTCGGGATCGACGTCGAGGGGAACCCCGTCGTCGCCGACCTCGCCCGGATGCCGCACCTCCTCGTCGCCGGGATGACGGGCGCCGGGAAGAGCGTCGGCGTGAACGGCATGATCACGTCGATCCTCTACAAGGCGCGCCCCGACGAGGTGAAGTTCATCTTCGTCGACCCGAAGATGAACGACATGAAGGACTACGACGACCTGCCGCACCTCCTCGTGCCGGTCGTCGTCGACCCGAAGAAGGCGGCGAACGCGCTGAAATGGGCCGTCGACGAGATGGAGGGGCGCTACAAGCTCCTCTCCGAGTGGCCCGGCGTCCGGAACATCGAGCAGTACAACGCCGCGATCCGGGACCCCGAGGCCGTCGCGGAGGTCCGCGAGAAGCTCGGCGAGAAGCTGAAGGCCGACGGCCCCGACGGCTCGATCTCCCCGATGCCCTACATCGTCGTCGTCATCGACGAGCTCGCGGACCTGATGATGACGGCCCCGAAGGACATCGAGGAATCGGTCGCCCGACTCGCGCAGAAGGCCCGTGCGGTCGGTATCCACCTCATCCTCGCGACCCAGCGCCCCTCCGTCGACGTCATCACCGGGACGATCAAGGCGAACCTCCCGTGCCGGATCTCCTACACGACGCGGACGAAGATCGACGCGCGGACGATCCTCGACGCCACGGGCGCCGAGGCGCTCCTCGGGCAGGGCGACATGCTCTTCCTCCCGCCCGGGACCTCGTACCTCCAGCGCGTCCACGGCGGCTACGTCTCGGGCGAGGAGATCAAGGAGATCTGCCGCTTCCTGAAGAAGCAGGCGAAGCCGATCTACGACGACTCCGTCACGGCCGACCGCGACGTCGTCCCCGACGCGAACGGGCGGGGCGGCAAGGCGGGTGCCGACGACGCCGACCCGATGTACGACCAGGCGGCCCGCCTCGTCGTCCGCGAGAGGATGGCCTCGATCTCGTTCCTCCAGCGGCGGCTCGAGATCGGCTTCTCCCGCGCGGGAAAGCTCATCGACATGATGCAGCGCGACGGGATCGTCGGCCCGCCCTCGGGCGGCGCGAAGAGCCGCGAGGTCCTGGTCCCCTCCGATTACTACGACGGCGTCGACCGCCAGCCGCGCTGACGGTCCGACGGCGGCTCCGATGCGCATCGTCTTCTTCGGCTCGCCCGACTTCGCCCTCCCGTCGCTCGAGGGGCTCCTCGCCGCCGGGCACGAGGTCGCCCTCGTCGTCTCCCAGCCGGCCAAGCCGGTCGGCCGGTCGGCCGCGCTCGTCGATCCGCCCGTCGCCCGGCGCGCGAAGGAGCTCGGCCTCCCGGTCTTCCAGCCGCCGACGCTGAAGGACGACGCCGCGTTCGCCCGCCTCGCGGGCGTCGGCGCCGACCTCTTCGTCGTCGTCGCCTACGGGAAGCTCCTCGCGCAGAGGGTCCTCGACCTGCCTCGCCTCGGCTGCGTGAACGTCCACGGCTCCGTCCTCCCGCGCTGGCGAGGCGCCTCGCCCGTCCAGGCGGCGCTCCTCGCGGGGGACGCGGAGAGCGGCGTCTCGCTCATGCGGATGGAGGCGGGAATGGACACCGGACCGGTCTACGCGGTCGCGCGCGGTCCGATCGGCCCGGAGGAGGACGCGGGCGCCCTCGCCGCGCGCCTCGCGCGGGAAGGGGCGGAGCTCCTCGTCGCGACGCTCCCGTCGATCGAAGCGGGGGCGGTCGTCCCCTCGCCTCAGGAGGATTCCCTCGCGACGCTCTGCCCGAAGATCCGCCGCGAGGACGGCCAGGCCGACTTCTCGCACCCCGCGGAGGAGCTCGTGAACCGACTTCGCGCCTTCACGCCGTGGCCCGGGCTCTTCGCGTTCCGAGCCGGCAGGCGTGTGAAGCTCCTTTCGGCGCGCGCCGTCGCGGGGCGTGCCGGCGCCGCGCCGGGAGAGGTCCTCTCGGCGGGGGAAGAGGTCGTCGTCGCCTGCGGCGCGGGGGCGCTCGCCCTCGGTCGCCTGCAGGCCGAGGGGCGCAGGCCGCTCGACGCGGCGACGTTCGTCCGCGGCGAGCGCGTCGCGCCCGGCGAGCGCTGGTCGTGACGGACGGCGTCCCGGTCCGCGCCCTCGCCGTCGAGGTCCTCGTCCGCATCGAGCGCGACCGCGCCTTCGCCGCGCCGCTCCTCGCCGCGAAGGAGGGGCGCCTTCCGCCGCGGGATCGCGGACTCCTGCGGACGATCGTGCTCTCCGCGCTCCGGAACCGCTCGCTCCTCGACCACGTCCTCGCGCGGCACCTCTCGCGTCCGATCGAAACGCTCGACACCGACGTGAGGGCGGGCCTGCGCGTCGGGGCCGCCCAGCTCCTCCTCCTCGAGCGCGTCCCGCCTCACGCCGCCGTCGGGGAAACGGTCGGCGCGGTGAGGCTCCGGGTGCCGCGGGCCGCGGGCCTCGTGAACGCCGTCCTCAGGAAGGTGGCCTCCGAAGGGAAGCCTCCCCGGATCGACCTCGGCCCGGAGACGGACCCGCTCGCCCGGCTCGCCCTCGAGACCTCCCACCCCGAGTGGCTCGTCCGACGCTGGGTCGCGGACCTCGGGCTCGAGGCGGCCGAGGCCGCGCTGCTCTCCGACGACGCCGAGGCGTCCGTGGACGTCCTGCTCGACCCGAGGGGCGAGGATCCCGATGCGTGCCTCGCGCGCTTTCGCGACGCCGGCCTCGAGGGAGAGCGATCTCCCTGGGCGCCGCTCGCCGTCACGCTCTCCTCTGCGGCGGCCGGCAGCTACCCGGAGATCGCCTCCGGCCGTCTCGCCGTCGTCGACGTCGCGGCGCAGGCGATGTGCGAGCTCGTCGAGCCGGCGGAGGTCGTCGTCGACCTCGCGGCCGCTCCGGGCGGGAAGACGCGGACGCTTCTCGCGACGGGTCGCGCCCGACGCGTCGTCGCCCTGGAGCGGAACCCGACACGGACCCGCCGGCTCGCGGCCGGCCTTCAGGCCGCCGGGCGGGCCGAGGAGGTCCTCGTCGTCCGGGCCGACTCGGCGCGGCCCCCGCTCCCGCGTGGGGCGTTCCGCTCGGTCCTGCTCGACGCCCCGTGCTCGGGCACGGGGACGCTCCGAAAGAACCCGGAAATCCGCTGGCGGCTCGTCCCGACGGACCTCGCGCGGCTCGCCGCCACGCAGCGGGCGCTGCTCGCCGCGGCGCTCGATCTGTGCGCACCCGGAGGGAGCGTCGTCTACGTCACCTGCTCCCTCGAGCCCGAGGAGAACGAGGAGGTCGTCGCGGCGGTGGTCGGCGAGCGCGCCGACGTGTCCGTCGAGCGGCCCGAACCGTCCCGGCTCCCGGCGCCCCTCGCCCGGGCGCTCCGTCCGGCCGGCGTCCTCCGGGTCGCGCCGGGCGCTTCGAACGACGGATTCACTGCCACCGTCCTCCGGAAGGACGGAGGGAGCCGCTGAACAAGCGGGTTTTCCGTTGACAAGGTCCGGGGGTGATCCTACATTGCCGCCGTTCTACGAGACGTGACGCTTTCCGGGGCGTAACCCCGGAGACAGCACGAGAAGAGAGAAAGAGGAGGAACCCGCACATGGCTGGAAAGGCCGAGATCGTCGAGGCGATTTCCAAGGAGACCGAGCTGTCGAAGAAGGACGCGACGTCCGCCTTCGAGGCGTTCGTGAACTCGCTCCAGGACAGTCTCAAGAAGGGCGAGCGCGTCGCCGTCCCCGGGCTCGGGATCTTCAGCATCGCCGAGCGCAAGGCCCGCGTCGGCATCAACCCGCAGACGAAGGCGAAGATCAAGATCGCCGCGTCGAAGGTCGCGAAGTTCAAGGCCGGCAAGGACCTCAAGACCCTCATCAACAAGAAGAGGAAGTAGTCCGCCCGCGATCGGCTCGAAGGGCCGGGTCGCCCTTCTGAGCGAAGGCACCGCCTTCGCAACGCCCCGGGGCTCTCCCCGGGGCGTTGCGCGTTCGGGAGCGCCGGCGCGGATCGCCCGGAGCGGCGGCCCGTATCATCGAAGGACCGTGATACCGCTTCGAGACACGATCCCGAGCCGCACCGTCCCGATCGTGAACGGCGCGCTCCTCGCCGCGTGCGTCGCCGTCTTCGTCCTCCAGCTCCTCGCCGGGAACGGCGGACAGGCCCTCGTCGACGCATTCGGTTTCGTTCCGGCCCGGCTCTTCCACTCCGCCGAGCTCGGTCCGGGGAGCTTCTCCTTCGGCGTCGTCGGGCTCTTCTCCTCCATGTTCCTCCACGGCGGGCTCCTCCACCTGGCCGGGAACATGCTCTTCCTCTGGATCTTCGGCGACAACGTCGAGGACGCGCTCGGCCACGGCCGGTACCTCCTCCTCTACGTCGGGAGCGGCCTCCTCGCCGCCCTCCTCCAGGGCGTGATCGCCCCGGCCTCCCTCGTCCCGATGGTCGGCGCCTCGGGCGCGATCGCCGGCGTCCTCGGCGCCTACTTCGTCCTCTATCCCCACGCGCGGGTCGTCACTCTCGTCCCGCTCTTCTTCCTCTTCCCGCTCGTCGAGGTGCCGGCCTTCCTCTTCCTTCTCCTCTGGTTCCTTCTCCAGTTCTGGCAGGGCTCCGCCGCCCTCGTCGCCTCCGGGAAGGCGGGCGCCGCCGCCGGGGGCGTCGCCTGGTGGGCTCACGTCGGCGGCTTCGCCGCGGGCATCGCTCTCCTCGCGCTCCTGAAGCCGCGCCGGCGGCCGGCGCCGCGGTACTGGATCCGGTAGCGGCGGCGACGGCGGGGGGCCTTCGCCGCCTCCGTCTTGCCGTATGCTTCCCGGCCGCTATGGAACCGACGATGCCGCTCGCCGTCCCCGTCCCGCTCCTCGACCTGAAGAAGCAGTACGCCACGATCCGCGACCAGGTACGCGTCGCGACGGACGAGCTCTTCGAGAGCCAGGGATTCATCCTCGGCCCGAAGGTCGAGGCGTTCGAGAGGGCGATCGCGGAGTACGTCCGGGTGAAGCACGCGATCGGCATGTCGTCGGGGACGGACGCGCAGCTCGCCGCGATGATGGCGCTTGGCATCGGCCCGGGCGACGACGTCGTCACGTCGCCCTACACGTTCTTCGCCTCCGCCGGCGCCGTCGTCCGCCTCGGCGCGCGGCCGGTCTTCTGCGACATCGACCCGGTCACCTGCAACGTCGATCCGGCGAAGCTCGCGAAGGCGATCACGCCGAGGACGAAGGCGATCCAGCCGATCCACCTTTACGGGCAGTGCGCCGACATGGACCCGATCCTCGACGTCGCGAAAGCGAAGGGGATCCCGGTCATCGAGGACGCCTGCCAGTCGCTCGGCGCGGGCTACAAGGGGAAGAAGGCCGGGGCGCTCGGAGACTTCGGCGCGTTCTCGTTCTTCCCCTCGAAGAACCTCGGCGGCTTCGGCGACGGCGGGATGGTGACGACGAACGACGACGCGATGGCCGAGAAGCTCCGGGCCCTCCGGATGCACGGCGAGACGAGCCGCTATCACCACAAGCTCGTCGGCGGGAACTTCCGGCTCGACGCGCTCCAGGCCGTCGTCCTCCACGTCAAGCTTCCGCACCTCGACTCCTGGGCGGAGGGGCGGCGGCAGAACGCGGCGGAGATCGAGCGTCGCTTCCTCGAGCACGGCGGAAGGAGCTTCGAGGAGGGCGGGATCGGATTCCCGCGGGAGGCGCCGGGCTGCCACCACGTTTTCAACCAGTTCGTCGTGAGGGTCGCCCGCGGTCGTCGGGACGAGCTGAAAGACCGTCTCACCCAGCTGAAGGTCGGGTGTGCGATCTACTACCCGGTGCCGCTCCACCTTCAGGAGTGCTTCGCGAACCTCGGCGGAAAGGCGGGCGACTTCCCGGTCGCCGAGAGGGCAGCGACGGAAACCCTTGCGCTGCCTGTGTTTCCGGAGCTCACTCCGGCCCAGAAGGCGTTCGTTGCCTACCACCTCGCCCAGTTTTCGAGGGAGTAGCCGGGGGCCCGCGACCTCTTCGGCCGCGGGTCCACTTGCCGGCACTGTCATGGCTCCTTAGAAATGTCACCTCCTGGAACTCGATAGAAATGTCCGTTTCGCAGGGGGTCGGGGGCCTGCCGGGGGGGTGAGCGGGGTTGATTCGTGTGGGAAACGCACCGCGTTTTCCAAGCGCCGGTGGGAAAGCGAAGCTTTT
>Ga0209604_1000196_pt1 | contig 59354 bp, 35 predicted proteins | sample AD_UKC097_MetaG_FD_184405 | JGI IMG/M metagenome (GOLD analysis project Ga0209604, IMG submission 184405) | Active sludge microbial communities of municipal wastewater-treating anaerobic digesters from USA - AD_UKC097_MetaG (SPAdes) (version 2) | ecosystem: Engineered > Bioreactor > Anaerobic >...
GGCATAGAATGATTGTTTTCGTTAAAAGCTGTCTGTTCATTGTTCTCTTTTTAATAGTAACACAAAACGCCACCGGTCTGCCCAAACTCAGGAATAAGCCGAGGCGACCAATGGCGCGAAAATACAAAAAATACTAAGTACCTAAAAATTTGACCAAGGGAAACTTAGCGAATGTTGTTGCGTATCTTTTCCAAATAACTTTTCATCCTCTGAGCATCTCTGTTTTTGACTATTTCCAGAATTTGCTTCAATTCGGAGCGAATCAACTCAAGCTGAGCGGGAGTTTCGGAATTGAAGAGTATTTCCTGCAAAAGAAAGTCGTCCTCGTTCATCAGGCCGTGGGCTATGGCTAAGTGTTTTTTGAAGGTAGTTCCCGGAGCATCCTGGTGTTTCATGACCGCCGAAAAAACCAGTGTTGATACAAAGGGAATAGACAGAGAATAAGCAACGGTTTTGTCGTGCTCTTTGAAGGAATACTCAAAAATATTCAATCCGAGCTTGCGGTACAAATCCAGGAAAAAGGTCTTGCCCAGGTGATCGCTTTCGGTAATAACGATGGCGTTCTCGCTCGAAAGATTGTTCAGGCTGGCAAAGGTCGGCCCAAACATGGGGTGGGTCGATACAAAGCGATGACCGCAACCGGCATAAAAGTCTTCCAGGTCGTTTTTGACACTGGCAATATCGCTGATGATGCAAGAAGCGGGCAACAAAGGCAAAACAGTCTTGAAAGCCTCGATAGTGTACTTCACCGTTACAGCGTTTATCAGCAATTCCGGAGCAAATTCCCGGATTTCTTCGAGTTCTTTGAAGCGGCAGGTATTGTAAATAAAACGGAGTTTCCGGGGATCTATGTCGTAAACGGCCGTTTCGTGCTCAAAACTAAGGACGTCGGCAAAGAAACTGCCCATTTTGCCGGCACCCAATATCAGGATTTTCATTTTTCCGAAGTTTTCGAATTGTCCATATTCATGATTTCAATCTGCAGCCTGACCGATTCCTCGTGTATGGCTTCGAGTATTTTTTGCATACAATCGCTTTTAATACCCAAACCGGCGGCCTGTTTCACTCTCTCTTCGATAATTTCGTTGTAACGGGCGGCTTGCAATACCTGTATATTGTTTTCTTTTTTGTAATGCCCTATCAGTTTGGATACCTTCATGCGTTTGCTGATAAGTTCCACCAGCTGATCGTCGTATTCGTCGATTTCGGCCCGATAGGCAGACAGCTTTTCTGCGTCGGGTTTGCCTCCCTGTCGTACGACCAGTGTTTTCAGAATGTATTGCAACACATCGGGGGTAATTTGCTGACCGGAATCACTTAGCGCCGCTTCGGGTTTGTAGTGCGTTTCAATAAACAAACCGTCGTAATTCAGGTCCATGGCCTGCTGACTCAATGGAGAGATCAATTCCCGCTTGCCTCCCATGTGGCTGGGATCGCAAAACATCAACAAATCGGGGAAACGCCGGCGCAATTCTATGGGGATATGCCAATGCGGAGCATTGCGGTAGATTTGTTTATCCCAGGAACTAAAACCTCTGTGAACAACTCCGATCTTGCGTATTCCTGCTTTGTAAAGCCGTTCAATGGCTCCCACCCACAATTCCAGATCGGGATTGACGGGGTTTTTTACCAATACGGGAATATCCAATCCTTGTACGGCATCGGAGATTTCCTGCATCAAAAAGGGATTGACGGTACTTCTCGCCCCTATCCAGAGCATATCTACTCCATACTTGACCGCTTCGTACACATGCTGGGTCGAGGCCACTTCGGTGCAAGTGTACATACCGGTTTGTTCTTTGACGAGTTTGAGCCAGGCCAAGCCTTTGGTGCCGATTCCTTCGAAGGCACCGGGCCGGGTACGGGGCTTCCAAATACCCGCTCTGAAAATTCGTATACCTTTATCGGCCAGTTGTCCGGCTGTTGCTAATACCTGTTCCTCTGTTTCGGCACTGCAAGGGCCGGAAATAACGATGGGCCTTGTCAGATCGAGGTCGGGAAATAACTGTCTATTGAATTGCATATAGTTTAAGTATAAAATGTATAATTATTAACTCGTCAGGACCGGCTTTCCGGCTGAACTGCACTTTTGTTTATGTAAATAGTTACAGACCCTCCTACGGGCTTCACGAATTTGTTCTTCGGGACTGCAGAGCGAAATTCGTATATAACGGTTGCCCTTGCTGCCAAAAATAAAACCGGGAGCCACAAATACCCTTGCCTTGTATAAAAGTTCATCGCACAATTCCGCAGCGTCTGTATAATCATCGGGAATTCGCCCCCACAAAAAGATGCCTTCCTGGCCGGCGTCGAAGGTGCAATGCAAACTGCACATGAGTTCCTCTATAAGAACCCGGCGCGAAGAATACCGCCTGTTGAGTTCTTTGTACCAGCTCCGCTCCGATTGCAGGGCTTTAACGGCTGCCAACTGCATGGGCAGGAATTGACCGGAATCCACATTGCTCTTTAACCTGACGACCCAGGAAACAAATTCCGGATTGCCGGCCAGCATGCCTATGCGCCAGCCGGGCATATTATGCGATTTGCTCAGAGAATTCAGTTCCAGGCAACAGTCTTTGGCTCCGGGAACAGATAAAATACTCAGGGGATGGTTGTTCAAAATAAAACTGTAGGGATTGTCGTTGCAAACAACAATACCGTGACGGCGGCCAAAATCGACCAGTTTTTCGAAGGTGCTTTTTTGTGCGGGTGCTCCTGTGGGCATATGAGGGTAATTGACCCACATAAGTTTTACCCGGCTCAAGTCCATTTTTTCCAAGGCTTCAAAATCGGGTTGCCAGCCGTTTTGTTCGTCGAGTTCGTATTCGAGCACTTCGGCCTGCAGCAGCTTACAAACGGCTCTATAAGTCGGGTAACCCGGATTGGGCAGCAACACGGCGTCTCCGGGATTCAGGAAAGTCATGGAAACATGCATCACTCCCTCTTTGGAACCTATCAGGGGAAGAATTTCCCTGTCGGGATCCAATTCCACGCCGTACCATTCCTTGTACCAGGCGGCAAAAGCCGAACGCAATTCTTTACGGCCAATATTGGGCTGATAGCCGTGAGCCGTCTTTTGCGCGGCTTCTTTACACAATGTTTCAACAACCTCTGCCCGGGGCATTAAATCGGGGCTGCCAATGGCCAGACTGATAATATCTTTGCCTTGAGCGTTGAGCATGGCAACTTCACGGAGTTTGGACGAAAAATAGTATTCGTTTATTCCCTCAAGGCGTTTGGCAGGTTTTATTTCTTTCTGCATGGTTATGGATTTTATTAAATAAAAAAATCCCGCCCAATTAGGCGGGATCGCTATCAATATATCTCTTTATCTGCTCAGATTTTTTTACAATATTACCCCGCCCTTAACTTTTCCAGCTAAAGTAAAAATAATAAGAGTAAACAAAAAGCTGAGTAGCCATATGTCTTGAATAATTCGGGGCAAATATAGTCTTTTTTTTTATTTCCAACTAAAAAAACATTTTTTTGTGAAATAATCAGTCGGTTTTACGAAATATCCGGTGTTCTCTCTGAATAATATCGCCTCTGTCGCAGAGGAACCTGAACACTTTGAGAGATTTATTGCTGTCGTAAGGCAAGCTGTCTATCAACTCTTCCAAGTCAGGATTACTGTTCTCTAAAGCCGCGAGCATATCCCGGCTGATGTCTTCAAATTCATATTGACGCAAACCTTCCTGCTGTTTCCTAAGGCAAACATCGCATTGCCGGCAATTGGATACCCGCTTTTGGCCGAAATATTGCAGCAGTCTTTTACTTCGACAGGGTTGATCTTCGGCGGCATAAGCCTGCATGGCCTGAATTCTTTCCACATAACGCTTTTTGCGTTCTTCGTACACTTCGGGACCAATGTGCAGGCGCTCGCTTTCTTCTCTGGGCTGAGTATAACAAATAAAAGGCGTTTTTTTTCGGGGTATGTAATGAATTACTCCCTGACGGGATAAATACAACAAGCTTTCGTACACTTCTTCCCCGGTCATTTGCAGCCTGGAAGCCAGTACTTCTTCCTGTATTCGCACAAAATCGGAAAACAAACCGGTATAAGAACGCAGCAATACCTGCAATACGCGATCTGTTTTGTTTCCGGAGCGTGGAAGATGATACAAATCTTCTCTGCTGCTCAAAAAATACAAACGCGAAGTGCTGTCTTGTTCATCGGTCAATTCCAGATAACCGGCCAGTTCCAGTATTTTCAAGCCGTTGTATGCCTGCAGCATGTTCAGGTGGAATTTTTTGCAAAAATCCTGCAAATCAAAGGGAAAATTCATTCCCTGACCGGAACCCACGGCCAACTGATAATAATTGCCCAGCGCTTCATAGACTTTGCGGATGTATTTCTTATTGGGAAAGTTGTCGCTGAGTCTTTTTTTAAGCAGAGTGCTGTCTGATTTGTGGTAGAGCAACACCGCATAGGATTTTTGTCCGTCTCGACCTGCTCGGCCGGCTTCCTGAAAATAGGCTTCGAGCGAGTCGGGCAAATCCATGTGAATCACCGTGCGCACATCGGGCTTATCTATGCCCATGCCAAAGGCATTGGTGGCCACAATCACCCGGCAAGTTCCGTTTTTCCAGGCAGCTTGGCGTTCTTGTTTGGTCTGATCGTTGAGTCCGGCATGAAAATGAGCCGCCTCTACGCCCTCTCCTTTTAGAAAATTTGCAATTTGTTTGGTTTTGGCCCTGTTGCGCACGTAAACAATAGAGGTTCCGTCTACACCTTTTAACACCTGCAAAAGAGCTTTGTCTTTGTCCTGAGTTTCCCTGACTACATAAGCCAGATTTTTACGTTCAAAGCTGACTTTAAAAACATTAGGGGCGGCGAAATGCAGTTTATCCTGTATATCTTCTACAACTTCAGGTGTAGCAGTGGCCGTGAGGGCAAGGACGGGTATGGATGGAAAATACTCGCGTACGCGGGCAATATTCAGGTAAGAGGGTCTGAAGTCGTAACCCCATTGCGAAATACAATGCGCTTCATCCACTACCAGCAGATTTACCGGCAGACCCAGGGCTCTTTGTAAAAAGAGATCGCTGCCCAGTCTTTCGGGAGAGACGTACAAGAATTTAAAATCTCCGTACAAGCAGTTGTCCAACACTATTTGTATCTCCTGCCGAGTCATTCCGGAGTGCAAACAGGCGGCGCGAATGTCCATAGACTTGAGCCTCTCCACCTGGTCGCGCATTAGGGCTATCAAAGGGGTGATAACCAGACAAATACCCTCCATCGCAAGAGTAGGCACCTGAAAAGTGAGGGACTTGCCGCCTCCGGTAGGCATCAGGCCCAGGGTATCCTTACCGGCGGCAACGGACTCAATAATTTCGAGCTGTAATTCCCTGAAATCCTCGTAGCCCCAGTACTGTTTCAGAATGTCGTGATAAATGGTCATTATCCGGAGAATTTAGCTGCGCCGGTGCCTGAAGCTCCTAACAGTTCGAAAGGCAAATGAACAAAAACGGAATCTTAATCTTCAACAACTTTGATATCTCTTACAAGCAACTGAATGGAAGAATTCCCGTTGTAATAGTTTTCTTCAATGTTATAACAAATATCAAAAGGATTGAACGACTTGACATGATCGTTGTGAGCGTGCATACCGAAGGCAATCCCGTTCATTATGTTTTCGGAATGACTGTCGACCAGTTCAAGCTTGAGATGTTCCTGGTCGCGGCCTACCAAGCGGCTGGTACCGTAATCAAAAACCCTGCGGGTAGAAAAGACCGGCTTATTGTTGTCAGGTCCAAAGGGATTGAATTGCTTGAGCACCCTGAAAAATTTAGGCGTAATTTCCTGGAACTTTATTTCGGCATCAATATCGATGGTAGGGGTAAGTTGTTCCAATGATATGGTATCGGCCACATATTGCTCAAAACGGCGGGTGAACTCCTCCACCTTCTCCATTTTCATGGATAAGCCCGCCGCATAGGTATGCCCGCCAAAATTTTCCAGCAAATCACGACAGGAATCGATGGCTTTGTAAATATCAAAACCCGGCACGGAACGAGCCGAACCGGTGGCCAAATCGTCGGAACGAGTCAAAACCACGGCCGGACGGTAGTATTCCTCCGACAACCTGGAGGCAACAATGCCAATCACTCCTTTGTGCCATTCCTCGTTGAAGATCACTATTCCTTTACGGTCGTCCAGATTGGTACAGGCCTTAAGGGCTGCATTGGCTTCTTCGGTAATGTTCCTGTCCAAGTCTTTGCGGGTTTGATTATACTGGTCAATTTGCAAGCTTTTCTCCTTGGCAAAACGCAGATTTTTGGTAACCAAAAGTTCGACAGCTTCCCCGGCCGACTGAATTCGACCGGAAGCATTGAGCCTGGGGCCGATCTTAAAGACAATATCGCTGATGGTGATTTCTTTACCTACCAATCCGGAAAGTTGAATAATAGCTTTTAAGCCTACACTAGGTTTGGTATTCAACTGTTTGAGACCGTGAAAGGCCAGAATACGATTTTCGCCCGTAATAGGAACAATATCCGAGGCTATACTTACTACCACCAAATCGAGTAAAGGCAACAAGCGATCGAAAGGGATACCGTTATTTTGAGCAAAAGCTTGCATGAACTTAAAACCGACACCGCAACCCGATAATTCTTTATAGGGGTATTGGCAGTCGGGACGTTTGGCATCCAATACGGCTACGGCATCGGGCAAGACGTCGTCGGGTTTGTGATGGTCACAGATGATGATATCTATCCCCTTATCTTTGGCGTAAGCCACTTTTTCCACGGCTTTAATGCCGCAATCCAACACAATAATCAGTTTTATTTGGTGCTCAAAGGCATAATCGATTCCCTGATAGGAAATACCGTAACCCTCCACATAACGATCGGGCAGGTAAAATTCGATATTCAAACTGTATTGGCGTAAAAACTTATAAACCAAGGCTACCGCGGTAGCCCCGTCTACATCATAATCCCCATAGACAAGAATTTTTTCTTTGTTAGCGATAGCCAAATTCAACCTGGCAATAGCTTTGTCCATATCCTTCATCAGGAAGGGGTCGTGCAAATCGCTCAGTTGAGGTCTAAAAAATTTTTTTGCTTCACTAAAACTGCTTATTCCTCTCAGTATTAGCAACTTTGCTAATATCGGGCTAATACCGAGTTCTTCAGCTAATTGTTCTTTCTGTGTCTCTTGTTCGGGGGTTAAGGTTAATAAATTCCATTTGCTCATTAGATTATATATTATTTTTCTTTTGTTCTCGCAGAATTTTTTAAACTGAACAGAGAACACTCCCCGCAGTTTCAAAAAATTATCTTACAAAAATACGTTTTTATTCCGTCATTCAGATTGTATTCCATGTGAATTTTATTCAATAAACAAGAATTAGATACTATCTTTGTGGTGCATAACGTTATACACTAAAACAACGCAAAAAAACCATGAGTTTGCAGGAGGAAATTAACAAAGCCGGAGAAGTGCTGAAACGGGGAGGTATTATACTCTATCCCACCGATACGGTTTGGGGCCTGGGTTGCGATGCCGGCAATCCGCAGGCAATCGAAAAAATCCACGCCATCAAAAAAAGAGCCGAAAATAAAGCTATGATTGTGCTTCTGGACCATCCCGGTAAACTCGATTTATACGTTGAAGAAGTTCCCGAGCTGGCATGGGACTTAATAGAATTGTCCGACAAACCGCTCACCATTATTTACCAAGGAGCCAAAAACCTGGCTGCAAACCTGATCGCCGAAGACGGCAGCGTGGCCATCAGAATCACCCGGGAACAATTTTCACAAAGTTTATGCCAGTCTTTTCGCAAAGCCATCGTATCTACTTCGGCCAATATCTCGGGGACGCCTGCTCCCGCTTCTTTCAGAGATATCTCCGCAGAAATCATCTCGGCCGTCGATTATGTGGTCGATTACAGACGAAATGAGCCCGCAGGCAAAGCCAAGCCTTCCTCTATCATAAGTTTGGGCAACAAAGGAGAAATAAAAATAATAAGACCCTAAAAACAGGGCATAAAACACCACAATGGAAAAAGATAAAAAATACATATTGCGCTATGCTTTGCTGGACTATATAGCCACTCTGATAGCCTGGCAACTATTTAATATTTACCGTTTTTACGAAGTTCGTTCCACTGTTTACTTCAACACCCTGGGGGATTTTTTAATAAACACCAAGGCTATTCTGATGGGTATAGGAATGCCTTTGTTCTGGCTGATTGTCTACTTTTATTCCGGTTATTACGCCAAGCCGCGACAGAAAAACCACACCTCCGATTTACTGAGCACCCTGTTCAGCACCCTGACCGGATCGCTGATTATCTTTTTTGCCGTCATCATCAACGACTACCCCGAACAATACACACTCTATTACAGAGTGTTTGCCGGCTTGTTTCTCATACATTTTTTTTGCACCTGGTTTGTCCGTTTTTTACAAACGTCCAGGCTGCTTAATTTACACGCCGAGGGTAAAGTGGGTATTAATGTCCTGATTATAGGCAGCGGAAAAGTGGCCGGCAAACTGAGCCGCCAGATGCAGCAAACCAAAAACAGTTCTGCCTATCTTCTGAAAGGTTTCATTCGCGTAAACAGCGAAGAAAAGGCTGTCGCGGAACAGGATATCCTGGGAGATACGGAGCAACTCAAAGAAATCATCAAAGAACAACGTATCGAGGCTTTAATCCTGGCCACAGACCGGCAAGACAGCGATTATACCGAAGGCCTGCTCAAACAGCTTTATGTGTATCATCTGGATATTTTGTCTGTTATCCACAAGCAAGACTTGCTTTTTTCCAACATTACTCTTTATTCTCTGCCGGGAGTTCCATTGAAATATTTGAGCCCCACACAGTTAAAACCTTGGGAACAAAACCTTAAACGCAGTACCGACATACTGGTTTCCGTGTTGGGCCTGCTGGTGCTGTCGCCCCTCTTTGTCTTCCTGGCCTTGCGCATACGCTTGGAATCCGCTGGCCCCATACTCTACCGACAGGAACGTTTGGGAAAAGAAATGAAGCCGTTTACCATTTTAAAGTTCAGGACCATGTTTGCCCATTCAGAACCCGAAGGGCCCTTACTCTCTTCGCTCAACGACGAGCGTATTACTCCCTTCGGCCGTTTTTTGCGCAAATACCGCCTGGATGAACTGCCTCAGCTTTGGAACGTACTCAAAGGAGAAATGTCGCTGGTAGGGCCACGACCCGAAAGGCGTTTTTACGTGGAACGCATAGTGGATCAGGCTCCCCAATACTACCTGGTTTACAGAGTTAAGCCCGGTATTACTTCTTTAGGTATGGTAAAATACGGCTACGCCGATTCGGTAGAAAAGATGATTGAACGGCTGGAATACGATCTGATTTACCTAAAAAATCAATCCCTGCTAATGGACCTAAAGATTTTGATTTTCACTTTTAAACCCATAGCGCTGGGAAAAGGTATTTGATCGATGCAGGTATAAAGCAAAGGCTTGTAAGATTCCTTCCTGATCTTACAAGCCTTTCTAAGCACTCCAATAAAAAACTATCTAAAAAATAAAGGTGCATCTATTTGATGCACAGCCGCATAGGAGGAGGCAAAAATAGTAGTTGCTTTTTCTTTGTCGGCCGTGTCGTACAGGTATTCTCTTACCATGAGGTTGTAAAGATTGGGATCGCTCTGCAGTACCCGCCGGCGATTGCCCATCAGGTCGGTAATGAACAGGCCTTGCGATCCGTTACCTTCGACCGTCAGCTTGTAGAAACGGCCCGTCTCCCGGTTTATGGCCGAAGTTTCAAAGTTGCCGTTGATAGCGGCCTTATCCAAATAAACCGAGTTATCCTGAATGTGATACCTAAGGAAACTTTCGATAGAATCCTTAATGGCTTTTTTGATCTCGACGTCGGTTTCCAATTCATATTTTTCCCAATCGGGCAAAGTGCCGTCGTCGAGCAAAGCCTGCAAAGACTCGTTGGTCGGTACGTAAACGGTATAGTTAAAGGCGTTGAACAAATTGCAGTTCCTGTCGACACAAGAATGTTTGTTCATTTGAGTTACAAAGAAATCGCTGCCTTCCATCAGATCGTAAAACACTTTGAATTCGGGTTTTTCCTTCAAAGTGGCATAAAGAGACTTTTTGGAGCTGAGCAACGGAGCTTCCACAATATAAGATTTCCCGTTACCCGAAACCGATTGATCGTAAATGGTTCGGACGGTAACAAAGGTATCTTGTTCCACCTGGTAGCCTCCGGCAATTTTCATGCCCCCTTCGCCCAGATGGGCATCGGTCACTTTGATGATTCCACCCGCCTTGGTTTTGTAGTAAGTGCGTCCGTCGCTGATATCCCCTATCACGATGAGATTGTCGACTATATCGTCGAGACGGTTTTGAATTTCGGCAGTAGTGGCCGAAGAGGAGTCGGATTTGGTCCAGGTATCCAGATCTATGGTAAATTTATTTGCTTTTACTCTGTTAACGACATTTGTTTCGGTGGGATCGTAATAAAACTCAAACAATTTGGTCTTGCTTTTACCGTAGGAAACCGGGTCGATGTAATATTTCAAAGCATCGTTTACCGGTATAATAAAGCTGTAATAGCTGTCTTGGGAATTTAGGTAAGCGTTGAACTCCAATTCCTCCACCGCCCAGTTGATGATGCTCATGCTTTCGTTGATCAATGCCGGAAACGAAACCGAAATATAGCTGGTAGGGCCAAAGACTTTGTTGGTGATGTAAATCACTCCATTGTTGGCTATCAGGCAACAATCCACATCGGCAATGGTCAGTCCCATGGCATCGTTGGCATCGTTGGTGACTTTGTCGAATTTGCTGGGAACAGAGGCGTTGAAAGAATTGAGCATATTATTGTTGAGCAGTTTTACCAGCACTTTGTCCGGCACACTGTCCCAAACCACGTAATAATCCTTAAGGGCACGACCGTCGTGTTCCCAGTAGAAATCGAGGGCTGCATTCGAAGGCACCAGCATGGCGGCCATATCCTGTTCCATAGCTAATTCTTCCGACTCCGAATAATAGGTGTTCCAACCCGGATCGAATTTCAACACCCCTGTGGTAGCATAACCGTCGGGATCGGTAAGGTTACCGCCCTCGGCACTGCGTTGGGAGAAAAAACGTTTTACAAAAACCGAATCGGTGCCGCCATAGATACGCTGATAGTTGCCGGTTGCGGCAGCGCTGTAATAAGGGGCGGAAAAACGCTCCATCAGAGCACTGTACTTAGTCGTAGCCGGGTGGGTTCTGAGCACTTCGGCCATGTTGTCGAAAGGCAACATGACCTTTTCCAGTTTATGCACATAGCCGTTCTGACAAACAATGTTCTGATCAATCACTCTGATTCCGTTGATATGTGCATCGTTGATTTGCCGGTTGTATCCATTAAAAATAATACTGAAATCTTCGTCTGTAATATTATTGTTTTCGAGCTGACGACGAAGAAAATGCACCATAGGCACAGGCGTAAAATCTTTCATCAGCAACAGGGAACGATCGTTGTCTTTGAAACGCTGCCAGTATTTGGTGTCGGGCAATTCCTGTGCTTGCACCAGGGGTACTGAATCGTACACCGACACGGCTGTAGTGCGGCGCAGGCATTTACCCTCCTCAGGCCCGGGTACGCTGGAGAGTTTGTCGATCAGATAGGCGTTGTTGATCATGGCCGAATTCAGCAGGAGCTTTTTCTGTGCCATACTTAAATCGCTGTATGAGCTTACACCCCATACATTTTCGGCATTGAAAAAAACGTCAAAAGCCTCGTCGTCGGCAACAAACAAGGTCTTGCTGCCGGTCAGCTTTAATACCTGATCGTATTGAAGGTCGTCGATGAGTTGCAAAAAAACACTGTAATTACCCTGCTTTTCGAGATAACCGTAGATGCTGCTCCCCAACCATTCGGGATAGCTTTCGTCCAAGGGATTGTTGTCTTTACAGGAAAAAAACATGCCGGCCAGTAAAACTATAAGCGGCAAAGAAGGCCTGAAGACTCTAAGTATATTATTCATAGCGTTGATCATTTCATTTTCAGATACCAGTTGTTTTTATTAAGCAAGCTGTTATATAAAGCATCGTCTCTATTGTCGCTGCCTTTTCTCAGAGCCACTTTTTCGGCCAGGTAGGCTTCCTGCCCCCGGCGCAGGGCAACACGCATCAAATCATAAAAACGGTGCCCTTCCAAGGCGGTTTCCAATGCCATCTCCGTCAATATGAGTTCTTCTACCCTTTCGATCCGGTAATCGAGGGTATCCTGCCGACTCTCGAGGGAATCGGGAGGAGTGGGTAAAACGTAAAATTCATTGTATTCCGAATCGCCGCAGCCTCTGGAATGAATGCCCAGGGTGTTGGTGTTGTTGAACAAAGTCGGGTTGAAAGTCAACAGGGGATCGATACCGCCTTCGACCTCGTATTCTGCAGGAGAGACAAAACGAACCAGATTAATGTTGTTCAGACCGTATTTGAGAATGGCGAAAGCCGATTCGGGATAGCCGGCCCGGTTTAAAGCTTCGGCATAACGCAAATATATCAAGCCTTTACGATAAGTAAAAACGTGATCGGTGGTAAATTTCATAATGGTCTGTCTGTCCTCGCCTTCGACCTTCGTTTTAGACCAATACGCATATAACCTTAAATCGCCGGCCAGCAGAGGGTTTTCTTCGTTGGCCCGGGGAGCATACGAGGGAGAGCCGCTTTGCTTGGCCCGGCAAAAGACCTGCGAAGCCGAAATTTCCTGTAAACGCAACGAAGGCAAAAGCTGGAATTCCAATTCATTGTGGATGGTGGAATTGAAATAGTTTCTCAATTGACTGTAAGCATTCGAGGAAACACTGGAGTCCATGGGGATGACAGCCAAGATATCTGCGCCCGCCGACAGGTTGCTGAACATAGCTCCATAAGAATTCGAAAGAATCTTTCCTTCGAATTGCAAGTCGTCTTCGGTAAATTCTATACGGTATGTTCCGGTATAAAGCCCTTCCTCGTTCAGGTAATCGTGATAGTAAGCTGCAGCCTCGCTGTAACGTTCGGACCAGAGGCAGAGGTCGCCCAACAAAAGTCGTATGGGTATATAGAACAACCTGGAATCCAGATCGGCTATACTGCCATAGCCGGGAAACGGCACATCAATGTAAGGCAGCAGATCATCGATAAAATAATCGCAGATCTCCGCTATGCCGTATTCGGGAAAGTTTTGAGCGGCATCGGCTTCGCTCAGGATAGCTTGGGTATAAAAAGGCACTTTGCCGTAATTCAGCACCAGTTGAAGATAGGTCCAGGCACGAAAGGCTTTGACTGCGGCAAATTCTCTCAAAAAAACGGGTATGTTGCGTTTCCGCAATGCCGTATCTGCTTTTTGAAGAAAATAATTGCAGTTGTTGATTACAGCGTAATAGTCTTTAGGTTGATTATAAGGATTGTCTTCGGAAATTTCAAAGTTGGCAATTTCACGCAGACTGCTTATGGTGTTTTCGTTTACATCCACTAAATCGGCTCTGAGCTCTCCCAGTAACACGCTGCGATCTGCCAGGGTCTGAATTTTGTTCATGATACCAATAACGGAATAAACCGTGTCGGCAGAAGTATTAAGCTCGTGTTCTTCGGGATAAGAGAGCAACGAAGATTCTGTCTCCATCATGCGTTCACAAGAGGCAAAACAGACTGAAATCATTACTGTAAAAAACAGGCCTTTTAAAAAAGATATCTTCATGATTAAGAGATTTAGAGGTTGAGTTTGATGCCTAAAACCACACTGGGACCAAAAGCCAGTGTACCACGGTCTATGCCTTGGCAGAGCACCGCATTCCCGCTTGAGAACTCAGGATCGCTGCCCAAATAGCGGGTCAGGGTCCATAAATTGTTGCCCGAAGCCCAAAGAGTCAGTCCATTCAAAAAGGTTGTGTTCAAAGGAAGACTGTAGCTTAGCCTGACTGTTTTCAGACGCAGATACGAGGCATCCTCGATCCATCGATCCGAAAAACGGCTGTTGCCCATTTCGTCCAGATACGAAATTCTGGGTATCGTTGTTTTTTGATCTTCGTTGGTCCAGCGGTTCAATAAAGCCAGGCTTTGATTGTAGAACTTGCTACCGCTTTCGAGTTGAGAACGCTGGTAGTTATAGGCATCGTTGCCCAGAGAATAATTCAGAATAAGATCGAGGCTGAAGCGCCCGTAATGGATATTGCTGAATATATTTCCGTAAAGATCGGGGTTAGGATCGCCAATAACCACCTTGTCGTCGGCATTGATTTCCTTGCTGTCGTCCCGGTTGTTAACAAAAATCACATCGCCGGCACCAAAATATACTTTGGAGCCGGTTTTGCTCAGAATATATAAACCGTCGGCAGCGGCCTCTTCGGAACTGGCGTAAACCCCTTTTGTCTGATAACCGTAAAACAAACCGGCAGGGCGACCTTTTTCGGAAAGAATTTCGGCTCCGTACAACTTGGTTATAAAGGATTCGTCGTCGGGTAAAGCGGTAATTTCGTTTTTATAATGTCCCAGGCTGAAACCCATTCCCCAGTTGAATTTATTCCGGTTGACCAGCTTGAAATTCAGCGCCAGATCAAAACCTCTGTTGGTCAAAGAGCCTTCGTTGCTCCAATTGTAATCAAGTCCGGTGACACTCGCGAGTTTCTTAAGGGTAAGCAAATTATCGGTCTTGGCCAGGAAGGCATTCAATTGTATGCCAACACGTTCCTGAAACAGGCTGGCTTCCAGACCGGCTCCTCCCTTTTGGGTGCTTTCCCATTGGATTGAAGTATTGCCAATGTTTTGAATAGTCAGACCGGTCACTCTGTCCATAAAGACCGAAGAGCCGAAATAAGTTCTGGCCGCATAATAATCAATATCGTCGTTACCCGAAATATCGTAAGCCAGGTTCAATTTAAGATAATCGACCGAACGCAGCCTGAACCAATCTTCGGAACTCAACACCCAGGCTGCAGCCGCCGAGGGGAACAAACCCCAGCTTACTCCTCCCATCCGGATGCCTCCCTGCACTTCCCGGCCAAATCGGGAAGATGTTTCAATGCTTAAACCCGCATGCAGGTAATACTTTTCGGCGTAATTATAATCCAGGTTGGCGTAATAACTCAATGAACGCCAAACGTCTTCGGCTCCGTCTACTTTTTTGAAATTAAGATTGGCGTTCATGTTGGGGGTTTTGTCGTTGCCTGTATCGTAGCCCATTTGGGTATTACCGGAAAAGTCGTCGTTCATGTAACGCCCTCCGGCCATAAGGCGGGTGTCGTTGGCTCCCCGCTTTTTCTGCCACAACATCCTTAAGTCGGCAAAAAGAGAAATCTGGCTCGAATAGAGCGATTTTCTCAGGTTTTCTGCCGTACCGACATTGGGAATAATTATTTTAGGTACACCCGTCATGGGAATGTAGTAATTTTCATTGGTATTGACCAAGGTGTAACTGAAATGTCCCTTGACGCTGAAATTTTTGTTAAAGGAATAAGCAGGCCTGATGGCCAGATTGATGAGGCTGTTTTCGAAATAATTTTTATTACGGGCCTCGCCGTTCTCAAAAATATAGAGAGGATTGGCCAGAGATGCCCTGGAACCCAACACTTCGTTGAGGTAATCGTCGGCATCGGACAAAAAATTCGAAAGATTCTTGTTGGTATCGTATTGATACGGACTTAAAAAGGGCGACTTGATCAGACTCAGAAAGCCGGGAGAAAACACGTTGGATTCTTCGGGAGGCATAACACCGTCGTCTCTGAGGTTGCGGGTAACGTTGCTGAAAGAGCAATCGAACAGGGCGCTGAGTTTGTCGCTTATACTGATATCCGAATTAAAACGCAGGTTAAGACGATCAAAATCGTTGTAATTCAAAGTACTTTGCGCATCTACGTAGCCAATGGATAAATTGTATTTGGCCACTTCGTCTCCGCCTTGTACTCCAAAGCTGTAGTTTTGAGTGAGGGCTTCTCGGTAGACGTAATCGCTCCAATTGGTTTCGTTGTGATACTGATTGTAATAATAATAATCGGGGTCCTCTTTCAAAAATTTAAATTCGGTAAGTTTGGTATCGGTAGTACCCAATAGTTCCGAAGCATAGGCACGATATTGGGCGGCGTTCATCATGCGGGGCAGTCTGGGGATAAATTCCACACCGGCAGAGGCGCAGGCGTCGATGCGCGTAACCATGCTCTTGTTGCGTTTGGTTTTGATAATGAGCACCCCGTTAGCACCTTTGGCACCGTATAAAGAAGTTCCGCTTTTGAGTACTGTAACACTTTCTATGTCGTTTACCGACAGGTTCGATAAAATATTGTTGTAATAGCCTTCGTGCAACAAATCCCTGCCGTATTGCTGATCGAGTATCACATCATCCAGCACTATCAGGGGCTGGGCGTTGACGTTAAGAGAATTGTATCCGCCGACAAACATAACGGATCCGGCGCCGGGAATACCCGAACGCGATACCGTACGGACTTCAGCCCCCAATTGCGACTGAATTTCAGATTCTATACTGATGGCTGAGCTTAAATCGAAACGCTCGGCCGATCCTGCATTTTGTACATTGGTGAGTGGACTGAGAACCGGAACAAAATTTTCGGAATACAAAACAAGGTCTACGCCCGAAGTTTGCCCTTTGAGTGCCATATGTCTTAAGGCGTAGCCATCGAGAGTAACTGTCAGGACATTTACATAGACAGGTATCTCGAGTGTATATCGTCCTTCCCCATCGGTCATGGCTACAAACCGGGTGTTGTTGTAAGCCTGCACCCTGGCTCCGACCAGAGCTTTCCCGGTAGAGGCTTCACTAACTGTACCTGTTATGGTTTTGCTTTCAAGAGTTTGTGCCGATACCGTAAAGGTCGACAAGCACAACATTAGAACAAGCAGGCTCCTGAATTTGTTTTTTGCATAGCAGTTTTTCATTTCCGCAATTATTTTAAATGAGGTTTCAGGCAAATACAATCGATAAGCATCTCTCGGGTATAAAAAGCTGTTTCTTTTGAAGTTATACTGGTTTCAATTTTCAAAAGAACCGTGTTTTTTTCCTGGCCGTAATTGGCAACCGGAAATTTAAAATCGGACAAAACCAACACTGAATCGAGTTTTGAAGGATCCGTTACATAAATATTGTTTCCGGTACTGTCTTTGCAGCTGATGGTTCTGGAATTACCCTTTTCGTCGTTGTAGGTTAGGGAAAATTTTAATTTTGTAGGCTTGTCGACGTTTTCGTGCGTTGGATTATAAGTTTTGTATGGAACAAAAACGCAATAAATGTCGTAGGATGCCGACAAAGTGTTGGGAATTTCAAAACTGACCCAGGGATTGCGCGAGGTGCCGGCCGGCAACAAATGAATGTAACGCCGGTTGGAAATGTTGATGTCGTCTTCGGGTTTTATGGCTCTGTCCATAATATCACACAGACTCGAATGGTAATCCCTGCCGGTGGTACGCTCTGCTTCTACTTTGATCTCCTGATAAAAATTTTGTTCCGGCTTGTATAACCAATCGTCTGTGGTATATACGGTTCCATTGCTGCAAACTATTTCGGAGGTTATCCGGCTGAAGATGTTACCCTCATCGAAAGGCCGCTGATACACATGGTATCTTTTATCGAGCGGCCGGTATTGGGCGCTGAACAATGAATCCTTGGGTGAGGCTTGCAAATTGGCGTTGAAAACCAAGTCTCTGACCATCATCATTTTGGTATTGACTTGTTCCAAAGAGTCGGCTTTGGCCACTTTGAAATCGTATTTAAAATATTGTCTTATGCTGTCGTAAGCTTCGCTCCAAGCCCTGTTACTCGGAGCAAGCAGCCAATAGGTGCTGTCTTCGTGATTGATAAGGCCTATTTTTTCGAGCAATTTATTTTCGATCGTGACCACAGAATCCACATAAATAGTTTTGCCGTCGACCACACCATAAGGCACCGACAACAGGGGATCAAAAACAAGCTCATCGAACGAATAAATAAAACTTTTCAGGCTATCCAGTCCCGGTTCGGTTTTTAAGTATTCGTAAATATTGAAGAAGAAAGGATTAGCTTTGTCGATGATATGTAATATGCCATTGGAACTCAGTAAATTCTTGTTCATAATCCCAGTCTGACCGAATAAATAAGAAGTCTTGGCTTCGTTCGAACGTAAACGTTCCGTTTTTTTGCTGAGCAATAACACATGTTTGTCAGTCAGGCTCGATACCGGGTGGCTGTAGCGGGCGATGTGGTTTTTCACAAATTCCGTCACCACCTGTTCCTTTTTCCCCTGATTGATCAGAGCACGCAAGCTGTCCACATTGAAATGCCCGTTGGCAGGTGCCCAAACCGTATATACCTGATCGGCATCCAATACTTTGTCGTAACCGCACAGACGGAGCAAATCTGTGAAATCGGATAATACATCGGGCCTTGCCTCTATGCTTTCCCATAAACTTTGAGCCGGAACCACTTCGGGATCGGCACCGTAGTGCTTATCCCAATCGTTGGAGCAAGCCCATACCAAAGGCAGGATCGGTAAGAGTATTAATCCGTATCTGATGTTAAATATTGATCTCTTCATATTTATTCTTTCTATAGTTGGCACTTTAAGAAAGCGACAACAGTTTAATGACGGTCTTCTCCCTCTTCGCTGTCGTAAACACTTTTGGGAACAATTTCAATATAATCGAACATAAATTCTGCGTCCAGGTCGTCGATTACATTACGGAAACGCAAAGTATGCGGTTCCTGAGTAAGGTATTTGGTCACCAGAATGCGGCGGAACAGCCAGCTCTCCGTTCTGAAAACCACATAAACATTGCCGTTCAGACGCCGCATACTGTCGGGAGCCTTCATAGCTTTGTGGTTGCGCATATCCTTATCGTTTTGCACGCCGTTATCATCGGTTCTTTCGTCGGCAATCCAGCCGATTTTGGGATCGGTGGCGCCTATGCGTAAATCCACGGGAATACCCGTAGGTTCGCCATCCACATACATTTGCGAAATACCCCTGGTGGGCAGAGCGGTATAACCCAACCTGATTTCGTAGGTTCCTTCGGGCACCGGAGGCAAAGTAATAGTGATGTCGTATTGGCCGAGGAAATTGATTTCATCCCCCTGATGACAGTCGTAATTCTCGTGCTGATAACGGTATATAAATTTGGTCTCGCTGGTCAACTCGGCCTTTTCGGTATAACCATTGGGAAAATAATAATTCTGACGATCCTGGTTATGGCGAACATTGTTGGTCATAAATTCCGGAAACAAAGCTCCGGTATCGAAACGAAAACGCGTATTGAACACAATTTCCTCGACTTCTTTTGAATAGGCCAAAATGTCGTCGATGTAATGATAGGTGCCGTTGATAGCATTCTGGTCGGTGCTGCTCAATCCGGGGGGCTGGATCAATGCCCCTCTGATATTGAATTTATTGTCGACACGTCTGTTCATATAAAGTCCCGTTGTGCCACTGATCTTGAACATGGTGTTCGGGCACATCGTTTCGTAAAACTCTATGGGGTCGATAATGGAAGTTATAAGGCACAAAGTAGTGGTCAATTTATTGTAGTATCCCGTTCGGGGCATAAAGTGATAAGCCACAAAGCGGTTCAGAGGATTTTTAGGGTGAGTAAAATCATCGTCGTATAAGTTGGCGTCCTGCGGATAGACTTCGTCGTATACCTTTTTTGCATAAGCTATGAGATCGTTCATGTTGTTGATCCCTTTTTGACGATACACCTCATCCGGCTCCACAAAACCCGTATAACCGTATTTCCGGTATTTGGGAGCAATGGCCGTTTCACGGTTGACGTGCGAAGTGTAATGCAGAACCAATTTCGGCTGCACGTAGTCGTAATCCATATACAAAAGAAGAGAGTCGTCAAAAGTAGTCAGAACCATGGCCTCGTAAAAGAGCCTGATAGTGGTATCTTCTCTCATCAATTCAGGTAAAAGAGAATTGGAAGGCCTGATGACTTTGTCGATGGTGTGCACCACCCCATTTTCGACGGAGTCGTCCCTGAGAACTATCTGCGATTGTTTGTTGATAAAATAAGCCATCGTACCGCTGAGGGAGTCGGCCACTACAAAAGATATGGATAAATAGCGATCGAATTGGTTGGGAGTCGAAATCACCCCGTCGGTCATATCGGTAGTAAAATAAGCCCTGTTTATCAGGTGAGAATTGGCAATGGTATCGCATTGCTTATCGGAGAGTTCTTCTACGGAACTCAGGTTGTAGAGCGCCAGGTATTCTTCAACGGCCCGGTTGGTCGGAGCAAAACAGGTAAAGGAACCGTAAGTGTCCAGCAAATCCATCTTGTCGGCTCTTTCGAGTATTTTGATAAATTCGCTGAATCGCTCAGGACGGTTTTCGAGGTAATCGGCCACCATCTCTCCTGTAAAAGTATAAAAGTTCTCCTTGTCGGGTTCGTAATTGCAGGAAGCCAGCACCAGCAAGGCAATTAGGCCATAAACAAAACGGAGTGGACTGAATATCGGTATCTTCATTTGTATAGAATTTATCGGGTGATTGAGGATGTTTCGGTAATATAAACCGGATTTTGCTTCAAATAAGAATTGACTTTCAATTCTTCTTCGTTGTAAGGGAAATACAAAGCATCTACCGACATCATTTTGGTACGGATGGTGCTTTGATTCTCGGTGTATTTTGAAATCACCATATCGACCAGCTTAGCATTGTTACCTTCCCTGCGAGCCATGCGGACCAAATCGAACCAACGCTTTCCTTCGAACATCAGTTCACGCTGACGTTCGGCCAGGATCAGGGCATTCATATTGTCCTTACTGCTGTAGTTGGTGTAATTCAGGCTGTCTCTGCCCGCCTCGGGATTGGAGCGGTTGTAAACGGCACGAACCAGTTCAAACGATTGGCTCAACAAAATCTTAGCCTGGGCAGCTTCGCTTGATGCCGTGTCTTCCTCGGCCGTTTCGGAAATCATATTTGTAAGAGCCTCGGCTTTCATCAGCATTACATCGCTGAGGCGATAAATAATCCAATTGGCAAAATCGGTAGACCGATATACTCCGTTTTCGTTGGACACACTCCGGTAGGCGTATTTGGTGATGGGGAACACACCACCCGATGAGCGGCCGATGTATTCGCGGGAACGCACGTCTTTTTTGGCAAAAACCTCGTTTCCGTACAAAAAAACATTACTGCCGCCGTTACGGTCTCTGCCTATAAAGTCGGGGGCTCCCAAATAACCTCTCTGCGCATTAACACTGCCATAATATCTTGACACCGTAGTATTTGTCAAACGGCCGGGAGATTCCAGGAAATAGAGTTCAAAAATACTTTCGGTAGAATTTCCGGTTCCAAACACTTGATTATAAGAGTTACCCGTAACACTGGAACCGGGAGTTTCCGCTTCGATCAGAGGGTATTCGTTGCTGGCCAGTTCTTCTTTATCCTTATTGAGTTCATTGTATTGCTCCCGTTTGGATTGTATGACCAAATCGCAATACCTGATGCAATTGTCGTAATCCTGGTCCCATAAATATAAATCGGCCAGCAAAGCATGAATGGCATCACGGGTAATGCGGCCGGTATTGTAGGCTTTGTTACCGTAGGCCTTGATGGCATAATCTTTACACCCTTCCAGATCCTGAATCAAAATCTGCAACAACTCATCGAAAGGAGTCGGCGCCAGATCGTAGCGCTGATTGTCGTCCACAGAAGGCTCCGAGGCATAGGGCACATCACGGAAAGTACGCATCAGATAGAAATAACAGAGGGCGCGAAGGGCTTTAGCCTCCGCCTCTATGGCTTTGAGGCTGGACTCATTGAAATTGGGATCCTTTTGGGCTACCATCGGCGCATAATACAACACGGTATTGCAACGGTTGATCACATTGTAAAAACAGGTCCAACCGGTATAAGGATTGGTTGGCAATATATTGGCCCTGAGTATCTCGTTTTCGGCATCGGGGATACCCTGACCCTGCACCATATTGTCCGATCTGAGTTCTCCCCAAATCAACATACGGCTTACGACATCACTACCCAACAGGGCGGTATAGCACGATGCAACCACGTTTTCCACGTCGGTTTTGTCTGTCCAGAAATTTTCCAGAACAATGTCGTTCAGGGGCGTTATTTCTAGCCAGTCTCCACAGGAACTCAAGGTAAAGAGTAAGAGGCCCAAGCTGAAATTTCGGATGATATTCTTAGTTTTCATAGCAGTACTTAGAAAGAGAGTGTTATACCGGCCGTAAAGGACTTAGCCCTAGGCGTTTGTGAATCGTCAAAGGTAATGCTGTATCCTCCATAACCCAATTCGGGATCCACACCGGAGTACCTGGTCAGAATGAAAAGATTATTCATGCTTACATAAAAACTCAGCTGGTTAATACCCAGGGGTTTGAGTTGTTGTGCCGGTATTTGATACGACAATTGCACGTAGTTACAGCGCAAGAAAGAGCCGTCCTCAACAAAACGATCACTGCCCAGCCAGTTGTATCCACTCTGGTACAAAGCCCTGGGAATGGTAGTGATGTCTCCGTCCATGCGCCAACGCCAGTTGACCGAGGCGCTTTGGTTAGTGTTGTCGTACATTTTTTCGGCATTCATCCGGGCTCTGTTTACAATCTTGTTGCCGTAACGGAAGTTGAACTGTGTGTTAACAGATAAGCGGCCGTAATTCAAGCGAAAACCGAAACCTCCATTCAGCAAAGGCAAGGAGCTTCCCAGGTATACGATATCCAGTTCGTTGATGTTGCCATCGTGGTTGATGTCTTCGTAAATGGCATCTCCTCCCTGAAATTCGTAAGCTGCCGTGGTTCCATAAGAGAAATACATAGGTTTGGGTTCACCATCTTCCATAATCACTCGTCCTTCGTCGTTGCGAACTACCGGAGCATTGGGTCCGCTTATGCCCGGAATTTCGACTTCGCTGTATTCGCTGTATTGGTAAACACCCTTATACCTGAATCCATAAATGGAACCGAAGGCATTTTTTACCTGAATACGGGTTAAATAGGTGCCGTTGCTACGGCTGAAATCGCTGTTCAGGCTTTCGAGCACCCTCTCGTCCATTTCCGTAATAATGTTTTTATTGTTGGCGAAACTCAGGTTGAAACCCAATTTGAGTTTGCCCAGTTCAACAAGCTGGTTGCCCTGAAAATTAAGCTCCCAACCGTTGTTGCGCATACTGCCCACATTCTGCCACGACAAAGCGGCGTAACCCGAACTGGTAGGTATGGCCACCGACGACATAAGCAAATCGCTGGTATATTGATCGTAAATATTGACGTCTCCGGTCAGTTTGTTGTTCCAAAATCCGAAGTCCAAACCTAAGTTCCAGGTGGTTTTGGTTTCCCATTGCAAGTTGGCCAAACGAATGTTACTTGGAATGATGGCCGGCATATCGATGTAGGTATCTGCCGTGGTGTAGCGGCTTACATACAGGTACTCGGCACCGGGCTGATTGCCCACTACCCCCCAGCCGGGACGAAGCGAAAGCATCGACAGCCATTCGAGACTCCGCATCCAAGGTTCATCGCTGATATTCCACCGCAGCGAGAAAGCAGGGAAATAGCCCCAGCGTTTACTCGGCCCAAACTTGGTCGTACCGTCGCGACGCAACGAAAAGTCGGCCATGTATTTCGACTTGTAGGAATAATGCGCCGAAAAAGTGTAATAAATACTCCGCCACTGGCCGGCACCCGAAGAAATACCGCTCAACATACCTTCGGCAGAGGCCGATTCTATGCCGGCCGAAGGCAGGCCGTAGGTGGTGGTGCTCTGCGAGCCGGAATTTCCGTCGGTAACTTCGGCCCTCAACAAAGACATCACGGAATGATCGGTATTACTAAACACCGGAGTAAACATAAAGCTGTGCCGGTGAGTGAGCGTAAGACTTTTGTTACTCGAGGCTATGGCCCGGTTTACGGCCGAACTGCTCCAAATGGTAGTGGTGAGTTCTCTGGGGTAAAAAGAGTCGTTGTAGGCATTGGAAATATTCAGCAATATTCGCCCTTCGTACCTAAGCTGGTTTTCGTCCGGATTTAGTCCCAGCAGATTGTAATTCAATATGATTTCGGGAACTATGCTGTAATTTCTGTCGAGGTTTTTGGCCAGATAAGCGCTGGCTACCGGATTGACCAGGTTGCGCTGGTCGCTGAGTTCATTGGAACAGCTTTGGAGTACCTGGTAATATTCATGGGTGTCGTTGCCCATTATATCCTGTTCGAAAACAGTCAGGTTGGGCATTTTCCGGTAAGCCAGATTGAGCAAAGCATCGCTGTTCCTCTGATTATTGGTGTAAGTGAGGGCAAAGTTGGACATAATCTTGATGCGCTCCGATACAAAATAATCGAGCGCCACCCGGGTCGAAAAACGATCCAGCTTTTGAGCAATGATCGTACCGGTTTCACCATCGTAGCCACCCGAAACACGGAAATTAGCTTTATCGCCTCCGCCCGACAACGAAAGATAGTGACTGTGCTTTTGCCCGAATTTTATGACCTGCTCCCGCCAATCGGTATTGTTGTTGTACTGCTGATATTCGGAAAAAGTGGGATCGTAATTCAGCTCAATAATATTGGCGGCCGCATCGCTCAAAGTCGGGTTGAAATAGGCTTCTTTGAGCATCATGGTGTATTGATCTCCTGTCAGCATATTGAGCCCTTTGGGTTGATGCGTTCCCGAAAACTTGTAGGAATAGGTAAGCCGGGCAGGGCCTTTGGCGCCCCTGCGAGTCTTAATCAAAATAACCCCGTTGGCTCCCTGAGAACCCCAAATGGCGGTAGCGGCAGCGTCTTTCAAAACCGTTACACTCTCGATGTCTTCCACGTTGATGTTCAGCAATTGAGCAAAGCGTTCCTCGTTGGCCGTAGCCACATCAAAATCGGTTTGGTCGACGGCCTGCACATTGTCGTCCACTACAATCAAAGGTTCCGAATTGGCGTTGATGGAAGACACCCCCCTCAGGCGCATGGAAGAACCGCTGCCCAGATTACCGGAATTAACCACAATATCCAGACCCGCTATGCGTCCCTGCAAGGCCTCATCGATAGAGGTAAAACTCAGTCCCTCGAATTCCGACATGTCTATGCTCTGCAAAGCCATAGACAATTCCCTCTCGGGAATACTGAGACCTCCCGTCTGTGTAATGGCCTTTCTGCCTGTTATTTCGGCAGCCTGAAGCACCATGGCATCGGCCATTACTATGTCAAAAACCTTACGATCTATGGGTACCGTCAGCGTTTCGTAACCCACGTAAGAAAACCTGAGCTTGTTTCGGGGGCTTTTGATACGAATGGAAAAATTCCCGTTGATATCCGTTACGTCGTGCGATACTACACGGTTAGCCTCGTCGAGCTCAATGACGTTCACCATCACCAAAGGTCCCAGCTCATCGCGCACCTTGCCACTGACAATTTCAGAACCTGATTGGGCCGTAGCCATACTGAGGCCGAAATAAATAAAAAGGCCTAGTAAAATTGTTCTTCTGCGCATAAGCATAACAGTTGTGTTTTCATTGATTATTACATTTAGAGTAACTCACACAAAAATATAGTTCATTCACTGCTTGAAATGATAAAAAAATCCATTTATCAAACATTATTGTCTCCAAAGCGACAAATACAAGAATGTATGCAAAGTCTGTTTTTCTATTCTACCACGATCTTCTGTACTGTCTTTCCTCCCGGATGCTGAATGACGAGCATATAAATTCCGGGCGAAACTTCAGCAGGTAAGCTTATGGAAGAATTCTTTTCAAGCAGACGGCTTTGATACAATTTCTGTCCTCCCAGGCTCGTGATTTCGAGTTGAGCCGGAGAATTAAATACCTCATCATCGCAGTTTATGCTGATGCTTGTTCCTCTCTTGATTACAGTGGGATAAACACTCCATTGCAACTCTTCAACAAAAGGATTCTCAATGGCATTCATGGTCAGGGTCCAGTCGTACCATTTGCGATTGATGTTGGCCGTTCCGTAGATACCATGCCCCAATTGCAGACGGTAATCGTAATGAGCCTTACGAGTCTTTTCTCCCTCGTAAATGTAATTGGTATTGCAAATTACGGCAATCACAACGTCGTTGGCCGGCTTTTTATCGGCCGGAATACGCAGGATGCAATCCCCGGCGTAAACAGGCTTACTGTAAACGGTTTCTCCCTTTTTGGTACGGTAACACAGTTGACAGGTCATGTTTTCGCCGATGGGCTGGAAATTGACTACTATAGAGTCGGACTTAACGACCAATGGAATCTGGTTGGCTCCCGACCATCCCGGTGTGGTACGGTATTCGGGGGTCAACAAACCATTGCCGTCGTTAGTGGTTTTCACATAGGGCGTAGCTATCCAGACAGGAGAATTAATCCAATAGGGCGACCATTCCGATTTGATGACGCCGCCAAAATTGGCGTTTAGCAGATTCCGGAAAGCCGGGGTCCAGAGACCCATGTCTAAGAGAGCCTGCTTGGCACGGTATTCCATAATTAAGCGACGAAGTTGTGCTTCGCCTATACCTTCGGCCAGTCCTTCGAGTACCCGCGATTCGCAATAGCGCCATATCCAGGGTATACTCCTGTATCCCAAAGTCATGCCTAAGAATACGGGGAAAGTATTTCCGTATTGCGTGCCCCCCAAAAGGTTTTTCCAGGTACAAATCTGTTGACTTCCTTCGTACATATTCACACCCTCGGCCGAGGGGCCACCGAAACTTTCGTCCTGTAACCAGCCGCTATAACATTCTATGGGCATAAAAGGAGCTATAACGGCCCCGGCGTTCAAAAAGCCCATGGTACCGTAATCGGGATTGGTTGCCCGCAGCACTTCCATTTCTTGTTGTAACCAGGTATTGCCTCCTTCATGGAACCAGGCCGCATTGCGGCAACCCGGCAGGTCGGCCAGAATGCAGTGAATACCTTCGTGTATCATGGCACCTGTTTGAAAACCCTTGTCGCCGTAAGGACAAGCCGGATCGAAGCAATACACAGGGTAATAAGAGGCTAAAACCATAGCCCAGTGACCTCCGTTGTAATAAACAGAACCCTGCCAGCCGCCGAGAGCGGTACTGTCGGCGTTGTCGGTACTCAAACCGGAACCGTAGAGATAAATGGCACTTCGATATCCGTTTTTGGCTCGTTTATCGGGGGGCCAACCCATTACATCGCGGATATAAGCGAAATCTTCGTTAAACTTGTCGAGCATGGGTTCTACCGCGGCAGCCGTCACCACAGAGCGGGCATTGGGACCGGCTTTAAAGGTCCACCAACGGTCGGAGATGGTCCAGGCCACATTTCTGACATCGGGTAAATCCTGAGTGGGCATTTGCAGATCAGGGAATTCCACACTGGCATCGTAGGCAACGGTAGGTGAATATTCGGGCCATTCGTAGGCCGAGCCATCGATGGCAGCAGACAATGTCAGATAAAAATAAGCATACGAAATACTGCCGCATTCGTTGGTAAAAGCCACTTGGTAGCCCCCTTCCATGCCGGCCTGCAAATCGGTCAAAACCAAGATGCTGTCCGTCGAAGACAAATTATTCGGACCTCGCCAGGAATAGTAGGCTGCCCCGGTGTATCCTTCGGGGACAATAATAAAACGTACACTGTCGCCGTAAATCAGGTTAGCCGCATTCCCGGCCTCGATTTCCCGATCGTTCAGTTGAACATAGGGAGTAATTTCTACGGTATCGCAAGAGGTGGTTTCAATACCCATCACCTTGAATTCCGAAATACCGGTGGAGGTATTACTTTTCATGCTTAGCCTTACTTTGGTAGCTGTAACGTCCACCGTCAGGGTGTTGAACACATCCAGGTTATTTCCTATGCTGCCCAGACTGATCCACTCACCGGTGCCAAAGCAATATTCCACCAAGGTTTCGGTTGGTTGGCTCAGACCGCCTCCTTTGTCAACAAACCAAAACACCGAGATTTCTTTTATTTGGTGAGCATAGGACCATTCGTACTGTACCCAGTTGGTGGCTCCATAGCCTGCCTCACCTCTCCAATTCCCATAAACCGGAGACGTTCTGGGGTCTTCCATCGACACAGCAGCAACTTTTCCGTCGTTCAATGCTTCCAGCTTTTCCCAAGGGGAACAATGCGAAGTACTAACTGTGGCCGACAAGGCCAGGTTGGTCCATTGGGGTTCTTCGGCCCTGAGCTGCTGTCCATTCAGCGCGAAGACTAGTATTAAAAGGCTTAATGTTTTAATTTTCATAGCATTATGTTTATTCATTATTAGATGTATCAATTCGTTCTGAAACGTGGAGTATAATAAAAATAATACCAGGCGGTATTGCCGTAGGCTTGTTTTAACAAACGGGCCTGATCGGCTTGTGATAGCTGCTCGAACCTCACCATAGCCTGGGTAAATTCCCGGTAACGTTTTACAACGGCAGGTTCAAAATGTGGAAGCACTTTGGGCATATCCCTTTCCTCCACATGACCAACCATCAGAGCTGTCTCCTGCACATGCAAGGGTAAGGTCCAGTTTTTATCGAGGTATTTGAAAAAAGCATCCCAAAACAAATGTACGGCCCGGGTAGTCATAATACTCGACATTTTCAACTCCATCAGGGGCAGAGAGTTAGGCCTTAACGACATAAAATGATCGTGTATGGCCGATTCCATTACTTCAATATCGGCCGCAAAAGAATTACTGAAGCCCCTCAGCGCCAAAATATCGGCGTAAACGGGATGTTCCCTCATTTTGCGGGGATTCTCCAAATAATACAATTCATCTTGGGCCCATTGCTTGTAAAACAGGGTTTTGGACAAGATATGAACGTATTTCCCTGCCAAGGCCTCTTCCCTGTTCAGGATGGAAGCCCTCAGCATATATTTTAAATTATGAATACTAAAGCCGAAACTAACGGCATTTTCCATATTCCAGCGATAGCAATAATTGACCATGCCGTAATAAAGCGTCACAGTTTGAGCAGCTATACGGGTTTGATTGACAAACTTGTTGCCGGTCTGTAAAGCTGCATCTCCCTGAGGATACAGAAACATAGTCTGACAGAGGGATTTTTTCTTCCACAGGGCCAGATTGCGATACATAATCATGATTCGGTCGGGGTTCTGATTGTTGCCGGACGTGCTCAAAGAGAGTACTTTGTTCCAGTCGTCTCGCGAAATGGCGTTTTCTATGGCCAGCTTGGCTTCCAAGTTTTTGTCTTTATTCGTAAAAACCCACACAACACTCATTGAAAGCAGCAACAGGGCAAAAACACCCGAAAAAGCAAGGGTTTTTAGTTCTTTCAAAGGTTTTGACAAGAAGACAAGGAACAGGCCAAAACTCAACCAGGCCGACAGTAAGGGCAAGTACATACTGCCGGATCCGTAAAAATCATTTACCGGCAAACCGTAAGCGTACAAATAAACCGGATTAATATTGGTATAGAAGAAAGAATAAATCTGCGGAACCGACAGCAAGAGCACTAAACCTGTGATAATAAAAACCGGCACCGTTTTACTTTTAGAACCCTTAAGGTTTAAATGGCTTACATGGTAAATCAAAAGATATAAAATTCCCAGTAAGGCATAGAAACCGGCCAAAGGGTAGCCTACAACAAGATAAATCAACATCAGGCCGTAATGCAATACATTGGGCTTTTTGGCAATGAGCTTACGAACCGCCAAAGGCAGCAAAGCGAACAAAAAGCCCAGCATCTGGGAATAAAAAACATCTCCGCTCTTCAGCACGTATATATTGTAATCGAGCTGAGTAACGTAGAGTAATAAGAAACAGGAGGGTAAAAAGGAAAGCAAAAAATAATCGCGGGGCAAACTCAATACGCGATACACAGTCCGTTGAATCAGCAATAACACCGCCAGCATTAGTAAAGCTCCCCATAAAGGATAATAAAAAAACTGGCTCAAAAAACCACCGGCGTATTCGAGCAAGCCGCCGGGAACAGTAAAATGATTCAGAAAAAAAGAACCATCGAACAAGAATAAATTCAATTCTTGTCCTCTGTACAACAACTCAGCCTTGTAAAAGCCCAAAAGCCAGAACGCCAGAGACGCAAACAAAAGAATTCCGGCAAGGGATGCCATCTTTCGGGCCGCGGATATTTTAGCTCGCCTGACGTTCATTTAGGGATAAAACTATGGTTCAAGCCTATTGTTTTAGAAAGGAAGGATGCCTCAACTTGCAAGGCATCCTTCCGGTGTAGTGTCTTCCTCTCAGAAAAAAGAGGAACAAATCATGGAATTATGCTCAACGAACAAGAACCTTAGCGGCCTTGTTGCCGGCTTTTACAATATAGATGCCTTGTTTGAGCTGTTCGGCAGGATTAATCTGATGTCCCAGAATAGAATATACCTGGTATTCTGAAACACCCAATACCACCAAGCGACCGTCCTGAACAAAGACTTTCAGGTCTTTGTCCACTACCGGAGCAGCGATACCGTCAACATATTCGACTGCAAAGCCCCAAACCTGGAATTCGACAATAGAGGTTGCCACATCGCTGATCATGCTAATACGAACCTTGGCAGCTTCAATAGTATCAACAGCCAAATCGTTGAACATATCTCTTTCGATGCCGATATCACCGGCCATTGTCCATTCGTCCTCGGGCATGGTTTCGTTCCAGTATTCCACATAGGCCGTATGAGGTATCAACAGTCCGCCATCGTCGGTACCCCAGTAAACAGAGAACTTGGTCACTCTTTGAGCGGCAGGCCAGTCATACTGTACCCAATGGGTTACACTATTCCTACCGTCCCAGTTACCGTAACGAGGCCTGTCATAAGAATTCGTCGGAACAATGTCATCGTTAACCGCAGCCAGGCTTTCCCAGGCAGAGCAATGCGAAGTGCTAACCGTTGCTTCCAGAGCAAGATTAATCTCAATATTGCCGGCAGTATAAGCTTCGATGGCTGCGCCCAGCAACTCAACAGCCGCCAGGAAGTCTTCAAGAGTACTTTCAGCACCTTCGAATACGAGGTAGGCTTCTTCATCGGCCTCGACCAAAGCGTCTTTACCTTCGAAGTCGGTATTGGTGATCAAATCAAGCGATACGCCCATCAGTTCGGCCAATATAGCATAGGCGGCCTGAGCTTCGTATATCACAGCGAGGAATTCGGTCATGGCGGCATCGAAGACGGCCAGTGAATCTGCCGATTCAGTACCCGCAAGCAATTCTTCGGCCTGAGTGATGAAATCGATAACCTGGTCGACATGTCCTAAGGGAATGGAATCGGTATTGATTTTCTGGTAAGCATAGAGTTTGCTTTGGATCATATACTTATAATAATCCTCGTTCATATCCACAATTTCCAGACCCAATACAGAGAATTCGGATATACCGGTCGACACAGCACTGGACATACATATTCTTACTTTATCGGTGGTTACATCCAGATCGCTCAGGTAATTGAATTTATGCAAGTCGGTTCCGATGTCGTCCAACTTAACCCAGTCGTTGGCAAACCAATATTCCACATAAGCTACATCGGGTTGCAACAGTCCTCCAAAATCGGTCCACCAGAAAACACCTATTTGAGTAACTCTATAGGATTTTTCCCATTCATACTGCACCCAGTGTAATTTACGAGCGCTACCGTCCCAGTTACCGTATTTGGGATAAGTATAAAAGTGAGAGCTGTCGGGTACCAAACCGTCGCGAACAGCTTCCAAAGTTTCCCAAGTAGAGCAATGCGAGGTGGTCAAAGTAGCAATCGCAGCGAGGTTTTCCTCAATATTTCCGGCAGTATAAGCTTTAATGGCTTGCCAAATAACCGCAATGGCAGCCTCAAAATCGGCCAACACGCAGGTTTCGGCTTCTATCAGGCTGGCTGCTTCGCTCACACCGAATTCCAGTTCGGCTTTGCCGTCGAAGTCGGTATTCTCTAGCAAATCCTGAGCCTGGAGGAAGTATGCGTCTAATTCTGCAAACGCAAGAGCAGCCAGGCCGAGTTCTTCTACCAACGATTTTACCTGGTTAATAAAAGCTATAGCCTCTTCGGCGGGAAGAGTCCCTTCGATCAAGGTCTGTGCCTGACTCTTTACACTGTCGATAATAGGAGTATAACCCTGGGGCAATAAATCCAGATCGAAGGAATCCAACCAGGCAACTTCTGCACCGATCAGTTCGTCGTAATAGGCGTCCAGATCGGGGATTAAATGCAATTGGAAATTATCGATCTTGAACCACCCGGCACCACCCAATTTTTTGAATCTGGCGGTGTCGCAAATAGCCGTTCTGCTACCGTTGGTTCTAACACCGATCACCAAAGAATCGGTTTCTTCCAGCGTCAGCATTATAGACAAGGGCTTCAATGGGCCGGCTCCGCTACCTTCCGGCGCGTGGCCGGCATAGGAATATTCTTCGCCCGGCACTGTATCGAGCGAAAGAGAGCCAAAATACTGGGCCTTGTAACCGATGGTTCCATTTCCGGCGAACAAACGCTGAGTGGTCATAGCATTGACAGGCACTGTCATGTCACAACTCAAGAGATAGGTTCCGGCCGGAAGATCTTTTATGATTTGCGATACTTCGTAATCGGCCGAATTACCTCAAATACCCAGGATATAGGTTCCGGTTTTGGTGGCGTCGGCATCGTTGTTGTTGTAGGTGATGGCCGGATGGCTGACGTACCAGCCTTTGAACACCCCGGCGGAGTCGAAACTCCAGTAGGTGGGTTCGGCTTCCCCGTCACCTTCTTCGAAGCTTGGGTTCACGATGTAAGTTTCGGTTACATCTTGCGTAGCCTGGGCTTGGACTTGTTGAAGTCCAATACTTAGGCAGAAAAGCGTAAGCATGAGTAATTTTGTTTTCATAGGCGTTTAGGAGTAGTTTAAAAAAAATGAATGATCAGCAACAAAAGTAGGAACAATGCCAAATTAAAAATAAAAGAAAAATCCAATTAAGTCGTACAATCGTCCAATCTTTAGTCTTTGGAGCGGAAACCCCTGACATAAAACTCCGATATCCCCGTGGCAATTTTGCTCGACATACTTAAACGGACTTTGGTGGTTTGTACGTTCAAATTATCCAATACATTGAATTGATCGAATTCCCTGCCGATATCTCCAAGTTTGATCCAATTACCGGCAGACCAATATTCCACATAAGCCGTCTCGGGCTGCAGCAAACCGCCGAAATCGGTCCACCAATAGACCCCGATTTCCGATACTGTGCAGGCTTGCTCCCATTCGTACTGCACCCAATGCAACACGCCCTGCCGGCCGTCCCAGTTTCCGTATCGGGGATAGGTCTTGTCGCTGGAGTTTTCCGGAACCAGACCATCACGTACCGCTTCGAGGCTTTCCCAACTCGAGCAGTGCGAGGTGGTGAGCGTTGCCGTCAGGGCCAGGTTCTCTTCGATGTTGCCCGCCAGGTAGTTGGTCAAAGCCTCTTCGAGAAAATCGAGGCTTGCATGCAATTCATCTATAGTACTGTTTTCCGAGAGTTGAAGTTCCAAGACTTGTTGATAAGCAGACTCCAGGGTTGCTTTACCCTCAAAATCCGTTTCGCTTAACCAGGCGGCAATATCTGCCAGCAAGTCCGTGATTTCCCGGAACAGGCTTTCGGGAGTATCTTCCGGTATATTTCCGGGAGGATACTTTTCTATCACTTCGGTCAACACATCGAGGCGATCGGTCAACCAATTTTTCATCTTTACAATTTCTTCGGCATAATTCTTATCGATCGGCCAACGTTCAAAATCCCTGGCCATGGCTGCAGCTGTATGAGCGGCATAATCGTCCATCATCCCCAGGCAATAGTCGAGACATTCCGGCTGGGTTTCGGCCCATCGCTCTTTGAATTGTTGAACAAACAAGGTATTGTCGAACATTTGCGTGAAAAAAGGCGACAGATTACGGGCCCGGGTATGCCTGAAAGGATCTGTTCCCAGTACCAATTCCTGCGCCATAAAGTAGTTATGCCCTGTGGTCATGGTGCTCCAGTCGAAATCGAAACCGGCATCGAAATCCCAAACCGGCCCCATCCGATACACTTCATCGGTATCTTTATACATATAGACACTGCGCGGCGCCTCCATTTCGACGTTGTATACCATTTCCTGAACGATCAGATAATCAATCAACGAGGGTATATCAAACCTCCGGGACAAATCTCTGTATTTGCACTGTTTGATCAAGAGTTCCAATTCCTGAAAATCGGATTTAATCCGGGCTTTTGTTTCTTCGTCCGGATTTTTGGGATGTTTCACACAGATGGGCAGACGATAATAGGCAGACCAAAAATTATCTACGGCATTGGGTGCCAGTTCCGGCCCGTCGTCTTTGTCGAGCGAAAGCAGCACTCCTTCGTCGACGTCTATATCTACCCGGTCTCCGGCCTGCTCCACCTGCTCGGTCAACTGGTACAAACCTATGTAGTCGCCATTGAGAGTTACTTCTACATAACGGGTATGATTGGTAAAGGGCAAACCAAGCCAGGAGGCCATTTCAAATCCGAAAGCATTCATCAAATGGGTAGGGTCGCGGTAATTGGCCAGCAAAACCCAGTCTTTGTTGGAACCCAACCCCAGTATTTTTGATTTTTTATTCAACTTGATGCGGTAAGGTTTTTTGTCGTACCAAAACCAGGTTGAATTGCCCCGGCCCCTGATACGGGCAGAGCCCCGGTAATCGTCGTACATTTCTTTGCCGTCTATCTCTACCGTGCAATTCAGGTAATCGGCTTTATCCTTGGATAAAACGGGAGCGTTACCCTCCACCTGAATATTGATGGTGGGAACTTCAAATCGTCTGAGACACTCGGAGGCAGACCATTCAAAAAACACCAGACTGTCCACCTGACGGTCGGCATAAAAAATCAGGCTGTCTGTCTTATGTATCCAAAAACCGGCCTGTGGACTGCTTACGAAACGAATGCTATCGATCTTGGACAAAAGATGATGCTCCTCGATTTTACCATCGCAGTACACGGCCAGCCTCTTTTGAGAAAACGCCGGAAACACTGCCGGCAGAATAAAGGCAAGCAGCATCAAGATCGGTATCGGATTTTTTTTGCTCATCAAGTTAATTTATTTCGGCTTTTTAAGCTGTATGCAGCCGCAAGATAATGATTCTTCACGGGCCGGTGCCCGGAGCAAATCAATAAGAAATCTGTACGCAACCGCAAGATAACGATTATCACAGGAACGAAACAGCAATGTACAGCAAATGTAGTTGATCCGAGCCGGGGCTGTTTGAATTTTTGTCCCAAGCGCTACGAAAATCGTCCAGAATTTAGTTTGGTCATTCGTTAAGCATCGCAAAAACACCTTTTGTGTCCGGTAGAATCTTTCCGTTACGGGAACAAATTTTTATATTTGCTCCTGCTTTTTGGATTTGTTTCGCAGTCGTTTGGGCTTCAGGTCGCTTGGCTTCACAGTTCCTTGGGGTTCCTGTCGCTTAGACCCGAACTCCTTTAGGCTATAGTCCCTGGAGCTCGTGGTCGTTTGAGCTTCAGGTTGTTTGGACTCCCGGAATACCGAAACACCAAAATTCAAACGAAACACCAAAATGTAAACGAACACTAAAATTTAGATACTATGAAATTCTTCCGAACAGTTTTGTTGTTGACAACACTAAGTCTTTTTTTCTGTAATTGCCGCAAGGAACAGGATTTTCGCCTCTGGGCCCCTACTCCGCCCATGGGCTGGAACAGTTGGGATTGCTACGGCCCCACGGTCGAAGAACATGAAGTAAAGGCCAATGCCGATTACATGGCCGAAAAACTCAAAGAATACGGTTGGGAATACGTTGTGGTGGATATCCGCTGGTTCGTCGAAAACGATAAAGCCGGGGGTTATAATCAGACCGACCCCCGCTACGTTATGGACGAATACGGGCGGTATTTGCCGGCTCTGAACCGTTTTCCCTCGGCATCCGACGGCAAAGGATTCAAACCCCTGGCCGATTACGTACACGGCAAAGGCCTTAAATTCGGCATCCATATCATGAGGGGCATTCCGGTAGAAGCAGTAAACAAACAACTGCCCATCAAGGGTGCCAAAGGTATTACTGCCGACCAAATTTTCTCTCCTGACTTACAATGCGCCTGGCTAAGAGACAATTATACCATTCAAGCCGATAAGCCCGGAGCACAAGAGTATTATAATTCCATTTTTGACCTTTATGCTTCCTGGGGCGTGGATTTTATCAAAATAGACGATCTCTCGAGGCCTTATCACCAGGCCGAGATTGAACTGATTCGCAAAGCCATAGATCAATGCGGACGGAAAATAGTGTTGAGCACTTCGCCCGGAGCCACTCCCCTGTCGGCCGCGGAGCACGTGAGCAAGCACGCCAATATGTGGCGTATGGTCGACGATGTCTGGGATTCCTGGTGGCATATCGCCCACCTGATGGAAGTGGCCCAGGGCTGGTATCCCTACATCAAAGAAGGCACCTGGCCCGACTGCGACATGATTCCTCTGGGACGCATATCCATACGGGGCGAACGGGGCGGAGATCGCATGAGCCGCTTAAGTCCGGACGAACAATACCTGCTGATGACCTTCTTCTGTATATTCCGTTCTCCTTTGATGTTTGGAGGCGATCTGCCAAGCAACGACGATTTTACCCTCTCACTGCTTACCAACCAAGAAGTGCTCAGGATGCACCGCGAAAGCTCCAATGTGCGTCAACTCTACCGGAAAGACAATAAAATTGCCGTAAGCTCCGAAAACACGGTTACGGGCGAAAAGTACCTGGCTTTGTTCAATATGGACGACCGGAATACTCAGAATCTGGCGGTGAATATAGCCGAACTTGGACTGCAAGGGAATTGTCGCGCTACCGAACTCTGGCAGAATCAGACCCTGACTTTCAGCGACAGCATCCACTGCGATCTGAGACCTCATGCTGCCGTGCTCTACAAAATCCATCCGGCGGAAAATCCCGACTAAGTGTCCACTCGATTATAATCGGGCTTAAACAGCCACTTGCTGCACACTCTTGAACCTGCATTAACTACCATATGCCTTATGTACGAAAAAGATAAACGCATAGTTATGACTCTCGACGCCGGAGGAACGAATTTTGTTTTTTCGGCCGTACAAGCTTATCGCGAAATAGTAGAACCTGTTCGTCTGCCCTCGTCGGCAGACAATCTGGAACAGAGTCTCGATAATATAGAACAGGGTTTTTTGCAGGTTCGGTTGCAATTGAAACAAGCTCCGGCAGCCATAAGTTTTGCTTTTCCCGGACCGGCCGACTACAGCCGGGGCATCATCATGGATTTAAATAATTTTCCGGCCTACAGGGGAGGTGTGGCTTTGGGCGCTTTCTTAAAGAACAGGTTCAACTTGCCTGTATTCATAAACAACGACGCCGACCTGTTTACCTACGGTGAATGCATATCCGGCGCACTGCCTTTTGTCAATCGACGCCTCGAAGCGGCCGGCAGCACCAAACGCTATCGCAACCTGATAGGATTCACCTTTGGTACGGGCTTTGGTTGCGGCATCACCAGCAACAACGAATTGTACCTGGGAGACAACGGATCGGCGGGCGAAGTACTGCTGCTGCGCCACAAAACCAAACGCGACATCATCATCGAAGACGGAGTGTCCATACGGGCCATTAAAAGAGTTTACCGGGAATTGACGGGCGATACGCGCGAACTGGAACCTTTGGATGTTTTCAACATCGCCGATGGAAAACAGGAAGGAGATGTTCAAGCGGCCCAAAAAACCTTTGAGATTTTCGGCGTTATGGCCGCCGAAGGCATTGCGGCTGTTACTACAGTGCTCGACGGACTGATTGTATTGGGTGGAGGCCTGTGTGGAGCCCGGAAATTTTTTATGCCCTCGCTGATGCAGGAATTAAACGGCAGCATCAATACCTTGGACGGCCAATCCAAAAGCCGTCTCGAGATGAAGGTCTATAATCTGGATCAACCGGAGGAATTAGAAGAATTTTTACATCCCGACATCCAAAAAATCAAGGTTCCCCGAAGCGAGGAACTGATCGATTACGATCCGCAAAAACGAACGGGAATACTTATGAACAAATTGGGCACGAGCAAGGCCATAGCCTTGGGAGCCTATGCTTTTGCCCTGCACGAATTGGATAAATAATTGCTGTGGTTTTCGGACCGGTTCAAGAGAATTGTTTCTTTAGTTCCTGCATTAATTCGTCCCGGCATAAATTCAAATCCTGAACTGCTCCGCCCAATTCCGCTTGTAGGGAGGTAACGCCCTTATCTACAAAACCGCAGGGATTGATAAACCGGAAATAATTCAGGTCGGTATTGATGTTCAAGGCCAACCCGTGCATGGTGATGTAACGGCTGCATCTGACTCCGATGGCGCATATTTTACGAGCCGGGTTTTGCAGCCAGACTCCGGTTGCACCATCCAGGCGACCGGCCTGTATGTCTCTGTTTTTTAGGAAAGAAATCACAGCTTCTTCCAGGCAATTAATATAGGCTTTGAGTCCTAAACCGAAATGCTCCAGATCCAGGATAGGGTAAATCACTATTTGTCCCGGGCCGTGGTAAGTGATATCACCTCCCCTGTCGGTCTTAAAAAACTCCACGCCCTTTTGTTCCAGCTCGTTGTTCCCCAGCAGCAGATTGTTGATCATACCGTTTTTACCCAGAGTATAGACCGGATTGTGTTCACAACTGATAAGCAAATCGGGCAACAGATTTTCGCCCTGCTGTTTAGCTTCAATTCTTGCCTGAAACAATGCGGTTTGCTTTTGCCAAGCTTCCGAATAGGGAATTCTACCCCAATGGACGATATCTATCATAAACAGTAATCTTCTTGATTATTGACTGCATTGTCGTATTTTTGCAGGCTGTATTTTGAAGAACGCATCCTGCAGAACGTATCCTGCGGACCATAAAAAAGTCAAAAGTACCGTTTTTTCACAAAAAACCAAGAACAAAAGGCCGCCAAATGGAGCTGATAAAGAAATATTTCCCTGAACTGAACAATGTTCAACTGTCCCAATTCGAAAACTTATACGAACTCTATTCCGGCTGGAATCAAAAAATCAACCTGATCTCGCGCAAAGACCTGGACAGGCTCTACGAAAGGCATGTGTTGCATTCCCTTGGAATTGCCCGCTTCATTCGCTTCAAACCAAGTAGCCGCATACTCGATGTGGGTTGCGGCGGAGGTTTTCCGGGTATTCCCCTGGCCATACTCTTTCCCGAAGTGGAATTTGTATTGCTCGACAGCATAGCCAAAAAAATACGGGCAGCCGAAGACATTGCACAACAAAGCGGTTTAAGCAATGTGCAATTCAGAATAGAACGGGCCGAAAACGAAAAGGGACTCTACGATTTTGTGGTTAGCCGGGCCGCAATGTCGATGCCTGATTTGTACAAGATTTGCCGTAAAAACCTTGCCCGAACATCGCGTAATGCGTTGCCTAACGGAATACTGGCTTTAAAAGGCGGCGACCTGAGCGCAGAATTGTCGGGTTTTGGCTCCAAAGCCGTGGTAACGGAACTATCGCAATACTTCGAAGAAGAATTCTTTGCTACAAAGAAAGTGGTTTATCTGAGCTTTTGAGTAAACGATATTCCAGAATTTCCTTGAGTAATTCTTTTTGTGCCCTCATTTCCAACATTTTGTTCTTATAATCTTCCACAGTGCCGGAGTCATTGATGTATCGCGGCACCTGAATATTCTCGTCGAAAAAATCGGGCAGATACACTTTGAACAATTGTGCAAATTGGGTTAATCTGGTGACGGAAAAATCCGTCTTCCCGTTTTCCATTTTGGAATAAGCGGTAGCTGAAATACCGACATCATCGGCCACGTTTTGTTGCGTGAGTTGAGAACGCATACGTACTTGTCTCAACTTTTGCCCTATGGCATAACTTAATTCTGTGTTTGTAATCTTTCTGGACATATCAATAATGGTTAATGTATTCGGAATGCAAATATAATATATTGTTTACATACGCAAAACATTTTATGATTATTATTTTTTTCTCTGTATTTCCATTTTCTTCGTTTCCGTTTTTTGTATTTCCTTTTTTCATCCCTTTTTTTATTTCTGTTTCTTCGCCCTGCTTCTGGGAGTTCCAGTCTTCTTCACTCTACTCACAGGTTTTACCTTCGAACCGATGAATGATAAACAAGCCAAAAAAGAAGTTTTGAGAATTATTTGATACCTTTGCCCTTTCATTTTCGGCCATTATGCATATTCAACCGTTTTGCTTCAATCCCATACAGGTGAACAGCTATTTGCTTTGGGACGACGATCTCAATGCCTTAATCATCGATCCCGGCTGTTATTCGAACAGGGAAAAAAATACCCTACAGGAATTCATCCAAAACAACAAGTTGATTTTGAGAGCAATATTGAACACTCACCTTCATTTCGACCATATTCTGGGCAATGCCTTTGTCGAAAATACCTATGCCGTGGGCAGCCAGGCACACAAAGACGATTTATTCCTCTTGAATCAACTGCCGCTGCATGCTCAACTCTTTGGCGTTACGGCCCGGGAAATTTGCCGGCAACCGGTCGCTTTGCTCAAAGACGGTGACTTGGTACATTGCGGTAATTTCACTCTCAAGGCCATTCACTCACCCGGCCATTCGCCGGGCAGCCTGGTTTTTTATTGTGAAAACGAAAAATGCCTCTTCTCGGGCGACGTCTTATTCAGAGAAAGTATAGGACGCAGCGATCTGCAGGGAGGAAACGGTAACATACTGTTTTCGAGTCTTAAAAAACTGATGGAACTGCCTCACGACACAGTCGTTTACCCGGGACACGGACCCCAAACCACTATAGAATACGAAAAGCTGCACAATCCCTTCCTTTGATCTGTGCCGGGTTGAAAAACCAAACCCCGAAAAATCCCCGATCGGCAGTATTAATTCAAATAAGGCAAAGAGAACAGCATTTCGTAAACCATGCCTTTGGCGGGATTGTAAGAGCAGCGTAAGCCGAGGTTAAGTTCTACGTTGATGCGCAGCAGATGTACATTCAACAAAGTTTCCAGGCCTGATGAATAGAGGCTTTCGCTCTCTATACCGGTCGTAGTTTCAGGCAGGGTTTTTAACAGATCCACAAAAGGATAAAACTCCATACGCTTCAAATAAAGAAAACCGGGCAGCGAAAGATCGGGGAAAACAGGCAAAGCATAATCCAAACTAAAAGCCATCATCTTAGGGGTCGGATTAATGTAGTCGACACCACGAAGTTTAACGGCATTACCCAAATAGAAACTTATGTTTTTGGTATGGTGCAGCTGATAAGCTGCCGTCAATTTCAGACCCTGATTTTTGAATAAGCCAGGCAAATAAGCATAACATTTGGCATAGTACAGATCGGTAAAATAACCACGGTTAATAGGAGTTGCAGCCAACTGCAAATTCAGACCGGCTCCCAGGCGGGGAAACAAATCACGCGGAGCCATCGACTTTACACTATAAAGTTGCAGCCCTGCCTGTACGACATTGAAATAATGACTCTGATACCTGGAACCGATAAAATACCGGTTATTTAAAAATTGCCAATTCACGGAAGGCACAACACCCCTGTGCCAGCCATATCTGTCGAAATTCAAAGGCACATAGGCAGAAAATTTGGTGTCTAAAGCCACAGCGGAGAGTGTGTCTCTGCTCAGGGTCCGTCTTCCTTCTGCGTCCGGATAACTCAATCCTTGTCTGATAACCTGGCGATCGTTGATATGGGCTTCGACGCTCAACACGGGATACCAGCCGGAATAGGCGTATTTAAGATGGCCTGAATGAAATCCGCGGCGATAGGCATAGCCGGCCTGCAGCACCGAGGTACTGAGATCGTTCTGCGACATAAACATCAACCCGGGACTCAGGCTCCGGTGCAGGCTTTCAAAACTTAATGCGGACAGTTCGTCCAAGTCGTAATAAAAGGGCGCCCAGGAATGTATCCGGAACAAATTTCGCTCCTTGGAATAGCTGCTGATCCGATAACTAAAGTCTTGGGGAAAAACCATGGTATCGGCCACCAAACCGCTCTCTGCCGTAAAAAGGGCGGCCAGATTCATTGGGTTCTCCGGTAATCCGGCTACGTTAGAGCCATCGGGCAAGACCGCATCAACACGCCTCCCGGGTAACACAGCCTTAAAATCTTGTTCCTCGATATTCAACTCTCGTGCCGCCAGTACCGCAAGCCGGTACCCTTTTGTGTCGTAAGAAATATAATACAGGCTGTCCTCCTTCTTATTCCAGAGATAATCAAAAGCTCCGAAACGGGTATTGGTCAAACGATACGTTTTCCCTGTGGACAGATTATAACGGAAAATATTGTCGGTGCCTCCGGCATCGCTCTTAAAACTGAGTGTCTCTTTGGAATATTTTAAACCGGACAATTTGCGATGTTGCGGAGGCATCAACTCTTTCCAATTTCCGGTCGGAGTATCGAGCGTGTAAATACCGGCCCCGTTGTTACGGATCAAAACGGCAAAAATGCGCTTTCCCGAGCTGTCCCAGGTCATTTCGTACAATTGGGCCCCGAAAGGAACCGAAAAAACTTGCTTGATTTCTCCGTTAGAAGCATTCAATATATGCAATTCGGAGCCTCCGCCGATCAGATAAGATGCAACAGCGACCCGACCTCCGTCTTCACACAGCGCAGGAAAATAATAGCGACTCTTTTTACTGAGCCTCTGAATTTTCTTCTTTTCCAAATCGTAACTCAACAAAATGGAATAGCTTTCGTGTGTCCAACGCGGACTATTGATTTGCTCCGTCCAATAAACCTTGTTCCCACAGGCTTCCAAAGAAGAATTGAGTTCCCCCATAGTGCGCAGACGCTGCTCTTTGTTGTTCTCGTCTATCCGAACTAAACTCAAAGGTTCGGACAGGCTTTTTTTTAGGACCAACAGGCCTTGAGGGCTAAAACAAGGAGAACTGTATGAGACGTATTGATTTGTGACCGGACCGATCAGATGCAAGCTGTCGAAAGGAGCCTTTTCTGCCGCCTCGTTCAGCCACATCTGCCGGTAAAAGGCAACAGCCGGTTTAAACAAGCGATAAAAATTAGCACCGAAATGTTGTTTGTAGGTTTTATTGTAATGGAAGGGATTACGGGTAATATCCCTAAATACCGCAGCTGTCGTAGAAGAGGCCGTTTCAGGGAAAATCATTTCAGATGAAGCAGTTCCACCGGCAAAAGAAGCAGTTACAACTGTATCGGCAGCAAAAGAAGAAGAATTCAAAAAAGCGCCGGCCGAAAGTTTTAGGTAACCCAGCGCGTACTCGTTGGGAATAAAATGTTTTTGCGAGCCGAAATGCCATTTGTCCAAAGAAAAATGCACCGAATCCATAAAATAAGCCTTGTAGGGCATCAGAAACTCTGCCTGACGGCCCCTTCCGGCAGCAGATAAGGCTGTTTCGGCCATAACGGCATCGCCTTCGAGCAAACCCACAGAAAACATATCGAACAAACCGGCAGCTAATCCTTGCGACTGTTCTCCCATTAACCAATACAACTTAGAGAACAGGCCCTTACCCGCCCATTGCATTTGACCCACATGCCTGGATTCGTGCAAAGCCAGGCTGATTTCCCAGTTCTGAGGCTCGCCGTCGGCCGAAGGCAGGCAAAACAATTCCATTCTTTTGGGCGCCCACACCACAAAACCATTGCTGCGAGTAGTGTAAGGATGCAGTATGACGGGAAGTTTTTTAGGAGCATCCACACGCAAGCCCTCTATGCTATGTATGCCCGCCGTCTGCAACAACCAGGCATATCGTAAAGCCAGCGAATCGATACCGACGGGATAAATCAGCTTGAAATTTTCAGTTTCGAGCTGTTGCCATTTAAGACGGGCCGGGTCCGTGCCTCCCGAATAAAATTGAGCAACTGCTTTTACCACCAGGCAAAAACACAACAATATCAGGCCCGGTACTTTTTTCATCATCAATTGCCCTCGGGTTTCTGAAGTTCCACATAGGGAGACGGCCACCAGTTAAAACTGCCGGGGTCGTCCGGAAAAGCCGGATCGTAAACCACCTCTTCCCTTAAAAATTGAACCAGCGGCAAACCCAGTTGCTTCATTCCCATTACTACGCATTTGGCAATCTGGTAGGCGCCGTAGGGATTGAAATGGGTATTGTCGGCCAGGTCCTGATTTTGTCCGGGAAAGCTGCCTGCCGGATAATGGACAAAGGCCTTTTTGGAACCTTCCGTCCCCAGCGCTTCGTACAAAACCCTGGTCATTTGATGTAAATCAATCAGGGGCACCTGTTTTTCGCGGGCCAAATCGCGCATAGCCTGAGGATAATCCTCGTGAGTGTCGACTATCCGGCCGTCATCTCCAAAACTGCGGCGCTGCGTGGGTGTAATCAATACCGGTATGGCCTTTTTTTCGCGAGCCTGATCGATAAACCCGGTCAAGCTTTTCCAATACGAAAGATAAGCCCCTTTGCCCTCTCCTTTTTGTTTTTGATCGTTGTGTCCGAATTCCACCAATACATAATCGCCGGGCTTGATTTGCGTCATGATCTTTTTCAATCTGCCGGCGCTGATAAAACTATTGGCCGATTCACCCGACTCGGCGTAATTGGCAAAACACAGTCTGTCGTCAAAAAAAACCGTGATCATTTGTCCCCAACTGGCCCAGGGTTCGTTATCCTGATCAACCACGGTGGAATTACCGCAGAGATACACCACCGGCACTTCATTTGCCTCTTCTATAGACAATTGGCTGAGCTGAGCTTGGCGTCCGCTTATTTCGAGATTGAGAAAATCGTCCCAATTGAGTTTGCCGATTTCCCTGGGCTTTAACCTGACCTTTTCCTGAGGCGAAACAAGCGGGCTCCGCCTGTGTACGGTAAACGAGAACTCTTTGAACTCCCCCTTTTCCGTAACAATCTCCGTGGCATACAAACGACGCGATTCCGCCCGGACAACCGTATGACCGGACGATTCTTCTGAACCCAATATCAAATGAACACGATACACTCCTTCGGGCAAAGGAATAGTCAGATTATACACACCCGTATCGTCTTTCTGCAAATCAACGGCCACGTCCAGCTCTTGGGCCTCCGTTGCAAAACTAATTGCCGTAAAAAAACACAGAAAAGCAAGGCTCTTTTTAACGGCAGCCTCAAACCTATAACTTACAGGAACTTTATAACTCACGTCTTCCCTAAAAAAATGAATACAAGAGCTGAGTAAACAGCAGATATCAGAATTAGGCTGAAACAAGCATTAATGCTTGCCCTTGGTGTCTTTGAGGATCACGTCGTGTACACCCCCTTCTATGATACTGGTAGATGAGACCAGCGTAATCTTGGCCTCCTTTTTTAGTTCAGGTATGGAAAAAGCACCGCAACTGCACATGGTCGATTTGACTTTGCCCAGGGTAATATCCAAATTATCCTTGAGCTTGCCGGCATAAGGCACATAACCGTCCACTCCTTCTTCAAATTTGAGTGCAGGATTGCCGCCCATATCGTAACGCTGCCAGTTGCGGGCACGATTGGAGCCTTCGCCCCAATATTCCTTTACGTAATTGCCCCCTATAAGCATTTTTTTGGTGGGGCTTTCGTCGAAACGGGCGAAATAGCGACCCATCATAATGAAATCGGCTCCCATGGCCAAAGCCAAAACCATGTGGTAATCCTGAACTATACCGCCGTCGGAACAAATGGGAACATAAATACCTTCCTTTCGGTAGAGTTCGTCCCTGGCTTCAGCCACATCCATCAAAGCAGTAGCCTGTCCCCGGCCGATGCCTTTTTGTTCACGGGTAATACAGATGGAGCCTCCTCCTATACCCACTTTGACAAAATCGGCTCCGGCCTGAGCCAAAAAATTGAATCCATCCCGGTCTACTACGTTGCCGGCTCCGATCTTGACGCTGTCGCCGTATTTACTGCGTACAAAAGCAATGGTTTCTTTTTGCCATTCCGAAAAGCCGTCCGACGAATCTATGCATAACACATCCACCCCTGCCTCCACCAATTTGGGTATGCGTTCCATGTAATCCCGGGTGTTGACTCCTGCCCCTACCAGTAAACGTTTATGACTGTCCAAAAGTTCGTTGGGATTCTTTTTGTGATTGTCGTAATCCTTGCGGAAGACAAAATACCTCAGACATTGGTTCTTGTCGATAATGGGCAGCGTATTGATTTTGTTTTCCCAGATGATGTCGTTGGCTTCGTCCAGGCTGATACCGTGTTGGCCGGTGACTAACTTGGAAAAAGGAGTCATAAAGTCGCTGATTATTTTTGACGGATCGTCCTTACCCGGGCGATAATCCCTGCTGGTAACAATGCCCAGCAATTTTCCGTTGGAACTGCCATCGTGGGTAATGCCTATCGTCGAAAAACCTGTTTTGGCCTTCAAATCGATTACATCCTGCAAACGCTGATCAGGCCTTAGGTTGGCATCACTGACCACAAAACCGGCTTTGTGTTTTTTTACTTTGCGCACCATCTCGGCCTGTTCTTCAATGGGTTGCGAGCCGAAAATAAAGGATAAACCTCCGTTTTTGGCCAGGGCAATCGCCATATTGGAATCCGAAACAGCTTGCATGATAGCCGACACAAAAGGTATATTCAATTGTATTTCAGAGCTTTGCCCTTTAGAATAACGAACTAACGGAGTTCTCAAATCAATTTTTTCGGGAACACAGTCTTTGGTCGTTAGTCCGGGTATCAGCAAATATTCGTTGAATGTTCGGGAGATTTCTTCTTTAAGCAATGCCATAATACTCAAGATTAAAATTGGGCAAATTTACGGCTTTTTGCTCAAAAACCATCATGATTCAAAAGAATTAAAGTTTTGTGTATTTAAGGCTCACCTCCGGGCTCAAAAGCAATCAGTTTTTTTGATATGGCGTACATAGTCAGGGCCGGCAAGCTGTGTAAACCTGTTTTTTCGACGATGTTTTTGCGATGCGTCATTACGGTGTGTATACTAATATTCATCATTTCGGCTATTTCTTTGTTTGCCAAGCCTTTGGTCAAGGCTATCAGCACCTCTGTTTCACGTTCGCTCAACAGCTTTTTTTTGCCCGGTTTTTCATTGCATTTACAACTGTCACACGCCCTTTCAAAACAATTCAGCATTACTTTGGGATCTTCCGTTATACTGAATTTGTTATCGAAAAGACTCAGCAATTCGTCGTCGTAAAAAGAGTACACCAAAGCTATCCAATACACTTGGGGCATTTTTTTCTTTAAACGGACAAAGGCTTTCTGTTTATTTTGCAGCATACAAGGATTAGCTACCACGATATCAAAAGGAGTCAGCTTGTACATGACCGCCAGTTCCTCCAGGTCTGCAAAACGAAAAAAATAATAATGATGATGAGTTTTTAGCAAAATCGTCGACAAGCCTTCGTACAAAACAGTGGAAGGTTCCAGAATAGCAATATTGACACGACATTTATCCATTCCTGTCTTTGAATTCCAGATGCTCCAACAAAGGGAGCAGCACCAATTCCTCTACCTGAGAATGTATGTATAGGTCGTTTTCGAGCTCCATCAATGCATAAAGTATTTTGCGCTTCAGAATAAAATCTCCGTCAAGCGACAAATGTTTCAGCATTAAATTTTTTAAGTCCGCAAGTTTTGTTTCAATATCGGTATGATGATCCCGGTATTCTGCCGAAGAGAAAGCATTGATTTCCCCCTTCGCTTTGCCCTCTAATAAATAACTGCAATAAGGAAATACCACCTCTTCTTCGTAACGTAAATGCTCTTGTACTTCCTCGAAATAGTCCCCGAAGAAAATTTCCAATTGCTGAATATCTTCCGGACACTGACGTTCATAGAGCTGTGCAATATAATCCCGGATTTGCGGATATTTTTCGAATGTATAAAAACGATGACTGTTTTTGATGTATTTAATTATGTCGGTCAATCGGTGTTGCTCCGGATTTATATCCTTACGTTGAGGGAAAAAACCATTGTACAAGTTACAGAGCAACAAAAATACCGGCGTATTTACCTCGTATTGCTCACACAACTGAGCAACATCGGTATCGTTCAATGCCGTTTCCATCCCAAAGCGTTCCAGGAGCAACAAGAGAGAAGGATTCTCGATGACCAGGTCGGCCATACACATATCCGGCTTGATATATGTCCTGTGAGTCTGATACATAATTACATCTCAAGCAAAAATACATCTTATTTTATCAAAGTACAATCAATGACGTATATCTATGCTCAATCCTGCATAAAATACAACGCCGCAAATTGGAGCATACAAATAAGCTGCGTCGTCCAAATGCCTTTCGTCTTGTATGTAATCAAGAATATTGTCAACTCCGGCATAGAGTTTGTACTGACCAAAACGGCGTGATACTTTGGCGTTGAGCAGAACAAAAGGCTCCGTTTTTTTAATCTTGCTTTGATCACCCAATAAAGGATCGATGTCGGTATTGTAATAATCAATGTACATAGATCCCTGATAATTGCTGTTCAACACTAAGGCCCAATTAGCGGGAGCGTATTCGAGCATAAAGTTGCCGGCAGTAGATGGAAAACGCGAAATATAGCGGCTTTCCTTTTCGTAGGCAGTTCCTTTCCAATCCTCACGCTCCTGTTTGTACTCTCCACGGTTCAGGCTGAAATCCATACTCAAATGCAATTGGCTCACCGGGCTGTAGACCGCCGTCAGTTCCAGGCCCTGTACAAAGGCGTCGTCTATGTTTTTCCACTGATAATCATAACCCAGAGCAGCCACTTGTGCATCAGCGTCGCTGAAGCCTATTTTGTTTTTCAGGTCAGTCCTGAATAAATTGGCACTCAAACGAATTTTTCGGCCATAATAATCTGCCGATAAATTATAACTGACCGATGTCTCGGGTTCCAGACCCGAAGATTTCCAAACCCTGGGAGAACCGCTGCAAAGATGTAAATCTTCAGAAAAACCGTATGGAGCTCTAAAACCTTTTCCAACATTGGCTCTGAGCGTAATCCGGTCGCTCAATTTATAGCGAATAGCTAGGCGGGGATTGAGAGTCGTGGCTTCGAACGAGGTTTCGGGAAATAAAGAAAGATCCGATACCTGGCGATCGGCCTTATAGCTCTCACCTGAACGATGATGATCCAGACGCAGGCCCGGCACCAGCATCCAACGACCGATGGCCCATTCATCCTGAGCGAACAGGCCGACTTCACGGGCCGATTTGGTGGCCATGGAACGGTAAGAATCACCGTAATAAGAACTGGATTCATCAACCACCACATACATGCCCGATTCGTCGATATGATCGTAAAAGAATTGAGCTCCAAACACAAGGCGATGCGTATTAAGGGCTGAGCTGAAAGAAAGAGTCGATGTAAAAGTTTGTTCATCGGCTAAATAAGGCCTCATAATTCTCAAATCGGGCACTGAATCACCGTGAGTATCCAGGTAATCGTTGAGATATGAATCGTTGGTCGCATTGCGTTGATGATTAACGTAAGCCGTATTGAAATTCATCTCCGAACGCAGACCCAGCTTTTTCTGATAACTCAAAGAAGCCTCGTAACGTTTGGTGACGATATTTTCGGTACCGTCGGTAAAAGGATTGGTATAATAATCGTCTGTCAAAAGGCCGCCCTGACGTTGTTCAAAAACCGATCGTCCTCTGAGCACCAGTTGATCACTGCCTCCAAAGGCATCGTTGACAAACAAGCTGAAACCAAGATTAGTCAGCTCAGAATCAACATGGTCGGAAACTCCGTCGGGTTTGCGAACTTCTTCGCGAGTGCTGCCCTCTCCGGTTTCATCGATGGCCTGTTCGGAATAACGTTGAGCAAAAATGGTCAATCCCACATTTCCTTTTTCATTGCGCAGAGACGAGGACAAGTCGTAACGTTGAGTACCGTGGCTGCCTATCTGTGTTTCTATCTTTGTTTGAGGTTGATACGATGGCTCTCTCGATATGATATTGATGGCTCCGGCCACTGCCCCGCTGCCATACAAGGCCGAACCGGCACCTTTGATGACTTCAATCTTATCCACATCCACCGTACTGAATTGCTGCAAACCGTAAACTCCGGCCAAACCGGAATACAAAGGCTGGCCATCGATCAATACCTGGGTATGCTCGGCCCCCAAGCCCTGCATGCGTATCATTGTAAAATTGCAGGCCTGGCACTGATTTTCGACCCGGATACCGGGAATCCCTTCCAGGGCCCGATATAAATTGGCTGCGTTTTTATTCTCTATGGTTTTTGCCGTTATAACTTCTGTTCTTACAGGAACGTCTTTGATGTAATGCCGGCTCCTGGTGCCGGTAATTACCACCTGTTCCAGATTCATGGCGTCTTCTTCGAGTTCAAAATATAAAGTAACAGCCTTACCTCTTTCCATAAATACTTCGCGCTCCTGAGTAATAAACCCCAGACCCCTGGCTACTATTATTTGTTTTCCCAGAGGTAAATTGGCGATCTTAAAATGTCCGGAAGCATCGGTAAGGGTACCAATGTTAGTGCCTTTGACCTGAATCTGTATAAAGGAGAGATGTTGTTTCCCATCGAGGGTTTTCACATCACCGAAAAGCATGGCATCTGTCTTCTCCTGCGCACCGAGCAGAGAAATCGTTAATAAAGCAATTAAGCATAAAATCGTCTTTTTCATTTAAGTTCAATTTCCTATTAAAAACGAACGCAAATTTAACGGACACACAATGGGCTCACAATCGCTAAAACAGGGTAATTTAAGCAAAATACATACCGGATTTTAGGGATTAATGCCGGTTTTCGGCGACGTATCGGGCAGCTTTACTCAGTTGCTTGCCCTCTTCTTAATGCCATAATAAGAGGCTAAAATCGGCATAAACCAATCCGAAGGAAGGATGCGTTTGAGCAACACGGCCAATTTTTGGTCCGGGGCCGCTACAACGTAGCGATGGCGAGGGTGTTTGGCTGCTATAATTTTTAGAAGTTTACGGGCCATCACGGCAGGCTGACCTCCGGCGGTTTCGTCGGATTCAAAACGGGCTTTGGAAATCTCGAACTGTCTGGCGTAAGGACCCTTTTGATCACAAACGTTAATACGGTTGGCGGTATTACTGGTATGGAAGTCGCCCGGATTGACAAGCACAACCTTAATGCCGAAAGCCCGCAGCTCCATTCTCAAGGCCTCGCTCAATCCTTCGATGGCAAATTTACTGGCAGAATAAAAAGCCTGGAAAGGCAAACCCATCAGGCCCCCAATAGAGCTGAAATTGATTATTAAGCCTTTATTTTGTGCTCTCATCGTTGGCAGTACGGCCTGCAATAAATGAACCATACCGTGCAGATTGGTGTCCAATTGCCTGCGATACAATTCCGAAGGAGCTTCCTCAATAGGGCCTCCTAAATGCATACCGGCATTGTTGATCAATACATCGATACGTTTTTCGCGCTCCAACAATTCGGCAACAGCCTTATCAATGCTTGCCGGCTGCGTCAAATCCATATAGAGTATATTTACGCCTTGCAGCGGTTTAACGGTTTTCCTAACCGTTCCGTAAACAGTATACCCGGCCTGGGCCATTAAAACAGCAGCCTCTTTTCCAAAGCCTGAAGAAACACCGGTAATGAGAATTACTTTTTTCATACTGCATCAAAGATACCCAGTTCCCCGGCAACACCCGACACTTTATCTACGGCCTCGTCCACTTGTTCAAAACTATGGGTTGCCATAAGTGAAAAACGAATCAAGCTCGAACCCTTAGGCACTGCCGGCGAAATAACCGGATTGACAAACACACCCCGGTCGAGCAATATTCTGGTCATTTTCAAGGCTTTAAAATCATCCCTGATCAATAACGGAATGATAGGCGTTTCCGAAGGACCGGTATCGAAACCGGCGGCCTTGAAAGCTTCCCTGGCATAATGCGTCAACTTCCACAAATGCTCAATGCGTTCGGGTTCCTGCTCCATAATATCGAGGGCGGCAAGAGCAGTGGCTGCCGAAGCCGGCGTCATGCTTGCACTGAAAATAAGCGGGCGGGAATTATGCTTGATAAAATTGATTACTTCCTTGTCTGCCGCGATGTAACCACCGAGCGAAGCCAGCGATTTGGAAAAGGTACCCATAATGAGTTCCACCTCGTCGGTAAGGCCAAAATGTGCAGCGGTGCCCGCACCGTTTTCTCCCAACACACCCAGAGCGTGAGCATCGTCCACCATAACAGAGGCCTTGTATTTTTTGGCCAAAGCCAGAATCTCCGGTAAACGGACAATATCTCCTTCCATCGAAAAAATGCCGTCTACCACAATTATAATATCGTGTCCCGGTTCACAAAGTTTTAATTTTTGCTCCAAGGCTTCCATATCGTTGTGAGCATACTTCGTGGTTTTGGAAAAAGACAACCTAGAGCCTTCTATGATGGAAGCATGATTCAGTTCATCGAGTATCAGGTAATCATTGCGCCCTCCCAACACGGAAACCACTCCCAAATTTACCTGAAAACCGGTACTGTAGCAAAGAGCAGCCTCCTTGCCGGTCAATTTTGCCAATCTGTCTTCCAGTTGAGTATGAATATCGAGAGTCCCGTTCAAAAAACGAGAACCGGCACAGCCGGTACCGTATTTTTTGATAGCCCGGATGGCGGCTTCTTTAATTTTGGGATGGCTGGTCAAACCCAGATAACTGTTTGATCCAAACATCAACACTCGCTTTCCGTTGATGATTACCACTGTATCCTGATCCGACTGAATCTCGCGAAAATAAGGATAAACTCCTGCCGCCATCAATTCCTGAGGTGCAGTATAATTGATAAACTTCTCTTTTAATATCCCCATATTGATACTTTTTCATTGTCCTCTGCACGCGAGCAGAAGAATAAAAAAACCGGTCAAAAATAGGGAAGAATTTTCAAATCCAGAACAAATACAGCCGGTAAACAAACATAAAATATAAACCAAATAAGATATCTGATTGAATTGTACTTCATTATAAATTCATAAAAAATGACTAAAAAGGCCGGCACAAATAAAATGTAACAAAAAGGCAACAAAAAGCGCTAGGGCTTTGTAAATAAATACACTATATTTGCATTTGTGAAGCTCAAAATCAACCATCATTCCAAGAAAATCAATATGAAAACAAGAATCCTTTCGATTGCCTTTTTGGTCCTGTGCTACTTGCCTTCAACTTTGTCTCAGGTTAACATCTCCCTGACTCTTGATCAGGAAACCGTTCCCATGAGTCGGGATTTGATCGGGGTCTTTTTCGAAGACATCAACTACGCCGCCGACGGAGGCCTGTACGCCGAACTGGTACAAAACCGTTCCTTTGAATATTATGTGGTGGATGGCTACACCAACCTAGGCCCCTTAACGGCCTGGTCGGGTGTGCAGGAAGGAGGAGCCTCGGTAGCCCTGAGTGTGGTGAAAAATCATCCTCTGAACCAACACAACACAAATTGTCTGAAATTGGTCATATACAATCAGGGTAGGGCCGCAGGAGTTAAAAATACCGGCTTTGACGGTATTGCCCTTAAACAAAACGAGAATTATTTCTTTTCGGCTTACCTCAAACGCGATACCGATCACGACAAAGCGGTGGTAGTACAGTTGAAAAGCAGCGGAGGTTATATTATTGCTTCCGATACCATTCCTGCCATCGGTAGTGAATGGCAGCAATACCATTTAACGCTCAAAAGTAAAATTACTTTTAATGACGCTGCACTGTATATTCTGCCTCAAGGCAGCGGGAATGTGTATATGGATATGGTTTCGCTTTTCCCCGAGAACACCTTCAAAAACAGAAGAAACGGACTTCGGGCCGATCTGGCTCAGGCTATCGCCGATCTTCAACCGAGATTTGTCCGTTTTCCGGGAGGCTGCATCTCTCACGGCAAGGGGCTGGACAATGCTTACCGATGGAAACATACCGTAGGCGATGTGGCGGTACGCAAGCCCAACTGGAATCTTTGGGGCTATCACCAATCTTACGGATTGGGCTTTTATGAATACTTCCTTTTTTGCGAAGACCTTGGAGCAAAACCCCTGCCCGTATTACCCGTCGGTGTTTCCTGTCAGTTCAGAAACAGAGAAGTAGCGCCTCTGGAGGATATGGGCCCCTGGATACAAGATGCCATCGATCTGGTTGAATTCGCCAATGGCGATACAAGCACTACCTGGGGAGCGCTGCGGGCAGAAATGGGACATCCCGAACCTTTCCATATGGAATACATTTGCCTGGGTAACGAAGAGGACGATATTCCCGAATTCAGGGTGCGTTTTATGATGATCACCGACAGTCTGCGCAAGTATTGTCCCGATATTAAAATTATCGGCACTTCAGGCCCCGGTGACGCCGGCAGCCATTACACTTCACTTTGGGAATTCAGTCGCGAAAACCAACTGGACGTCGTAGACGAACATTATTACCAATCGACGGACTGGTTTCTCAACAACAACCATCGCTACGATAACTTCGACCGGGAAGGCCCCAAGGTTTTCATCGGCGAATACGCCTCACGCGACGACAGATTGTACAATGCCATTGCCGAAGCCGCCTATTTGACAGGTGTTGAACGCAATGCCGACATTATTGAACTGACTTGTTACGCTCCTTTGTTTTGCAACGACAAACACCAGCAATGGCATCCCGACCTGATTCGTTTTGACAACACACAAGTGGTAAAAACAGCCAGCTATTACGTGCAACAAATGTACGGCACCAATCCCGGCGACGAATACCTGGCTTCCCAAATAAGCTATGACCCCTCTTTCAAACCGGAGGGGCGGAATTTTAAGGGCAAGTTTGGTGCAGGTACCTGGAATACCCAGGCTCAGTTTGACGACTTAACTGTGAGCGATGGAGATAATCTGCTCTTTTCCGAAGATTTCTCTGCCGGTAGCAGCAACTGGCAGGTACTTTCGGGCAGTTTCAATGCTGCAGGCGGTGTATACAGTCAAACAGCCAATAATGAACCCGCTTTGAGTATATTCAATTCTGCCGTCGATACCGATCACTACACCTTTCGCATCAAAGCGAAAAAAACCGGAGGTTACGAAGGCTTTCTGATTCCTTTTGCCTATCAAGACCAAAACAACTATTACTGGCTCAATATCGGAGGATGGAACAACACCCAACACGCCGTAGAAAAGGTAAGTAACGGCAACAAAAGCGTTTTGGTAACCTCTGCCGGCAGAATCAACTCCAATCAATGGTATGAAATTCGTCTGGAAGCCAGGGGCGAGACCATGGAATGTTATCTGGACGACAACCGGCTTTTCGCTATTCCAATGCCCCCCGGCCCGGTCACCGCTTCCGTCAGCAGAGACAACGAGCGTGAGGAACTGATCTTCAAGATTGTAAATTCAGGAAATCAGGCACTCACGGCTAATATCAATATCACCGGAGGATCGTTGATTGACCAACAAGTCGATTGTCAATTGCTTACAGGTGACGCGACGCAACGCAACAGCCTGGCAGCACCCGAACTGATTAAACCAGGCACATACAGCCTGGCGGTCGGCAATCAATTTCAATGCCAACTGCCGGCCTATTCCATGCAGGTATTCAGAGTAAAGGAGAAGGGATCTGCTCTCAACAAACTACATCAGGATAAAAGTTCGCTGCTGAAAATAATTCCCAACCCGGTGTACGACCAAAAAGTCGACATCGTTTTTGAGAAACCCGACCGACAAAGTTACAGCTTGAAATTGTACGACAGCAACGGCAAACTGATCTTTCAAAAAGACAGAGTCAAGGACAGACTAACGAGCATCGACACCGGCCGTTTACCGGCGTCCACTTATTTGGTTCAAGTTGTACACAACCAAACCAAATACACCGGCCAATTGATTCTGAACTAGCCCGGCGCCGGTCTTATTATGCCCGTTATATGTCCGCGGGACAGAAGGTTTATGTTGTTGTTTGCCTTACCAAAGGGCACAGCGGTTTATCTGCAAGCCTGTAAGAACAGACTTTCGCCCTCGGGAATCGAGACATCGTATTCGTAAAAAGACCTTAGTTTCGGAAGCTCAAGAACCTCCTCGTTGTTCATCAGAGGAGCCTTGATCTCAGGAACCTGATAAAACGGATTACTGTTAGGACCTTCGGCCTCTCTCAAGCCTTTGCCCTTGAGCGGCACGTAGGAACGAATACGACAATTACCACCTAATGTTGACTTGATCAAAATCTTATCGGCCAGACCTTGTTTCCAGGATAAATCCAACTGAAAACCACCTCTGGCTCTGAGGCCTTTTACACTGCCTTCCTGCCAAGCAGAAGGCAAAGCCGGCAACAGATGCAAGGCTCCATCCTGGCTTTGCAGCAACATTTCGGCTATCCCCGAACTGCAGCCGAAATTGCCGTCAATTTGGAAAGGCGGATGAGCGTCCAATAAATTGGGATAGGTTCCTCCTGTCTGGCTGCCGTCGGGCCTGATGGCGGGAGTGAGCTGTTCGGTGATAAGCTTCATTGCCCGGTCGCCGTCGAGCAGACGAGCCCAAAGATTCACTTTCCAACCCATAGACCAACCCGTGGAAACATCGCCTCTGGCCTGAAGCGAAGTTCTGGCTGCCGCAAACAATTCGGGATTGCGGTAAGGCGAAATCTGGTTTGAGGGAAACAAACCATACAAATGCGACACATGACGATGGCGATCGTTAGGCCTGTCCCAGTCGTGCATCCATTCCTGCAGCTGACCCCAACGCCCGACCTGCATCGGAGCCAGTTCTTCCCTGAGCAACCTCAGACTGTCGGCATACTCAAGATCTATGTTCAAAACCTGAGCAGCGTCAATCAGGTTGGAAAACACGTCGTAGATTATCTGATTATCCATGGTGGTTCCTGCCGCTATACTTACACCCGAACGATGCGAATTCTCGGGCGACATGGAGGGACTTAGCACCATCCAGCCGTGTAGAGGCTCTTCCTGCAATACGTCTTTCAAAAACAGGGAAGCTCCCTTCAGTACCGGATAATACTCTTCGAGAAAAGCCCTGTCACCCGAATAGAGGTAATGCTGCCAAATATGTTGGCTCAGCCAGGCACCGCCCATAGGCCAGAGACCGTAAAAGGCTCCGTCCACCGCTCCGCTTATACGCCAGCGGTCGGTATTGTGGTGTATGCACCAACCTCTGGCTCCGTACATCTGATCGGCAGCCTCAGCTCCGGTGATGGAAAGATCGCGGAGCATAGCAAAAAGCGGCTCGTGCATTTCGGGCAAATTACAGACCTCTGCCGGCCAATAATTCATTTCGGTATTGATGTTTACCGTGTATTTGCTGTCCCAAGCCGGACTGAGTTTATCGGTCCACAAACCCTGTAAGGTGGCAGGCTGGGTGCCGGGCATAGAGCTGCTGATTAACAGATAGCGGCCGAACTGAAAATACAGGGCAACCAACTGAGGATCGTTACCTTCTTTAAACTGCTCCAAACGTTGGTTTGTAGGCAAATTTACAGCATCGGTACTGCCCAGGTTCAGATCGACCCTCTCGAACAGCGGGCGATAAACGGCTATATGGTCGTTACGCAATTGTTCATAGGATTTGGCGAAGGCTGAATCCATCAGGGTTTGCGCCAACAGGTCGGGGTCGCCGCCGATGTCGTTGTAATCTTTCACATTGCTGGCCATGGAAATAAACAATACCAGGCGGTCGGCTTTACGCACCTGCAAAGATTGTTCTTTGAGTTCCAGTGTGCCTCCCTCAAGCCTCGGCTTAACGATAACAGTGAAGTCCACTGCACCTTCTTTGTTTTCTCTGCTGCTGCTTGTAGCCCTCAGATAGAGGGCAGACTGAGCCGTTTCGATCCTGTGTCCCGGATGTTCGCCGTTCAGTGCTATCTCCATATCCAAGGCTCCGGGACGATCGGCCGATATTTCCATTACGATGAGATCGTCGCTGAAAGAACTAAAGATTTCACGACGAAACTCGATGCCGCCTCGCCGGTATTTTATATTAAGCAATGCCTTGTCTATACTCAATTCACGACGATAATCTTCCACCTGTCCTTCTCCCTGTTGATGCAGAAACAGGCGACCCAGCGGTTGGTAACACATGCCGTGATTGCCCTTAGTCCCGGGATCTCTGGGTAAAGCTTTTAAAGCGAGGTTTTGTGCTTCTTGATATTTTTCCTCAAAAATCAATCGACGTATTTTGGGCAACAAAGCCTTGAGTTCAGGCTGAATGTTATTGCCGGGGCCTCCTGACCATACATTTTCTTCGTTCAATTGCAAATGCTCTGTTTCAACATCGCCAAAGACCATAGCACCCAGACGGCCGTTCCCGATGGGCAAGGCTTCTTCCCAGATGGCTGCGGGCTGTTTGTAAAACAAACGCATAGGATTCTTTTCCGGAGAGGATACGGGAATACTTTGCCCGCAGCAGGCGCTAAATAGTAAAACAATGCTGCCTAATAGAAAGTTCTTATTCATGAGTTGTAGTTATATAAGAAAATGAAACATACAAGAGATAAAACGACCGGCATATTACTGATGTTTGACGACAGGAGCGGGCGAATTTTTGTCCTTTTAGCTTTTGCAAAAAACAAATTTTCCAACAGTATTCAGGCCTCCGGCTCTCAGTCTGACATGATAAATGCCTTGCTGCAAACCCAGTTTATTTAAATTGATTAATTCGGTGCATAAACCCGCTTCTCTCGCCTTTTTTTCTGTTGAAAAAACCAACATTCCGGCCATATCAAAAAGCTGTATTTCAACTTGGGCGGCTTGCGCCAGACTAAACCTTACCGACAATTCCTCCCTGGAAGAGTTATAACTTAACATCAAGGGCAGTTGCTTGTTTTTGACCGCCGATAAGCTGCTTTGCGTGGTATCTTCATCCAAGGATGGAGGGGTTAAGTATTGATCAAAGAAGTCATAGAGCTTCTTGAGCGAAGCGGAGTCTTTGGGTACGGAATGGCCGCTGCCGTAATCGACCAGACTAACAGGCGGAATGGCCCATTCTTCGAGTTTTTCTTTGAATTTTTGAATTTGATCCAGGTAATAATGGCTGTCGGTGGTATTGTAGAAAAACAGCACAGGGGCCGATAGTCCCGATTGTACCAAATAAGCGGCTCCCATTTTTTCCCAGAGTTCATAGTTGTCTTTCAAGGGCCCCCAAGCCCAGGGACAGCGCGTTTCTAAATTTCTGTCGCCATCGTCCGTTGTATTGTAAATTTGGGTAAAATCAAACACGCCCGGACCCAGAGCGGCTGCCTGTACATCGTCGGATAAACCGATATGTAATCCGGCGTTTTCGAATTCAGGCACGGAGCGATCGCCCACCGCCATAGCACCTGCATCGGAACCACGCGAAAAACCATAAATACCTATTTTACCCGACAATCCGAGCTCCTGACTTTTGGCTCTGAGCGTGCGGACGGCCGATTTAACTTTTTGTGCGGCGTCCGGATTGGTCTGGTAGGATTTGTAGGTGTCGTTGGCTCCGCCGACGGGTTTACCGGAACCCCAGGGGCAATATTTGGGATGATCTGCCATGGCCCATGCTATGCCTCTGGCCGGTGCTCCTTCCAAAAAGGAATCATCAAAAGCTCCCAAAGTATAAGGCAAAAACAAACGCATATGCTTGTTGGCATCCGTGAGTTCGCCGGTATTTTTGTCGTAAGTGGCGTAACTGTTGCTGTAGG
>Ga0209604_1000197_pt1 | contig 59328 bp, 43 predicted proteins | sample AD_UKC097_MetaG_FD_184405 | JGI IMG/M metagenome (GOLD analysis project Ga0209604, IMG submission 184405) | Active sludge microbial communities of municipal wastewater-treating anaerobic digesters from USA - AD_UKC097_MetaG (SPAdes) (version 2) | ecosystem: Engineered > Bioreactor > Anaerobic >...
CACGCATCGCCAACTCCGCCACGATCGTTTTCGACACCGAGGCGCCGATCACGACCAACGAGGTCTTCCACATGATCGGCCTGCCGGGCGACGCGAACGACGACGGCGTCGTGAACCCCGCCGACGTCTTCTACCTCGTCGCCTTCCTCTACTCCGGCGGCCCCGCGCCGCTCGGCGTCGCCGACGCGAACTTCGACGAACGCGTCGACGCCCTCGACCTCTTCTACCTCATCAACTTCCTCTACGCCGGCGGCCCGGAGCCGCAGTGAGCAAGGAGTCGACGATGCGCCATCTCACCTCCGCCGCCCTCGCCACGCTTCTCCTGGCCGCCCCGGCCGCCCTCGCGCAGGACTCGCTCCGCTTCGGGACCCCCTCGGGCTCCGGCCCGTACACCGTTCCGATCCTCCTCGCCGACGACGCCGGCACGCCCCTCGGCGTCGACCGCCCGGCCGGCTCGCGGATCCAGGCCTTCGCCGTCACCGTCCGCTTCACCCCGGCCTCGGCCGTCACCTCGGCGAGCCTCGCCCGCGCGGGCCTCCTCGCGGGGTCGACTCCGGTCTTCGAGACGACGGCCGAGGGCGACGGCACGATCACGTGGGTCGGGTCGTTCGACGAAGCCGGCGGCGCGCTTCCCTTCTCCCAGCCGCCCGGCGCCGGCGATCCGATCCTCGCGCTCTCGGTGACGCTCGCGTCCGGAGCGACCGTGAGCGCGAGCCTCGACGGCGCCACGACGACGCTCTCGAACCAGGCCGGGACGGCGAGCGAGACCGTGGCCGGCGGGACGCTCGCCCTCGGCCCGCCCGTCGGGCTTCCCACCGGTCCCGAAGACGCCGCCGCCGTCCCGACCCTCGGAGAAGGCGCTCTCCTGGCGCTGGCCGCGGCGATTGCCGCGGCGGGCCTCCGCCTCGTCCGGAGGGCGTGACACTTCGCCACACGTCCGCGTTTCGACGGAAAAACCGAACGGCCGTCCGGTACTATCCCCCGCGGTATGCATCTCCCCCTCCGCGGGGCACGTATCCCTCCGGTGCCCCTTCTCCTTCTCCCCTTCCTCCTCTCGACCCTGGCCCTCGCCGACGGTGCACCTCTCACCCTCGACGAGGCGATCCGTCTCGCTGTCTCGCGAAACGAACGCGCCCTCGCCTCCGGCGAGCGCCTCGAGGCGGCGGAGGCGCGCGTCGCAAAGGCGCGCGCGTTCTTCTTCCCCGACGTGCAGGCCGCCGGGAGCTACACGCGGCGTCCCTACGAGCGGACGAGCACGGTCGGCGGGCAGGAGATCGTCGTCTCCAAGCACGACGCCTTCTCGACGAGCATCACCGCACGACAGGTCCTCTTCGACGCCCGCGCGCTCCCGCTCTGGAGGCAGGCGCGAAGCGACCGGGACGCCGCGAGCCTCGAGGCCGCCGACGAGCGACGCCTCGTGGCGTTCGAGGCGGCCGCGGCCTTCCTCCGGACGCTCGGCGCCGACCAGGTCGCCGGCGCCGCCGAGCGCCGCGTCGAGCTCGCCCGGACGAACCTCGAGGACGCGCGCGCCCGGTTCGAAGCGGAGATCACGAGCAGCAACGACGTGACCCGCGCCGAGCTGGAGCTCGCGACCGCCGAGCGGGAGGCGACCCGGGCGCGGAACGACGAGGAGACGTCCCGGCTCTCGCTCGCGAACCTCCTCGTCGCCGAGGTGCCCGAGGAGCTCAAGGTCCCGCAGCCCCTCCTCGCCTCCGCCGAACGCGAACGCCCGGCGGAGGAGGAGCTCCTCACGCGGGCCCGCGAGCGCCGGCTGGACGTCGCCGCCGGGAAGAAGCGCGCCGAGGCGCTCCGCTTCTACGCGAAGGAGCCGATGAACCGCTTCTTCCCGTCCCTCGTCGCGCGCGCCGACGGCCGCTGGACGAACGAGGGGGGCCTCAGCGCCCGGAACACGACCTGGACCTACGGCCTCGACCTCTCCTGGTCGCTCTTCGACTCCACGACCCGCTTCTCGGACCGGAGGGAGCGAAACGCGAACGCCCGCGCGGCCGACCTGAACGCCCGCGCGCTCGAGCGAGCCGTCGAGCTCGAGGTGAAGAGCGCGCTCGCCTCCCTCGACAACGCCCGGGCCGCCGTCCGTCAGGCCGCCGTCGCGCTCGAGGCGGCGCGCAAGAACGCCGCCGAGACGACGACGCTTTACCGCGAAGGCCTCGCGAACGCCCTCGCCGTCGCCGACGCGAACCAGTCCCTCTTCGAGGCCGACGTCGCCCTCACGAACGAGCGCTACGGTCTCGGAGCCGCCGTCCTCGACACCTACGCCGCCCTCGGGCTCGACCCAGAGGGGAAGGAGCCCCTCCCGTGAAGCGCCGCACCCTCGCCCCCGTCGTCCTCCTGGCCGGAGCCGCCGCGCTCGTCCTCTCCTGCTCCGGAGGCGGCGAGAAGAAGGGACCATCGGGAAAGGGCGGCCCGCCGGCCTTCCCCGTCGAGACGACGAAGGTCGCGACCCGGACCGTCGAGTACTCCGTGAGCGCCGTCGGCTCCGTGGAGGCCTTCGAGAAGGTCCAGGTGACCGCCCGCGTCGCCGGGGTCGTCGAGCAGGTCAAGTTCGTCGAGGGCGAGAGCGTGGAGGCCGGGACGCCGCTCGTCGAGATCGAGCCGCGCCGCTACCAGCTCGCCGTCGAGGCGGCCCGCGCGAATGTCCAGAAGGCCGAGGCCGCGAAGGCCGACGCCGAGGCCGCGCTCGCGCGCCGGAAAGCCGTCACGGAGAAGAACCCCGGGCTCATTCCCGGCGAGGAGATCGCAACCTTCGCGACCCGCGTCCAGACCGCCGCGGCCGACGTCGCCCAGGCCCGGTCCGCCCTCGACCAGGCCGAGCTGAACCTGCGCGACGCGTTCGTCCGCGCTCCCGTCGCCGGGCGGATCGAGACCCGCACCGTGACGACCGGACAGTACGTCTCCCCCGGCGGCGTCCTCGCGACGCTCGTCCGCCGCGACCCGCTCCTCCTCCGCTTCCAGGTCCCGTCCGAGGACGCCCGGAACCTCCGGACCGGGCTCGTCGCCCGCTTCCGCGTCCCGGGCGACGAGGGGGAGTTCCGGGCCCGGATCACCCACGTCGCCGGAGCGGCGGAGACCGACTCGAGGATGGTCGCCGTCACCGCGCAGGTCGACGACCCGCGCCGCGCGGCCCTCCGTCCCGGCGCCTTCGCCGACGTCACCGTCCCCGTCGGGGGCGTCGCCCGCGCGGCCGTCATCCCGCAGACGGCCATCCGGCCGAGCGAGCGCGGGTTCCTCGCGTTCGTCGTGGTGGACGGGAAGGCCCGGGAGCGCGTCCTGACGCTCGGCCTCCGCACGACGGAAGGGCTCGTCGAGGTGAAGGCGGGGCTCGCGGCCGGCGAGGAGCTCGTCGTCCGAGGCGCCGAGGCGCTCCGCGAGGGGCTCCCCGTCGCGGTGAGGGCGCCCGGGGAGACGCCGAAGGACGACGCGCCCGCCCGCCGGGAGGCCCGCGGATGAACATCACCGAGGTCTGCATCCGGAAGCCGGTCCTGGCCTGGATGCTGATGGCCGCGACGATCGTCTTCGGAGGCGTCGCGCTCTCGCGCATCGGCATCAGCCAGTTCCCCGACGTCGACTCGCCGACGATCAACGTCTCCGTCACCTGGGAGGGGGCCGCCCCTGAGGTCATGGAGCACGACGTCGTCGAGGTTCTGGAGGAGGCCGTGATGCAGGTCGAGGGGGTGAAGTCGCTCACCTCCTCCTCCCGGCAGGGCTCCGCGAACATCACGATCGAGCTCGACATCAACCGGAACATCGACCTCGCGCTCCAGGACACCCAGACGAAGGTCTCCCAGGCCCAGCGGCGCCTGCCCCGCGACATCGACCCCCCCGTCGTCTCGAAGTCGAACCCCGAGGACAACCCGATCCTCTGGATGGGCCTCTCCGGGCCGTTCCCGCGGCAGGTCCTCGCCGACTACGCCCGCTACCGCCTCAAGGAGCGCTTTCAGACCGTTCCCGGCGTCGGCGAGGTCACGATGGGGGGCTACCTCGACCGCAACGTGAGGATCTGGGTCGACGCCGACAAGCTGAACGCCAAGGGGCTCACCGTCACCGACGTCATCTCGGCCCTCCAGCGCGAGCACGTGGAGCTCCCCGCCGGCCGCCTGGAGACCGAGGGGCGGGAGATCAGCGTCCGCGTCATGGGGGAGGCGCTGGACCTCGCGACGCTCCGGAGGATCTCCCTCCGGGACCTGAACGGCGCGCCGGTCTACCTCGAGGACGTCGCCCTCGTCGAGGACGGGTTCGAGGACGAGCGGCGGATCGCCCGCGTGAACGGCGCCCCGGCCATCGGTCTCGGGATCCGCAAGCAACGCGGCTCGAACGCCGTCGCCGTGGCGCAGGGCGTCAAGGCCGCGATGGCCGAGATCCAGAAGACCTTGCCGCCCGGCATGGAGGCGGGCGTCAACTTCGACTCCACCACGTTCATCGAGGACTCCGTCCACGAGATCCAGTTCGAGATCCTCCTCTCCGTCGTCCTCACGGGGCTCGTCTGCTGGATGTTCCTCGGGTCGCTCTCGTCGACGCTGAACGTCGTCCTCGCGATCCCGATGTCGCTCCTCGGGACGGTCGCGTTCATCTACTTCGCCGGCTTCACGCTGAACACGTTCACTCTCCTCGCCCTGGGCCTCGCCGTCGGGATCGTCGTCGACGACGCGATCATGGTCATGGAGAACATCTTCCGGCACTTCGAGGAGGGGAAGGACCGCGCGACGGCCGCGCGCGAGGGGACGGGCGAGATCACGTTCGCGGCGCTCTCGGCGACGATCGCGATCATCGCGATCTTCATCCCGGTCGTCTTCATGAAGGGGGTCATCGGGAAGTTCTTCCTCCAGTTCGGCGTGACGCTCTGCGTCGCCGTCGCCCTCTCCTACCTCGAGGCGATCACGCTCGCGCCGGCCCGCTGCGCGCAGATCCTGAAGGCGAGCGAGGTGAACCGGGGCGGGATCGGCGGTGCCGTCGACCGCGGCTTCGACGCCCTCGCCCGCGTCTACGCCCGCCTCCTCGCGAAGGGGCTCCGCTACCCCGTCGCCGTCCTCGTCTCGGCCGTGGCGCTCCTCGCCGTCGCGGTCCTCGTCTTCCGCGCGCTCCCGTCGGAGTTCGTCCCGTCGCAGGACCAGGGCCGCCTCATGCTCCGGGTCCAGACCGCCGTAGGCGCCGACCTCAAGGAGACCGACGCGCTCTTCCGGAGGGTCGAATCCTTCCTCCTGTCCCGCCCGGAGGTGACGCGCGTCTTCGGGAACGTCGGCGGCTTCGGCGGGGCCGTCAACAGCGGGATGATCTTCGTCTCGATGGTCGACAAGCGGGACCGGAAGATGTCGCAGGCGGAGTTCTCGGCCCTCCTCCGGAAGGAGCTGAACTCCTATCCGGGCGTCCGGGTCGTCGTGCAGGACCCCTCGCAGTCCGGCTTCACGGCCCAGCGCGGATTCCCCGTCGAGTTTTCCGTCCGCGGTCCCGACTGGGACGTCCTCGTCGAGAAGGCAACCGAGATCCGCGACACGCTCTCGACGAGCGGTCAGGTCGTCGACCTCGACATGGACTACCGGATCGGGATGCCGGAGCTCCGGATCGTCCCGGACCGCGCCCGCGCCGCAGACCTCGGCATCAGCGTCGAGAGCGTCGCGACGGCGCTCAACGCGACGGTCGGAGGGCTCCGGGTCGGGAAGTACTCCTCCGAAGGGCGCCGGATCGACGTCCGCCTGAGGCTCCTCGCCGGGCAGCGGACGCGCCCCGAGGACCTCTCGCGCCTGCGCCTGAGGAGCGCCTCGGGCGACATGATCCCGCTCTCCTCCCTCGTCAGGACCGAAGAGGTCCCGGCGCTTCAGGCGATCACCCGGCGTGAGCGCGAGAGGGCGATCACCCTCTATGCCAACGTCGCCCCCGGCGTCTCGCAGGCCGACGCGCTGAAGTACGTCGAAGGGCTCGGGAAGGACATGCCGACCGGCTACCGCGTCGTCCTCGGCGGGGCGAGCATCGCCTTCCGCGAGTCGATGGGCGACCTCCTCTTCGCCCTCGTCCTCGGGATCGGCGTCGCCTACATGGTCCTCGCCTCGCAGTTCAACTCGTTCCTCCACCCCGTGACGATCCTGTCGATCCTTCCGCTCTCGATCGCCGGAGCCGCCTTCGCGCTCCTGCTGACCGGGCGGAGCCTGAACATCTTCTCGATGATCGGGCTCCTCCTGCTGATGGGGATCGTCAAGAAGAACTCCATCGTCCTCGTCGACTACACGAACCAGCTCCGCGAGCGCGGCATGGACACGCTGAGCGCGCTCCTGAAAGCGGGTCCGATCCGCCTCAGGCCCATCTTGATGACCTCCATCGCGACGATGATGGCCGCCCTGCCGCCCGCGATCGGCATCGGCTCCGGCTCCGAGATCCGGGCGCCGATGGGCGTGGCCGTGATCGGCGGACTCATCGTGGCGACGGTCCTCTCGCTCGTCGTCGTCCCCTCGTTCTACCTCGTCGCCGACCGGATCCGGGAGCGGGTCCGCGGCGGCCACGCGGACGCGGAGGCAAAGCCGTCGGAGCCCGCGCCGACGCCGACCTGACCGCCGTCCTGCCCGGGCGAGATCCGAGAGGTCCGGCGCGCTCCTCGCGAGCGTGCCGGACCGACTCCCGTCCCGCACGCCAACCGGGCCGAGCGCCCTTCCGGGCGTCTGCTATGGTCCCCGCCCCATGATCGCCGTCTCGGATCTCGGAAAGGCCTTCGGCGCGCAGACCCTCTTCGAGGGCGTCTCGATCCAGTTCAACCCCGGAAACCGTTACGGCCTCGTCGGGGCGAACGGCTCGGGGAAGTCGACGCTCCTGCGCATCCTCTCGGGAGAGGAGGCCCCGTCGAACGGCGTCGTCTCGATCCCCCGGAAGCTGACGCTCGGCGTCCTTTCCCAGGACCACTACCGCTACGAGGAGATGCCGATCCTCGACGTCGCGATGATGGGGAACCGGGAGGTCTGGGAGGCGATGGCGGAGAAGGAGCGGCTCCTCCACGAGGACGCCGCCTTCGAGAGCGACCGCTACGCCGAGCTCGAGGACGTCATCCTCCGGCACCAGGGGTACGCGCTCGAGGCGCGGGCGGGCGAGATCCTGGAGGGCCTCGGGATCCCGACGGAGGTCCACCGCTCCCCTCTCTCGACGCTCTCCGGCGGGTTCAAGCTGCGCGTCCTCCTCGGGCAGGTGCTCGCGGCCGACCCGGGCGCGCTCCTCCTCGACGAGCCGACGAACCACCTCGACATCGTCTCGATACGCTGGCTCGAGAAGTTCCTCGTCTCCTACAAGGGCCTCGCGATCGTCATCTCCCACGACCTCCGATTCCTCGACAACGTCTGCACCCACATCGCCGACGTCGACTACGAGACGGTGACGCTCTACACCGGCAACTACACCGCGTTCGAGGCCGCGAAAGAGGCGGAGCGGGAGCGGAAGGAAGCGGAGATCCAGAAGCGCGAAAAGCAGATCGCCGGGCACCAGGCGTTCGTCGACCGCTTCCGCGCGAAGGCCACGAAGGCTCGCCAGGCGCAGAGCAAGATCAAGCTCATCGAGAAGATCGTCATCGAGAAGCTCCCCGAGAGCTCCCGACGGCGCCCGCGGTTCCGGTTCCGCCAGCGGCGGCCGAGCGGCCGCACCGCCCTCGAGATCGAGTCCGTCGGCAAGGCGTACGGCGACAACGTCGTCCTGAAGGACGTCTCGCTCCGGGTCGAGCGGGGCGATCGCCTCGCGATCATCGGCCCGAACGGGATCGGCAAGTCGACGCTCCTGAAGATCGCGGTGGGCGAGCTCGCGCCCGACGCCGGCAAGGTCACCTGGGGCTACGAGGCGAGCCCCGGCTACTTCTCCCAGGACCACAGCGAGCTCGCCGGCGCCGGACGGCAGTCGATCGAGGCGTGGCTCTGGGAGGCGGCGCCCGGCGAGCCGATCGGCTTCGTGCGCGGACACCTCGGCCACGTCCTCTTCACCGGCGACGACGCGGAGAAGCCCGTCCGCGCCCTCTCCGGGGGCGAGGCCGCGCGCCTCGTCTTCGCCCGCCTCGCGGTCCTCGGTCCGAACGTCCTCGTCCTCGACGAGCCGACGAACCACCTCGACATCGAGGCGATCGAGGCGCTCGTCGCCGCTCTCCTCGAGTACGACGGCACTCTCGTCTTCGTCTCCCACGACCGCTGGTTCGTCTCGCGCCTCGCGAACCGGATCCTCGAGATCTCGCCGAAGGGACTCAACGACTTCCGGGGGACGTACGACGAGTACCTCGAGAGATGCGGCGACGACCACCTCGACGCGGAGGCCGTCCTCCAGAGCCTCCGGAAGGCCCGGAAGAGCCAGGACGTGAGGAAGAAGGAGCCCGAGCCGAAGCGCCAGAACCGCGTGAAGGCCCTCGAGAAGAAACGCGACGAGCTGACGAGCCTCATCGAGGCCGCGGAGTCGCGGGTCCACGAGATCAGCGAGCGGTTCCTCGACCCGGCGCTCTTCGGAAGGGGCGCCCAGGCCGAGACGCGCCGGCTCGAGGACGAGCAGAAGCAGCTGCGAAAGAGGATCGAGGCTTTGATGGTCGAGTGGGAGCAGGCCGAGAGGGAGCTCGAGGCGGAGCGCCCGGGCGCGTAGGCTTCAGCTCCGGTAGTCCGCGTTCTCCGCCACGTACTCGTGGCCGAGGTCCGAGGCGAGGAGGCGCGCCCGCGCCTTCCCCACGCCCAGGTCCGCGACGAGAGGGACCCGCTCGCGGGCGAACTCCTTCGCCGCCGTGGCCTCCCGGTAGCCGGTCGGGGCGCCGTCCTCGACGACGGAGAGACGACCGATCTTCAGCGAGACACGACGCGTCGAGACGCGCGCGCCGCTTCGGCCGATCGCGGCGAGGATGCGGCCCCAGTTCGCATCGCCGCCGTACAGGGCCGTCTTCACGAGCTGAGAGGTCGCCACGGCGTGCGCCGCGAGCTTCGCCTCGCGTTCGGTGGCGGCTCCCTCGATCGTGATCTCCATGACCCGCCGCGCCCCTTCGCCGTCGCGGACGATCCGCCACGCGAGCTCGTTGCAGACCTTCGCCAGGGCTGCGCGGAAGGGTGCGGCCCCTTCGAGGGACCGGAGCTCCGGCCCGCCCGCGGCGCCCGACGCGAGGAGGAGGACCGTGTCGTTCGTCGAGGTGTCGCCGTCGACCGAGATCGCGTTGAAGCTGCCGTCCACCGCCTCCTTCAGGGCCGCCTGAAGGAGCGCCGGCGAGGCCGGAACGTCGGTCGTCACGAAGGCGAGCATCGTCGCCATGTTCGGGTGGATCATCCCCGCACCCTTGGCCACGCCGAGGACGCGGCAGGTCCGCCCGCCGTGGCGGAAGGTCGCGCGGGCGACCTTCGGGGCCGCGTCCGTCGTCAGGATGGCGCGCGAGACGGCCTCGATGCCGCCGGCGGAGAGCCGCGCGAACGCGTCGGGGAGGAACGTCGAGACCTTCTCGTCGGGGAGGACGACGCCGATCACGCCGGTCGAGGCGACGAAGACCTCCTCCCGGGGACAGCCGACGAGGTCGGCCGCGCGCTCCTGGACGCGCCGAGCGGCCGCGAGCCCCTCCGCGCCCGTCACCGCGTTCGCGCAGCCGGCGTTCACGACGACGGCCTTCATGCGCCTGCGGCTCTTCTTCAGCGAGGCGCGCGAGAGGACGACCGGCGCCGCCTGGAAGCGGTTCCTCGTGAAGACGGCGGCCGCGTTCGCGCCTCCGGGGGCGACGAGGAGGGCCACGTCGAGGCCCGGCTTCTTCCGGAGGCCGGCCGCGACGGCCGAGCCGAGAAAGCCCTTCGGCAGGTTCATCGTCCCGCTCCTTTCGCGGCGGCCTTCCTCGCCCTGGCGATCCGCGCCGCGGCCCTGCGCGCCGCCTGAGCGACGCGTTTCGGCGAAGTCCCGCCCACCGCCCCGCGGCGCGCGAGCGCCCGATCGAGGTCGACCGAAGCGAGGTCCGCCTCGGTGACGCCTTCCGACGGCGGTAGCTCCAGGATCCCGAGGCCCGACGCTTCCGCCGCCGCAAACCGCCGCCCGGCGATCTCGTGGGCCTGCCGGAACGGGACGCCCCGGCGCGCGAGCGCGTCGGCGAGCTCCGTCGTCAGGAGCCGGTCGTCCGTCGCGGCGTCGCGCATCCGCTCGCGGCGGAGCTTCAGGCCCGGCACGAGCGCCGTCATCGCCGGGAGGGCCGCCTCGAGGACGCCGCGCACCCGGAGGAGCGGCTCCTTGTCGAGCTGGAGGTCCTTGTCGTAGGCGAGCGGGAGCCCCTTGAGAACGGCGAGGAGGCCTGTGAGCTCGCCGATCGCGCGCCCGGCGTGCCCGCGCGCGAGCTCGAGGAGGTCGGGGTTCTTCTTCTGCGGCATCCGCGAGGAGCCGGTGGCGAGGGCGTCGGGCAGCTCGGCGAAGCCCGCCTCGTCCGACGTGAAGAAGACCAGGTCCTCGGCCATCCGCGAGAGGTGCGAGAGGTGGAGCGAGGCGGCGAAGAGGTACTCGACGGCCCCGTCGCGGTCGGAGACGCCGTCGAGGGAGCTCGCCGTCGCGCGGTCGAAGCCGAGGCTCCGCGCGAGGCGCTCCCGGTCGATTGGAAGTGGCGTCCCCGAGAGCGCGCCCGAGCCGAGCGGGCACTCGTTCGCGCGCTCTCGCGCCGCGCGCACCCGGTCCGCGTCGCGCAGGAGCATCTCGACGTAGGCGAGGCACCAGTGCCCGAAGGTCACGGGCTCGGCCCGCTTGCTGTGCGTATAGCCCGGCATCGGCGTGGCGGCTTCCTCGGCCGCCCGCGCGGCGAGGGCCGCGGCGAGGTCGAGGAGCGCGGCGTGGAGGGCGTCGAAGGCGCCCCGCAGCCAGAGGCGGAGGTCGGTCGCGACCTGGTCGTTCCGCGAGCGGCCCGTGTGAAGCTTCCCCGCAAGCGGGCCGATCCGTTTTGCGAGCTCGCCCTCGACGTACGAGTGGACGTCCTCGGCGTCGGCGTCGCGCCCTTCGCCCGCCTCCCACGCCGCGAGGACCTCCCGGAGACCCTTCTTGATCATCCGGGTCTCCGCCGCCGACAGGACGCCCGATCGCGCGAGCTCCTCCGCCCAGGCGATCGAGCCGGCGACATCCTCCGCGATCAGGGCCCGGTCGAACGACCACGAATCGTTGAACCGGCGGAGGACCTCCGCCGGCCCGGAGGCGAACCGCCCTCCCCAGAGGTCGCGGCGCCCACTCATCCCCACGGCTCGAGGCGGAGCTTCTCGCCCGCCCTCACGGCCGCGTCCGTCGGCGGGACGAGGCGCTTGCGACCTCGCGTCGGCAGGCCGAAGAGGCGGATGAAGCCCGTCGCGTCGTGGGCCGTGTAGCCCGTCATGTTGAAGGAGGCGAGGTTCGCCGAGTAGAGCGAGTTCTCGGAGCGGCGGCCGACGACGATGGCCGAGCCCTTGAAGAGCTTCAGCGTGACGTGGCCGGTGACGGTCTCCGTCACCTTCTCCATGAACGCCTCGAGCGCCTCGCGGATGGGGCTGAACCACTGCCCGTAGTAGACGAGCTCGGCGTAGCGGAGGGCGAGGCGCTCCTTTTCGTGCATCGCGTCGCGGTCGAGCGTGAGCGTCTCGAGGGCGCGGAGGGCCTGGACGAGGAGCGTCCCACCGGGAGTCTCGTAGACGCCGCGCGACTTGATGCCGACGAGGCGGTTCTCGACCATGTCGATCCGCCCGACGCCGTGCCGCGCCGCGATGGCGTTCAGCGTGACGAGGAGCTCTGCGGCCGGGAGGAGCTGCCCGTTCACCTCGACCGGGTAGCCCCCTTCGAAGCCGATCGTCACGCGCTCCGGCTCGTCGGGCGCCTTCCGCGGGTCGACCGTCAGCTTGAACATCGACTCCTCGGGCTCGAACGCCGGGTCCTCGAGCGGGCCGCCCTCGTGCGAGATGTGCCAGAGGTTCCGGTCGCGCGAGTAGGGCTCCTTCTTCGTCACCGGGACCGGGATGCTCCGGGCGGCGGCGTAGTCGATCGCGTCCTCGCGGGAGTTGATCGTCCAGTCGCGCCACGGCGCGACGATCGAAAGCTCCGGCGCGAGCGCCTGGTAGGCGAGCTCGAAGCGGACCTGGTCGTTCCCCTTCCCCGTGCAGCCGTGGGAGAGGGCGTCGCAGCCCGTCTGAAGCGCGATCTCGACCTGCTTCTTCGCGATGATCGGCCGCGCCGTCGAGGTGCCGAGGAGGTACTCGTGCTCGTAGACGGCCCCGGCGCGGAGGACGGGCCAGAGGTACTCGGCCGCGAACTCCTCCCTCGCGTCGATCAGGTGGAAATCGCACGCGCCGGTCGCGAGCGCCTTCTCCTTCAGGCCCGAGGTCTCCTCGGCCTGCCCCACGTCGACCGCGACCGCCACGACCTCGCAGCCGTAGTTCTCCTTGAGCCAGGGGATGATGATCGACGTGTCGAGGCCCCCGGAATAGGCGAGGGCGGCCTTCTTGATCTTCGTCGCGCTCATGCGGCACCTTCCTTCAGGACTTCTTCGAGTGCGGTCAGGAAGGCCGAGAGGGCGGCCTTCGGAATGACGTACGGCGGGAGGAGGCGGATCACGGTCTTGCGCGCCGTGCCGACGACGAAGCCCTTCGCGAGGAGCGCCTTCTGCACCGGGCCCGCCTCGCGGTCGAGCTCGATCCCGCGGATGAGGCCGGAGCCGCGCGCTTCCACGACGGCCGGGCACCGCTTGGCAAGCGAAGCGAGCTTCTTCCCGAACCAGGCGCCCGTTTCCTCGACCTTCGCGACGAGGCCTCCCTCGACCAGCTCGTCGAGGACGGCGAGGCCGAGCCGGCAGGCGACGGGATTGCCGCCGAACGTCGTCCCGTGGTGGCCGGGCTTCACGAGCGCGGCGACCCGCTCGTTCAGGAGGACGGCGCCGAGCGGGAGCCCGCCGCCGAGCGGCTTGGCCAGCGTGACGACGTCGGGCGTGACCCCGGCCCGCTGGAACGCGAAGAGCTTCCCCGTCCGCCCGAGGCCGCACTGGATCTCGTCGAAGACGAGGACGGCGCCCGTCGCGTCGCAGAGCTCGCGCGCGGCGCGGAGGTACTCGGGCGAGAGCGGGACGATCCCCCCCTCGCCCTGGATTGGCTCGAGGAAGACCGCCGACGTCGTGTCGTCCACAGCCGCGCGGAGGGCCTCGACGTCGTTCGCCGGGAGGAAGGTCACGCCGGGGAGGAGCGGCTCGAACGGCTCGCGGTAGGGCAGATTACCGGTCAGCGAGACCGCCCCGACCGTCCGCCCGTGGAACGAGTTGTCGAGCGCGACGAGCTTCGCACGGCCGGGATTGGCGAGGCGCGCGAACTTGATCGCCGCCTCGTTCGCCTCGGTGCCGCTGTTGCAGAAGAAGGCGCGCGCGAGGCCCGAGAGCGCCACGAGCCGTTCGGCGAGCTCGCCCTGGGCCGGCTGGTAGAAGAGGTTCGAGACGTGGAGGAGGTCCGTCGCCTCGGCCTTCAGCGTCTTCACGAGGCGCGGGTGGCGGTAGCCGAGGGAGTTCACGGCGATGCCGGCGAGGAGGTCCCAGTAGACCTTCCCCTCCGCGTCGACGAGCTTCGCCCCGCGCCCGTCGCGCGGGTGGAACGGCGTCCAGGAGTAGGTGCCGAGGAGATACGAAGCCGCGCGAGCCTCGACCGCCGCGGGGGATTCGTCAGGCCGCGACAAGGACCGTCCCTCCCTTCCCCTCGAGGAGGGCCGCCCGGTGGAGCGACGGCCCCGCGACGAGGATCTCGGAGACGCCGGCGTCGATCGCCTCGAGCGCAGCGCGGAGCTTCGGCTTCATGCCGCCCGTCACGGCGGGCGAGGCGAGGAGCGCGCGGCCGGCCCGGGCGTCCAGCCGCTCGATGACCTTCCCCTCCGGATCGAGGACCCCCTCGACGTCCGTCAGGAAGACGAGGCGCCTGGCGCCGAGCGCCCCGGCCAGGGCCGAGGCGGCGGAATCGGCGTTCACGTTCAGGAGCGTCCCCTCGCGACCGAGCGCGACGGAGGCCACGAGCGGCAGGAAGCCCGCGCCGAGGACGGCCGAGAGGAGCTTCGGGTCGCAGCGGACGACCCGGCCGACGAAGCCGAGGTCGACCCCCTCGACCGCCTCGTGGAACTCGGCCCAGAGCGTGTCGCCGTCCGCCCCGGAGATCCCGGAGGCGAGGATCCCCATCGCGCGGAGCTCGGCGACGAGCGTCTTGTTGACGAGCCCGGAGAGGATCGAGACGACGACGTCGAGAGTCTCCGCGTCGGTGACACGCAGCCCGCCCTGCACCTTCTTCGGGATGTCGAGAGCGGCGAGCATCGCGTCGATCCGCTTGCCCCCGCCGTGGACGACGATCGAGCGCCTCCCCGAGCTCCAGGCGGTGGCGATCGCCTCGAGGGCGGAGTGCCGGAGGTCGCGGTTCTCGAGGAGGCTTCCGCCCAGCTTGACGACGTCGGTCAAAGGAGTCCCTCCGTTTCGGTCCGTCCGAAGACCCGGTTGAGGTTCTGGACCGCCTGCGAGGCGGCCCCCTTGAGGAGGTTGTCGATCGCCGAGACGACGACCGCGCGCCGGCCTCCGGCGAGGAGCTTCCAGCCGACGTGGGCCCGCGGCGTGACGACGACCTCCTTCAGGTCAGGGAGGCGCCCCGCGGGGAGGACCTTCACGAACGGCTTCCCCGCGTAGGCGGCCGCGTATCGCTCCGCGATCGCCGCGTCGGTCGCGGCCGCGTCGAACGTGACGTGGATCGTCGAGAGGATTCCGCGGACGAGCGGGAGGAGGTGCGGCACGAACGTGAACGCCGCCTCCGACGCGAGCCCGAGCTCCTGGCGCATCTCCGGTTCGTGCCGGTGCGTCCCGACGCCGTAGGCCTTGTAGCTTCCGGCGAGCTCGCTGAAGGAGTATGCGAGGTCGGACTTTCTTCCCGCTCCCGAGACACCGCTCGCCGAAGTGACGAGAACGGGCTGCGACGGGTCGAGGAGCGCCGCGAGCGGCTTGAGGGCGACGAGGACCGAGGTCGGGTAGCAGCCCGGGTTCGCGACGAGCCTCGCGCCCTCGAGCTCATCCCCGCACCACTCCGTGAGGCCGTACACGGCCTCCGCGAGGAGCGACGGGGCCGGGTGCGTGAATCCGTACCACGCCGGGTAGAGAGAGGCGTCCTTCAGCCGGAACGCGCCCGAGACGTCGATCACCCGGATCCCCGTGGCGAGGAGCCTCGGCGCGACCTCGGCCGAGACCTCGTTCGGCGTCGCGAGGATCGCCGCATCGGGACGACCCGAAAGAAGGACCTCCTCCGAGAACGGGACGACGTCGGGGCCGGAGGCTCCGCCGAGATCGGGGTGGAGGTCCTGGAAGAGCGCGCCCTTCCCTCCCGGGCTTCCGAAGAGCCCGGCGAGCTCGACGCCCGGATGGCGCGAGAGGAGGCGGACCGCCTCCGCCCCCGAGTAGCCCGCGGCGCCCACGACGGAGACACGAATCACGATCGAATCCTCGATTCTCCGGAGCGGCGTCCGGACTCTAAGCGTGGCGTCGGCGGTCGACCGCGGACGGACCGGCGAGGCGGGCGGCGAGGGCGCGCGCGGAGACGGCGCCGGGCGTCGCAACGAAGACCGTGTCGTCGCCGGCGATCGTCCCGATCGCCTCCGCGAGGTCCGCCTCATCGACGGCCCGCGCCACCGGGTGTGCACCGGCCGGCGGCGTCCTGAGGACGACGAGAGAGCCGGCGACGCGGACGGACAGGACCGCCTCCGAGAGTGTCCGCTGCAGCCGGGCCGCCCGGTGCGCCGCGTCCGCCGCCCGGTCGGGAGTCCCCTGAAGAGCGTAGCCCCCCGGGGTCTTTACGAGGCCGAGCTCCCGGACGTCCCTGGAGAGGGTCGGCTGCGTCGCCTCGAACCCTCGCTCGGCCAGGAGGCGCTGGAGCTCCTCCTGCGACCGGACGACCTCCTCCCGGACGAGCCGGAGGATGGCGTCCCGACGGCGGAGGACCGACGCATTCGAATGATTATGCGGCACGAAGAAATAATATTCACCAAGTCGCCGCGGCGTCAAGCCCTCCCGGGAACGGTCGCGGATTGGCCGACGACCCGGCGCTTCGCCCCGCTTCCGGCCGTAGCCGCCGCTCCCCACGGCTCCCCGCGGGCTCGAGGGGCCGGCAGGCCGCTTCGCCGCGAGAACACATCTCAGGTCCGGCCCCAACTGATGCCTCTGAATCATTGAAGAGGCCCCTCACGGTCCGAATAATCCCCGCCCGGGGGTACTCGTGACCGACAGCACCCGTTCCGAGCTCTTCGACCGGCTTCGCGCCGGCATCGTCCTCCTGGTCGTCCTGGCGGCCTCTTTCGCGCTCGCGGCCACCGCCTCGGCGAAGCCGCCGACGGACGACGACTGCCTCGCCTGCCACTCCGAGCCGGCGGGCAAGGGGAAGAAGGCGCCGCAGAAGGCGCTCTCCGCCTCCGTCCACGGCGAGGCCGGGCTCTCGTGCGTCGACTGCCACGCGGACCTCGCGAGGCTGAAGCAGCTCCCTCACGGCCCGAAGGTAGCGCCCGCCGACTGCACCTCCTGCCACGACGCTGTCGCCGGGAGTCACGCCTTCCATCCGATGATGAAGGACGACCCGACGGCGATCGCCTGCGCCGACTGCCATGGCGGGCACGACGTCGTCCGGGTCGCCGACCCCGGGTCGCCGCTGGCCGGCCACGCGGTGGGGAAGGTCTGCGCCACGTGCCACGACACCGAGGTCGGGCTCTACGCCGACTCGGCCCACGGCCGTGCCGCCGCGTCCGGCGTGAAGGAAGCCCCCGCCTGCCTCGCCTGCCACAAGACCGCGCTCGTCTCCGTTCCCGACGGCGCCCCGCCCGCGAGCGCCAAGCTGGCCCAGGAGAAGCTCTGCCTCTCCTGCCACCTCGACAACGCGGACGTCCGCTCGCGCGTCTCTCCGGGAGCCGGCTTCATCGCCAAGTACGAGGAGAGCGTCCACGGCAAGGCCCTCCTCGCGGGGAACGAGAAGGCCGCGAACTGCGTCGACTGCCACGGGGCGCACACCGTCCGGAAGAAGGCGGCCGACGGCAGCGGCCCCACCCCGCTCGACATCGAGAAGACCTGCGCCCGCTGCCACGTCGAGGTCGACGCGGCATTCTCGAAGAGCGCCCACGGCAAGGCCCTCGCCCGCGGCGTGCGGGAAGCGCCGACTTGCACGACCTGCCACGGCGAGCACAACATCCTGAGGGCGAACGACCCGAACTCCCCCGTCGCCGCCGCGAACGTCGCGCAGAAGGTCTGCACCCCCTGCCACTCCTCCCTCCGACTCTCCGAGAAATACGACATCAAGAGTGACGCCTTCAAGACGTTCGAAGAGAGCTTCCACGGCCTCGCCGTGAAGGGAGGCCAGGCGAACGTCGCGAACTGCGCGAGCTGCCACGGCTCTCACGCGATCCTCCCCTCCTCCGACCCCGCCTCCCGGATCCACAAGGACAACCTCGTCGCGACCTGCGGCGAGTGCCACCCGGGCGCCGGCGCCCGTTTCGCGCAGGGGAAGATCCACGTCGACACCTCTTCGAAGGACCAGGAGCCGCTCCTCTGGTGGATCGGCTTCATCTACGCGGGCCTGATCGTCGGGACGATCGGCGGCATGGCGGCCCACAACCTCCTCGACTTCGTGAAGAAGTCGCGGCATCAGCATCACGTCCGCCACGGCCTCGTCGAGGTCGAGCCGGCGCCGCACCGCCTCTATCTGCGCATGACGCTCGAGGAGCGCCTCCAGCACGGGGCCCTCGCCATCAGCTTCATCGTCCTCGTCATCACGGGCTTCATGCTCCGGTTCCCCGACTCGTGGTGGGTCGTCGCTCTGCGGAACCTCTCCTCCTCGGCCTTCGAGGCCCGGAGCTGGATCCACCGCATCGCCGCGATCGTCATGTGCCTCGCGTCGGCCTACCACCTCTACTACGTCATCTTCACCGCGCGCGGGCGGCAGCTCGTCAAGGACCTCTGGTTCCGGCTGAAGGACGCCCGCGACCTCTTCGACATGCTGAGGTACAACCTCGGTATGACCCCGGTGAAGCCGAAGCTCGACCGCTTCAGCTACATCGAGAAGGCCGAGTACTGGGCCCTCATCTGGGGGACGATCGTCATGGCCGCCACGGGCTTCGCCATGTGGCTCGACAACAGCTTCATGAACCTCTTCGGGAAGCTCGGCTACGACGTCGCCCGGTCGATCCACTACTACGAGGCGATCCTCGCGACGCTCGCGATCATCGTCTGGCATTTCTACTTCGTGATGTTCAACCCCGACTCCTACCCGCTGAACACGGCCTTCTGGACCGGCCACCTCTCGCACAAGGAGATGGAGGAGGAGCACCCGCTCGAGCTGGAGCGGATCCTCGAGGCGGAGGAGAAGGAGCGGGCGGCGGCGGAGATGGCCAAGGCGCAGGCCGAGGCGAAGGAACGGGAGAAGCCGAAGGCCTGATCCTCACGCAGTCAACGGTGAACCCGGAGGGACCCGGTCCGCGAGGACCGGGTCCCTCTTCGCTTCAGCCTGCCGCCACGGTCGCGTGCGTGTAGAGGGGGCCCGGCATCGGGTGAGCGAGGCGCCAGACGATCTGCATGGGGCGCTCGCCTTGCCACGATTCGAGAATCACCCGCCCGAGGAACGTATAGGCCTCCGCCACGCCGTTCGCCTGCTCCTGCACCTCGCGGACGAAGAGGAGGACGTTGCTCGTCCCGGCCACATACCTCGCTCCGGCCGCGGTGCTGGCGTGGGCCGAGTTCTGGCTCTCCCAGTGGAAGAGCGACGGCGAAATCGCGTAGTCGCGGTACATCGTCGTCGGCGAAAAGCCCCTCTCCGACTTCCGGAGCGTGACGAGGAGGACGTCGGTGCCGCTCGCGGGCTCGAAGTAGACGCCCCCCTGAAGGCGCGGGACGCCCTCGGCCCCTCCCGCCCGCAGCGCGGCGAGGATCTCGTCCTGCCGGTAGCGCGCGTGGAGCTGGAGGGGCGCCGGTCCGAGCTCGCGCCAGTCGAGCACTCCATCGCGGCGGCTGTCGTCGAGGTGCTCGACGAGCTGCCCCAGCTCCTCCCGGTATCTCGAATCCGCCCGGGCCGCCTCGAGCGCCGCGCGGGCCTCCGCGGGTCGCCGGACGTCGAGGAGGGCCGCCGCCGCCATCGCCGCGAGCCGCTCCTCCCGCTCCCCTTCCGGCAACGGCTTCCCCGCAGCGAGGTCCGCGAGGAAGCCGAGCCGGAGAGGGTCGTTCACGTGGAGGATGCGGGCCAGGCGCGCATGGCGGTCGCGGGTCGCCTCGTTCAGGGGCGCTCCGCCAAATGCGGCGTGCCGGAGCGAAGAAAAGCTCCGCCCGACGGCGCCGCCAGAGTAGAGCTCCACCGCCTCGACGCCCGCTTCCCGAAGGAACTCGTCAACGGTCGCCTCCGGCCCGAGGGCCGACAGCTCCTGCGCGAGCCAACGCTGCCCTGAGCCGATGCTCCTGCGGATGTTCTCGAGGACGACCTGCATCGCCCTCGGGTCGAGCTGCATCGCGCAGCCGGGCGGCAGGTACGGGAATCCCGCCTCGATCTGCCGCTCCACCTGCCGTGTCGTTCCGCCGAGAATCGCGCGGAACCTCCTGTCGAACCGGAACTCGCGCCGGGCGTTCCCGATGAAGTCGAGGACCGTCAGACACGGCTTTTCCCTGTGCAGGCGCAGCCCGCGCCCGAGCTGCTGGAGGAAGACCGTCGCGCTCTCGGTGGGCCGCAGGAAGAGGACGGTGTCGACCGTCGGGATGTCCACTCCTTCGTTGAAGAGGTCCACCGTGAAGAGGGTCTGCAGCTCGCCCGACTCGAGCCGGCGGACGGCCGCCTCCCGATCCTCCGTCGGCGTCTCGCCGACGACAGCCTCGCTCGCGATCCCCTTCGCCGCGAAACGCTCGGCCATGAAGCGGGCGTGCTCCACCGAGACGCAGAACCCGAGCGCCCGCATCCGCCGCGGGTCGGCGACGCGACGCTCGACCTCCTGGAGGACGAGCCGCGCTCGCGCTTCCGCGCCGCCGGCCACGACGTAGCGCCGCGCCAGCTCTCCCCGGTCGTAGCCCCACCCGCGCGTCCACGCCACGTCGTCCAGGTCGACCGAGTCCTTCACGCCGAAGTACTGGAACGGAGCGAGGAGTCCCTGCTCCAGGGCCTCCCAGAGGCGCATCTCGTATGCCGTCCGCCCGTCGAACCAGCGGCGCACGTCCTTCCCGTCGAAGCGCTCCGGCGTCGCCGTCAGGCCGAGAAGGACGCGGGGCCGCACGTGCTCGAGGAGCCGCTCGTAGGTCGGCGCTTCGGCGTGGTGGAACTCGTCGACGATGACGACGTCGTAGTGCTCCGGCGGCAGGTCCTCCGCGAACGTCCTCCGCGAGAGCGACTGGATCGTAGCGAAAACGTGCTCTCCGCGGGCGACCTCGTGCTCGCTCGTCAGCAGCTCGCCGAAGCCCGGGTCTCTCAGGACGGCCGCGAAGGCGTCGCGGCTCTGCGTCAGGATCCGCTCGCGGTGGGCGACGAAGAGGAGCCTCGCCCGGGGAAGCTTCGCCCGCAGCTCGCGGTAGTCGAACGCCGCCACGAGCGTCTTGCCGGTCCCCGTCGGCGCGACGACGAGGTTCTTCCAGTGACCATGCTCCCGCTCGACCCGCAGCGCCTCCAGCATCGGCTCCTGGTGCGGGTGGGGCGCGAGGTCGAGCCTCAGCGCCGGGCCCCGGTCCCCTCCGGACGCCCTCTGCGCCGCCAGTGCCCGCGCGACCCGCTCGCGATCGCGGCCCGGCTCGTACGGCTCGAACTCGTCGGCGCCCCAGTACGACTCGAAGGCCGCCCGGAACTTCGAGAGGAGCGGGGCCGAATCACGCCACGAAAGCCTCACGTTCCACTCGAGCCCCTCGTGGAGCGCGGCGCGGGAGAGGTTCGAGGAACCGATGTAGGCCGTGTGGCTACCGCTCTCCCGGTGGAAGAACCACGCCTTCGCGTGGAGGCGCGTCCGGCGGTCGTCGTACGAGATCCGCACCTCGGCACCGATCTCGGCGAGCGCTTCGAGCGCCCGGACCTCGCTCGCGCCGATGTACGTGGTCGTCAGGACGCGCACCGGGGCGGCCACCCCACGCTCCTTCCCCCGTGCGACAACGGCCTCCAGCGCCTCGAGCAGCACTCTGAGCCCGCTCCACTTCACGAACGCGCAGAGGAGCTCCACGCGGTCCGCCGTCGCCAGTTCCCTCGAAAGCTCGCTCGCGAGCGACGGCTCGCCCGAGGCGTTCACGAGGAGCGCGCTCTCGGCGAGGGGTGTCTCGGGCAGCACCACCGGAGGCGCGGCTCCGAGTGCGGGCCGTGTCCGGACGAGGCGGAGGTGCCGCGGTCCCTCGACCCGCAGCTCCCCCTCGCCGAACGGCGGCTCCGTGCAGTGCTCGCGGGCCGCCTCCGCGAGCGTCGCGAGGAGTCGGTTCAGGATCTCCACCCGGCGGAGCTGCCGCTCCGCCGGCTCGCCCTGTACCGAGGCGAGGACCCTCTCGACGAGCGGCTTCAGATGTGCCGCGATGACGGCCGGAGTTCGGCCCGGTTCCAGGTCCGCGATCGTCGCCTCACGCTCGGGCCCGACGCCTCCGACGAGCGCCGCGAGCGCGTCGTCAAGGAGGTGATCGTAGACGCCGTCAGCGAGCGGCCTCTGCACCGCGCCAGGTTACTCGAGCGGATGGCCGCGCCGCCAGGCGGACAGAGTCCGAATTCGCTCCCGGGCGAGCGATCACGCCCGCGGCACGAGGGAGCTCCCTTTCCCCCGGGAGCTCGATAGCCTCGCCCGGATGGCGAGTTCTCGATCCGTTCCGTCCGGACCCAAAGGCTCGCCACTTCTCGACCATCTTCGCGGCACACTCTGTCGCTCCGGTTGCCGGTTTCTCGGGATCGAGGGAACGGACCAGGACGGCTTTCGGCTCTCATTCGAGGACCGCCTGCTCAGGCGCTCGGGCATCCGCGGCTTCCTCTTCCGACTGGGGCCCGCCGGCGCCGCCCGAAACCGCCTCGTCACGACGGTTCGACTCCCGGACTCCTTCGAGAGTCGACGCGGCGCTCGAGACCCCTTCGGTCTATTCACCACTGTCCTCCTCGGCATTGAGCCCGTCCGTGGGCTCGTCGTCGGTTTCGATCCTTCCCGGCACTTCCCGGAGGACGCCCCCCTTCGCGTTTCGATCAGCGCCGGCGCCGTTCGAATCACGCAGGACCGAGGATGGCACTCGTGGCTCCGCGAGGGATGGGAGCGGCGGAACGACGACTTCGCGGAGGCTCTCGTCGGTTTCCGGAGCGAGCTCCTCCTCACCTACCTGGATTTCGAGCAAACCGCGGCGGACCTCGACACCGGCCCCCGCAGCCTTCTCGCGGACACCTACCTCGATGTCGTTCGGCGCCGAGTCCGCAGGACGTGACACCCACCGCGAGCATCGCCGCTCCCAAGAAAAGCACCGCCTTGCGCGCCCCCCCGGCATCCCGGGAGGGCGCGGACGATGAGCCAGGCCCACACCGCGAGCGTCCGGCCGGTGCGTCCCGCGAGCGTTCGAGCACGTGCGGGGACCCGAACGGGTCCGGCGAGCAGGCCGACGGGGTGAGCGGCCGCACTGTCTGACGAGCGGAGCGAGGAGTTTGCGGCCGCCCGTCGGCCCGCGCAGGCGGGCCCGATTCGGGTCGCGCGCGCGCAGAGCGAGCCGCGGGATGCACCGGCCGGGCGCGGACCACGAAGACGCGAGCTGCCCTCGGACGGACTCGACTCGGGATTCTCGGCAGAATGCGCCGGCCCCGCCCGATACGTGGGCACCGGGCGGGGCCGCGTCGTCTGTGGCAGGCGCCGACCTTCGCGCCGACGCCTGCCCTTCCGGCCCCCTACTTCAGCCCGAGCTGCGTGAGGATCTCCGGGTTCTCCTCTTCCATGGCGAGGACCTGGTGGCACGCCTCGCAGTCGGCGGAGACCGTCGTCCCGTCCTTCGCCTCGAGGTTCCCGCTGTGGCAGCGGAAGCAGCCGGGGAAGTCCTCGTGCCCGATGTTGTTCGGGTGGTAGCCCCAGTCGAGGTCCATGTTCGGGAAGACGTTCCGGAGGTAGACGGACTGGACGGCCTTCACGGCCCGGTCGAGCTCGGCCTTCTTCGCGGCCGCGACGTCCGGGTGCTCGGACGCGTAGAACGCCCGGAGGCCCGCATCGATCGCCTTCGACGCCTCCTCCTGGGAGGCGTACTTCACCTTCAGGAGCTCGAGGGCCTTCTTCTTGACGAACGGCAGGTCGCGGCTGATCGACCCGGCGGTAATCTCGCGATCGAGGCCGCGGTGCGGGAGCTCGAAGGCGTGGGTCGGGCGGTTGTGGCAGTCGACGCAGTCCATCGCCCGGGTCTCGCCCTTCGCGAGCTGCTCGGGGGTCGCCTCGACCTCGGTGCTCGCGAACTCGATCTCCTTGCCGGTGTCGTCCTTCCAGGTGACGCGGGCGATCTCCTGGCGGCGCCCGTCGATCGCCGTGTAGCTGATGCGCGAGCCGGCGTCGAGGTGGCGGCCGTGGATGCCGACCGTCCCCTGCGCGTTGTGCCCGCCGACGTGCATGACGAGGACGGTCGTCAGCTCGGTGCTCTTCTCGTCTTCCGCGTACTTCTTCTTGATGACGACGCGGTCCCCGGTGAAGCGCTGCGGCCAGTGGCACTGCTCGCACGTCTCGCGCGCCGGCCGGAGGTGGTGCACGGGCGACGGGATCGGCTTCGAGTAGGTCTTGAAGGCGACCGCGAAGACCTGGCGCGTGCCCGAGAGCTTCGACTTGACGAACCAGGAAGCCCCTTCCCCGATGTGGCACTCGACGCAGCCGATGCGGGAGTGCGGCGAGCCGCGGTAGGCCGCGAGCTCCGGGGCCATCACGGTATGGCAGGCCTCGCCGCAGAACTCCACGGAGTCCATCACCTCGAGCCCCTTGTAGGAGGCGAAGCCGACGATCGTGGCGTTCAGGAGCGTCGCGGCGAGAACGAAGGTCGCGACGCGCCGGACCTTCGGAGAGCCGAAGTCGACCGGCGGGGGCGGCTCGGCGGCCCGGCCGGCCTTCTTGTCGCGCCAGCGCTGGAGGATGTAGCCCGCGGGGATCATGAGGAGCCCGGCCACGAAGAGGCCGGGCAGGATCATGAAGAGGATGATCCCGGAGTAGGGATGCCCGTGGCCTCCGCGGAGCAGCTCGATCACCCAGAGGAAGACCATCGAGATCCCGGTCGCCGTCGTGACGACGACGCCCGCCTGGCTGAGCCGGTTCTGTCCGAGGATCCTGAAGATCGTCCGCCCCCAGAGGGCGATTCGTTCGCGCGCGGTCGGCATCTGGCCTCTCCTCCTCCGGCGTAGTTTCACACGGGAAGACCCCGGAGCCGGCCGGTCCCGCCGAGAGTCCGCGACCCGCGCCCCGGCAGGACGGAGCGGCTTGACGCCTCGCGGCAAATGGCGGAGATTGCCGGAAGGGCGGATCGAGCGGCCGCCGCGGCACGGCGAGGGGGTGCAGCGTGGCGAGAAAAGGGCGGGACCTGACCACGGGACGGCCGGTCCGCAAGAAGCTGCTCTACTTCGCCCCGAGCCGCGCCCACTCCGACAGCCTGCTCGGGGCGCTTTCGGCGCAGCCCGGCGCGACCCGTACCCGCGAGGACGGGTCGACCGTCCTTCGAGCAGGCGATGCCGACTTCCGTTTCGTCCTCAGGCAGGACCCGGTCGAAGCCCACGAGGCGCTTCACCGCGAGTACTTCAACGGGGTCCTCCTCGACCTTCGCGCGGTTCCGGGACCCGCCTCACGGCACGAGGAGAGCTTCGCCCGCTCCCTCCGCCTCCTCGACCTGATGGACGCCGAGCCCGACCCGGAGCTTCGCTTCGGCTTCCATCGCATCCTCGCCCTCCTCTCGGGACCCGACTCCGTCGTCGTAGACGACCGCATCCGTCAGCTCGGCGCCCGCGGCGTCGGGCGGGTCCTCCGGGACCCCTCCCCCGGCGCAGGCGAGCGCCGCGGTCCCCGCCTCCCGCCCTCGGCCGAGCTCGGACGCCTCGTCGTCGACGAGCTCCTCCGGATGACGACCGGCCGCCGCGTCGGATCGAGGGCGCTCTGCGCCTCCGGGGGCGGGATCACCGGCATCTATTTCGAGATGGGCGCGCTGAAGTGCCTGGCCGACTGTCTCCCGCCCGGCGCCCTGAACGCCTTCGACATGTACTTCGGGATCAGCGCGGGCGCGGTCCTGACGGGGATCCTCGCGAACGGCTACTCGATCGACGAGTTCATGGCTTCCATCGCCGGCCCCGGCTGCGAGCGCATCCCTCCTTGCGACCTCTCGCTCCTGAAGATGTCGCACGTCAACCTCGCGAGTCTCGCGGCGCCGCTGGAGACGACGACGCGGGCGCTCGCAGCCGGCCTCGCGGACATCGTCCGCGGACGGGTCAGCCCGTCGCTGTCGTCGCTCTTCCTCGACTACTCGGACTTCCTCGCGGCGCCGTTCCGCGCAGACGGCTACGAGGCGATGCTCCGCTACCTCTTCACCCGGCCCGGGGCCACGAACGACTTCCGCAGGCTGCCGCGCCGCCTGTTCGTCGGAGCGACCGACCAGGATGCCCGCGAGCACGTCCTCTTCGGCGAGCCCGGCCTCGACGACGTGCCGATCAGCCTCGCGATCCAGGCGTCGCTCAGCATCAACCCGGCGTTCTCGTCGACGAAGATCGGAGAGCGCTACTACGTCGACGGCGCCGTCACCCGGACGTCCGACTTCACCGAGGCGATCCGGAAGGGGGCGGACCTGATCTTCGTCCTCGACCCGCTCGTCCCGTACGTCTCGAAGGGGGCTGCCGGCTTCGCGAGCCGCCGGGGGGTCCTCTACAACGCCGACCAGGACATCCGGACCGTCTCGTACACGCGATTCGAGACGACCCGGCGCTGGGTCCTCCGCCAGCATCCCGAGGTGAGCCTCTACGCGTTCCTCCCGGCGAACCGCCAGAGGAAGGTCCTCTCGGTGAACCCGATGGACCACCGTCCGTTCCTCGCAGTGTGGCGGGGCGCCTACCTCTCCACGCTCCAGCGGATCCACCTCCTTCGCCACAAGATGTGCGGGGACCTCGCCGCCCACGGCCTGGCGCTCGACACGGCGAAGGCGGAGGCGGTGGCCGCGCGGCTGGAAGCGACCCCGGAGCCTTCGTTCGCGGACTTCTTCCCCGACGGGAAGGTCGCCGTCACGAAGGGGATGAAGCCGGGCCGGGCGCTTCGGCTCGCGGGCGCCCCTCCCAACGAGGAGGTCGTCTGCCGGGCGGGGGAACGGAGCCCGGCCGTCGCCTGAGGTGTCAGCGGGGCGCGACGCGGAATCGGACGCCCACGACGACGCGGCTCTTCGCCGCGATCGGCTTCCCCTTGAGAGAGGCCGGCGTGTATGCGAGCTGTTGCCGGGCCGCCTCGGCGACGACCGCGTCGACCTCGTCGGCGACCCCCCGAACGACGCGGATCGATCCGACGCTCCCGTCGGAGTTCACCAGGACCTCGAGCTCGACCTGTCCGCTCAGGCCGGCGTGGCGCCGCATCAGCTCCTCTTCGAAGACCGGGCGGACGTCCGAGGAGCGGACCGGAGGGATCGCTCCCGGGGGGAGCGCCGGCGGGACGGTCGGCGTCGGCACCTCGGTCGGTGTCGGGGTCGGCTCGGGCGTCGGCGTCTCGGTCGGAGTCGGCGTCGCCACTTCCGCGGCCGCCGTCGGCTCGACGACGACGATCGGAAAGGGTTCCGGGTCCTGCGTGGGCTCCGGCGTCGGCGTGGCGGCGACGGCTGGCACCGGCGTCTCGGTCGGGGCCGGAGAGGCCCAGGGCAGCTTCGGCGCGACCTTGTCCCAGACGACGAGCGCCAGGACGACGGAGTTGACGCCGAGGAAGAGGACCAGGAGGACGACGAGGCCCGATCTCCGCGGGGCGGGAGGAGGAACCGGCGCGGCAGGACGCGGCCTCGGGCGGGGCGCTGCGGGCGCCGGAGCCGGAGCGGGCGCCGCGACGAGGATGGGCTGCGACGCGACGACGGTCGGCGCGTCGGCGAAGGCGCGGGCGGGTGACGGCGCGAGCGCCGCCCGGAGGGCCTCGGCGAAGGCCCCGCAGCTTTCGTAGCGTCCGGTCGGCTCCTTCGCGAGGACCCTCTCGAAGACGGCGTCGACCGCGGGCGGGAGGTCCGGCCGGAGCGACGAGGGCGCGGGCGGCGCCTGCGCGACGATCCGCATCATCACGACGGCCGGGGCCGCGTTCGGCCCCCACGGGAGCTGGCCCGCCAGCATCCGGTAGGCGAGGACACCGAGCGAGAACTGGTCCGAGGCCGGCGTCAGCGACTGCCCGCGCGCCTGCTCCGGGGAGAGGTACATCGGCGTCCCCATGAGGGTCCCGGTCGCGGTCAGCCCCGATCGGTCCGCGACGTTCTTCGCCAGGCCGAAGTCGCCGAGGACGATCCGTCCGCTCTGGTCGAAGAGGACGTTCACGGCCTTGATGTCGCGGTGGATGATCCCGCGCGCGTGCGCCGCGTCGAGCGCGGACGCGAGCGCCTCGACCCAGTCGCAGACGGTCTCGGGCGACGGCGGCGGCCCCGCGTCGAGGCGCGATCCGAGCGTCCCTCCCGAGAGGTACGGCATCTCGATGTAGGCGATCCCCTCCTCGACGCCGAAGCCGTAGATCGGGAGGATGTTCGGGTGCTCGAGCTGGGCCGCGGTCTTCGCCTCGCGCCGGAAGCGCGCGTCGAACTCCGGCAGGCTCGAGATCGTCTCCTTGACGACCTTCACCGCGATGCGGCGCTCGAGCGAGAGGTCGATCGCTTCCCAGACCTCGGCCATCCCGCCCTCGCCCAGCTTCCGGACGAGGCGGCAGTTCCCCAGTCGTGTCCCTTCGGCCAGCGGCATCCCGGCGGTCGTCCTCCCGTATCGGTCGAGCGATGTTAGTCGATCGGCCGCGGCGCGGCCGGCGGCGCTACTCGAGGTTCACGGTGGCGCGCCACGCCCCCAGGGCGATCTCGTCGCCGTGGGCGAGCCGGACGCGCGAGACGACGGCTCCGTTCACCGTCGATCCGTAGCGGCTGCCGAGGTCCTCGAGCCAGAAGGTCCCCTTTCCGGAGAGCAAGACGCGAGCGTGGTGCCGCGAGACGCCGGGCAGCCGGACGATCACGTCGTTCTCGCGGGCCGCGCCGATCGTCAGGATCGGCTGGTCGAGGAGGTGGACCTCTCCCATGTTGTCCGCCAGGTGAGGGCCGGCCGCGCCGCGGGGCGACGGTTCCCTCACGCCGGCCGACCTCGTGGGGGGGGACGCCATGGCGCAAGGATACGCGCCCGGGGCCGATGGTGCACCATCGGAGCGAATCCAGACCGCGACCGGTCCGGGAACGCGCGATTCGACCGGGTTCCCGCCGAGCGGCGGGCCCCCTGGGGCGCTGCGGCGGACGACGCGCCGCTCGGCACGGTTGACACGGCTCCGCGCGCGGGACGAGCATCCCGCCTGATGCGCTTCGCCCGTTTCGTCCGCCCGGTGGCCGGGCTATTGCTCGTTGCCCTCGCACCGCTCGCACTCGACGGCTGTGTCTCGGTCGGAATCAGGCGGCGCGCCGCCGGCGGCTCGGAGGCGGGCGAGGTGGCCGTTTCCGTCTACCGGAAGACGGCCGAGCGCGACGCCGGGCTCCCGGTCGCGTTCCCCGTCCTTTCCGAGCTGCAGAAGGTCGAGGACGGCGCACGCACGACCGTCGCGCGCTCGATGGCGTCCTCGTGGTCCGTCCCCGGGGTGCCGCCAGGCCGCTACGTCCTTCGCGTGGCGCGGAAGATCGACGAGCACGGCGACGTCGTGCCGCTGAAGAAGCCGTACTCCCGGGAGTTCGCCGTCGCGGCCGGCGAGCGCGTCGAGGCCGCCGTCGTCCTCGAGAAGGTCCCCGTCGGCTGGATCGTCCTCGCGGCCGTCACGGTCGTCCTGCTCGTCGTCCTCGCCATCGAGCTCGCCGAGGAGGTCGACCTCCCGCCGCCGCCTCCGCTGCCGGCCGCCGACCTCTTCCTGCGCGTCGCGCTCGTCTCTCCCTGGGGCGCGACCGCGCGCCACAGGGCCGTCGAGCCGGGCGTGGCCGACGTCTTCCCCGCGCCGGGCTCGGTCGTCGCCGCACGCCGCGTCGCCGTGAGCTTCCTGATGTCGCGGCCGCTCGATCCGGGCGCGATCGAAGCGGACGCCGTCCTCGCCGTCGGCTCCCTCTCCGGCGAGATCCCGGGGGACGTGACGTGGCAGGCCGGCGACCAGCTCCTCCGGTTCACCCCCTCCCGCGACTTCCGGTCCGGGGAGGAGGTCACGGTGACGCTCGACCTCGGCCGGGTCGCGTCCACGGACGGTCGGAGCGGCAGCGGCCGCGTTTCGACGACGTTCCGCGTCCCCTGAGGCTCAGGCCGCTCCGCCCGCCACCCTCCGCCGCGCTTCGGCCTCGGGCTCCTCGTCCGCGACCGGGCGAAGCGCCGCCTGTCGCCCCGCCCGAAGGAGGAAGGCTGCGAGAAGGCCCAGCATGAGGGCGAGGAACGCCTGCGAGGCGAGGAAGGCGATCGGCTTGAGGGCTGCGAACGCCGGGTGAACGAACCGGACGAGCCAGCCCGTCCCCTCGGAGAGGAACGTCGAGCCGAACGTGCCGACGACGAAGTACGCCTTCAGCCTGCGCGGCCCGGGAACGAAGATGTAGAGGTGGGTCAGGACGAGGAGGACCATCGCCATCATCGCGAAGTGCCCGTGGGACGACTCCACCATCGAGCCGAACGTGCGCGCCGACTGGAACGTCTCCTCCGACCCGCGGTAATACGAGACGACGCTCGCCGGGGAGAGCCCCATTCGGGAGAAGTACATCCCGAAATTGGAGGCCCAGAGCCCCGTCAGGAAGAGGAACGTCCCCCAGAGCGTGAGACGGGTGAGCGGGTTGTTCTGGTACCCCCCCTTCTCCATGTACTTCATGGTCTCCTCACTTCGCCGGCCTGGCCGGCGGGCCGATCTGCGCGTCGAGCGCGAGGATGCGTCGAGCCGCCGCCGCGATCGCCCGGGTCGTCAGCGTGGCGCCGGTGACGTGGGCGAGCGCCCGTCCCACGAAGAGCCCGTCGCCGGACCGCTTCCCCTCCGCCCGCCGGAGCCATCCCTCGCGCGGGAGGTAGTCCTGCGGCTCGCCGAAGGCGAGGACGTCGACGCTCCGCAGGCTGCCGTCGGGCGCGACGACGATCATCAGGACCTCGCGGGCCGTCCTCACGACGTGGTCGTCGAAGTAGGCCGTCCCGAGGTGCGTCCCGGTCGCCGAAAACCCCGCGTAGCGAGTGACGACCGCCGACTCGACCGGTGCCTGTGCGGCCTTCCGCGCCGCTTCCACCTGGGCCGTCGTCAGGTACGCCGTGGAGCGGACGACGCGGGCCGGCGGCGGGAACGCGCGGGAGAGCGCTTGCTCCTGCGTCTCGAAGACGGCGGCGCCCGCCGCGCCCGGGAGGAGCGCGGCGAGCGCGAAGAAGGCCGCCGCCGGCCGAGGCCGACGGCGGCGCGAGGGCGCCGTCCGATCAGAAGAGGTACGCGAGAGCGACATTCCACTGGGGGACGCCGGTTCCCGCGGCGTCCTCGTAGTCCTGCCAGTCCACCTTGAGCGCGAGCTGCGGGATCGGCTTGAAGTCGAGCCCGACGGTCCACGCCTTCCTCTCGTTCGCCCCGTCGCGCGTCCAGCCCGCGGGGACCTCCTTCTGCGTGTCGGTCTTCTCCCACCTCACGAACGGCGTCAGCGCCATCTGCGTGCCGGGAGCGAGACGCGAGAGGATCTCGTAGCCCGCGGAGAGGTAGTACCCCTCCTGCCGCTCACCGATCGAGCGCGCGCCCGTCAGGCCGAGCGACCGGTTCAGCAGCGCGGCGTCGTCGATCGAGACGCGCGCGAAGACGCCCCGCAGCCAGAGCCCGCGGAACCGCCAGTCGGCGTGCACGTCGAACGTCGTCGTCCGGGCGCCGAACGACTCTCCGTCGGCGACGAGGTCCTTCCCCGATTCGCCCGAGAAGAACGAGACCCCCGCGAGGAGCCCCGGCACGGAGACGAGGTCGACGCGTCCCGTCACGGCGAGGTTGTCGGCCGTCGCCCGGGCGCCGTTCTGCCGCCCCCCCCGGATGCCGTTCGCGGCGTTGAACGACGCCGCGGAGAGGCTCTCCGTCAGATAGAGCTTGTAGGCGACCGGCCCCGCCTCGCCGAAGACGCCGACCCCGTTCGCCCTCCAGGTCGAGGGGAGGATCCGGCTCTCGGTGTCGGGGCGGCGGGCGCCGAGGGAGGTCGTCGGCTCGTGCATCTCGTTCACGAGGCCGACCGGCGCGAGGAGGAGGCCGGCCCGAAGGTTCAGCTCGTCGCGCAGCATCGCGTCGAGGGTCAGGAACTCGACCGAGACCTCGCCCCCCTTCCCCGTCGAAGCGTGCTCGTATTCGATCTCGCTGTTCAGGACGAAGGTCTTGTCGAACTTCCAGCCGAGATAGACGACCGCGCGGAGGTAGTCCCACTCGTTCGTCTTCCCCGACCGGGCGCCGTCTTCGCGCGTCGCGTCGAAGTTCTGGTAGAGCGACTCGCCGTAGCCTCCGATCGAGAGGCCGGAGCTCTTCGAATAGACCTTCGAGGCGGCGGGGCCGAGGCCCCACTTGCCGGTGGACCCGGCCAGCGGGGCGGGATCCGCCGCGTCGCCCAGGCGGCGCGCTTCGAGCTCGCGCGAGAGGACCTCGATGCGCCGGGCGAGCTCCTCGTTGGAGGGGGCCTCCTCGGAACCGGCCGGCGGGGGCGCCGGCGCGGGCTCGTCGGAGCGGGCGGGGCCCGCGAGAAGGGTCAGGGCACAGATCGGGAGCGCGACGAGCGCTCTCGGAATCGGGTTCATCGATCTCTCCTCTGAGGTGGATTCAAGGTCTGGTCGCGGTGACCTCGGGGCCGCGCGACGGCGGCCGGAGTCGGACGAAAGGGGCATCGGCAACCGTCTCGAACCCGCCTTCCGCGCCCGGAAGGACGAACGCGACCGCGCCCGAGCGCCGGAACGGCCCCACGGGCTCGGCGCGTCGGAACCCGGCCGGCCCCTCGACGGCCCACGCCGTCGAGAGGGCGTCCGCCAGGGCGCCGGACGAGGCGAGAACGGTCACCGATCCCGTGGCGAAGACGAGCTCTCCCGTCCGGGGATCGAGGAGGTGCCCCGCTTCCCGCCCGTCGACCATCCGCGCGCGCTCGGAGCTCGACGACGTGGAGAGGGACCCGTCCCGGAGCCGGACGGAGAGGACCGGAGCGGCGCCGTCGAACGGCGACGCGACCTGCGCCTCGCGGGGCGGCCGGCCGACGGGCGGACCGATCACGAGGATCTGCCCACCGAAGTTCAGGAGGGCGTCGTCGACGCCCCGGGCCCGGAGCGCCTCCGCCGCCCGATCGAGGGCGAATCCCTTCGCGATGCCGTCGAGGTCGAGCGTGACGCCCGGGTCGAGACCGAGCTCGCGCGTCGACGGGTCGTAGCGGACGCCGTCCGACCGGGAGCGCCCCACGGCGATTCGCCGTTCGTCCGGCGTGGGCCGTCGCCCGCCGCCGCGAAGGTCCCACGCGGTCACCAAGGCTCCGACCGCGGGCGAGAATGCCCCACCGGTCAGCTCGGAGACGCGCAGCGCCTCGGCGACGAGAGCGCCGAGGGAGGCGGAGACGACCGTCGTCGCCCCTTCGGCGGCTCGCGCGTGCACGCGCCCGAGCTCGGTGCCGGGCCTCCAGAGCGAAGCGACCTCCTCGACGTCGGAGACGGCCCGAAACGCGGCCTCGAAGGCTCCGCCGGTGTCGACGGTTCCCGCCGGGAGCCGGATCTCCAGGACCGTCCCCATGAGCCAGCGGGCCCGGACCTTCTCGAGGCCGTCTTCGGCCTCGTTCGCTCCTGCACCCAGGCCCGCGGTCGCCAGGAAGAGCGGTGCGAGAACGGCGGCCCCACGTGAACGGCGCATCTTGAGAGACGATCTCAGCACCGAAGGGAAGATAGGGCCAGCGCGTACCCGTGTCAATCGAGAACTCGTCGCAATATGATGCAAATCATATGATCTAACCCGTTTGCGGTTCGCTAGACTCCCCGGCGGAGGAGAGCACATGGCGAACTGGGAGCGCCGGGACGTCGTCGTCCGCACCACCGCGACCGGTCACGAGCTGACCGCACCGGTGTTTACGGCTCGGGGCCGCCAGGAGCGGCCCGTGGCCTATGTCCAGGCGAACGTCCACGGCGGCGAGCTCCAGGGGAACGCCGCCATCCTCGGCCTTTTCGAGCTCCTCGAGACGGCGCCGCTTCGCGGGTCGATCGTCCTCGTCCCGCGGGTCAACCCGATTTCCGCAAACCAGCAGGTCGGGGACTACGTCGCAGGGGTCTACGACCTCCTCACCGGGGTCAACTTCAACCGGGGCTACCTCTACCTCACCGGCCCGTCCCGGTCGGCGTCGGCCGCCTGCTACGTCGACGTCGATTCGTTCGCGGCCGCGCACCTCTCGTCCCCCATCGGAGAGATCCGGACCGGTTTCCGGGAGGCGCTCAAGGCGGCCCTCGCCGCGATTGAGGAGGAAGCGGCCGCCTGGGGAGCCGACTCCCGGCTCGACTTCGCGCTCGCGATCCAGAAGATGGCGGTCGACGCCGACCTCGTCCTCGACCTCCACACGGGAGACCGCGCCCCCCGCTACCTCTACTCGCCGGAAGGAGCCGTCGCCGCCGCGCGTGCCTTCGGGCTGCCGTTCGTCCTCGAGGTCCCGGCCCGTTTCGGCGGCGCCCTGGACGAGGCCTCTTTCGTTCCCTGGCAGGACCTCTCCGACGCTTTCCGGCGGCTCGGCCGGGACGACGTTCCGCGCCTCGTCGACGGCTTCACCGTCGAGCTCGGCTCGATGAACGATTTCTCTCTGGACGCCGGCCGGGAGGACGCCCGGCGGATCGCATCCGCGCTCCGCTACTACGGCGTCCTCGAGGGCGAGCCGGACGCCCCTCTCGGCCCGATCACCGCGTGCTCGGCCTCCGACTACCGGTCGATGCACGCCCCCGTCGGCGGTCTCGTCGACCTGGCCGTTCGCCCCGGCACGCGCGTGAAGGCGGGCGACGTGGTGGTTCGGCTCGCCGACCCGTCGCGCTGCCGGAGCCTGCCGCCGCGCGCCGCCGACGCCGTCGTCGAGGTCCGAGCTCCCGAGGACGGCGTCGCGCTCCTGTTCCACGCCTTCTCGTCCGTGCCGAAGGGCGCCCGGCTCTTCTCGATGATGACGAGAACGCGCCCCCTCTGACGAGAAAAGGGGGAGAGGATCGCTCCCCTCCCCCCCGAAGCCCGATCGGACTCCTCTCCTCCAGCCGGCCTCAGCCGTCCGACTTCAGGCTGACGTCGTCGATCCGGAACGTCGTCGTGAGAGACGAGTCGTTCGTGGCCGCAAAGCGGACCTTCACGGTCTGTCCCTTGTAGGACGTCACGGAGTAGCTCTTCAGGGCATAGGTCGACGCGCTGCCCGTCTTGTTCAGGTTCGAGAGCGTGCCGAGCGTGGCGAGCACCGACCCCGTGGACGCGTTGACCAGCTGGACGTTCAGCTTGTCGTACGCCCGGGTGGTCGTCGTCTCGCTCGTGACGATCGAGACGTAGAACGTGAGCGTGGCGCTCGTCGCCCCGGACGGGATGACGACGTTCGCGCTCGTCACCGACTGCGAGGAGGAGTTGTAGACGCCGACGTAGGCGTAGTCCGAGCCACCGTGCGGGGCGCTGCCGTTCGCGATCAGCGTGTTGAAGCTCGACCCGCTGTAGGCCGTCCGCGACCAGGAGCCGTCCGGCGCGCTGTTCGTCGAGGCCGTCAGCGACTCGAAGCTCCCGTTCGCCAGGCGCTCCACCTGTCCGCCGGAGCCGCAGCTCGCCGTGAAGCTCTTGCCCGTGGCGTTCGGGCCCACCGTGACGGAGAGGGACGTCGGCGAGAAGGTGCAGCCGCTCTTCGTGGCCGAGACCGAGTAGGTCCCGGCGGTCAGCCCGGTGATCGAGTAGTTGCCGCTCGCGTCGGACGTGGCCGACTTCGAGCCCGCGCTGACCGTCGCTCCGCTCGTCCCGGCGTTCCCGGCGATGGAGTAGGTCGTCGTGCCCGTCTGAACGGTCGCGGTCACCGAGAAGCTCCCGGCCGCGTAGCCGTACACGCCGAGCCACCAGCGTCCGGCGCTCGGGTTCGTCGCCGTGCAGGTCTCGTTGCCCGAGGAGGTGTACGGACGGCAGGTATAGGTGGAGGACGTCGGCTTCGCGTTGAAGCGCGTGTAGATGTCGATGTCGGCCGTGGCGCTCGTCGTCTGGAAGACGAGGCTCGTCGCGCCCGACGGGACGTCGATGTAGTAATACTTCCAGGCGCTCTTCGCGACGCTCTGCCCCGTGAGCGTGACGCCGCTCGTCAGCGCCGTGTCGCCCGTCGAGCAGGTGGCCGTGAAGTTCCTGCCGGTCGCGCTCGGGCCGACCGTGACGGAGATCGAGGTGGGCGAGAACGTGCAGCCCGTCTTCGACGCGGTGACGGAGTAGGTGCCCGCCGCGAGGCCGGCGAGGGTGTAGTTGCCGCTCGTGTCGGAGGTCGTCGAGACGCCCCCGGCGGAGACGGTGGCGCCGCTCGTCCCGGCGTTGCCGGCGATGGAGTAGGTCGTCCCGCAGGACCAGGTGCCCGGGACTCCGACCGCGTCCCACGCCTTGTGGACCGACTGCCACTCCGCCGTGCATGTCCCGCCGTAGAGGTCCGACGCGGCGTTCGCCGTCGCCGTGCGGGCGCCCTGGAAGGTCGTGGAAGAGGTCATGTAGACGGAGAGGGCCCGGTACCAGATCCTCTCGGCCTTCGTGAGGCCGATCCCGGTGACGGACACCGTCGTCTTGCCGCGCGGGTGAGTCCCGCCCTGGGAGAGGAGGTAGAAGAAGAGGTTCCCGATACCGCTGTTCGTGTGGACGCCGCAGTAGTCGTTGCTGTCCGACGGCGAGCAGCCGCTCGCGTAGTTCCGGGTCGGGTAGTAGTCGGCCGAGTCGCCGTCCTTGGCCGGGTCGTACATGTAGCGGAGGGCGTCGCCCGAGGTGCCCGGGGTGTAGACGTCGGCGCCGACCGCCCAGTGGGTCCGCGTCGAGGCGTTGCCGTCCCCGCCGTAGAACGCCGCGGCGCGGCCGAGGATGTCGGAGTTCGCCTCGTTCAGGGCGCCGGAGTCGTTCTGGTAGGCGAGATCCGCGGTCCGCGAGCAGACGGCGTGCGAGAACTCGTGCGTCGTGACGTCGATGCCGCGCGCCAGGTTCGAGAACGTGCTCCCGTCGCCGTCGCCGAAGACCATCTGGTTGTAGGGCGAATCGATCCAGGCCGCGTTGTTCTTCGAGCAGCTGTAGCCCGTCGAGAACTGGCCGTGGACCGAGGAGACGATGACCGAGCCGGAGCCGTCGTACGAGTCCCGCCCGTGGATGTTCTTGTAGTAGTCGTAGGCGAGGCCCGTGTTGTCGTAGGCGCCCATGACCGCCGTGTCGGACGACGTGCCGCCCTCGTTGATGACGAGCGTCCCGGGGAGCTCGTTTCCGGTCGAGAGGCAGGCCTGGTTCATGTTGTAGATCTTCCGGTTCTTCGCCGTGAAGATCTTCGAGAGGGACCCGACGAAGGCGCCGGTCGCCGCGTCCACGTGGACGTCCTCGAACCGGAGCTCGTCGTCCTCGACCCACATCGCGCGGATCGGGACGACGAGGGCCGGCTCGCCCGAAAGCGCCCAGACGACCGGGTCGAGGACGTCGACGATCTCGACGTTCGCCCCGCCCTCGCGTTCGATCCAGGCGATCGCGGCTCCCGCCGACTCGGCCGGGGCGAGCGCGGCGACGACCGGAAGGTCTAGGCCGCCGACGAAACGGCCGCTCATCCCGAGGAGCCCGTCCCCGTCGAGGTGGACGACGACGTCGCCCCCGAGGACTCGGATGCCCCGATAGGTCTGCATCATCCTCACGTGGGACTGGCCGAGCTGGTCCTTCTCCTCCAGCCGGAACGCGAAGCCGTCCTCCGGCCCGCGGCCGAGGACGTCGCGGTACTCCTCGAGCGCCTCGGCGGCCGCGGCGAGCGGCTCGCGGCGCACGACGGCGCCCGCCCGCATCGCTTCGCCGACGTGCGGCTCGCGGACCCTGAGGTCGACGTCGCGGGCCGCCGGACGGGCGATCCCCTCGTCCCCGGCGGGACGAGCGAGAGAGTCGCCCGGCACCAGAAGAGCCGCCGCGGCGAACACGGACGCCAGGAACAGGCCGTACTTACGATTCATGCAGTCCCTCCAGCCCGGATACGGTCGAAGACCGTCTCGATGAGATTCGGGTCGTGCTTCGCAACGGTCGTGCCGTGGTCCGAGGCCGGGGCGCAGCCGGCGTCCCGGCTGCCTGACGACGAGCGAACCTGCATTCCGTGCGGCCCGCGCGCCGCCCGGTCTCGCTGAGAGCGTGGGGGCAACGGCATCGAAAGGGCGCGCATGGGGTCGATCCCTGACCCGATACCAGGGTCGAACTCGTTCACCGGGTCAGGTTCTGGACCGCGGGCTCAGCGAAAGGAGCCTCGTCGCGCCCCGCCGGGTTCTGGCCGATAATCCCCCGCTCACCAAGTGACCGGAGGGAACGTGGCCACGATCGAGTTCACGGGGAACTACGAGGACCTCTCGACCGACAAGGGCTATCAGTTCAAGTTCTTCTGCGAGAAGTGCGGGAACGGCTACATGTCGAGCTTCAAGGCGTCGAAGCTCGGGATGGCGACCTCGGCGCTCCAGGCGGCCGGCAACATCTTCGGCGGCCTCCTCGGGCGGGCCGCCCACGGCGCCTACGAGGTGCAGCGGGCCGTCGGCGGCCCGGCGCACGACGCCGCCCTGAAGGACGCCGTCGCCGAGATCCGCCCGCTGTTCATCCACTGCACCCGCTGCGGGCAGTGGGTCTGCGGCCCCGCCTGCTTCAACAAGAAGGCCGGCCTCTGCGAGGGCTGCGCGCCGGACCTCGACGAGGAGATGGCGGCCGCCCAGGCGGAGGCCGCGCGCGAGCAGGTCCAGCAGAAGGCCCGCGAGGTCGACTGGATGAAGCAGCGCGACGTCGCGACGGTGACGGGCGCCGTCTGCCCCCACTGCGGGGCGAAGACGCAGGGAGGGAAGTTCTGCGGCGACTGCGGGAAGCCCCTCGCGACGAAGAAGAAGTGCGTCACCTGCGGCACCGAGGCGGACGGGAGCCCGAAGTTCTGCCCCGAGTGCGGCGGCCGCTTCTCCTAACGGGGGCCGCGACGTGAGCGGCGTCGAGGAGACGCGGCGCGCCCTCTGCGCGTTCGAGACCGAGGGGATCGCGGACGCGCCCGCGCACGGCGAGGGCGAAGCCCGGATCGACGACGAGGGCGTCTCGGTCGGCGGCTTCCGGGTCGAGTTCCTCGACGTGGACGTCCTTACGGACGAGCGGCGCGTCCTGACGCTCGGCCTCCATCCCGCGGGAGCCCTGCGGATCTCGATGCTCGCCCGGCGTCACGAGACGTTCGCGAAGGCGCTCGGAGAGGCCCGCGATTCCGCGCGCATTCGGGGCCTCCTCGCCCACGGCCTCGGCGTTCCCGAGGCGTTCGACGGCGCGCTCCTGGAGCCGGGCCCCGCGCGCGAGGCCCGGCTCCTCGTCTGGCCGACGCACGTCGCCGTGGTCCCCGCCGGCGCCGACTCGTTCCAGGTGCCGCTCGGCGGCGTGGCGGACGTGAGGTTCACCGAAGGGACCTGGGAGGTCGTCCTCGACGCTCCGGGCGGCCCCTTTCACTTCGGTCGTCTCGCGCGCCGGACCGACGCGTTCGCGCGCTCGGTCCGCGCCGCCCGCGCGGCGATGCTGGAGCGTTGCGCGAACGCCTCCGGCACCCGGCTCTTCGCCGATGGGCGCGCCGTTTCCGCCCCCGCCCTCGCGAGCGACTTCGAGCGGCTCCTCGAGGCCTGGAGCGCCGCCGAGCGGCTCGACGGCGCCCGGGAGATCGTCCGTCGCGCCGGGCGCGAAGCGGCGTCGATCGGCCTCGCCGAGCTGCTCGACCCGGACGAGGGGAGTCTCGCGGCGAAGGCGGAGCTCCCGGTGAACACGGCGGCCTTCCTCCTCGCCGAGGTCCGGGGCCGCGTCGTCCTCGAGCTCCTCTCGGGACCGTCCGCCGCGACCTACGTCTTCCGGGGGACGCGCGCGGAGATTGGGGCCGACCTCGCGGCACTTCACTTTCGACGGCGCGGCCTCGCCCTCACGCGGGCCGAGGAGAGCGGCCCCGCGGGCCGTTCCTATCGGCTCGCGCTCCGGCGCCTCGACCCTCTCAAGCGGCTTCGCACCGCCACCCTCGCGCGCGTCGTCCACGACGAGCGCTGGTCGCAGCGCCTCGCGAAGGCTCTCGACGCGACCTGACGAGCGCCGACCGGCACGGCGGCGCCCCCTCCCGTCCGCGCCCCGATCGGACGGCGACCGCACCGGCTCCTCCGCTTTTCGCTTGACAACGCCCCGGTCCCTTCCCGTACCCTGCCGCGCCATGGAACGCTCCGCCGCCCCGCGCTCGCTCGCGAGCACGCTCGTCGCGGGTGGTGCGTGCCTGCCGGCCTGCGTCCTCGCCATGTCCATGTCGATGCCCATGTGCGGCTCTTCCCTGCTCTCGCAGGAGGAGTCGGGGTACGCGGCGGGACGGCGAATGTGACGCCCGCAGCGTAACGAGCCGAACGACGGCACCCCGACCGGCCCTCTCGCGAGAGAGGGCCGGTTTTTCTTTTGCCCGCCCGCCGAGAACGAAAGGAGCACCGATGTCCGCGACCGCCACCGTCCGCCCCGCCCTCCGCCCCGGCACCCTCGCGATCCACGCGGGCCAGGAGAGCGCCGACCCCGCGACGAATGCCCGCGCCGTCCCGATCTACGCGACGACGTCGTACGTCTTCGACGATCCCGACCACGCGGCCGACCTCTTCGGCCTCAGGAAGCCCGGGAACATCTACACCCGGATCATGAACCCGACGACCGACGTCTTCGAGAAGCGGGTCGCCGCGCTCGAGGGGGGCGTCGCCGCCGTCGCGACCTCGAGCGGACAGGCCGCCGAGACGCTCGCGATCCTGAACCTCGCCCGCGCCGGCGACACGATCGTCTCGACGACGTCGCTCTACGGCGGCACCTGGGCCCTCTTCGCCCACACGCTCCCCCGCCTCGGCGTCACGACCCGCTTCGTCGACGCCTCGGGCCCGGGCGGCCCCGCGCGTGTCCGCGAGGCGATCGACGGGACGACGAAGGCCGTCTACGTCGAGACGATCGGCAACCCGCGCCTCGACGTGCCCGACCTCCGCGCCCTCTCCGAGGTCGCCCACGCCGCCGGCGTCCCGCTCGTCGTCGACAACACGTTCGCGACGCCCCTCCTCTGCCGTCCCCTCGAGCACGGCGCCGACGTCGTGCTCCACTCGGCCACGAAGTGGATCGGCGGGCACGGGACGGCGATTGGCGGGATCGTCGTCGACGGCGGCCGCTTCGACTGGGGCGCCTCCGAGCGCTTCCGCCCCTTCTTCGTCGACCCGGAGCCGGCCTACCACGGCCTCTCCTTCTCGGCCCTCGCTCCGGCGGCCTACGCGGCGCGCCTCCGCACCGTCCTCCTCCGCGACGTCGGCGCCGCGGTCTCCCCCTTCAACTCGTTCCTCTTCCTCCAGGGGCTCGAGACGCTCCCGCTCCGGATCCGGCGCCACGCGGACAACGCCCTCGCCGTCGCGCGGCACCTCGAGAGCCACCCCGCCGTCGCCTGGGTCCGTTACCCCGGCCTCCCCTCGCACCCGACCCACGAGACGGCGGCCCGCGTCCTCTCCGGCGGCTTCGGGGGAGTGCTCACCTTCGGCGTGAGGCCCCCCGCGGGCGTCTCCGCCGAGCAGGCGGCGCGCTCCTTCATCGCGAACCTCTCGCTCTTCTCCCTCGTCGCGAACGTCGGCGACGCGAAGAGCCTCGTCATCCACCCCTGGACGACGACGCACGAACAGCTCTCCGAGGAGGAGCGGCTCGCCGCGGGGGTCTCGCCCGACCTCGTCCGCCTCTCCGTCGGCATCGAGGAGCCCGAGGACCTCCTCGCGGACCTCGACGCGGCCCTCTCCCGCCTGGGCGCGCCGGGACGAACGCGATGAGTGCCCGCGTCGAGACCCTCGTCGTGAAGTTCGGCGGGACGTCGCTCGGGACGCCCGCCCGGATCCGCCGTGCGGCGCGCCGCGTCGCGGCCCTCGTCGCCTCCGGCCGGCGCGTCGTCGCGGTCGTCAGCGCGATGGGCCACACGACCGACCAGATCCTCGAGACCCTCGGCGTCCTCGAAGCCGGACGTTCGGCCTCGGCGGCGCGGGAGGTCGACCGCGCCCTCGCGACCGGCGAGGACCTCTCCGCCGCCCTCCTCGCCGCGGCGCTTCACACGCTCGGTGTCCCGGCGCGTAGCCTTCGCGGCGGCGAGGCGGGCGTAAGAGCCGACGGCGCCTTCGGCGCGGCCCGCGTCGCGCGCGTCGACGCCCGGCGCCTCCGCGCCCTCCTTGCCCGCGGCGTCGTCCCCGTCGTCAGCGGGTTCCAGGGGGAGCGCTCCGACCGCGAGGTGGCGACGCTCGGACGCGGCGGCTCGGACACGAGCGCCGTCGCCATCGCGGCGGCGCTCTCCACTTCCTGCCACATCGTCACGGACGTCGACGCGGTCTACGACCGCGACCCGCGCCGCCACGCCGACGCGCGCCCGCTCCCGCGCCTCTCGCACGACGAGCTCCTCGACCTCGCACGCTCGGGCGCGCAAGTCGTCGCCGCCGACGCGGCGCGGCTCGCGGCCGAACACGGCGTGCCGCTCCGCGTCCTCGGATACGACGCCGCGCCGAGCGACGAGCGCTCGGGCACCTTCGTCGGGGGCGCGCGGTGAACGGCCCGCCCGACGCCGCGGCCCTCTCGGCCGGCCTCTCGGAGCACCGGGCGGGCGACTTCACGCTCGAGTCGGGCGAGACGCTCCGCGACGTGCGGCAGGCGTTCCGCCTCGAGGGGAAGGTCGACGCCGAAGGGTCGAACGTCGTCCTCCTCCTTCACTCGCTCACCGGCTCCCCGGCCGACCTCGGCGGCTGGCGCCCGTTCGTCGGACCGGGCCTGCCGATCGACACGCGCCGCGGCGCCGTCCTCGCCCCGAACCTTCTCGGCTCCTGCTACGGCACGCGCTTCCACCGCGGCACGGAGCACGGGAGGACGCCCCTCTCAATCACGACGCGTGACCAGGCGCGCCTCGCCTCTCTCCTCCTCGACGCCCTCGGCGTGCAGAGGCTCGCGCTCGTCGCCGGTGGCTCCCTCGGCGGGATGGTGACGCTCGAGCTCTGCGCGACGCGCCCCGACGCGGCCCGCGCGGCGATCGTCTTCGCGGCCCCCGCCTCGCCGACGGCGTGGGGCTCGGCGTGGAACCACGTCCACCGAACGGCGATCGAGGCGGCGCCGCGCTCCGGCCTCGCCCTGGCCCGAATGGTCGGGATGCTGACCTACCGGACGCCTCTCGAGCTGGAGCAGCGATTCCGCCCGGACGGAGCCGGGCCCTGCCCCGTCCGAGGCTACCTCGACCACCACGGGGAGAAGCTCGCCCGCCGCTTCACGGCCCGCTCCTACCGGACGCTCCTCGACGCGATCGACTCGCACGACGTCGGGCGCGGACGCGGCAGCGTGGGGGCCGCGCTCCGCCCTTTCCGCGGGCGCCTGGTCGGCGTCGGGATTCCCGGGGACCTGCTCTACCCGCCCGAGGAGGTCCTCCGCTGGACGCGCGCCGCGGGAGCCGAGTACCGCGAGCTCGCCTCGCAGAGCGGGCACGACGGCTTCCTCCTCGAGACGGGAGCGGTCGGCGCGCTCCTCGTGGAGGCGCTCCCCCTCGGCAAGGCGGACCGGGCGCTCGCGTTCGGCCCTCTCGCCGCTGCTAATCTCGGCGCCGGACCTCCGCCGTGATCGCCGTGCGTCGCCTCGTCACGAGCCCTTTCGCGTCGCTCGTCCTCGCGGCCGGCCTCGCCGCCGGCTGCGGGAAGGGGCGGTTCGAGCCGGCTCCGGCCGCGCTCCCCGAGGGAAAGGTATGGGTCGAGCACCTCTCGCGCGACCTCGCCCCGTTCTGGCTGACGCCGCAGGCCCTCGGCTCGCCGGTTGGCGCCTTCCCCACGTTCCGCTGCGACGACGGGAGCCTCGTCGACCCCGAGCTCCCCTGCGGCGAGATGCTCGTCGCGGGCCCCTGGGTCTCCTCGCGCCTCGGAGTCGAGTACACGCGGATGCGCTCCCGCCAGACGTTCTTCTACGGCGTCGCCTTCCACCTCACGGGCGAGGAGCGCTACCTCGCGCTCGCGAAGGCGGGCGTCGACCACCTCCGCGCGCACGCGCTCGACCGGGCGGAGCGGAGCGCCGTGTCGTGGTGGAAGGACGGCATTGCCCGGCCGCCCGTCCCGGCGCGCAGCTCGCAAGACCTCGCCTACGCGAACCTGGGCCTCGCGTTCTGGGCCTACCTGACGCGCGACCCGGACGTCCTCGCGGACGCGCTCCTCCTCTACGAGGGGACCTTCGACCGCTACGACGACCCGGAGCGCGGCCTCCTTCGGTGGGCGGCCGGGGGCGTCGGCGGCGAGACGGCGCGCGTCGAGCTCGTCGCCCAGCTCGACCAGGTGAACGCCTACGCCCTCCTCCTCGCCTCGTTCGCCCCCGAGCCGCACCGCTCGCGCCTGCGTGCCGACCTCGCGCGGATCGCCAGGGTCCTGATCGACCGCTTCTGGAGCGAGGAGCTCGGCCTCTTCCACGGCTCCCTCCACGATCCCGTGGAGCGGGGACCCGGCGCCCGCCACACCGATTTCGGCCACACGGTCAAGGCGCTCTGGATGATCGAGAGGACCGGCGCGCTCCTCGGCGATGCCGCCCTCTCCGCGTGGGCGCGCGAGCGCCTTCCCGCCCTCCTCGAGAGGGCCTTTCTCCCGCGGCACGGCTGCTGGGCCACCGGCCTCCGGCCCGACGGCTCTCTCGACGCCGGCGTCACCTGGTGGACCGCCGCCGAGCTCGACCAGGCCGCCGCCACGCTCGCGCTCACGGACCGCCGATACACCGGCTACCTCGAGAGGACCTGGACCTGCTGGCTCGACCGGCTCGTCGACCACGAGGACGGCGAGGTCTGGAGCTGGATCGACCTGGACCGTCCCGAGCGGCGCGGCGCCAAGCAGCACCTCTGGAAGAACGGCTACCACTCGGCCGAGCACGCGCTCGTCTCGTATCTCGTCGCCCAGGAGCTGCACGGCCGGCCCGCGACGCTTCACTTCGCGCTTCCGGACGGGGCGCTTCCCGATGGGCTCCGTCCCTATTTCTTCGACGATGCGGCGGAGGTCACGGCCGTGACGCCGCTGCGCGGCGCGCCGGGCCTGCGCAATGTCGCCGTCTCCTTCCGCGGGATCCGCTGAGGCCGCTGCGACCGCCGGCCGGCCTACACTCTCCGGGGAGAGAAGGCGCGTGAGAACCGAGAGGACCGGCCCCGCGGCGTTCACGGTCGAGTTCGAGTCCGAGGCCGAGCTCGAGGCCGAGGCGCGCACGAACCTCTCCGCGGGCGGGCTGAGGCTCCCGACGCGCGAGAAGCTCGCGATCTTCGCGAAGCTCGAGCTTCTCGTGAGGCTCGCGGGGGGCGGCGCGGTCCCCGCGACGGCGACGGTCGTCGCACCCCTCCCCGACGGCTTCGCCCTTCACGTGGACGGAGACGCCACCGCCCTCGCCGAAGCGCTCCGCGACGCTCCCGAAGAGCCCGGAGAGGAGGTCCTCGAGGACGTCGCGGAGGCGGAGGAGACCGCCGTCCGCGAGAGCGTCTGGGACCGCCTTCGCGGCCTGACGCGCGTCGAGAAGCTCCTCCTCGCGGCGAAGGCGGACCGCGTCGAGCGGATGATCCTCGCCCAGGACAGCGACCCGCAGGTCCTCTACTCCCTCCTGAAGAACCCGCGCCTCACCGCAGACGAGGTGATCCGGATCGCGAAGTCGCCGTTCCTGACGTTCCAGACCGCCGAGGCGATGATGAAGTCGACCCAGTGGTTCTCGAACCTCGAGGTGCGCGTCGCGCTCGTCCACAACGCGAAGACGCCCCCCGCGTTCGCCCTCCGGATCCTCCCGACGCTCCCCGAGTCGGAGGTGAGGAACATCTCGCGCGGCGCCGCGACGAGCATGGCGTTGAAGGTCGCCGCGCTGAAGAGGCTCCAGGGCTTCACCTGAGCCGTCCCGGCCGCGGGTCCATACTCACGAGGGCCGGCAGGCCGTCGCCTCCCGGCTCGAGGAGGGAGCGATGCCCGAGCCCGCGATCCCGTCCCTGGCCGAAGCGGCCGCCGCGCTCGGCCTTCCGCCGGAACGCCTCGTCCCGTACGGCCACGACAAGGCGAAGGTGCTCCCGTCGCCGGCCGGGTTCACGCAGCGCGGCCGGCTCGTCCTCGTCTCGGCGATCACGCCGACCGGCGCCGGCGAGGGGAAGACGACGACCTCCATCGGCCTCGCCCAGGGCCTCGCCCGGATCGGCGCGCGCGCCAGCGTCGCGCTCCGCGAGCCCTCGCTCGGGCCGACGTTCGGGATGAAGGGGGGCGCGACGGGCGGAGGCCGGGCACGCCTCGTCCCCTCGGACGACATCAACCTCCACTTCACGGGCGACTTCCACGCCGTCACCTCGGCTCACAACCTCCTCGCGGCGCTCCTCGACAACCACGTCCACCACGGGAACCGGCTCGAGATCGACCCGAGGCGGGTCTTCTGGCGCCGCGTCCTGGACGTGAACGACCGGGCGCTCCGCCACGTCGTCATCGGCCTCGGAGGCGTCCTCCAGGGGGTGCCGCGCGAGACCGGCTTCGACATCACTCCGGCCTCCGAGGTCATGGCCGCGCTCTGCCTCGCCGAGGACGCGGAGGACCTGCGCGCGCGCCTCTCGCGCATCGTCGTCGCGCTGACGTTCGGGAAGGAGCCGGTCACGGCGGGGGACCTGCGAGGGGCGGGGTCGATGCTCGCGCTCCTGCGCGACGCGCTCCTTCCGAACCTCGTCCGGACGGGCGAGGGGGTGCCGGCGTTCGTCCACGGCGGCCCGTTCGCGAACATCGCCCACGGCTGCAGCTCGGTGATCGCGACGAAGACGGCGCTCTCGCTCGCCGACTGGGTCGTCACCGAGGCCGGCTTCGGCTTCGACCTCGGCGCGGAGAAGTTCTTCGACATCAAGTGCGCCGGGGCGGGCCTCGACACGGCCGCCGTCGTCCTCGTGGCGACCGTTCGGGCCCTGAAGCGGCACGGCGGCGTTTCGAAGGAGGGGCTCACGACGCCCGATCCGGCCGCCGTCGAGCGGGGCCTGCCGAACCTCGCGAAGCACCTCGAGAGCATCCGCGCGTTCGGGGAGGTGCCGGTGGTCGCGCTCAACCGGTTCGCGACCGACTCCGGGGAGGAGGTCGCCGTCGTCCGCCGCGCCGCGGAGGGCTGGGGCGCGCCGTTCGCCGTCTGCGACGCGTTCGAGAGGGGAGGCGAGGGAGCGGTCGCGCTCGCCGAGGCGGTCCTCGCCCACGCGGAGCGGAAGTCGAGCCCGTTCCGGCCGCTCTACGCGCGCGAGGACCCGCCGAAGGAGAAGCTGGCGAAGATCGCCCGTCACATGTACGGCGCGTCGTCCGTCGAGTGGAGCCGGGAGGCGGAGCGCGACCTCGCGGAGATCGCCCGCCTCGGGTACGAGAATCTGCCGCTCTGCGTCGCGAAGACCCAGATGTCGCTCTCGGACGACCCCGGGGTCGTCGGCCGTCCCGAAGGGTTCGACGTCACCGTCCGGGGCGTCCTCCTCGCGGCGGGCGCCGGCTATCTCGTGCCGCTCCTCGGCGACATCCTGCGGATGCCGGGGCTCCCCTCTGTTCCTCAGGCGGAGCGGATCGACCTCGTCGATGGGAAGATCGTCGGGATCAGCTGACGACCGGGCCGCCCGCCCGTTCGTTCACGAACGCGACGAGCTCCTTCAGGGGGAGGGGCTTCGAGAAGAGGTACCCCTGGAAGTGGCGGACGCCTCGTTCGACGAGGTACTCCACCTGCTCCTCCCGCTCGACACCCTCCGCCACGACCGTCATCTCGAGCTTCCGTCCCAGCTCGACGAGAGTGTCGACGACCGTCTCGGCGACCGAGCCGGTGCCGATCCCCTCGACGAAGCTCTTGTCGATCTTCAGGTGGTCGAGACGGAAGCGCCGCAGCGTGGCGATGTTCGAGTAGCCGGTGCCGAAGTCGTCGAGAGCGATCGTGGCGCCCCACCCCTGGAGCGCCTCGAGGACGTTTCGGGCCGTCCCGTCCACGTCGTCGATCACCTCCCGCTCCGTCACCTCGAAGACGAGGCCCTTCGGCCCGAGCCGCGAGCCCGCGAACGCGCGCAGGACGGCCGCCACGGTCCCGGGATCGCGCAGGTGCGCCCCGGCGAGGTTGATCGCCACGTAGAAGCGGTCGGGCTCGCGGAGACCGCCGGGAAGGTCCCGCGCGACCCGTCGCATGAGCCACTCCGTGATCGGGACGATCAGCTCCGTCTCCTCGGCGAGCGCGATGAAGAGGTCGGGCGAAAGGAGCCCCTCCCGCGCGTGACGCCACCGGAGGAGGGCCTCGGCGCCGACACAGCGACCGGACGACACGTCCACGATCGGCAGGTACCTCACCTCCAGCTCGCCGCGCCGGAGCGCTCCGCGCAGCTGGCGCGTGAGCGCCGCGCCGGGCGATCCCGCGAGGAGGACGAGCGCGGCGGCGCCGGCGCCGAAGCCGAGGCCGATCGCGACGAGAAGCGGGAGGGTCTCTCCCCACGCGGCGAGCTGCGCCTCCCGGCGGGCGTACAGGTGGACGGAGACGCCCCCGCCGGCGCAGGGGGCGACAGCGGTCTCGTCCCGCGCGCCGACGAGCGAACCGAGGAGGAGGAGGAACGGCGAAGCGAGGCGCCGTGAGGCGGGAGCCGCGGGGATGGAGAGGACGGGACCGGCGACGCCCCGGACTTCGACGGCGTCCCGGCCGCCCCCCGCGAGCTCCGTGAGAGCGCGCGCGATCGGACCGGCGTCGAGGGCCGCCTCGGCCGAACCCTCCGGGAGCCGCAGCGCGAGGCGGATGAGGCCGCCCGGCGCCCCGGCCTCCCAGACGGCACGCGCGTCGCGGCCGAGCGCTCCCCGGACGGACGGCGACGGGGGCACCGGCGCCGTCCCGGCCACGCAGACGGGGCGGAGCTCCGCGTCGAGCAGCGCGACGCCTCGGACGCCGGCTCCGACCTCGAGCGCGGAACGGAGCGATTCCGCGGTCTCGGCCCCGCAGCCTCCGTCCCAGTCCGTTCCGAGCCGTGAAAGGAGGCCCTCCGTGCTCGAGAGGAGGGCGTCGGTGAGCGCGGCGGCCGACCGGGCGCGGCGCTCGAGGTCGTCGCGCAGGGCCCGCCGCTCGAGGCGGAAGGAGAGCCAGACGAGGACGGCCGGCGGCAGCAGCGCCGCCAGAAGGACCGCGGCGACGAGACGAACGGGCCAGCGCGTCACGGCGCTCCCTCGTAGGCCCGCGATCGACCGCTCTTCATCGGTTCGCCGATTCTACGGAGCGTCCCTCCCCGCTCAACGGAGGTAACCGAGCGAGCGGAGACTCTCGACGTACTCCTTCGGGTCGATCGGCGCCGCGACCCCGCGGGGCCGCGCGCCCCACGAGCCGACGGTCGCGGTCGTGGCGGAACCCGCCCGGACGATCCGGGAGTCGACGCGCCCTTCCGCCTGACGCGAGGCGGGGACGCCGAGGACGGCGAGGAGCGTCGGCGCGAGGTCGATCGGCCGGACCTCTCCGGACGCGCCTTCCGCTGCGAGAGGCCCGGCGACGAGCAGCTCCCCCTCCCGGCCCGTCCGCCCGGGGTCGAGGACCACGACGACGAGCTCCGCGGAGGAGCCGAGGACATCGGGGCCGGCGAGGAAGGAGGCGAGCGATCGCGTCTCCTCGGCGAGGGCGGCCGCGAGCGTGGCCCGCTCGCCGACGGAACGTCCCGGCTCGGAGAGCGCCGCCCCGAGGATGTCGAGGCCCGGAAGATAGAGGAGGGAAAGGCGCGGCCGCGATCGGGCCGTCTCTCCGCGGAACGCGGCGATCGCGAACGCATCGAGCCCCCGCGCGTCGTCGACCAGGCGCTGGGCACCGTCGGCCGCCGGGGCCGCCGGCGGCGCCGCAGTCGCGGCGCGCCTCACCGCCTCCGCCGGCCAGCCCTCGCCCTCGAGCGCCCCCCCCGCACGCGCGGCGAAGTAGAGGTGGTTCCCGAGGACGACCCCTCCCGCGTCGCCCGCGGGCCACGTCGTCCACCAGTTGACCGTCAGCGACGCGAGGCCGCCTCGATGGGCCACCTCCCAGATCGCCGGGACCCTCCGCGCGGCCGACGTGACCGACTCCTCGCGCGCCACGCCGAGCGCCGGAAGGAGCCGCCCGAGGTACCAGCCGGTCCCGGCGGTCAGCTTCACCGGCGCGGAGACACCGTCGAGACGGACGAGATCGAGCGCCCCCACGCCGTGCCGTCGCGCGACCTCTCCAGTCGCGACCGTCGTCCAGAACGCCGCCGGGTCCGACGTCTCCTTGCGGTAGGAGTAGCGTGACGCGGCGGGGACCGGCAACGCGCCGCGCGCAAGCTCCGGGACCCAGCCGTCCACCGCCACCAGCACGACCCGGGCCGGGCCCGCACGGACGACGAGCGGCTCGGCCCGCGGCTCCGGACGCCTCGCGAGGAGCCATCCGCCCGTGGCCACCGCGACGGCGGCGAGCGCCGTCCCGAGCGCGAGTGCGGGCCGCGGCGCCCTCGAGAGGACCGAGCGACCCGACGCGGCGAGGACGGTGAACGCGAGCCCGCGTGCGACGCGGACCGCGAGGACGACGGCGGCGGCCGCGGCGGCGAACGCCACGGCCGCGGCGACGGGTCCCGCGGCGTCGAGGACGGGGCGCGCGGCGAGGGCGGCGCCCACGCCCGCGAGAAGGCCGAAGCCGACGGCGACCTCCGTCGAGGCGCGGGACGGGTCGCTCCGTCCGCGCGTCCGCAGCCAGGCGATCGCCGCCAGGGCGAGGACGAGCGCGGCCGCGGCGACGAGGGCCCCGGCGCCCAGCCAGGCGAAGAGAACGAGGGCGTCGCGCGGGGAGAGGGCGGAGGAGAGGGCGACGGCGGCCGTCTCGACGACGGCGAGGGCGAGGGCGAGGAGCAGGGAGGCCAGCGCGGCTCCGCGCAGGAGCGCCCGCGTCCGCGTCCGCGCGGCGAGCGCCCCCTTCAGGACCGCGCCTTCGACCCCGCGGTCCAGGTAGCCGCGCGCGCGAAGACGCTCGCGCGCCTCCTCGAACGTCGCGGGATCGCGTTCCGAAGGGGTCCCGGCGGCGGGTTCGGTCACGGCTCGGACCTTAGCAGGGCGCGGGACGCGGTGCCCGCCTTCAGGCCGTCCGCGCGCCGAGGAGCGACGCGAACTCCCGGAGGAGCGCCCCCTTCGCGCCGAACGGCTCGAGCGCCTCCACGGCGTGCGCCGTCAGCTCCGCGACGAGCCGCCGGGCCCCCTCCTCGCCGACGTGCCGGGCGAAGGTCGGTGCCGGGGCGCGATTCGCGTGCTTCCCGGTCCGGGCCGGGTCCTGCCGCTCCAGCAGGTCGTCGACGATCTGGAACGCGAGGCCGACGTTCCGCGCGTAGGAGCGGACCGCGGCGAGCTCGCGCTCCCGGGCCCCGCCCAGGACCGCCCCGAACTCCGCGGACGCCACGAAGAGGGCCCCGGTCTTCCGGGCGTGAATCGTCTCGAGCCGGTCGAAGGAGGCCGCCGCCTCCGGCGTCCGGAGGTCGAGCGACTGTCCTGAGGCGAGCCCGAGGAGTCCCGTCGCGTCGGCCAGGCGGGAGACGAGGTCGAGCGCCGTGGCCGGCCGGAGCGCGGAGAGCCCGGCGTCGGCGAGGACGCCGAACGCCCGGACGATGAGCGTGACCGCGGCGAGGATCGCGAGGTCCTCGCCGTGGACGGCGTGGAGCGCCGGGCGTCCCCGCCGCGTCGTGGCGTCGTCCATCGACGGGAGGTCGTCCAGCGCGAGCGACGCGGCGTGGATCATCTCCACGGCGCAGGCGGGGTCGAGGAGACGCTCCTCCGGCGCGCCGAAGAGCTCGCCGACGAGGAAGACGAGGCCCGGGCGGACCCTCTTCCCGGGCGAGAGGAGCGCCTCCCGGGCCGCCGTGGGGAGCGCGTCTCCGACGGCGGGGGCGCCGGCTCCCGAAGGCTGAGCGGAGAGGAGCGCGGGGAGCCGATCGTCCACCGCGCGGCGGACGCGGGCGAGGGTTTCCGGGAGGGAGATGGACACGGCGGGCGACTCCGGCTGCGATCGGCGCGGGCGATTCGGAGGAGCGGAAAGTGTAGCATCGGCGCGATGCCAGCCGCGTCGACGAAGCCCTCGTCCCGCGCGCGGGAATGGCTGTCGGCCCTCCTGGCGCCGGCGGTCGTCCTGCTCGGGTTCGCCGCTCTCGCTCTCACCCGCGGTCCATCGCCCCTTCGGGTCCTCACGACCGGCCTCCTGACGGCCGCGGCGGTCGCGGCGCTCGGTCGGCTCTCGGCCGGCCGCCTCCTGCGCTCGCGGGAAGCCACGCGCGACGCGCTGCACCGAGCCTCGGCCGGCGACCTCACGCTTTCGCGGGCCGCGCTCGCGCGGTCGGGAGAGAACGCGCTCGCCGAGGCGCTCCACGGCCTGATGGTCGCGATGGAGCGGATTCTGGCGTCGTTCACGCGCCTCTCCGCAGCCGTTTCCGGCGTGGCCGTGGACCTCACGACGCGGGGACGGGAGCTCTCCCTCGCCGCGGCGATGCAGAGCTCCCGCGCGGAGGAGACGGCCGACGCGATGCGCGGCACCGACGCGGCGATCGGCTCGCTGCGCGAGTCGATGGAGACGCTCGCGGGAGCCGCCGAGAACGCCGGCGCCTCGCTCCACGAGATGACGGCCTCCGTCACCGAGGTCTCGCGAAGCACCACGGCGCTCCGGGCGTTCGTCGACGAGACGACCGCCTCGCTCGGCGGCGTCGTCTCCGCTCTTCAGCAGGTCGCCTCCGCCGTCGAGAACCTCTCGGGCCTCGCGGACGAAACGGCCCGCGCCACCGCCGCGATCCGCTCCTCCACCGCCGAGACCGACCGGCAGGCCCAGACCGGCGCGCGGCTCTCCGAGCGCGTCTCGGCGGCCGTCGTCTCGGGGAAGACCGCCGTCTCGGGGACTCTGGCGGGGATGCACGAGATCCGCGCCGCCGTCTCGGGCGCCTCCGACGCCTCCACGGCGCTCGCCGAGCACAGCGCGCGCATCGGGGAGATCCTCCACGCGATCGAGGAGATCGCGGGAGAGACGAACCTCCTCGCCCTCAACGCCTCGATCATCGCCGCCCAGGCAGGCGAGAGCGGCAAGACCTTCTCCGTCCTCGCCGACGACATCCGCGACCTCTCCGAGCGGACGGCCGTCTCCACCGAGGAGGTCCGCGGCCTCGTCTCCTCCGTCCGCGGGGGCGTCGAGGACGTCCGCAGGCTCCTCGCCGACGCGCGGCGCCGCACGGAGGAGGGCGTCGACCTCGCCCAGACCTCCGACGCCACGCTCGACGAGATCGAGGCGCTCGCGCTCGAGTCCCGCCGCGCGTCCGAGGGGATCGCCGGCATGGCCGTGGCGCAGAGCGCCGACGCCGCCCGCGTCTCCGAGGCGACCGGCCGCGTCTCGGCCGAGGTCGGTCGAATCTCCGAGGCGACGCGCGGCCAGCTCGAGACGACGCGGACCGTCCACGCGCGGGCGGATCGCGTTCGAGAGCTCACCGAGCAGCTGGCCCGGGCGATGGAGGAGCAGGCCGTCGGAGGCCAGACGCTCCTCGGCTCGATGGAGCGCGTCACCTCGACGGTCGACGCCATCGCGGAGGCGACCGTGACGCTCGCCGACGGCTCCGCCGCCGTGGTCGGGTCGATGGACGAGATTCGCAGAGCCGCCCGGCAGAACGCCTACGCCGCGACCTCGATGAACCAGGCGGCCCAGGCGCTCGAGCAGGAATCCCTACTGCTCCGTTCCCGCTCCTCGCTGTTCCGCCTTCCCTCGCCCGCGCCCGGCGGGCGGATTCGCGCCGCGCTGCGCTACCTCGACGAGGCGAACTTCGACCCCGCCTTCAGCCAGACCGTGCCCCAGGCCATCCTCGCGCGGACCTGGGGAGAGGGGCTCGTCAAGTTCGGCGAGGGGACCCGGATCGTCCCCGAGCTCGCCGAGCGGTGGGAGATCGACCCGACCGGAACCCTCTTCACGTTCCACCTCCGGCGCGGCGTGAGGTGGCACGAGGGCGGGACCCTCTCGGCGGCCGACGTCAAGGCCTCCTTCGAGCGCTTCCTCTCACCGTCCACCGGCGCGCCGCTCGCCGCCCTGTTCGACGCCGTCGAGGGATACGAGGACTTCCGGGCCGGACGGAGCCCCGGCGTCGCCGGGCTCGAGGCGCCTTCCGGATCGGTCCTCGCCGTCCGGCTCTCGCGGCCGGTCCCCTTCTTCCTTCAGCTCCTGACGCTCCCCGACATCACGGTCCTCCCCCCCGCGATCCTGGGCGACCCGGAGAGGATCCGTCGCTTCCCGTGCGGCACCGGCGCGTTCGTCCCGCGGGAGATCGCGTTCGGGAAGTCCGCGCGCTTCGACCGCTTCGACGGCTACTGGGAGCGGAACCGGATCGCGCCCGACGGGATCGACCTCGCCCTGGCCGAGGACTCGGAGGCCGGCGTCTTCCAGCGCTTCCTCGACGGCCAGCTCGACGTCGTCTGGGACATCCCGTACCCCGAGGCGGCCCGCCTGATGGGCGACCCGGCCTGGCGGCCCTACATCGACTCCTCGGTCCAGCTCCACACGTCGTTCCTCGTCCTCCGGTGCGACCGTGCGCCGCTCGACGACGTCCGGGTCCGCCGGGCGCTCAACTACGCGGTCGACAGGGCGGCGCTGAACGAGAGGACCTTCGCGGGCCTCTCCATCCCGGCGGCCTCGATCCTCCCGCCTCACGTCGTCGGGCACGACCCCGCGCTCCGCCCGTTCCGTCACGAGCCGGAGACCGCGAGGGCGCTCCTCCGCGAGGCGGGCCACGGCGACGGGCTGACGCTCTCGGCGTGGCTCAGCCCGAAGGACGCGCGCGACCCGCTGAATCCGCTCCCGGCGATCGCGACCCAGCTCGAGGCGGTCGGCGTGAACCTCGCGCTCGAGGTGCTTCCCGGCGAGGAGGCGGCGGCCCGCAAGAGGAACGGCGTCTTCCCCGACGTGAGGCTCTCGCGCTGGTTCGCCGACTTCCCCGACCCCGACACGTTCTTCCGCTCGCTCTTCTCTTCGAAGGCCGAGAGCGTCCTCGACGGCGGCTACGCGAATCCGGAGGTCGACCGGCTCGTCGAAAAGGGCGCCCGTCTGCTCGACGCGGCCGAGCGCGAGGCGCTCTACCGCGAGCTCGACCGGCTCGTCCAGTCCGAGGCCCCGCTCGTCTTCCTCTTCCACAACCGCGGCTTCGTCGCGCACGCCCCGCGCCTGCGCGGAGTCCAGGCGCACCTCCTCCTGCCGCCGGTGAGGTGGAACGAGCTCTGGCTCGAGCCCTGAACGGGACGCCGCGGGAGACGCAGACGAAACGGCCCGGCGCGCTCCGTTGGAGGCGGGCCGGGCCGGAGGGTCGGCGGCGCTGAGGGGGGTCAGCCGTTGAAGCTGGCGATCGCCTCGGCCTCGTTGGGGTAGACGTCGAAGACGGTGATCAGCTGCGTCACGGTGAGGACGTCGCTGATCTTGGCCGGCAGGTTCATCAGCTTCATCTTCGCGCCCTTGTGCGTGGCGGTCGTGAAGCAGCCGACGAGCTCGCCGACGCCGGAGGAGTCGATCGTGACGACCTGCGACATGTCGACGACGAGCTTGCGCGCCCCTTCCGCGAGAGCGGCGTGGATCGCCTCCCTCATCTGGAGGTCGCCGGCGCCGATCGTGATCTTCCCCTTCAGCTCGATGATCGTGATTTCTCCCGCCTTGCGGATGCTGGCGTTCTTGTTCATTGCTTCTCTCCCTTCGCGTTTCCGCGCTTGCTCAGGTCCTTGCGCATCGTCAGGACGGTGCCGCCCCCCTCGCCCCGCGAGAAGGTGACGTCGTCCATGAAGGTCCGGATGTAGAAGATCCCGCGGCCCGAGGTCTTGAGCTGGTTCTCCGGGGCGAGCGGGTCGGAGACCCGTTCCGGGTCGAAGCCACCGCCCTCGTCCCCGATCACGATCGTCAGCTCGTCGCCCGCCGACTCGAGCCTCACGAGGACGCGCTTGTCGGGGTCGAGCCGGTTGCCGTGCTTCACTGCGTTGGCCACCGCCTCCCGCATCGCCATTCCGATCCAGTGCTCCATCTCCGCGTCGATTCCCCGGAGGCGGCAGACGTGGGCGAGCGCCGCCTGAGCCAGCTCGATGTTCTCGTAGCGGCTCGAAAGCCAGAGGACGATGGGGCCGGGCGCTGCTGCGGGCATCGTTTCGGTCTGTCAGGACGCGGCACCGAGACCGGGAGCGACGGGGTCAGGGGCCCCGCCCCTGCTAAGCTGCGGCGCCATGTGCGCGCCCGAGCCCTGCGACGACGTCGCCGAAATCATACGCGACCCCGGTCGGCGGCGTCCACTCGGGAAGCCGCTCTCCCCCGTCGTCGGGCTCCTCGTCCTCGCCGCCCTCGCCGCCCCGCCCGCACGTTCCGACGATTCCGCCCTCCTCGCCGTCCGGGTCGCGAGGGCCCAGACGCTCGTCGAGAAGGTGAGGGGCGCCGCCTTCCGGGCCCCGGTCGCCTCCGCTCTCCTCCCGGAGAAGCAGCTCGAGACCGTCCTCGCGAAGAAGCTCGTCCAGGACCTCCCGATCCCGTTCGAGGCCTACGCCGCGGGACTGGCCGCCCTCGGGCTGATCGAGCCTTCTCCCGGGCTCCTCGATCGCCTGATTCGCCTCTACACCCGCCAGGTCGTCGGCTTCTACGACCCGGGCGAGAAACGCTTCTACATCGTCCCGGAGCGGTCCCGGGACGTCGCCGGCCCGGCGGGCGAGCTGATGGAGCAGCTGCTCCTCGCTCACGAGCTGACGCACGCCCTCCAGGACCAGCGTCTCGGCCTCGACCGGAGGATGAAGGCGCTTCGGGACTCGACGGACGCCCTCCTCGCCCTCCAGGCCTTCCTCGAAGGAGAGGCGACGGTCCTCATGACCGAGGCCCTGCTCGAGAGCGTTCCCGAAGAAGCCCGGGAGGCCCTCGGAGCCGATCCCCTCGGGCAGGTCCTCGACGGCCTCGACGACCCGGACGGCGTCGACGGCGCCGAGGGCGTCCCCGCGTACTTCGTGCGGGAGCTCGTCTTTCCCTACGCCGCCGGCACCGCCTGGGTCCGGCAGAAGAAGGCGGCCGGTGGCTGGCCCGCCGTCGACGCGGCCTACCGCCGGCTTCCCACGACGACCCGGGAGATCCTCCGGCCCGGCGTCGTCCTCCCCGCGCGCCTCCGCCTCGCTCCGGCCGACCGTCCGACGCCGCGGGCGGTCCCGGGCGGCGGGACCGCGTCGTGGGCCGACACGCTCGGCGAGTGGGTCCTCGGCACACTCCTCGAGCAGGCCGGGGCCGGCGACGAGTCCCGCGACGCCGCGGCCGCCTGGCAGGACGACCGGATCGTCTTCTCTTGCCCCGGAAAGTCGCCGGGCGCGCATGGCGTCGGATTCCTCTGGCGGATCCGGGCGGCGACGCCGGCGGGCGCGGCCCGCATCGCGGAGCTCCTCGGGCCGCTCTACGCGACGCGTCCCGCTCCGGCCCGGCCCCGGATCTCCGTTCGCGGCGATCTCGTCGAAGTCGTCCGGAGCGTGGTCCCCCCGCCCCCCGCCTGAGCCTCAGCCCGGGATCGCCCGGACCGCGGACGGGAGGACGAGGAGCAGCTGGACCGCGTCGAACGTCCCGTGGGCCACCATCGGGGCGAGGACGGAGCCCGTCCTCTCGAACGTCACGGCGAGGACCGTCGTGATGGCGAGGAGACCGACGAAGTAGAGCGGGTCGCCGTAGCCGCCGTGGGAGACGAGGAAGAGGATCGACGCGGGGACCGCCCCGAGCCGCCGCTGGAGGAAGCTTCGGAAGAAGACCTCCTCGACGGTCATGGCCGCCGCCACCAGGACGAGCCGGCTCGCGAAGGGCTGGCTCGCGAGCCAGCGGACGAGCGGCGGGATCGGCCGGACCTCGTCCACGCCGGCGAAGCGGAGGACGCCCAGCACGACGAGCCCGGCGGCGACCGTCAGCCCCCACCCCGCGAGACCCACGACGAGACCCGTCCGGACCTCCCTCCGCGGGCTCGCGGACGTGAGCGCGAGGAACTCCGCGAGCGGCGGTCGCCCCGCGAGCAGCCACCACGCGACGAGGAAGAACAGGAGGAGCTGCTGGAGCGCGAGGATCGACGGGAGGCTGAGGCGGGCCGGGTCGATCGGGCGACCGAGCGAGAACGCCGGTAGGATCGTCGTGGCCGCGAGCGTGACGCCGAGCGCGACGAGCGCACCGGCCCGCCGCCGATCGTGAGGGAACTCGTCCCGCCGGAACGCGCCGCGCCGCGCCGCGACGACGACGATCGCCGCGACGATCGGGAGCCCGACCCCGAGGAGGAGGACGAGGTCGATCGGCTTCACGGTCCGCTCACCGGCCCGCTTCCGGGACCGGACGAGGATGCGTTCGCGACGTCGAGGAAGAGGAGTGGGCGTTCATCCCGCGAGCGGCGAAGTCTAGCAGCGCGTCGTGGAGCTCCGGCAGGGGCTCCGCGACCCGCCCGGCGCGATCCCGCCGGCGGTCCGCGGCGACCCGGGAAGGCCGGAGACGAAAAACGGCGGGTCTTCCCGCCGCTCTCCAAGTCCTCGTCGTCTCTCGAAATGGCGGGGCCGACGGGGCTCGAACCCGCGACCTCAGGCGTGACAGGCCGGTGCCGGACTCAGCCCTGGAAGACGCCCTTTGTGGTGCAAACACTTACGAGGAGGGGTCAAGCGTCTCCAACGGCGAATTAGGGGGGGTAACGGATAAAACGAACGTCCCCGCGAACCCCGAGAAGGGGCCTGAAGTCGATTCCGACGAGGTCCAGTTTGTATCCGGCTTCGAGTAGATCTTCCCGGGCAGGCGCGCCGGCAATCCACCCGGGTCGATGACATGGGCTCCCTGTCGCTGACCGCTAACATGGCCACGATGCTCACCACGATGAGGGTCAGAGCGTTCGGAGGGCCTTGTGACAAAGCGCGACCCCAAACCCAGCGGTCGAATCACCCTCGTCAACTACTTCTACGAGACGGCGAATACGTCTTACGAGGAGTCCCGCCGAATCACGCTGGCACCCGGAGAAGGCAACTCCCTTGTCCTCGAAGTCGAGACCGATGAATTCGACCCGTTGAAGGGACCGCGCTCAAGCCAGAAGATCCGCTGGGCGATCGATCGTGATGCCTTGATAGACCTCATCAAGAAGAGCGGAGCGAAGACGTCGTGAGGGCTTCGTCGCTCGGACCATCGACTGCGTCTCTTCCTTAGCCGAAGCAGGCCAGCTCACGGGCTTCGCTGCACTTCAGTTCGGGCCGTACGTCCCTTCTTCCTATCCCCTACTTCTTCATCGGGGTTTCTGTCGGGTCGGACCGAACTCGGCCAGCCGCGCCCGGACCGAGGGCATCCTCGTCAGCTCGGCGTGAGCGACCGAGTCGCCCCCCCTCCTGTGTGTGTGTCTGGGAGGGGACCAGGTCAGGAGCCGCCGGAGACACCCTTGGTCCCTAGCCTTCAAGGACCTTCGGCACAAGTCGAGGCTCGCTGCGGCCAGCACTCTCCGACGCTTCAGCGACGAATCGTCGGCCGGACGTTGTGGCTTCAGCGTCACACACCGACAAGTTCGTCCTCGATCGCCAGTTCCACGCCCTTCGTGAAGGACGGAAGGCGACGACGAGGGACGAGAGCCATGCACCTCGGCAGGTAGACCGTCATCCACTCCACGACCGCTTCCGCACCGTCATCGGCAGCGGCAGACAGACTCTCAGTGACACTGTCCGGGTCCGGCCCGAGGCCGCGCACCAAGTCATAGGCGTGACGAGCGAGTTCATGGGCCGCCATCGCGTAGCTTCCGCGTCCACCCTGCCGGGCCGAATGGACGAGTGCCTGGAAGAACGAGGGACAGGCTCCATAGAGGCTGAAGTCGTTCCGGATCGAGAGAGGAGCGGGAGCAGTTTCGTTGCTGGGCATCTCTTCCTCCAATTATCGAGACAAAGCTACCCGCGAGCGGAGCACGTGTCAACATAAGTTGTTTATTATCAACATGTTGCGCACATCCAGAAACACCTTAGTTCTTCAAGCTATCTCGCAATGCGCGCAATCGAAACATTCAACCGGTTCCTAGCTTGGAACACTCGCCGGAACGGGGGATGGACCTAGCGAGTACGCGAAGCGAGCGCCCTAGCGAGTAGCCGGACGATCAGCTTGGAGTGCTCATGC
>Ga0209604_1000200_pt1 | contig 58944 bp, 52 predicted proteins | sample AD_UKC097_MetaG_FD_184405 | JGI IMG/M metagenome (GOLD analysis project Ga0209604, IMG submission 184405) | Active sludge microbial communities of municipal wastewater-treating anaerobic digesters from USA - AD_UKC097_MetaG (SPAdes) (version 2) | ecosystem: Engineered > Bioreactor > Anaerobic >...
AACGCCCGATGGGGGGATTTCGGCTGCCTGGAGGTGTGCCTGACCATCGATGACGTTTTTCATACGGCGAAGGAGCTTGGGGCGGCGGGGATCGAATTTCTGACGCACCCGACGCTCATGGATGCGGCGGAGGGAGAGGCGTGGTTCCTGTACGCGAAAGATCCCGACGGCATTCCGGTGGAGATGATCTCCATTAAACCGCACTGAGGAGGCTGCCGCTCCCGATACGGTTCATGGAGGGCGGTACCCGGGCAAAAGAAAGGGCTGACCGGAGCCGGGGCCCGGTGGACGAGCCGGGTCCCGGACAGCTCGATGAAAAGGTTGTTCGAACGGAAGAACCGGATGTTTTCACACAAAGACAAAGCTGCAGTGATCACGGGTGCGGCATCGGGAACCGGCCCGGCGGCCGCCTCGGGTTTTTCGAAAGCCGGCACAGGGGAAATGCGGGCGCTTCGGGCAATCGCGATGTTGGATCCAACGTTTCGTCCGAGGGACGTAAAAAATTCGGTTTCATCTGAAAGGAGTGTCAGCTGATGAAAATGTCAAAGGACTTGATGGTTAAACTCTACAAAAACATGGTTCGCGTACGGGCGTTGGAGGAAAAAATCATAGAATGCCTTTTCGCCGGCAAGATCGCGACGTTTTACCACAGCGGAGCGGGGCAGGAAGCCCCCGGCGTCGCCCTGGGCGCGCTGCTGAATGACGACGATTACCTGTACTACCAGCATCGATCGCACGGGATCAACAAGTGCGTTCCCAAGGGCGTGGACCCGAAACTGATCATTGCGGAACACTTCGGCCGGGCGACAGGCGGGGCGGGGGGCATCGCCGGATTTCACTACGCCAAGCCAGAACTGGGGATTTTCGGGTTTGCGGGGCTCGTCGCGGGCGAAATCACTCTGGCGACCGGTGCCGCCATTGCATGCCAGATGAACGGCAGGGGACAGGTGACCGTTTCCTGCTTCGGTGACGGGGCCACCGGGCGCGGCACCGTGCACGAATCCATGCTCATGGCGTCGGCATGGAAACTTCCTGTCATATTCTTCTGCGAAAACAACATGATGGCACAATGGACCCATATCAAGCTGACCCACCCGAGGAAGGAGGATCTCTCCGAATTCGCTCATTACTACGGGATGCCTTCCGCCACGGTGGACGGCCAGGACGTCATCGCCGTGTATGAAGCCGTCAAGCCCGCCATCGAAAGGGCAAGAGCCGGGGAAGGCCCGAGCTTCCTGGAAATCAAGACGTTGCGTTACGCGGGTCACGTCGAGGGCCTTCCGGATTATTCCGTGGAACATCAGGGCGGCATGCGCGCCCCTGAAGAAGTCGAGGAAATGAAAAAACGGGATCCCATCGCTTTGTATCGAGAGGCTTTGCTGAAAAAGAACGTCGTAACGGCGGAAGAAATAACGAAGATGAACGAAGAGGCGAAAGCGGAAATGGAAGAAGCGATGAGATTTGCCGAAGGAAGTCCCTGGCCGGCAAGACCCGACTTCGACAAGCTCCTTTTTGCGGAATAAGATCATAAAAACAGGAGGCCTGAGATGAGAGAGATTCTGTATAACGCGGCGCTCAACGAGGCAATGCACGAGGAAATGTCTCGAGACGATAAAGTGTACTACATCGGGGAGGAATGTGCGGAAGACACGTGGGGAACGAGCACGGGCCTGTTCGAGAAGTTCGGGAAGGCAAGGGTCAAAAACACCGCGATCAGCGAGGCCGCCATTCTGGGGTCGTCCGTGGGGGCCGCCATGGCGGGCTATCGGCCGATCGTCAACCTCATGTTCGCCGATTTTTACGTATGCGGTGCGGACGAGGTGTTGAACAAGGCGGCCAAGTGGCGTTTTGCGAACGGCGGAAAGGTTACGATCCCTCTCGTCGTCCGGACTCCCATAGGAGGCTATTCCGGGCTCGGTCCGGACCATTCCCAGTGCCTCGAGTCGCTGTTCATGAGGACCCCCGGTCTGAAGATCGCCATACCGGCCACTCCGTACGATGCGAAAGGGCTGCTGAAAACGGCGATCAGGGACAACAATCCCGTGATATTCCTCGAACACAAGAATCTCATGGGTACCACGGGACCCGTGCCGGAGGAAGAGTACACGGTCCCGTTCGGCGTTGCCGACATCAAGAGGGCGGGAACCGACGTAACCGTGTTCGCCACGGGCTACATGGTGAAGCTGATGCTGGACGTGTCCCGGCACCTCCAGGAGGAAAAGGGAATCAGCACGGAGATCGTCGATCCGAGAACGCTCGAACCTCTCGATATGGAGACCGTGATCGCCTCGGTCAAAAAGACAAAGCATCTGGTGATCGTCGACGAGGATACGAAGCGATGCGGCGTCGGCGCCGAGATCGCGATGCAGGTGATGGAAAACGCTTTCGATTACCTCGACGCCCCCGTCAAGAGGGTGCAGGCGGCGAATTATCCCATTGCGGCGTGCTCCGTGGAGAAATACATCCTGCCCCAGCCGCAGGAGATGGCCGATGCCGTCATGGAAGTCCTGGGACGCTCCGACAGGCTCGATCTTACGGGAAAGGTCAAAACGGCGAGCATGGTGTAACGGAATCGATGCGGCAGGTTCGGCGGATCGACTGCCGTCTCCGTATTTTTTTTCACAGTGAGGGGATTTGCCTGAAGTTCCCCTCACTGACGATGGTCCTGCGCGATACGGGCAGGGAGCGATCCTGTGTGTTGAACGTTCCGGAATGGAAGAGGAGTTGAAATGGCGGTTCCAATTTATATCCCCAAATTAGGCATGACGATGTCGGAAGCGACGATTGTCGAATGGCACGCCGCCGAAGGCGCGTTTCTGGAAAAAGACGGCATCGCGCTGACGATAGAGACGGAAAAGGTGACCTGGAACATTCCGGCCGACGCGCCCGGGTTTCTTCATATTCTGGTTGAAAAAGGGAAAATCGCCAAGGTCGGCGAGATCGTCGGTCAGATCGCGGAAAGCAATGACGAGCTGCAGGCTCTCCAGAAAAAGGGACCGGCCGCCGGGGAGACGGTGAGCGGGCCCCCCGAGACGGAAAGCAGGCAGGCGGAGGCCGGGACGGGCACGGCGGATTCCCCGAAGCCGCAGAAAGCCGCTCCCGCCAGTCCCGCCGCGCGAAGCATGGCGAAAAAACTCGGAGTCGATCTTTCGCTGGTGACCGGCTCGGGTCCCAACGGAAGAATCACCGAACAGGACATCGTAAAATATCGTGAAAACAAAAGTGAGACCAGAATCACGCCCCTGGCGAAGGCGATCGCCTCGGACAAGGGGGTGGACATAAGCGGGATCAAAGGAACGGGGGACCGCGGGAAGATTACGAGCGACGACGTCAGGAAGGCGACCGAACCGCCGAAGCAGGACGGGGCGCCCTCGTCGGGGATCACCGTCATCCCCGTGACCGGCATGAGGAAGCTGATCGCCGGCGGCATGTACGAAAGCATCCAGAAGACGGCACAGTTGTCCGTGTTCAACGAGGTCGACGTGACGGGAATGCTGGAATTCCATCAGCAGGTCCGGGAAAAGTACAGGAACACGGAAGACGCGCGCGTGACCCACACCGACATCATGGTCATGGCGACCTGCCGCGCCCTGAAGCGTTTCCCGATCATGAATTCGACCTTCACCAACGATGAGATTCTCCTTTACGACTGGGTCCATATGGGTATTGCCGTTTCCGTATCGGAAGGTCTGATCGTTCCGACACTCAAAAATGCCGACAGGAAGAGCCTTCTGGAGATCGCCCGCGAGCGAAAGGCGCTGGTGGAAAAAGCGCGCGACGGGAAACTGCTGGTGGACGACGTCGTCGGAGGAACGTTCACCATATCGAATTTCAGCATGTACAACGCCGACGGGGCGACCCCCATATTGAGAAGACCGGAAAGCGGCATTCTCGCCTTCGGCGGGATCAAGAAGAAGCCGGCGGTGTACCGGGACGCCCTCGCGATTCGTTCCATGATGGTCGTCAGCCTGACTTTCGATCATCAGGTGACGGACGGCGCCGAGGCGACGCAGTTCCTGAAGGCCGTGTGCGAGTATCTGGAGAATCCCTCCCTGATGGTGCTGTGATTCACCGTGGGAGGGGTTTGCGCTTCATAGATCGATCGGGTGCGTCTGCGCATCGACGCGGCGGGTGATCCGGTGGCGGCAATATCGGAAAACATCAACGTAATGGACTGGGGACTCCTCGGATACGGGGAGTCCGTCCGCCGGCAGCTGCGTCTGGTGGAAGAGAGATGCAGCGGCGCCGCGGGCGACAGTCTGATTCTGGTCGAACATCCTCTTGCGGTGACCCTGGGCCGCAGCGGGGGACAAGGCGATCTTCTCATGCCGGAAACGTATTTTCACCGTGAGGGGATCGAACTTCACGCCGTGAGCCGCGGCGGCAAGGCCACTTTTCACGAGCCCGGTCAGCTGGTGGTCTATCCGATTGTCAAGTTGAGAGACAACGACATCAGGCGTTTCGTTCTCACGCTGCTCGAATCGGCCGCCGCGGTTTTTCAGGCGTACGGCCTTCCTCCGGAGTTCAAGGAGGGCCGGCCCGGTGTATGGGTCAGGTCTCGAAAAATAGCGAGCATCGGTCTTTGCGTCACGGAAGGGGTGACGTATCACGGCCTGTCCATGAACGTGAACAACGATCTGCAGGGATCCCGGTTGATCGTGCCCTGCGGGCACGCCGGGGAGGTATTCACTTCGATGGCCAAGGAACTGGGTGCGTCCGTCAACATGGACGCGGTCAAGAAAATATTTGTCGGGGAATTCAAGAAGCGTTTTCGGTACGGGGATGAACGGGAACAGGTCACTGATTGAGATGAAGCATCCCGACTGGCTGGTTCGGCGCTATGACCCCGATCCGAATGTCGGCCGGATGGAAACCTGTCTCGACGGGCTGGAATTGGAGACGGTGTGCCGGAGCGCGCATTGTCCCAACATCGCGGAATGTTATGGGCGGGGTGTGGCCACGTTCATGATCCTGGGTGCAAGATGCACGAGGCGCTGCAGGTTCTGCGCGGTGGAAAAGGGCGTACCCGGGGAACCGGATTCGGATGAGCCGGGACGTGTGGCCCGGGCCGCGAAATCGCTCCGCCTGAAGCATGTCGTCATCACTTCCGTGACCAGGGACGATCTCCCGGATGGAGGCGCCCGCCATTTCGTGCGGACCGTCGAATGCGTTCGGGAGCGATGCGGCGGCGTAACGGTGGAGATACTGATTCCCGACTTCAAGGGTTCCCTGTCGGCACTGCAGGAAGTGTGCGCCGTTCAACCGGACATCCTGAATCACAACGTGGAGACGGTGAAACGTCTCTATGAGGCGATACGGCCGCAGGCGAAATATTCGCGGTCGCTCGGAGTCCTGGAGTATGCGTCGATGATCGGATTGAAGGTGAAATCGGGTCTGATGCTCGGGCTGGGCGAGACGCGGGAGGAAATCATCAGGACGCTGACGGATCTGAAACGGGCGGGGTGCGGCTATCTGACCCTGGGCCAATACCTGGCGCCGTCGAAGGATCACGCCCCCGTCGCGCGGTATGTGTCGCCGGAAGAGTTCGTCGAATTGGGAAACATCGCGAGGGAACTCGGGATCGGAGAAGTCATGGCGGGTCCTCTCGTCAGAAGTTCGTACAGGGCGGACATGCGATACGACGCTCTTTGCTGACGGGACGCCCGTGACGGAAGGAAAACCGTTTTCCGTGAAAACGGCGGCGGCTGCCGGCGGTTGCGTGGAAGAACCATTCACGAAGATGAGAAATACGTGGAGAAGATGATGACGCAAAAAAAGAGAATCACCATCATCGGCGGCGGGGTCGGCGGCTATCCCGCCGCGATCCGGGCCGCCCGGATGGGCGCCGAAGTCGTCCTGATCGAGAAGAAGGCGCTCGGCGGGACCTGTCTGAATCGGGGCTGCATTCCGACCAAGGCACTGCTTCAGTCCGCGGATGTCCTCCGTACGATCAGGGAATCCGATGTTTTCGGGATCAAATGCCCGGAGGCGGCGGTGGATTTCAGCGCGATCATGGGGCGCAAGAACGCCGTTGTCGCTCAGCTGTCAAGGGGCGTCCAGGGTCTGCTTGCCGCAAAAAAAGTCGAGGTGATCCGGGGTACGGCGGCACTGCGCGGTCCCGGGACCGTGGTCATCGAAGAAACGGGCAGGCAGATCTCGTCCGATGATGTCCTGATCGCCACGGGATCGACATCGATGGCCATTCCGATCGAAGGCATCGACGGGCCCGATGTCATGAACAGCACCCGGTTCCTCGAAATGGAGCGTCTCCCGAAGAGCGTCGTCATTATCGGCGGGGGCGTCATCGGGGTCGAATTCGGCCAGTTTCTCAACGCCATGGGGACAAAGGTCACCATTATAGAATTGACGCCCGGCCTCCTGCCGGGATCGGACAGGCAGATTGCGGCACTCCTGGAGAACATGCTGGTCCGTTCCGGGATCGAGGTTGCCACCGGCGCGGCGGCGAAGCGGATCGATCATCGGGAGACCGGGAACACGGTGGTCTATTCCGTGAACGATGAGGAAAAAGCGGTGACCGCGGAAAAGATTCTACTCACCGTGGGAAGAAAACCGGATCTTTCCCTGTTGGGCGACGGCAAGCTCGGCATCAAATGTGAAAAAGGCCGCATTGTCGTCGACGAGTACATGCAGACCAGCGTCCCCGGAGTCTATGCGGCGGGCGACGTCATCGGGGGCGCCATGCTTGCGCACGTCGCCACGGCCGAGGGCGAGTGCGCGGTGGAGAACATGCTCGGGGAAAGGATCAGGATGGATTACCGCGCGGTGCCTTCCTGTATTTACACGTCGCCGGAAGTGGCGTCCGTGGGTTTGACGGAGGAGAAGGCGAAGGAATCGCACGAAATCCGGACGGGCATATTTCCCCTGCGGGCCAATGGAAAAGCGCTCATCCTGAACGAAACGGACGGGATGGTGAAGATTGTCAGCGATAAGAAATACGGGGAGATTCTGGGAGTCCACATCATCGGGCCGCATGCCACGGACATGATTTCGGAAGCCGTTCTGGGAATCAATCTGGAAGCGACGGTGAAAGAACTGGCCCGTGCGATCCACCCGCATCCGACGCTGTCCGAGGCGATGATGGAAGCGGCCCTGACGCTGTCGGGCGGAGCGATCCATATGCCGTGATCGTGTTTCATGCATGAAGGAGGAACAAATCATCCGGATCTGCGCCCTCATCCGGTTCCGGGTCGGACCCGCCTTCCCCTCGGCGACCCGGACCGGATCGAGGGCCGGAAATCAGTGAAAACCATGCGCCCGGGTCCGTTCAGCCCGATTACGGGCTTCCCGGGCGTCATGGGGCTTTCCCCAATGACGGGATCACCGCCGGCCCCCTGAACAAAAAGCCGGTGCCTTTCCGGGTTCATCTCCCGGTCCGTCACGGGTACACACCGGCCCGGCATGCAGATCCGGAGATCCTCCTTTACCGGGACGCCGGCGGACGCGCCGGCGACGAGGGATGTTTTTCATTGTGATGCAGCATGGGTTGTTCGATCCCCGGCCGCGGTCGACCGGTATACCGATGATGCAAGGGAAACCGCCGGGAATGCCGTAGATATGCCGGATCCGGAAAGAAGAAACTACGATGTTCGATGGAGCGAAGGGATCGGTAATGGCGGGAGCGTTTAACAGGATCATTTTCATCGAAGAGAATCGCAACGAGCATGCGAGGCCGGTGGTATCCGCAGGCGTGGCGCATCGGCGGAGCATTTCTCAAAGGAGGTGTCAGGCATGAGTCAACCGGAAACAATCATGAAATCACTGAAAGGAAAGGTTGCCATCGTCACCGGAGCAGGGCGTCCCAAGGGAATCGGCCGCGCATCCGCACTGCGGCTTGCCGAACATGGCGCAAACGTCGTCGTGACCGACATTTGCCGCAAGTATGAAGGCGACCTTGCCGCCTATGGCGTCGGCGACGACTGGGCGCAGCTGCAGGGCGTCGTGCGGGAGATCGAGGCACGGGGCTCCCGCGGATTGGCCTGCCGGGTGGACGTTACGAAGCGAAGCGAGATCGCCGCATGCGTCGATGAGACCATGGCGGCGTTCGGCCGCATCGATATTCTCATGAACAATGCGGGTACGGCCGTCGGCGTGGGTCCTTTCCTGGAAATGAGCCAGAAGCAATGGGACCTGAGCTTGAACGTCAACGTTACCGGCATGTTCAACTTCTGCCAGTCGGTCATTCCCCGGATGATCGACGGCGGCGCCGGCGTGATCGTCAATACCGCGTCTCTGGCGGGACTCGGCGCGGGCGAGTTGATGTGCGGCTACGTCACGTCGAAATTCGCGGTGGTCGGCTTGACGAAAGCGATCGCGGCGGAGTTCGGCATCTACGGCATCCGCTGCAACGCCATCTGTCCGGGCATGGTGGACACGGACATGGGTGACAGCGAGTACGAGTTCATCTCGCAGATGGAAGGCATTTCAATCGAAGAAGCACGGCAGCGCGCCGCCGGGAAAATCGCCCTGCGCCGCCAGTGCAGACCGGAGGAAGTCGCGGACGTCGTCGCGTACCTGTGCAGTTCCGCCGCCAGTTATATCACGGGCGTGGCGATGCCCGTCGCGGGCGGCATGGCGCCGGGGCTCTAGAAGGGAACGGAGACGGAACAATCCACTCCAACGGTGAAATCTCAGAGAAAGAGGGGAAGGGCGGTCAGGCCCGAACACACTTTGGTTCAATACAGGAAAGGAGTCTGAAGATGCTGAAAACGGAAAAGAACAGGGAATTGACCGAGAAGTTCAACGCGTTGTATCCGGGTGGACACACGAACCTGAGGGTTTCTCTGGAAGCCACCCAGCACAGGGTATTCATCGTCCGCGCCGAAGGAAGCCGTATCTGGGACGTGGACGGAAACGAATACATCGATTATCAGGGAGGGCTTGGCCCGAATATCCTTGGACACCGGCATCCCGAATATGTCAAGGCGCTCAAGGACCTGCTGGACACGTCCTCGCCGTGCCTGGGATCGGGTTTGTTTCACACCCCCGATGACATCGAGGTTGCGGAGAAACTGGTAAAGCATGTCCCCTGCGCCGAACGGGTGAAGTTCTGCCTGTCGGGGAGCGAAGCCGTCCAGCTGGCCATCCGGCTGGCCCGCGGCTACACGGGCCGGCCTCATTTCATTCGGTTCGGCGGCCACTACCACGGGTGGTTCGATAATATCGTCGGCGGCATGGTGGATCCGAACCCGAAAGGGAAGCCGTATCCGTTTTACGACCCCGACGCGGACCCCATGACGGACCCCTTCTTCACCAAGGGCAGGGCGCCGGCGACGGACAAGGAATCGTTCCTCCTGCCCTGGAACGACGCGGACGTTCTCGAGGATACCCTCAAGAAATACGGGGACGAAGTGGCGTTGATCCATTTCGAAGCCCTGGTCGTCAATCACGGGGCCATGGAACCCCGCCCCGGATTTCTCCAGAAAGTCCGGGAGCTGTGCACGAAATACGGCATCGTCATGAGCATCGACGAGGTCATCACGGGATTCAGGACGGGGATCGGCGGCGCCCAGGGCCACTACGGGGTGACCCCGGACCTTGCGACCTTCGGGAAGGCGATGGCGGGAGGCCTGCCGTTCTCCGCGGTGGTGGGCAAGGCCGAGATCATGGAACAGCTCAGGGACCGGTCGGTGCTGGGGCCCGGTACGTTCAACGGAAATCCCCTCGGCATGCGGGCGGTTCTGGCCACTCTCAAAATTCTTGAAAAAGACAACGGCGCCGTGTACGCCAAGATGGAAAAGGTGCAGAAGCGGCTGACCGACGGTTTGAGCGCCATCGCGAAGAAATACGGCATCCCCCTGCGCATCCAGGGCGCCCGCGGGCTCTTCTACACGGCCTTCGGCCTGGACAGCGACAAGGTCGTGTACACCGAAGAGGATATGGCGAACATGGATGCGGGAAAGATGATCCAGTTCTGGGCGGCCCTCAAACAGGAAGGGATCAGCGCGCTGCTCGGGGGCCGATGGTACATGTCCATCGCCCACACGGACGAGGATGTGACGAGAACCCTCGAGGCGGCGGACAAAGTGATGGCGACATTGTAGGGAAGGGCCGGCCGCGGCGCCGGCGGACATTTTTTTTCATTACGCTGAGGAGTGAGACTTTTATGCCGTTTGGATACATGGGGAAGATCCTGCTGGTCGATCTGGGTTCCGGCGAGTTGGAGGAACGGAACGTTCCCGATGAGGTGTACGAAAAGTACCTCTCCGGCATGGGATTGGCGGCCCGTCTTCTTTACGATATGATACCGGCGGGCGCCGATCCCCTGGGCCCTGACAACGTTCTCGGTTTCGTGTCAGGCCTGCTCACCGGGACGGGAAGCCTTTTCACCGGAAGATGGATGGCGACGGGGAAGTCGCCGCTGACCGGGACGTGGGGAGACGCCAACTGCGGCGGTTTTTTCTCGCCCGCCATCAAACGTTGCGGCTACGACGGCATTTTTTTCAGGGGTATCGGCAAATCCCCGGTCTATCTGTATGCAAACGGCATAAAGGCCGAACTGAGGGATGCAAGCCACCTGTGGGGACAGGACACGGTGGAGGCGGAGCGGTCGCTCATCGCCGAGGCATCCCCCACGGCGCACGTGGCCCTCATCGGTCCGGCCGGTGAAAGGCTCTCGCTCATATCCGGCATCAGCACGGACAGGGGCCGGATGGCTGCACGATCGGGCCTCGGCGCGGTCATGGGTTCGAAACGCCTCAAGGCGGTGGTCCTCGACGGAAAGAAGCGCATCAGGGTTCACGACCCGGGGGCCATGCGGACGTTGACCAAAAAATGCAGCGGAAGCGTTCCTCCATCCATTCCGATATCGGGGGGGATGAACGCCATGATGGGAATCCTGCTGAGGGTCCTTCCCACGGCCATGGCGATGGACGGCAGGCTCGTTCTGAGCATGTACCGCAAATGGGGAACCACGTCGCTCAATCAGATGTCCATCGAATGGGGGGATTCCCCCATCAGGAACTGGGCCGGAAACAACGAGGATTTCGGCCTCAGGCGTTCCGCCCAGGTGAATCCGGACGAGATCCGGAAACGTGAAAAAGTCAAGTACCACTGCTACTCCTGCCCGCTCGGATGCGGGGGGATCTGCACCATGGAAGGGAAGTACCGGGAGACCCATAAACCGGAATATGAAAGCGTACTGGCTCTGGGCGGCCTGTGTCTGAACGAGGACGCCCGGAGCATCTTCTATCTGAACGAACTGCTCAACCGTGCCGGCATGGACACCATCTCGGCGGGAGCGACCGCCGCTTTTGCCATCGAATGCTACGAGAACGGGGTCCTTACCCGTGAGGACACCGGCGGATTGGAACTCACCTGGGGCAACACCGGGGCGACGGTTGCTCTCATCGAAAAGATGGTGGCACGGGAAGGCATCGGGGACGTGCTGGCCGACGGGTCGAAGATCGCCGCGGCCAGGATCGGGCGGGGCTCGGAACGGCATCTCGTCCACGCCGGCGGGCAGGAACCCGCCATGCACGACGGCAGGAGCGATCCCGGCTATGCCGTGCACTACAGCGTGGAGCCGACGCCGGGCCGCCATACCCTCGGATCGTGGGTCTACTACGAGATGTGGCAGCTGTGGAAAACCGTGAAAGGGCTTCCGAAACCGGCCCTGTTTTATTTCAAGGGCTCCAAGTACAAGGCGGACGCGGAGAAAGCGCGTATCGCCGCCCTCAACAGCAAATTCATGAACGTGGTCAACGGAAGCGGCATGTGCCTGTTCGGCTCCTTTCTCGGCGCGGGGAGGATTCCCACGTTCGCGTGGCTCAACGCGGCCACCGGATGGAACAGGACACCGGCCGGGTATCTGGAGATCGGGGAGCGCATTCAGACGCTCAAGCAGGCATTCAATGTCAAGCACGGGATCGAGCCCGCCGCGTTGCGCCTGTCTCCGCGCGCCCTGGGTCTGCCGCCTCAACCGAAGGGTGCCAACAAGGGCCGCACCGTGGACATCGAGAAACTCACGCGCCAATACTGGATGGAATTCGGCTGGGACCCTGAAACGGGAAAACCGACCGGGGAGTGCATGAGTAAATGGGGCCTCGAATCGAGGTGACCTTTCGAGGGTGATGCGCGTATGCCATACCGGATAACGGAAAACTGCAACGGATGCGGGGCCTGCAAGCGGATCTGTCCGGCCGGCGCGATTTCGGGTGAGAGGAAGGCCGTCCACGCGGTCGATGCCGATGCCTGCATCGAATGCGGCGCCTGCGGCAGGGTGTGTCCCCGGAGTGCCGTGCTGGATCGGAACCATGACGTCTGTGTCATGGTGAAACGCTCTGAATGGCCCAGGCCGGACGTGTCCCTCAAATCGTGTACGGCCTGCGGCATCTGCGTCGAGGCCTGCCCCGCCGGCTGTCTCGTCATGGCCGAGACACCCAGAAAGGGCGGGGTGGACGCCTGGCCTTACCTGAAAGACGAGAAAGCCTGTATCGGATGCGGCTTTTGCGGCGGGGAATGTCCGGCCGAGGCCATCGTGATGCGAAAACCCGAAAAAGGGGAGAAAACGGCGGCCTGAATGTCGGCGCCGCAAAGGCGGGCTCCGGTCGAAGGGTGCCGGCGACAGGGTTTCTTCCCGCCGGCTCGAGCGCGTTGACGGGTTACGGCCTGCCGGTCTCTTCCTTCGGCAGGTAATCCTCCCTGACGGGGGAAAACACCTCTATCGCCACGGAATCTTCCAGAATTTCCGCGCCGTGTTCGACTCCGCCGTGGATGCACCAACCGCCCCCGGGCGTCATGACATTTTCCTCCGATCCGATGAACAGGCGGATGCGGCCGCTTACGAGGTACCCGGTCTGTTCGTGGGGGTGGGAATGTCGCGGCAGCCGGCTGCCTTTTTTCAGCAGAAATTCGGTCATTAAGGTTCTTTCCCCGTACACCAGCGTTTTCTGCTCGATTCCCGGAACGGCAACGGTGTACCCGATCTCACTGTGTTTCCGGAACATGTTCGGTTTCCTTTCCCCCGTGGACCTGCGCAGGGCCCGATGCAAGGGCCGGACGCGCACACGGCGCGCCGGCCGGGACCATGGGTCCGGTGATGGATCTCCTCATGGATCGAAGGCCTCTTCGGCTTTCGTCGACCATCGACTCGACGGGTCCTTCTTCACGGCTTCCGGGTTTCGAGTTCCCCGATGGCCGCGGCGATCTCGGCGCTCAACCGTCCGAGCGCGCGGCTGTGCGCCGCGACCAGGGTGTCGTAGCCGCCCTGCGCCGGTTCTTCGATCGTCGTCCGGCCCTGGCGGACCTGTCCCTGGCCCGCTGAACGCACTTGCCACACCGCGTCGAGGATCGCCGCCTTTCCCGGTTCCGAGTCGAAACGCAGGATGTCGATCGCCGCTCGATAGGACGCGTCGTCGGCCGCCGACTTCGGAAACAGGGTGATCCGCGTCGTTCCGAGCAGGACCATGAGGTTCTCCGCGACGACCCGCCCGATATCGTCCTTGAGCGGCGAGGCCCAGCGGTCGAAATTGTCGATGAAGACCGTGTTCGGACCGGTGCGGACGACGATCTGCGGCCTGTCGACGACTGCGGGCACCGTCACGGGACCGACCGAAACGGAGCAGTTCGCCTGCGGGGTCCCGGCCGGCACGGAAGCGGGGCTCAGCGTGTAAAAGCGGGATGGAGGAGACGACGCGCACCCCGCAAGGAAGGCAACGAATACGCAGGCAATCAGAGTGTCCACCCTTTTTCTCATCATGGTTTCTCCTGTGCTTTCCCCCGGATCAGGGCTTCGGGATTTCGCTCGAGATATTCGGTGAGGCCGCTGACGCCCCGGGCGGCCCTGATGATCTCCTGCAGCGCCTCGCGTAGCTGAAACTGGGCCGGCGCATCCTTGCCGGCCAGCGCGTCGTCGATGTGAACGAGCAGCCGCCTGAGATCCTCGAGCGTCGTCCCGATTTCGGTCAGGGTCTCCCCGTCGATGCGCTTGAGAACCCTGTCCATCGTCCCGGCCAGTTTCTTCAAATCCCTTCCGAGGTCGTCCAGGGGCATTCTCTCGATCTTGGCCAGGATGTCGCGGATCTTCGTCTCGAGATCCTGGATGTCGCTGGGCACCACCGGCATTTCCACGGGGGACTTCGTCCAGTCGATGGTTGCCCTGGGTGCGCCGGGGAACAGATCCAGGGAGACATAGCGTTGTCCCGTCACGAGATTCGCGCTCCGCAACTGGGCCCGGAACCCCTGTTCCACGGCGTTTTCGATGAAGTTGCGGCGCTCCGGTCCCGTCCGGGTCCTGGCGTCCGTGACGGGCGATTTCTTCACATGTTCCAGGAACCGCCGGGGATAGATCACGATGTCGACGCGCGGCCGGACGTTGTTCTTCTCCCGGCTGAATTCGAAACCGACGTTGGTGACCTCCCCGATCGCCAGTCCCATGTACGTGACCGGCGCGCCGACGGCGAGCCCGCGCAACGACTCGCTGAAATACAGGACGAAGGGGGTGGTGATCGTTTCGGGACTTGCGAGGGCTTCCATGCGGCTGCCGAAGAGCGCGAAAACGGCATTCTCGGCGGCGGGTGCCCCGTTTCCCTCCGGGGGGGGCGTCTCGAAGGCGATCCCGCCGATCAGCATCGACAGGACCGACTGGGTCCGGACGGAAAGCCCGTCCGCCCCGACGGTCATGTCGATGCCGCCCGCCAGCCAGAAACGGGTACGGTCCGTGACGTGGACATCGTAAGGGGCCCGCACGAAGACCTCGATCCGGACCGACCCGCCGTCCTTCTCGAGATCGTAGCCGATCACCTGTCCCACGTTCAGCTTCCGGTAATACAGGGGGGATCCGTTTCCGATCGAGCCGAGGGTGGCGGCCTGCAGCACGAAGCACCTGCCCGGCTCGTCAAAGGTGACGGAGGGGGGCATGTCGAGGCCGGTGAACGTGCGCCGCTCCTCCTTCGACTTTCCGGGCTCGAGCCCGATGTAGTTGCCCGACAGCAGGGTGCCGATGCCGGTGATTCCGCTGAGGGTGGCCCGGGGCTGTTCGATCCAGAATCTCGTGTCGTCGACGAGAAGGCCCTTTGCGCTCCTGTCGATCTTCGCCGTCACTACGACTTTCCGGAAGTCCTTTGAAAGTTCCACTTTCGTTGCCTGGCCGATGTTGACTTCCTTGTACTTGACGAAGGTTTTCCCCGCCTCGACCCCTTCAGTCCTGTTGAAGACGATCGTGATCGTGGGGCCCTCCATCAGGATCCGCTGCACCGCGATGCCGGCGGCGACGATCGCCGCCACGAGGGGAACGATCCATACGGCGGAAACCCTCCATCGCCTTCCGGGCGCCGTGGCGGCCTCCGGGACATTCGGGAGATCGATGTTGTCAGTCATAGGAACCTCTCTGTTCATTGCCGGCATCCCAGATCAGGCGCGGATCGAAGGTTGCGGCGGCGATCATGGTCAGGACGACCACCGCCGCGAAAAAAAGCACGCCCGCCCCCGGTTCGATCGACACGAGCGGTTGCATCTGGAGGAGGGCGACGGTGAACGTGACGACGAAGACATCCAGCATGGACCATCTTCCCACGAATTCGACGAGCCGATAGAGCCGCAGCCGTTCCCGCCGTCCCTCCATCGAACGGCGCTGGACCGTGACGAGCAGATAGGCCAGCGACGCGATCTTGGCCAGGGGGATCGCCACGCTCGCGATCAGCACGATCAGCGCCAGATGCCACGAGCCGGTCCTGTAGAGCAGGACAACGCCGCTCAGAATGGTGTCCTCCTCCGAGGAAACCAGGGTGGACGTCGTCATCACCGGCAGCAGGTTCGCCGGGAGGTAGCAGATCAGCGCCGCGGCGAGGAACGCCCAGGTCCGCTGGACGGCGTTGCGTCGCCGGGGGGCGCGTTCCGCGCCGCAGCGCGGGCATCGCCCGGGATCGTCCATGTCGACCGGCCTGGACGAAAGACCGCAGGACTCGCACGAAACGAAACCCAGCCCGATTCCCGTCGGCGTGTCCGGAAGGACCGGCGGGCGGTTCCCGGCCGGCGACCCCGGCGGCGTTTCCCTTCGGGACCACGGGACCCGCACCCACACCTCCCGGGGATCGAAGCCGATCGTCATCGCGGCGATCAGCGCCACGAGCGCGCCCGCGGCGAACATGCCGATTCCGGGAATTACCGTCGCGAGTTCCGAGATCTTGATCAGCGCCACCAGGACGCCGAGCATCATCACCTCGACCATCGCCCAAGGCTGATGCCACAGGGACCAGCGAAGCAGCGGGCCGGTCCATCCCGGCGCCGGAACACGCCGCGCGGCAAGCAGAACGGCGGTCATGATCCCGATATAAACGGCGGGCGCGATCACCGTGCAGAACACGACGAGCGCGGCCGTAATCTGCTGGCCCCGGTGCCACATTTCCACGGCGCCGCCGAAGATCGTCGTGTCCACCCTGTGCCCGGAAATCGAAAGCTCCATCAACGGCGACACGTTTGCGATGACGAGAACGACGGCCGCGGCGATCGCCAGGGCCAGCGTGCGGTTCAGGGAGTCCGGCTTGTGGAAGGCGATCCTGTGTCCGCAGCGCCGGCACCGCGCCGCGGCGCCCGGCGGAAGTTCGGGAATGCGCTGCAGCAGGTCGCAATCGAGACAGGCGACGATGTGTTCGGAACGAGGTGTCAATTCGGTTTCTCCAGCCTGCAACGCCCGGGATTCCGGAAGACTTCCGGGGCGGCGCCGCCAGTATATGTCAAAAGCCGACAAAATTCCAATGCATTCATTCCGTTAGCATGATCCGTCCCAGCCTGTGCCATCCTGGCGGGGATTGCCCGCCGGCATGCCCAATCCCGGGACCGTTCGGAGGCCGTTAACACTCCAGATCCTGTTGACTTTCCGCTCCGTGCTGTTATAGAAAGAAGTATGCCTTTCCAGGCATATGCCACGTGCGGCGGCAGTGATCTCGTTTCATGGAGGGGGAAAATCATGGCAGACACATTCCGGTTGAACGGGAAGGATGTCGAATTCAAGCCCGGCCAGACGATTCTCGATGCGGCGCGGGAAAGGGGCGTGGAGATTCCGACGCTCTGTCATCTGAAGAAGGCGACGCCGACGGGCGCCTGCCGCATCTGTCTCGTGGAGGTCGCGGGGTCCCGCAACCTGGTTTCCTCCTGCTCCACGCCCGTCGTCGCGGGCATGGTTGTTCTCACGGACACGGAGCGGGTCCGCCGGACCAGGAAGATGATCGTGGAACTCATGCTGGGAAGCGGAAGACATGACTGCATGGTCTGCGAGGCCAACGGGAACTGCCGCCTCCAGGACCTCGCCTATCGGTACGGGATCGCGGAACCGAGATTCCATCCGGCCGAAACGCCGTACCCCATGGAGGACGAGAACCCCTTCATCGTCCGCGATTTCAGCCGTTGCATCCTGTGCGGGCGGTGCGTCCAGGCCTGCAATGAAGTCGTCGTCAACCGCGCCATCAGCCAGGGCTACCGCGGTTCGAAAAGCAAGATCGTGACGGGCGGCGACGAACCCTACCACAGGAGCGAATGCGTCTTTTGCGGCCAGTGCGTCGAGGTCTGCCCCGTCGGGGCGCTGACGGAAAAAAAGGCCCGGGGAAAGGCCCGGGACTGGGAAACGGAAAAGGTCCGCACCACCTGTCCGTACTGCGGCGTGGGCTGCCAGCTCCGGCTCCACGTGAAGGACGGGAAGATCGTCAAGGTCACCGCCGTCGAGGACGCCGAACCCAACAAAGGCAGGCTGTGCGTGAAGGGCCGCTTCGGTTATGATTTCATCTATTCCGAGGAACGGTTGAAAACGCCGCTGATCCGCGAAAACGGGGGCTTCCGGGAAGCCTCCTGGGACGAGGCGCTGGACCTCGTGGCCTCGAAATTCCAGGAGATCATCGCCAAACACGGGCCCGACGCCGTCGCCGGCGTGAGCTGTGCCCGAAGCTTCAATGAAGATTCCTATCAGATGCAGAAACTCTTCCGCGCGGTGATCGGGACCAACAACATCGATCACTGCGCCCGGACCTGACACGCCCCGACGGTCGCCGGTCTGGCGACCTCATTCGGTTCCGGCGCCATGACGAATTCATTTTCGGATTTCATGAAAGCCAGGATGATCTTCGTGATCGGCTCCAACATGACCGAGGCCCACCCCGTCGCGGCGACCTTCGTCAAGGATGCCGTGCTGCGGGGGGCCGAACTCATCCTCGTGGACCCGCGGCGGACGGGGCTCGCCGATTTCGCGGAGCTCCATGTGCCCATCCGGGTGGGATCGGACGTGGCCTTTCTCAATGGCGTGATGAACGTCCTCATCACGGAGAACCTTTACGACAAACCTTATGTGGAGTCATGCACCGTCGGATTCGAGGAACTGAAAAAAAAGGTGCTCGAGTATCCTCCGGAGCGGGCGGCCGAAATCAGCGGCGTCGACGCCGGCACGATCCGGACCGTGGCCCGCCGCGTGGCGTCGGTGAAGCCGGCGATGCTCATGTACACGCTCGGCATCACGGAACATATCTGCGGCGTGAACAACGTGCTTTCCTGCGCCAACCTCCAGATGCTTCTCGGAAACGTCGGTTTCGAGTGCGGCGGCGTCAATCCGCTCCGGGGCCAGAACAACGTCCAGGGGGCCTGCGACATGGGGGCCCTGCCCAATGTCTTTCCCGGCTACCAGCGGGTCGACAATCCGCAGGCCCGGGCCAGGTTCGAGGCGGCCTGGGGTGTGGAAAAGCTCCCGGAGAAACCGGGCCTGATGATCCCCGGGATGCTCGAAGGCCTCGTGAACGGGAAGGTCAGGGCCTTTTATATCTTCGGGGAAAATCTCGCCAACACGGAGCCGGACATCCGGCATGTGGAACACTGTCTCGCGTCCGCGGAATTCCTGGTCTGTCAGGACATCTTTCCCACGGAGACGACCCGTTTCGCCCACGTGATCCTGCCGGCGGCGGCGTGGAGCGAGAACGAGGGGACCTTCACCAGCAGCGAGCGGAGGGTCAACCGTGCCCGTTCCGTAAGCGTTCCCCCCGGGCAGGCCCGGCCGAACTGGTGGATATTCAAGGAGATCGCGAAGAGGATGGGACATTCGTGGGAGTCGAACAGCGCCCGCGAAATATGGGACAACGAAGTGTCCCGCCTGGCTCCTTCCTTCGCGGGCATCCGGTATGCCCGCCTGAGAGGGGACGGCCTCCAGTGGCCTGTGCCCGACGAAAAGCACCGCGGGACTTCCTATCTGCACAAGGACGGGTGCTTCACCTGCGGTCTGGGCGTTCTGAAGCCGGTGGACTGGATTCCCCCGGCGGAGGTGCCCGACAAGGAATACCCCCTCGTGCTGAGCACGGGAAGACGCCTTTACCACTATCACACGAGAACGCAGACCGGCCGTTCCGCGGGTCTGAACGATCTCCTCTCCGAGGAAACCGCCGATATCTCCCGGACCGATGCGGAGGCACTCGGCGTGGCGCATGGGGAAAGGATCCGGGTCCGGTCGAGGCGGGGCGAGGTCGTGGTCAGGGCGAACGTGACCCCCCGGGTGCCGCCGGGGCTTGTCTGGATGGCCTTTCATTTCCGGGAGGCCTGCGCGAACTGGCTGACCAACCCGGCGTACGACCCGCTCACACAGACCGCCGAATACAAGGCCTGCGCGGTTTGTATCGAAAAAGTATCCTGATTCCGGATTTCTGAAAAATGCCGCTTCGGTTTTGCCGAGGCGGCATTTTTTTTGTTTCAATTATGCAAAAAATAACATATAAAGACCCGCGAAAGGGGGTTTCGAAATGAGAAAATCCATTGCGGTTCTTGCGGTTCTTCTTTTCGTCGTCGTCACGCCTCTTTGCGCCGCGGCCCAGGAGGGACTCCGGGTCGCCGTGGCCGCCAATTACATCCAGGCGTTCAAGGAACTTGCCGCGACCTTCGAGAAGGAAACGGGCATCAAGGTCGAGGCCACGTATTCCTCGTCGGGGAACCTGTTCAGCCAGATCAACGGCGGCGCCCCTTACGATCTGTTCCTGTCCGCCGACGAGTTGCGGCCCCGGCGCCTCCAGCAGTCCGGCGAGGCCGGGGAACCCTTCGTGTATGCGAGAGGGCGGGTGATTCTGTGGTCCGCCAAAAAGGACTTCTGCGATGCCGGGGACTGGCGGGAGGCCCTGAAGCGGGAAGGGATCAAAAAGATCGCCATGGCCAATCCGGAAATCGCCCCCTACGGGATGGCGGCAAAGACCGCCCTGGTGAAGGCCGGCCTGTGGGAACTCCTGGGGCCGAAAATCGTCAATGCCCAGGACATCGCCCAGACCTTTCAATATGCGTCGACGGAGGCCGTCGATGCCGGCCTGTGCGCCCTTTCCGCCGGCCGATCCGAGAAAGGGAAAGCCGGCTGTTTCTTTGAGGTGAACGAGGCCCCGGACATCGTCCAGGCGGCGTGCATCCTCAAGAAGACGGGGAAACGGGAACAGGCGGAACGGTTCGCCGGCTTCCTCATGTCGCCCGAAGCACGGAAGATCAGGGAGAAATACGGATACCGATAGCATGGAATGGCAGGCCTTCTATGTGACGTTGAAACTGGCCGCCACAGCCACCGCGGTACTGATGGTCGTGGCGGCCCCCATTGCCTGCGTCCTCGCTTACGCCCGTTTTCCCGGAAAGTCCCTGGTCGAGGCCCTGCTGTACCTGCCCATGGCCCTTCCGCCGACGGTCCTGGGTTTCTACTTCATCATGGTTCTCGGACCGAGGGGCATTGCCGGCAGGCCCTGGGAAACCCTCACGGGGCAGCCCCTGCTGTTCACCTTTACGGGGATCGCCCTGGCCTCCGTTCTTTACAGCGTTCCTTTCGCCATACAGCCCATGAAGGCGGCCTTCCGGAAAATCGACCGGCGGCTGCTGGAAAGCGCCAGCGTGCTCGGTCTGTCGCCCGCGGCGGCGTTCGTCCGGGTCGTCCTCCCCAACAGCATCGGCGGCATCATCGCCGCGGCCGTTCTCGTGTTTCTGCACACCATCGGGGCGTTCGGCGTGCTGATCATGGTGGGCGGCAGCATCCCGGGGGTGACCAAGGTGGCCTCCATCGCCATCTACGAAGCGGTGGAAGCCATGGATTACCGCGCGGCGCACCTCATGTCCCTCTGTTTTCTGCCGATCAGCTATGTCTTTCTGCTGATCGCGAACAAACTCGGCGAGGAATCGTGACGCCATGACCCTTCAGGTATCCGTCGGGAAACGACTCAAATTCTTCGACCTCGAGGTCTCCTTTACCTGTGAGGACAAGGACATGCTCGTCATGATCGGGCCGTCCGGCGGGGGGAAGACGACGATCGTCCGCATGATCGCGGGACTGGAAACGCCCGACGAGGGGAGGATCGTCTACGGCGACGAGGTCTGGTTCGACGCGTCCCGGCGCATCAACCTCCCGCCCCGGAAGCGGAAGGTGGGCTACGTCTTTCAGGACTACACCCTTTTCCCGCACCTGAGCCTGTACCGGAACGCGGCTTTTGCCGCCGTCGACAAGAGGGATGTGGACGGTCTCCTCACGCTTTTCGGGATCGATCACCTTCGCGACCGGAAGCCCGACAAGGTGTCCGGCGGGGAGCGCCAGCGGTGCGCCATCTGCCAGGCGCTGGCCCGGAGGCCCCGGGTCATGCTGCTCGACGAGCCGTTTTCCGCGCTCGACGTGGTGACCCGCCGTTCGCTCCGCGAGGAATTGAGGGCAATGAAAAGCGGCCTGTCCTTCCCGGTGGTCTACGTGACCCACGACATCCAGGAGGCCCTGTTCCTGGCCGACGAGATCCTTCCCATCGTGGAAGGGAAGGTCGACAGGGACTGGATGCGGCGGACCATCACCCGCGAACCGGCGCCGGGCACGGCGCCCAGGGCGGTGCGGGAGCCCCGGCTGTCCCTCGTCTATTAACGGGTACCCGCCGCCGCCGGCGGGCCCGCGGGTTCAGGAAAACTTGAAGGAGGGCAAAATCGTTCATGAACATCGGCACATACTCCTATGAAGAATATGTCCATCTGGTGAAATCCTTTCACGGCAGTCCGGCACCGGGACTCCTCATCGGCGGCTTCATCGTCGATCTCGCCCTGAAGAACCTGCCGGACGGGGAGTTTTTCGACGCCCTTTGCGAGACCCCCGTCTGTCTTCCCGACGCGGTCCAGCTCCTGACCCCCTGCACGATCGGCAACGGATGGATGAAGATCCTCGATTTCGGAAAATTCGCCGTGACCCTGTATGAGAAATCCGGCGGCGAGGGGGTGCGGGTTTATCTGGATGCGGAAAAACTGAAGCGGTGGCCCGAAGTCATGAACTGGTTCCTGAAACTCAAGACAAAGAAGGAACAGGATTTCGATCTGCTCATCGAGCAGATCAAGGAGGCGGGGCACGACCTGCTCGGCATTCAGCACGTCCGGGTGGAGCCGAAGAAACTGAGGCGGCGGAAAATGGGACAGGTCTCCGTCTGCCCCTCCTGCGGCGAGGCGTACCCGGTGAAGGATGGCGACCGTTGCCGGGCGTGCCTGGGCGAGTCGCCGTATGTCAGGGAATAAGTCCCCGGCTTGACGGGCCGCCGGCCCCGGATGCCTTGTCCGCCCGTTTTCGGCGGATGCGGCCGGGCGTTCCGGGGAACACGGCTTTCAACGGACCGGTGACGCCTGCCGGTCGAAGGCGTTCCACGGGCAGACGGTCATGGGCGTGAAGCCCTTTTCCTGCATGATCATGTCGAGGTGAACAAGGCTCATGGCCGCAATTTCGAAGTCGCTGTCTTCCAGGTTTCCCACCTTGGTCAGCGTGATCAGATATTTGTCGCATTTTTCGCAGATGAAGGCCGACTCCAGGTCCCTGCCCTCCACAAAATAGTACGTCATGCCTTTCTGCCCCTCGTGACCGCAACAGGGACAGATGACGCGGCTGAACCGCCATTCGTGCCCGCACTGGGCACAGTGGAGCCACCGCTGCCCGCCCTTTTCCTGGATCATGGACACGGCGGGCAGGGCGCCGCAGACCGGGCAGTATCCTCTGTCCCAGTCCATTCCTTTCAAGAGTTCCGCCAGCTCCCCGGCCCTTTTTTCAAGAAGGATCCTTGCCACCGTCCTCAGGAGAAAGTCGACGGCCGAAGGCCTGACGGAGACCCGCTCCGCCAGGGCATCCACGCTTTCCATGAAGGCCTCGGGAAAGGAATGGAGGATACCGGCCGGATCCACGGTCCCCTCCCGGATTCCTTCTTCCAGCGTCTCGAGATCCCCGGCGATGGCCGGCAATCCCTTTTTCATGTCCGGGAGGATGGCCAGGGCGACTTCCCGGACAGCGGCGCCGTCAGGCATGAGCGCGGCCTGCCGGATCACCGGTATGCCGTCTTTCAACCGGGCCCGGTCGATGTTTTCGAAATCCGCATCCTTGAGTCGAAGCGTCTTGAGAATCCGGATCCTGCCCAGGATGACCGGCTTCAGGGCATCGAGGATGTCCCTGCTGTGGGGGTGGTTCCTCAGGGCCTGCTCCATGTGACGTTCCAGTTTCAACAGCGTTTCCTCATCGCGATTCATGGGTTTCCGCCTTTCCCCGTGACGGGGCGAATAAAAAAGGTCCTCCCGCCGGCGGCACGGCGCCGGGGGAGAACCTTCGAACATCGGACAATCTATGCGTGGTGGCCCTGCCCCTCCTTGGGGGCGGGTTCCTTTCCGTAGACGACGAGCCGGCCCTTGTGTTCCGTCTCCTTCAGCCACTTGGGATGCTGCTTCATGAGCCAGGCCCGGGTCACCCATCCCGAAGTCATGGCCGGCAGGGACCCCGGCGAACCGATGGTCCCCAGGTAGAGGTGGACGAAGAAGAAGGCGAAGATGACGACGAAGCCCAGGGCGTGGAGGAAGTACATGAACCGGACGAGCCCCGCGCCGAAGGACAGGGGGAACCACATGATGAGCCCGCTCACCGCCATGGCGGCCCCGAAGATTGCCACGGCGAGAAAGAACATCTTCTGGCCGGGGTTGTATTTCCCCACCTCGGGCACGGAATCCACGTGCCAGAGATAGCCCCCGGCGACCTTGATCCACTCGGCGTCCTCGGGGAATTCAAAGACCCCCGCCTCGCGCCACCACATGAGGACGGCGAAGAACAGGGATGCGATGAAGAAGAGTCCCGTGAAGTTGTGGATGAGCTTCAGGTTTTTCAGCCCCCCCACCGGGACGGCGAGGAAGTTGAGGGAATGGAACATCATTCCCAGACCGGAAATCATGAGAACGATGCAGGAAATGGCCAGGGACCAGTGTACGATCCTCTCGAATGCGTCCGTCGCTTTGATCATGCCTTTTTTCATGTTCCTTCCCTCCTTTCACGTGGCGTCCCGGTCCCCGTTTTCGTCGGGGGACTTGGGGCCGTGGATGATGTAGTGGAGGAAGGACCCGAGAACGACGCCGCCTGCGGCCAGGAGGCTCAGGGGTTTCAGGAAGTCTTTCCAGGCGATGACCGTGAGAGGCACAGCCGGTTTCTGGGGCAGGCTGTCGTAGATCTCCGGCTTCTCGCCGAGGACGTACAGAACGTGCGTCCCTCCCACAAACTTGTCGCCGTATACGTTCGCGTCGGGATGACCGTCTTGCTTCAGATCCTCCACGCGGGCATACGCTGTTTTCAGCATCGTGTCCACGGCGCCGAACGTCAGGGCGCCGGTGGGACAGGATTTCACGCAGGCGGGCAGGAGACCTTCCCTGAGGCGGGTGTAACAGAGATCGCACTTGAAGACCTTGTCCGTCGCCCGGTCGTATTTCGGCACCTCGAAAGGACAGGCGAAAAGGCATTCCTTGCAGCCGATGCATTTTGTCCTGTCGATGCCGACGGTTCCGAATTCCGTGTAGAAAAGGGCGCCGCTTGGGCAAACCTTGACGCATCCGGCGTCCGTGCAGTGCATGCAGCCGTCCTTGCGGAAGAGCCACTGCAGCACCCCGTCGCCGTTCTCATGTTCCTGGAACCGGACCAGCGTCCAGGTGTTCCACTCGAGATCGGGCGGGTTCTGATAACTGCCCCGGTTCCTGGTTCTCAGGCCGGGCATTTCATTCCACTGTTTGCAGGCCACCTGGCAACCACGGCAGGCGGTGCATCGCGTCGTGTCGATCAGTTTGACGAAATCCGTTCCTTTCATGGCATCCCCCCTTAGATCCTGGTCACATTGACCATGAAGGCCTTGTATTCAGGACAGAACGTGTTCGCATCGCCGATGGTCGGTGTCAACAGGTTGGTGCTGTCGCCGCCGTCCTTGGGGAATAGCCAGCCGTAGTTGAATGGAAGGCCGACCTGGTGGACCGTTTTCCCTTCGACCTGGAACGGTTTGAAGCGCTTGGTCACCATGGCGATGCAGGACACTTCGCCGCGCGCGGAGGAAACCTTGACGCGCTGGCCGTTCCGGATGCCTTTCTCCTTCGCCAGCTTGTCGCCGATCTCCACGTACAGCTCCGGCTGCATCTCCAGGAGCCATGCCTGCCAGCGGGTCAGGGCGCCCGAACACCAGTGTTCCGTGCAGGAGTAGGACGTGCAGACGTAGGGGAATTTTTCATCGGCGCTGGCCACCTTGTCCATCTCGCCGTTGAAGAACTCGATGGCCGGATTGATCCGCTGTCCGGACATCGGGTTGACGGTCAGCGGGCTTTCCAGCGGTTCGTAGTGCTCGGGGAACGGCCCTTCGGCCATGCCGGGCCCGAAAATGGCGCCCAGGCCGTCGGGTTTCATGATGAAGGGGTATATCCCTTTCTCCTTGTCCGCCTGGGGCGGCCAGGGGCCGTCGGGAACATCGCCGACCCATTTTTCACCCGTCCATTCCAGGAGCTTGCGTTTCGGGTTGAAGGGCTTTCCGTTCAGGTCGCAGGAAGCCCGGTTGTAGATGATCCGGCGGTTGACCGGCCAGCAGAAGGACCAGTTGGGGAAAAGCCCGAGACCGGTGGGGTCGTCCTTGCCCCGTTTCTCCATGTTGTTGAATCCGTCGGCGGTGAAGCTTCCCGACATGAGCCAGTTCCCGCCGGAGGTGGAGCCGTCCGACTGGAGCATCCCGAAGGAGGGAACCAGCTGGCCTCTCTTGAATGTCTTGTCCCCGATCGTCGTGTCCCTGAGGAAATGGCCGTTGATCTGCTTGGCCACCTTCAGGGCGTCGAACTTTCCGTTCTTGTCGATGTAATCCCATTTCAGGTTCAGGACAGGATCCGGGTAAGCGCCCCCTTCCCTGGCATAGAGTTCCTTGATGGCCGCCATGATCCGGATCGTGAGTTCCCCCACGGCAGCCGCGTCGCCGGGGGCCTCCGCGGCCTTGTACTTCCACTGTACCCAGCGGCCGCTGTTGCTCTGGCTTCCCTCCTTTTCCATGGATGCGGAAGCGGGCAGGAGGAAGACCTCCGTTTTGATCTTTCCGGGATCGACGCCGGGCCCTTTCCAGAAACAGTGGGTTTCGTTGTCGAAGATGTTCTCGCAGACCATCCATTCGAGGTTTTCCAGGGCCTTCCGGACTTTGTTCGCGTTCGGCGAGCTGACCGCCGGGTCCGTTCCCACGCAGAAAAGGCCCTTGATCTTCCCGTCGTACATCTTGTCGAAGAGATGCATGAGGGAATAAGCGGCGCCGTCGTCGAGCTTGGGGACCCAGGAGTAGCCGAAACCGTTTTCCGCCGTTCCCTTGTCGTCGAACAGGGCCTTGAGAAAGCTGACGAAAAAATTCGGGTAGTTCTGATAGTAGTTGGCCGACTGGGGGTCGTTGGATTTGGGGGTGTTCTTACCCAGGTATTTTTCCAGCGTGTCCAGGGAGGCCGCCGGCATTTTCAGGTAGCCCGGCAGGATGTTGTACAGGATGGCATGGTCCGTGGAACCCTGAACGTTCGGCTCGCCGCGAAGGGCGTTGACGCCGCCGCCGCAGATCCCCATGTTTCCCAGGAGGAGCTGGATGATGCTCATCGTCCGGATGTTCTGGCTTCCCGTCGTGTGGTGCGTCCAGCCCAGGGCGTAGCATTCCGTTCCCGCCTTGTCCGGGACGCCGGTGGCGCCGTACGCCTCGTAGACCCGCAGCAGGTTTTCCTTGGAGACGCCCGTGATGCTGGAAACCTTGTCCAGGGTGTAACGGGAATAATGGTCTTTTAAAAGCTGGAAGACGCAGCGGGGATCGGTCAGGGTCATGTCCCTCTTCGGGATGCCCCGGCTGTCCTTCTCGAAGACCCACGTTTCCTTGTTGTATTTCCGTTTTCCCGCGTCGTAACCGGAGAAGAGACCGTCCTTGAAATGGAAGTCGGGGCTCACGATGAACGAGGCGTTGGTGTAATGGACCACGTAATCACGGAAATACTTATCGTTTTCGATGATGTAACGGATCATCCCCCCCAGGAAGGCGATGTCCGTGCCGGACCGCAGGGGGACATGAAAATCGCATCGGGCCGAGGTCCGTGTGAAACGGGGGTCCACATGGATCAGGGTGGCCCCGTTCTGCTCCTTCGCCCGAAGAATCCATTTGAAGGCGATGGGGTGATGCTCCGCCGCGTTGCTTCCCATGATGAGGATGCAGTCACTGTTCTTCAAATCAATGTAATGATTCGTCATCGATCCGCGTCCGAACGACTCTCCCAGAGCCGCTACAGAGGGACTGTGTCAGACCCGGGCCTGATGATCGATGTACACCATTCCGAGCGCCCGCGCCTTGGCGACCATGAGCCAGCACTCTTCGCTGTCCACGTTGGAACTGCCGAGATGGCCGATGGTTTCCACGCGGTTGACTGTTTGCCCCTTGGCGTTCGTCGTGATGAAGCTTTTGTCCCGTTCCGTCTTTACGAGACGGGCGATGCGGTCGATGGCCCAGTCCATCTCCCTCTCTTCCCACTTGTCGCTCATGGGGGCCCGGTAAAGGACCTTCCGGAGCCGGTGCCTGTTCGCCTCGGTCAGGTCGAAGAAGCCGGCGCCCTTGGCGCACAGGGACCCTTCGCTGATCGGGTGGTCCGCGTCACCCTCGATGTTGAAAATCTTGCCCGTGATCTTGTCCACGCTGCAGACAAGCCCGCAGCCGACGGAGCAGTAACAGCAGATGGTCGTCACCTGCTTCGCGGCCTTGATGCGGTTCGCCTTGTTCAGATCCGCGGCATACGCCCGGGCGGGTTTCAGGTTGATGCCCAGTGGAGAGAGCGTCAAACCGGATGCCACCGCGCCGGAAAGGGTTAAAAAACCTCTCCTCGTGATCTCCATGGTTCCTCCTTATAAATGTCAAAAAAGACATATGTCAGGTACGTCACATACTCCTGCTATCTCCCGCAGTCAAGGAAAAAATAATTGATTTGCGCAAAGCAATCAAATGGTTATGGTAAATTTAACATAAGTGATCCACAGGCGGGTCCATGGGATGCCGCAGCGCGACACGGAGGAGGAGAAGCGGCCGTACGGCGGATGGGAAGGGTTTCGTGAATCAGGGGGAGGAAGGTTTCCCGGGCTTGACGGCGGTATGGGTCGGCAATTCCTTGTGGGCCTTTTCCAGGAGGCGGGAGATTTTTCCGTCCGTCTTTTCGAACATGGCGATCAGCCTCCGGGCGTCTTCCGTCAGGTGCATGCCTTTGCCGGAGGGGTCCTTCTCGACGAGCTTGATGCCCATCCGTTCTTCGGAGGCCCGAAGCCTGCCCCAGGCCGCCCGGTAGGACATGTTGAGCTTTCTGGCCGCCGCGTTCAGGCTTCTGCATTCGTCGATGGCCTTCAGCAGCACGTCCCGGCCCTTGCCGAAGATGACCTTCCCGTCCTGTTCGAGCCAGATTTTGTGCTTGATTTCCATAGGGTACCTTCAAACAACGTCAGGACGGGATAAGCCGCCGCCGTTGCGCCTTTCTTCGTCGGCCGCGCCACCGGGGGTGTCACTGCCTTTTTCGGATCCTGCAGGGCAGGTTTTTCAGGTTGGGGGTCCCGAATTCCTTCCCCAGTTTTTCCATGGAGGTAAGCATGTTGAAATTCGACTTCCGCCACTCGTACTGGGCGGCCGGGGCGCCCTCGGGGAACCACCACCCCAGCGAAGCGCTGATCACCCGGGGATGGACGGCGTCCGTCACGCGGGCGACCTGGGTCACTTCGCCGTACTTCGTTTCGATGACGACTTCGTCCCCTTCGACGATGCCGTGGGGCGCGGCCGTGTCGGGATGGATTTCCACCATGGGATGGGGCTGTTTCTCCCGGAGCCTGCCGACCCACCGGTACGAGGAAAGGAGGTAATACCGGCTCTTCGCGCTGATCAGGAGAAGGGGGTAGTCGGGGTCTTCCTCCTCGGGAAAGCCCGTGAATTCCGGCAGGGGCTTCAACCCGAATTTTTCTGCGGTGCTCAATTTCAGCTCGACTTTTCCCGTGGGGGTGCGGAAGCCCTTTTCCTCGTACTGCCTGAACCGGTCGGGCCCTTTCAGGTATCCCTTTTCGACGAACTGGCGCCAGGTGAGTCCCGCAGGCCGGACGATGTCCTCCAGGAACTGCTCGTGGTCGTCGTACCAGAGTTCGGGCGGAGAGACCCGTTTCCCCAGTTCGTTGATGATCTTCATGTCGGGCCAGCAGTTTTCGGGCGGGTCGACGATCTTGGGCCGGGCGACGATGATTCCATGGCCGATGCCGTAGTGGCCGATGTCGTTCATCTCGAACTGGTGGGCCACGGGAAACACGATGTCGGCGAGCGCCGCGGTTGGGGTCATGAAAATCTCGGCCATGGCCGTGAAATCGAGGCTCATGAAGGCTTCGTAGGTGGCCTTGCTGTCCGCCCACGCCACGAGGGGGTTGGTGCACATCCCGGAATACCCCCTGACGGGGTAGGGCACCCCTTCGAGAACGGCCCTGCGGAAATACGCCGGAGGGATTGTCATGAGCCGCGGGATGACGCCGTAATGGGCGCTGATCATGTCCTTGCGTTTGTCCGGGATGAGATCGGCCCGGACGAAAGGCCCGAGTCCCATGATTTTCGGTTCGCGGGCCTCGATGTTTCCGCCCGGGACGTCGAGGTTCCCGCAGATCGCCATGAGGCAGACCAGGGACCGGGTGGCGTCGAAGACGTTCACGTCGTGCTCGATGGGGTTCCCCCACTGGAGCGCTGCCGGCTTCGCTTTCGCGTACATCCGCGCCGCCTCGCGGATGCGTTCCGCCGGGACCCAGGTGATCTCCGCGACCTTTTCCGGCGTGTAGTCTTTCACCTGGCGGGCGAGGTCTTCGAACCCGCTGGTGTATTTTTCGACGAAATCCTTGTCATAGAGCGATTCCCCGATGATCACGTGGATGAACCCCAGCGCGAGGGCCTGCGCCGTTCCCGGACGAAGCTGCAGCCAGCGGTCCGCTCTTTCGGCCAGCTCGGTCTTCCGGGGATCGACCACGATCAGCCTGGCGCCCCTTTTGAGCTGTTCGTGAAACAGGATGGCGAACTGCCCTTCCTCGTTCGTGGACGTGGGGTTGCTGGCCCAAAGGAGAATCAGTTCGGTGGGGTGGTGGAGATCGGCGACGGGATAAAAGCCGCAGGTATGCATTCCCGTGACTTCCCGCGGCGCGTGACACACATCCTGGGAGGCGATCACATTGGGGGAACCGAAGATGTTCGCAAGACGGATCTGAACGAAATGTTCCAGGCCCTTGGGCATGCCGACGCCGAATCCGACCGCCCGCGCTCCGTATTTATCCTTGATTTTTTTGAGATTATCCGCCGTTTCGTCGAGCGCCTCCTCCCAGGAGACGCGATGCCACTTTCCTTCGCCCCGCTTCCCCGCGCGCTTCAGGGGGTGGGTGAGACGGTCGGGATGGCTCAGCCGGTCCGCCGAGATCCTTCCCTTGAAACAGGTGTATCCCCTGTTCAGGTACCCTTCGGGATTCCCTTTGATCTGGACGATCCTGTTTTCCTTCACTCCGACCAGAAGCGCGCAGCCGCCGTGGTCCATGCGGGCGCAGTGCGTCTTTTCCCAGCGAACGTCGTCTGTCATGGAACGGGGGTCTCCTTTCCGGAAACATTCATGGGACCGTCCGCGGCCGGCGGTACCCAAATGTCACAATTGACATAACATATCCGTTCCGGAAAGGCCACACCATTCGGCCCGGAAAGAGCAAATGCATCAGCGGTCGAAACAACATTTTACAGGCGGCAAAGGAAAAAGCTCCACAGGCAAGGCGCCCGGGCCGCGACGAATGAAGGCGTACATATGGTACGCCGCAGCGAGGAGAGACGAAGGGGAACGCTGCATAGGGACTTTTTCCGAAGCCGGAAAGAATTTTGCAATGCATTTCCCTCTATGATATAAAACCACCTTCGGTTTGTTTTCCAGTGAATCCGGGAAGGAGGTACGTTTCCCATGGTTCTGTCCGATGGAAAGGAACTGTGCCATGTCTGCAGGAAGAGGGTGTCCGTCATTTTGTGCGACGGCTGCCAGATTCCGCTTTGCGACAGTTGCAGGAAGTTCGAGCTTTGGGGATACGGTTGCGGCCACGTGGACGGCAAGGTATTCTGTCTCACCTGTTACGACGACATCAACGTCAATCCGTACGGCGGAAAGAGGCCCTGAGGGTTGACGGTTTCGTGAAAAGTCCATACGCCGCGCCGCCGTTCATCCCTCATTCCCGCGGCGTACCGGGAGTACGCGCCGGGCGTCGGGATTCGGGCGCCCCGGCTGAGGAGCTTTTACCTTTGCCGTTCGAAAAACTGTTGATTTGCCTTTTTTACGCGTTCGTCGGGATTCCGTCATGAAATACGAGGGCATGATCATCCGGCCCCCGAGCGAAGCCCGGAGCCTCCTGGTGCAGGTGACGGTGGGATGCTCCCACAATCGATGCATCTTCTGCCCGAGTTTCAAGGACAAGCGTTTTCGGATCAAGGAATTTTCCGAGATCGAGGAAGACCTGATCGAGGCCTCCCGGTACGGCGCCATCGAAAAGGTTTTTCTTTGCGACGGCGACGCCCTGATCATTCCGCAGCGAAAACTCGTTCCCATCCTCGAGGCCGTCGGAAAGAACCTCCCGCGGGTGAAGCGGATCGCCACCTATGCCAACGCGAAGAGCATTCTCCGGAAGACCCCGGAGGAACTCGCCGAACTTTGCCGGCTCGGGCTTTCCATGGTGTATCTCGGCGTCGAGTCCGGCAACGGGGAGCTTCTGTCGTGGATGAAAAAAGGGGCAACCGCCGAGGACATGGTCCAGGCGGGACGGCGGATCAAGGACGCGGGGATGGTCCTTTCGGTGACGGTGCTCCTCGGGATCGGGGGGAGGGAGCGAAGCGGCCTTCATGCCGCCGACACGGCGAAAATCCTCACCCGGATCGATCCCGATTACGTCGGCGCCCTGACCGTCATGGTCGTTCCGGGAACCCCTCTTCACGAGCTTTCCCGGCAGGGCGCGTTCCTTCTTCCCGACACCTTCGGGTTCCTGGAGGAACTGGGGGTCATGATCGGGCAGTCCGATTTCAGCAACTGTTTCTTCACGGCGAACCACGCCTCCAACTACCTGCCGCTCCGCGTCCGGCTCCCGGAGCAGAAGGAGGAGGCGGTCCGGCTGATCCGCCGCGTGGTGGAAGACCGGAACGGCAAGGTTCTGAAACCAGAGTTTCTGAGGGCGCTTTGAAGGAGGGGGGACACTGAAGAAGTTCGGTTCCTTATGGAGACACTGGCTCGATTCCGAAGGGGAGGCGCCCGTCGATGCCGGCGGGCCCGAGAAGAAGATTCTTTCCTCTCTGGAGCGATGGATCGAAAAGGGAGTCATCGACCACAAGTCGGCGGAGATGATCGAGAACATCCTCGATCTCAGGGATACCGTCGCCCGGGAAATCATGGTTCCCAGGACGGAAATCATCGCCGTCGGCACCGAATCCACCCCGGAGGAAATCATCGCCCTGGTCCGGAAGCACGGCTACAGCAGGATGCCCGTCTGCGAGGGAAACGTGGACAACATCATCGGCATCCTCAATGTGAAAGACCTCTTCGACCTGTGGTCCGCCAGGCCTGAAAAGTGGACGGTGGCCTCCATCATGCGGGAGGCCTATTACATTCCGGAGACGAAGAACATCCACCAGCTTCTCCACGAGTTGAAGGAAAAAAAGTGCCACATGGCGGTGGTCATCGACGAGTACGGGGGAACGTCGGGGATCGTCACGCTGGAGGACCTGATCGAGGAAATCGTGGGCGAGATTCATGACGAGCACGACGAGGACGAAGAGTCCTTTCTCCCCCAGACCAACGGCGACGTTCTCGTGGACAGCCGCGTCGATATCGAGGATTTCGAGGAATACTTCCATATGGAGGCCCCGGAGGGGAAGTTCGAAACCCTCGGGGGAATGATCCTGCACATCATCAAGAAAATTCCCGTTCCCGGGGAGGTGATTCCCTTCGGGAATCTGGAGATGGTGATCGAGTCGGCCAGCGAGCGGAGTATCCAGAAGGTGAGGATCCGCCGTGCCGGGGGGGAGGAAAGCCCCGGAGGCCCCGACCGCGACGAACGGCACTGAAAAGGTCGGAGAGTGGCAGACATGGATCGAAAGGACCTGGGCCTTTCCCTCCTGACGGGAGTACTTCTTTTCTTTTCCTTTCCCAAGTTCGGACACGGGTGGGTCGTGTGGTTCGCCCTGATCCCGCTGTTCTTCGCGCTTCGGGGGAAAAGTACGGGAATGGCCTTTTCCATAGGGGGAATCGCCGGCTTCGTCGCGAATCTGGGGATCCTCTACTGGGTGGCCGGCGCGGTGATCCGTTACGGATATCTTTCCACCGTCACCGGATATTCCGTCCTTTTCCTTCTCGTTCTCGTCATGAGCCTGTACGTGGCCCTTTTCGCCGCGGTCCTGGCGGTTCTCACCGGCAGGGGGATCCCGGAGATTCTCGCCGCCCCTCCCCTCTGGACGCTCATCGAGTTCGGGAAGAGCCGCCTCTTCTCCGGTTTTCCCTGGGAGAACCTGGGCTACGCCCTCCATGACAACGTTCCCATCCTTCAATTCGCCGACGTGGCGGGCGTGTTCGGGCTCAGTTTCCTCATCGTTTTCGTCAATGCCGTTCTTTTCGACATCTTCCGCCTGAACAGGGCGAACCGAAGAAGGGTGACCATCGCCATCGTTTTCACCTCCATCTCCGTCCTTCTCCTCTTTTTTTACGGACATTACCGGATCGAACAGGTGGAACGGATGGGGAAGGAAGGCCGGCCCCTAGAAGTGGCGGTGGTGCAGGGCAACATCGAACAGGCGGTCAAGTGGAACCCGGCGTATCAGTTCCGTACGCTGGAGGTGTATGAAACGCTCTCCAGGGAAACGCTGAGGGAAAGGGCGGATCTCCTGGTCTGGCCCGAAACGGCCATGCCCTTCTTCCTGCAGGACGGCGACGAAAAGCAGCGGCGGGTCCGGGCCCTCGCCCGGGAAAACAGGGTCGATCTGGTCGCGGGAAGCCCGGGCTACCGGGAGAAGGGGGGCAGGGTCGTCTACGGAAACAGCGCCTTCCTGATCACGCCGGACGGCGCCGTCTCGGGCCGTTACGACAAGGTTCACCTCGTTCCCTTCGGCGAATACGTTCCCCTGAAACGGTTCTTCTCCTTCGCGGAGAAGCTTGTCGCCGGCGCCGGCGACTTCGTTCCGGGGACCGGTTTCGTGCCGCTGCCCACGGAGAGGGGCGACAAGCTCGGCGTTCTCATCTGTTACGAGGGGATCTTCCCCGAAATCGGGAGGGCGTACAAGAAGGCGGGGGCGGATCTCCTCGTCAACATCACCAACGACGGGTGGTACGGCCGGACTTCCGCGCCCTGGCAGCACCTGAGCATGGCCGTTTTCCGTGCCGTGGAGAACCGGATGTATCTCGTCCGGGCGGCGAACACGGGGGTCAGCGCCGTCGTCTCCCCCACGGGAAAAATCGAGGGAAGGACGGGCCTTTTCGAACGGACGGGGCTCCGGGGCACGGTGCGGATTTTCGCGATGGAAACCCTCTATTCCCGGTACGGCGATTATTTTGTCTGTTTCTGTTTTGTCTTTTTTGTTATACTTTCGTTTTATCCGCGAAGGAGGAAAACGGTTCATGATTGAAAACATTCCCGAACTTTTTCAGGATCTCACGGAGCGCGTTTCGCATCTTCGAGGTTTTCTTTGACATCGACGGCAAGAAGGATGCGATCCGGAAGCTCGACGCGGCCATCGCCAGGGAGGATTTCTGGAACGACCCGGAGACGGCGAAGAGCGTCCTGAAGGAGAAACGGGATTACGAACAGGCCATTGAAAGCTGGAACAGCCGGCATAGGAGCCTGGAAGACCTGAAGGTGCTTTACGACCTCGCCCGTGAGGAGGAGGACGAGGAAACCCGGCAGGAGGTGGAACAGGGAATTTACGACCTGAAGCGCTCCATCCGGGACGAAGAACTCAAGTCCATGCTTTCGGGGGAGGATGACCGGAAGAACGCGATCCTCATGATCCACGCGGGGGCGGGCGGCACGGAAGCCCAGGACTGGGCGGACATGATCCTCCGGATGTATCTCCGGTGGGCGGAGCGGAAGGGATTCCGGGCGAGCATCATCGACCAGCAGTTCGGGGAGGAGGCGGGGATCAAGAGCGCCACCCTGACGCTGGAGGGGGAATACGCCTTCGGTTTCGCCAAGGCCGAGGTGGGGATCCACCGGCTCGTCCGGATTTCCCCCTTCGACGCGGGGGCAAGGCGGCATACGTCCTTCGCTTCCGTCTTCGTATGGCCCGAGGTCACCGACGAGATCGTCGTCGAAATCAATGAAAAGGATCTCAGGATCGACACCTACCGGTCCACGGGAGCGGGCGGCCAGCACGTGAACAAGACCGACTCGGCGGTCCGGATCACCCACATTCCCACGGGCATCGTCGTCCAGTGCCAGAACGAAAGATCGCAGCACAAGAACCGGGCCGTGGCGATGAAGGTCCTGCGCTCCCGGCTTTATGAACGGAAGCTTCTGGAACAGAACGAAAAGCTCGACGAGATGAACAAGTCGAAACAGGCCATCGCCTTCGGCAGCCAGATCCGGTCCTATGTCCTCCACCCCTACAGGCTGGTGAAGGACCACCGGACCAACATGGAAATCGGGAACGTCAACCGCGTGCTGGACGGCGACATCGACGATCTCATCGAAGGGTACCTCCTGCGCCACTGAGTCCACCCGCGGGGTCAAGGGCAACGCGGCATAGGGCGCTTTTTACGAAGCCGCCGGGGTAAGTGAAGCCGCAAGGGGTGCAAGCGACACTTCTTCGAGCGGCAAGGGAAAAAGTGCCGGAGGCAAGGCGCCCGAGTCCCGACGAATGAGGCGTACGTGGGGTACGCCGCAGTGAGGAGGGATGAAGGGGAATGCGGCATAGGGCACTTTTTACGAAGCCGCCGGGGAAAGCGATGCCGCAAGGGGTGAAAGCGACACTTCTTCGAGCGGCAAGGGAAAAAGTGCCGGAGGCAAGGCGCCCGAGTCCCGACGAATGAGGCGTACGTGGGGTACGCCGCAGTGAGGAGGGATGAAGGGGAACGCGGCATATGGCACTTTTTACGAAGCCGCCGGGGTAAGTGAAGCCGCAAGGGGTGTAAGCAACACTTCTTCGAGCGGCAAGGGAAAAAGTGTCAGAGGCAAGGCGCCCGAGTCCCGACGAATGAGGCGTACGTGGGGTACGCCGCAGTGAGGAGGGATGAAGGGGAACGCGGCATATGGCACTTTTTACGAAGCCGCCGGGGTTGCTTTTTCGGGGAAAACTAGGTAATACCCTCCGACAGCGCCATTTCAATCAAACGGGGGATCAGGTGACCGGGAAAAAAATCTTCAACGCATTCCTTATGCCGTTCTTCTTCGTTGCACTGGTCGTTTTCCTGGCCTCCTGCGGCGCCCCGCATCAGCCCCCGCGGACCGCGGCCGTTGCCGTCCCGGAAACCGTTTCCCAGCCCGTACCGGAAAAAGCGCCGGCGGCCTCCGTCGCGGAACGTCCCGCCACGCAGGCGGCGGAGTGCACGGAACCGGTTGTGCCCGAGACGGCCCTCTCCTCCGGCGAAAACGGCGAGTCCGCCCCGGCACAGGAAGGCGAGGAAGGACCCCGGACGGAGGAACAGGAAACCATCGACCAGGCCATGGATCTGATCAACCGCTCCCAGGAATCGTGGGAGAAGGGGGAACTGGAAAATGCCCTGGAGTTCCTGGACCAGGCCTATGCCTGCATTCTCAGCGTGAACGGCAATCCCGAAGCGGCCTGGCAGAAGGACGATCTCCGGTACATGATCTCCAAGCGGATCCTGGAGATTTACGCTTCCCGGTACGTGGCCACCTCGGGGTACCGCAGCGAGATCCCCATGACCCTGAACGCCGACGTTCAGAAGGAAATCGACATTTTCCTGAAGTCGGACCGGGCCTTTTTCAAGCGGTCCTACGCGCGGTCGGGACGATACCGTCCGATGATCGTCGAGAAACTCAAGGAAGCGGGACTTCCGGAAGAGCTGTCCTGGCTGCCCCTCGTGGAAAGCGGTTTCTGGGTGCAGGCCCTCTCTTCCGCCAGGGCGCTGGGCCTGTGGCAGATCATCCCCTCCACCGGCTGCAAGTTCGGTCTGAAGCGGGACCAGTTCATCGACGAGAGGATGGACGTGGGAAAATCCACGGACGCGGCCATCGCCTATCTGAAAGAGCTGCACGGGATCTTCGGCGACTGGCTGACCGTGCTTGCCGCCTACAACTGCGGCGAGGGGAGGGTGCTCCGGGTGATTTCGCGGCAGCATACGAACTACCTGGACAATTTCTGGGATCTCTACCACCAGCTGCCGTATGAAACGGCACGCTATGTGCCCCGCTTCCTCGCCGCCGTCCGGATCGTCCGGGAATCGGAAAAGTACGGGATGGATCTTCCCGAACCGGAAAAATCCTGCCCCTTCGAGACGGTGCCGGTGACCCGGTCCATGCAGTTGAAGGATATCGCGAAGGCCCTTGAGATCCCCGAGGACCATCTCAATCAACTGAACCCGGAACTCCGCTATAAGATGACGCCGGAAGGCGCCCACAAGTTGAAGGTTCCCATGGGGTCGGCGGACCGGCTCCTGGAGGTGCTTGCCTCCGTTCCCCCCGCCCGCAGACCGGTGTCCACGGCCGTTGTGATGCATCGGGTGAAGCCGGGGGAATCTCTTTCCACGATCGCCCGCAAGTATGCAACGTCAGTGGATTCCATCGCGAGGATGAACCATCTGGCCAGCAAGCACAGGATCGGAGCGGGAAAGACCCTCCTGATCCCCACCCGGGGGTACAGGGTTTCCGATGAGGTCGTGACGGCCGCAGCGGATGGGAAGGGAAAGGGGCGGTCCTCCCGGAAACCCGGTTTCTACACGGTCCGGAAGGGGGATTCCCTCTGGAACATCGCGCAGCGGTTCGGGATGACCGTTTCCGAAATCAGGAAGAAGAACGGCCTTTCCGACGACCGTCTCCAGATCGGCCAGGTGATCCGCATCGGCGCGGGAGACACCGCCCGGCTGTCCTCCGGCGGCGGGGGAACGGTTCATACGGTCCGGAAGGGGGACTGCCTCTCTCAGATCGCCCGCACCTATCGCACGACGGTGGCGGATCTTCTCGATCTGAACGGTCTCGGTCCCGACGGGCAGATCTTCCCCGGCCAGACGATCCGGATCACCCGCTGAACCCCGCCCGGGGAAACCCGTCTCAATCGATCTCGTATCCCTTCAGTTTCCGGAAGAGTTCCCTTTCCAGGGCTTTCATCGAGGCTTCATCGCTGCCGCCCCGTTCATGGTCGTAGCCGGCGAGGTGAAGCAGTCCGTGAATCATCAGAAAAACCAGTTCGTCCTCCAGGGAGATTTCCCCTTCCCGGGCGTCCCGCGCCGCGGTATCGACGGAAATGACGACATCCCCCAGAACCCGGTGCGGCGATTCCTCCGGGCCTCCCTCGTCCACGGAAAAGGACAGGACATTGGTCGGCCGGTCCCTTCCGAGAAAGCGGGCGTTCAGATCCCGGATCTCGCCGTCGCCGGTGAGGACCACCGTCACTTCCCGGTCTTCGAGGTCGAGGGAACGGAGGATTTCAGTGAGGTCCCGACGGAGCGTCCGTAAAGACGCGGGAATCCTTCCCCGGCGGTTGACGAGATGGATCGCCATTCCTTTCCTTTTTGCCGTTCTGGAGCCGCAGCGGCGGCTGGCTGGGGTAATCGATCCGGTGGTGGAAGATGCCCATGAGAATCCGGACGAAGCTTTCCTGGACGATGTGGAGTTCCTGGAAGGTCAGTTCCGATTCGTCCAGTTGGCCTTCATGGAGGACTTCCATGATCCGGTCCTCCACGAGGTTCCGGATCCGGGAGGATGTGGGGTTCGTCAGCGCCCGGGAGGATGCCTCGACGACGTCCCCGAGCAGGACCAGGGCGGCCTCGCGGGTCCGCGGCTTCGGCCCGGGATACCGGAAATCGCTTTCCGGTATGGACCGGATCGAGGGGTCCCTGTCCTTCTTCGCCTTGTCGTAGAAATAGGTGACGAGACGGGTGCCGTGGTGCTGGCGGATGATGTCGATGATCTGCCGGCCGAGCCGGTATCCGGCCGCCAGTTCGCAGCCTTCCTTCACGTGGGAGATGATGACGAGACTGCTCATTTTCGGTGACAGCTTCTGGTGGCGGTCCTCCCACTTCTGCTGATTTTCCACGTAATAGAGGGGTTTCTTCATCTTCCCGATGTCGTGATAGTAGGCGCTTACCTTTGCCAGGAGCGGATTGGCGCGGATCGCCTCGGCGGCCGCTTCCACCATGGAACCGACGACGATGCTGTGGTGGTAGGTGCCGGGCGTGGAAAAGATCATCTGCCGGAAAACGGGCCGGTTCAGGTTGGCCAGTTCGAGGAGCTTGATGTCCGTCGTGTATCCGAGCAGAAACTCGAAAAGGGGCATCAGGCTTCCCGCGAGGATTCCCGAAAACAGCCCGGACAGGAGCCCGAAGGCGACCTCCATCAACGTCGACAGGGAAAGGACCGTGTTCGAAAGAAGGGAAAGACACAGGATGACCACCATGTTGACGATGCCGACGACGAAGCCGGTCCGGTAAAACGCCGATCGTTCCCTGCATTCCGACAGCCGGAAGGTGGACACGATGCCGCCGGTGAGGACATAGAGAAACATGGAGAACCGCGCCTCGAACAGGAAGGAGACCAGGAATGCGAGGAACAGGGAAAACACGAATCCCGCGTCCCGCTTCAGGAGCACGACGACGATCATGGTTCCCGCCATGAAGGGGATGGCGTAATGGGCCCCTTCCAGGGGAATGAGGGGGAAGGCCGACACGAGGGGGCGGGAGACGAAAATCCCGATTTTCGCGAGAATGACCATGAGCAGGGAGACAAGGGCGAGGGTCAGAAGGTCGATGTTCACGGCCGTCGAGGGTTTCAGCCGTGTTCTGAGGAAGAGGTAAAGAAGGAGGATGGAAAGGAGGATCGCCAGGAACGTGCCAGAGGCCTTGGAGATTCGCACGGTCAGGTGTCCCTCGCGGCCGGCGTGCAGGGCCTGGAGTTTGTCCATCTGGCCCGCCGTGATCTTCTCTCCCTCGCGGACGATCATTTCACCCGCCTGGACCCTGAACAGGACGGGCTTGACCTCTTCCATGGCGAGCGTCTTCCTCTTTTCGGTCTGAGCCCCCGCGAAGGTCAGGTTCGGCCGGATCATTCTTCCGCCGAGGGCGATGAAGACTTCCCGGAGATCGGGGGGGAGATCGCGGAACGCGCCGTCCGCGTATTCCCGGACACGGCTTCGGGCCTGTTCCAGCGAGAGAATCCCCTCCGGTTTTTCCCGGAGTTCCTCCGCCCCCGTCCGGATCTCCCGGATGGTGATCGCCCGGCCGGCGGGGAGAATGTCCCTGCTTACGGGTCCCGTGAGATAGGGAACGTAGGCGACCCGGGCCAGATTGTTCATCGTTTCGAAGGAGAAGCCCCGGCGGGACAGAATTCCGAATTCGCCGTCCCCGACGGGGACGCCCAGGGCCGCCTCGAAGTCCTTCCGGAATCCGGCGGGCCCCTCGTTTCCGCGGGTCGCGGCCGTTTCGTTCCCGGGCGTCCGGGAGTTCCGTCCGGAGGCCTCCAGGAAGGCGCCGGCGACGGCCAGCCCGATCCTCGCCGGGACGGACCGGTCATAATCGTACACGGAGGTGACGGCATCGGCCGCCTCCAGGCGTTTCTTTTCCGTCATGGCGCGGTCCACGACGAGGTAATCGCGGTCCGCCTTGACGTCCTTGACGGCGATCATGCCCTCCTTGAAATTGGGGACGGACCAGGGAATGGAGGGGATCAGGAAATAGGTCAGGACGATTCCCGAAACCATGAAGAGGACGATCCGGAAGGATTGGGAATTTTCAAACCAGGATCGGAGAGACCGGCGGCCTCCCCCGGTTTTTTTCTTCCGTTTTGAAAGGGTCCATTTCATCTGCATACCGTTCCGGCTTCCCTCACCGGTTCTCCTTTTTCTTCCGGTCCAGGTGGTTGTACGCACGGATGATTTCCTGGACCAGGGGATGCCGGACGACATCGATTTCCGTAAAGTAGACGAATTCGATGCCGGGCGTTTTCGAAAGAATGGTCTCCGCCTCGACGAGCCCCGAAATCTTGTCCGGGGGAAGGTCCGTCTGGGTGACGTCCCCGGTGATCACGGCCTTGGAACCGAATCCGAGACGGGTGAGAAACATCTTCATCTGTTCGGAGGTGGTGTTCTGGGCTTCGTCGAGAATGACGAAGGCGTCGTTCAGCGTTCTCCCCCTCATGAAGGCGAGCGGGGCGACCTCGATGATGCCCTTGGTCAGGAAGGACGACGCCCGTTCGAACGGGATCATGTCGTAAAGGGCATCGTAAACGGGACGGAGATAGGGATTCACCTTTTCCGCAAGATCCCCGGGAAGGAACCCGAGTTTTTCCCCCGCCTCGACCGCCGGACGGGTGAGGATGATGCGGTTCACTTTCTTTTCCATCAGGGAGGCGACGGCCGCCGCCATGGCGAGGTAGGTTTTTCCCGTGCCTGCCGGGCCGATGGCGAAAACGATGTCATGGTGCCGGATGGCGTCGACGTAATGTTTCTGGGCGACGCTCTTGGGCGTGATCATCTTCTTGGTCGACGAGATGTAGACGGCGTCGAGGAAGATCTTTTCCAGGCTGGCGGAACGGTTTTCCTGAAGGATCCGGCAGGCGTAATCCATGTCGGACGAATAAACGGGGTAGCCCTTTTTCACCAGGCCCGAGACCTGAAGGATCAGGTTCTCCGCGAGCGCGACGCTCTCCTTCTCGCCCTTTATGGTGATCTTCGAGCCCCGAACGAAAATCCGGGTGTCCGTCCGGCGTTCCATGAGACGGAGATTGGCATCCTGGTCCCCCAGAAGACTCCTCATGATTCCGGAGTCTGGAACCTGGATTTCCCTCGAGATTGTATCATCCCGTTGTTCTCTCAAGCAGCAAAATTCCCGGAACAACCGCCGGAGGTCGGGACCCGCAACACGGGTTCCGGAAGCGGTGCCTCCCGCACCCTTCCACGAATTTTCCCTTGGCGATCGGTTATTTTGTCGGGGCTCATCCTACCATCAACGACCGGCCGGCGCAATCCATTTCGTCTTGTTCATTCAGTTCGGGACCTTAGCTTCGACATTCGGGCCGATGCGGTCATTTCCCGATGCCGCCCCGGGCTTCAGCCCCCGTTGTCGCCGGGGCCTTTCGCCCTGGTCGAAGCCGTGCCCTTCGCCCCCCCGCCATACGTCATGCCTTCTGGAGAAAGAGATGGGCAAAGACCTTCGCGTTGCCCATCATGTTGTCGATGATGCAGTTCTCGTTCGCCTGGTGAAACGTGTTGTTGGTCTTCGACCAGACCACCGCGGGCAGTCCCTCCCTCCGGAAAAAGGCGGCCACCGTCCCGCCGCCGATCCCCGTGGGCCTTCCTTCGATCCCGTAGACCTTCTTCAGGGCCGACTTGAGGGCGCGGACCGCCGGCGCGTCGGGCGCCGTCGCTTCCGGTGCCTGGTGCTCCTGAACGGGCGAGATCTCCACCGACACCCCGAATTCCTTTTCCACTCCGGCGGCGATTTCCCGGATGGTCTCCTTGACCTCCGCCACGGGGTAGGCGGGCAGGATGCGGCAGTCGAGATAGAACACGTCGTCCCCGGGGACGGTGTTGACGTTGGGGATGTTGGCTTCCTTCCGGGTCGCCTCGAAGGTGCTTTCCGGCGGGACGAATACGGGGTCCGACAGGGGATAGCGCCGGTACAGTTCGCGGAGACGGACGACCAGGTGCGAGGCGGCGACGAAGGCGTTGATCCCCTCGCCCGGCGTGCTGGCGTGGCACTGCTTTCCCCGGGTTCTGATCTTCAGCCAGAGAAGGCTTTTCTCCGCGACCTCGATGAGCGTTCCCTCCCGGTTTCCGAAATCGGGCACGAGGATCCAGTCGGTCGTCCGGAAAACGGACCGCATCGACCGGAGGACGTGGGGAAGTCCGTAGACGCTGGCCGTCTCTTCGTCGGCGACGAAGGCGAGCGCGACGCCGGACTCCGGGGAAACCCCCTCGTCGAGAAAGGCCTTTGCGGCGAAAAGGGAGGCCACGAGGTCCTGCTGGTTGTCTTCCGTCCCCCGCCCGTAGATCCTGCCGTCCCTGACGAAGGCGCCGTAGGGGTCCCCTTCCCACAGGCCGCTTTCCCCTGGGGGCACGATGTCCGTGTGGGTCAGGATCCAGACGGTTCTTCCCGGGTTGTTCCCGGGGAGCCGGGCGATCAGGTTCGGGCGGATGCCCGATGAAACCCGGGAATCGGGTGCATCGCACCGGGCGATGTCCCCGAACCCCGCGTCGCGGAGAAAGGATTCCAGGAAGACCGCTTTTTCCAGCTCGCCGTCCCCCCCGTTTTCCGGCCCCAGGGCGGGGATGGCGGTGAGGCCGACCTGGAGTGTGATCATCTGTTCCCGGTAGGAGTCGATTCGTTTCGAAATTCTGTCAAAAAGGGGACTGTCGACGGTCATGGGTTCCTTTCCTGTTTCCTTGGCGCCTGCAACGGCACGTTGTCATTCCTTTTCCTGCAGACCGGCGGCCTGGATGACGCGGACGGGGCCGAAGACATCGAGGGGACCGTCAAAGGCGCTGTCGTCCCCGAGGACCAGCATGGGCAGGTCCCCCGCCAGGCCGAGCCGGCTGCGGGACGCCCGCTCGACATCCTCCGCCGTGACGCGGCGGATGTTTTCCCGGTAGCGGGAGAGATAATCCCCCGGGAGCCCCTGGTAGTCGATGAGCATCTGCTGCCTCGCGATTTTCGCGACGCTGGAGAGGGAGAAAACGAACTGGTTCACAAGGGATTCCTTTGCCCAGTCGATTTCCTCTCCTTCCATGAGCTGGATCCCCGACTGTTTCAAGATGACGGAGATTTCCCCGGCCACCCTGGCGGTGGCGCCGCTTTTCGTCATGGCGTACGCGGCGAAGACCCCGTAGCCCCCGCGGGGCACGTAGAAGCTTCCCGCGCTGTATGCGAGCCCGAGGGTGTTCCTCACTCTGCCGAAGATGCGGGAGCGGAAGCCGCCGCTTCCCAGGATGAAATCGAGCACTTCGAAGGCATAGTGGTCCTCGTCCAGGCTTCCGGAGACGATCTGGCCGGTGACGATCACGGACTGGGGAAGATCCTTCCTGAGGAGATAAACCCCTGCGCCGTGGGGTTTCGGCAAGGGCAGAACGGGGATCGACCCCTGTCGCCGCCAGGAGCCGAATGCCTGCTCCACCTGCTTCAGGGCTTCCTCGGCGTCGATGTCCCCCGTCACGGCGATTCGGACGTTTGCGGGAAAAAAGGAGGATTCGTAAAACCGGACCAGGTCCTCCCGGTCAATGCCCTCGACGGAGGTCATCGTCTCCAGACGGCCCCGGGGATCGTCCCCGTAGAGAATTCCGAAGAACTCCCGGAAGGCCAGACGGGAGGGGTTGTCCGGGATCCTCAGCAGGGCGTCCCTTTTCAGGTTTTTCGCCAGGGCGAACTTTTCCTTTTCGAAGGCGGGCTCCCGGAGCATCCGCGACAGAAGGTGGAGCCCCCGGGCGAAATCCTCCTTCAGGAAGGAGGCTCCCATCCAGGTGACCTCCCGTTCCACTTCCACGTTCACTTCCGCGGCCATGAAATCGAGTTCGTCGTCCAGCTCGGCGCTTGCCATGCCCAGGGTTCCGCCCGTCCGGAGAAGCCCTCCGGTGAGGTCCGCCACCCCTTCCTTTCCCTCGGGATCGAAAGCCGAACCGGCTCCGATCAGGACGGACACCGAAACGAGAGGCAGCTCCCCGTCCTCCAGGTGGTACAGCGTGACGCCGTTCGCCAGGACCGTTTTGTCGAGGGACGGAATCCTGACCTCCAGGGGAGGGGAGGGGAGATCCCCGGGGGGCTGGAGCAGGGCGGGCCGGCAGGACAGCAGAAGAAAGGAGACGATGCAGAGGAGCAGGGCGGGCTTTTTCACGGCGTCTCCTTTCCGTTCAGCACGGCGACGGTGCGGTTCTTTTCGACAAAATAAACCGCCGCCGCTCTCCGGATGTCGTCCGGGGTGACCTTCTCCATCGCCTCCAGCTGCTTCGACAGGTAGCGGAAATCGCCGGCGACGATTTCGAAGTAGGACAGAAGACTCGCGAATCCCTCGTTGGAACTCATTTCCCGGAGGAGCTGCGCCCGGTAGATGTTCTTCGCCTTTTCGATTTCCCGGTCGGAGACGGGCTCCCTTCGAAGCCGTTCCAGTTCCTCCAGGAGGGCCGTTTCCAGTTCCGCCGTTCCATGGGGGGCCCGGGGGGATGCGAAGAAGACGAAAAGATTGGGATACCGTACGCCGGGAAAACTGCTCCCCGACTCGATCGACGAAGCGATCGCCTTTTCCTCCACGAGAATGCGGTGAAGCCGCGAGGTCCGTCCGCCGGTGAGGATCAGGTCGACGAGGTCGAACACGGTGTCGTCGGGCGAGGGAAGGGTCGGCTTGTGGAACCCGACGATCACCTTCCCGTTGGCGCCGCCCCGGTATTCGGCCCGGCGCTCCCCCGCCTGGGCGGGTTCGCCGGCCATTTCCCCGGGCGGGAGTTCCCTCGCCGGGATGGCGCCGAAATACCGGGTCACGATGCTCAGGACCTCGCCGGGATCGACGTTCCCGACGACGACCACGACGGCGTTGTTGGGAACGTGGTACGTCCTGTAGAAATCACGGACGTAGCGGATGTCGAGAAAGGGGATCCGGGACGGCCAGCCGATGATGGGCCGCCTGTAGGGGTGCGAAACAAAGGCCGTTTCGAGAAACAGTTCCGTGAGCATCCTCTCCGGAACGGATTCGACGGTCTGTCGTCGTTCCTCCTCGATCACCTGCCGTTCCTTGTAGAATTCCCGGAAGACGGCGTTCACCATGCGGTCCGCCTCGATCCGCGCCCACAGCTCGAGCCGGTTCGCCGGAAGGCTCACGTGGTAGGTGGTGAGGTCGCATCCGGTGGACGCGTTCAGGGCCACGGCCCCGCTTTCCGTGTACAGCCGGTCGATCTCGTTGGCCTTCACCAGCAGGGCCGACTCCTCCTCGAGGGCGCGGAGGCGTTCCTCAAGGTCCTCCATCTTCTTCCGGTCCGCGGCGGCGCCGCGTTTCCGTTCGTCGTCCAGCCTGCCGCTCAGATCCTCGACGGCGGCGAGAAGCTTTCGTTCCCTGCTCCAGTCCGTCGTTCCGATGGTTTCCGTTCCCTTGAAGAGAAGATGCTCCAGGAAATGGGCCGTCCCGGAGAATTCCTCCCGTTCGTCGACGGAGCCGACCTTGTAGCGGATGTAACAGGAAACGGTGGGACTGATCCGCCGTTCGGCGACGAGGAGCCGAAGCCCGTTCGGGAGGGTGTACCGGTGGACCGTCCTGTCGAGATCGATCGCCCCGGCCGCGCCCTGCCCCGCCGGGGGGCACAGCAGCGGGACGAGCAGAAGAAGGACGGCGAGGACGTCTTTTCCCCTCAGTCTCCGGAACACCTTCAGAACGGGATAAACGAAGCCGATGGCGCTGATCAGGATGATGAGATTGGATGAAAAGAAAAGCATGATGAAAACGAGCGGGTTGTCCGACCCGTAGGCCCGTATGAGAACGAAAATGCCCTCCACGAAGAAAAACAGGGTGAGGGAAGCGATTGCAAGCTGCCGGACCCACCACAGAAAATCGGAAAACCTGTCCTTGTCCATGGCGGCCATCCTACCACAAATCCCCCTTCCTTTCTACGGCGAATCCGGCCGCGGGAAGGGACGGCGCGGTGCGCGGTACGGGGACGTCGCAGAGGGCCGTCAAACGATGAAATCGTCAAAAAGATTCCCATGCTACCCCGGAAAAGATGCCTTGAAAATGTAAGGGGGCTGTGGTACATCGCAAACCCGAACGGGGGGAGGGATTTTCGTGATGCACGCGGAGGTCGACAAGACGAGGGTTCCCGCTCATATCGCCGTAATCATGGACGGTAACGGCCGCTGGGCGAAACAGCGTTCGCTCATGCGGATCGAAGGACACAGGAAAGGTGCCGAGGCGGTCCGGGAAATCGTCAGGGCCTGCCGGGAGATCGGCGTCCGCTACCTGACCCTGTTCGCCTTCTCCGTGGAAAACTGGCAGCGGCCGAAGGAAGAAGTGTCCGCCCTGATGGTTCTTCTCAAGGACTATCTCCTTTCCACGCTCGACGAACTCGTGCAAAACGGCATCCGTCTTCGAAGCATCGGGGACATCGGGATCCTTCCCGGCGTCATCCGGGACACCCTGAGGGACATCGAGGAGCGGACCTCGCAAAACGACGGAATGATCCTCAACCTGGCCCTGAGTTACGGGGGGAGGGACGAGATCGTTTCGGCGGTCCGGAAAATCGTCGGGAAAGCGGCCGCCGGTGAATTGTCGGAATCGGATGTCACGAAGGAGTCCTTTCCGCGGTTCCTTTACACCACCGGCATGCCCGACCCGGACATCCTCATCCGGACAAGCGGGGAATTCCGGATCAGCAATTTTCTCCTGTGGCAGCTGGCCTACACGGAACTTTACTTCACGGAAGTCCTGTGGCCCGATTTCAACCGGGAGCACCTCCTTCGCGCCATTTCCGACTACCAGCACCGGGAGAGGCGGTATGGAATGACAAGCGACCAGATCGAACGGCGGGACTCATGACCGGGCACCTGAAAAGATGGATCACGGGCATCGTCGCCGTCCCCATTCTCTTCTATCTCGTCTGTTTCGGGGGGCCCTTCCTGTTCGCCGCCCTCATCGCCCTGCTTCTTGCGGGGGGGATGTTCGAGTACCACCGGATGGTTTTCGGAAAGGGCCGGCCCCTGGAAATGGCGGAGGGGATCTGCGCCGCAATCCTCTTCCCCATGGCGGCCCTTGTCGGCGGCGCCGGGCTTCTGGCGGCGTCGGCGGTCCTTTCCTTCATCGTCGTCTTTCTCCTGTATCTCTTCCGGGCGGGCGAGGCGCTTCCCGAGATCGCCGATCTCATGAAGGTCGTGTCCGGCATCGTCTATCTGCCCTTTCTCTTCGGCCACGCCGTTCTGATCCGTTCCCTGGACAACGGCATCGCCTGGATTTTTTTCGTCGTCATCCTCGCTTTTTCCGGCGACATCACGGCCTTTTACGTGGGGAGGAAATGGGGGAGAAGGAAGCTCATGCCCCTGGTGAGCGCGGGCAAGACCGTCGAGGGGACGCTGGGGCTCATCGCGGGAACCATCATCGGGTGTCTGATCTACCGCACCTTCTTTCTGCCGGAGCTGTCCCCGGCCGACACGGTCGTCCTCGCTTTCCTGGGCAGCCTCCTCTGCCAGCTCGGCGACCTCTTCGAATCGGCCATCAAGCGAAGCGCCCGGGTGAAGGACTCGGGATTCCTGTTTCCGGGACACGGCGGGGTTCTGGACAGGCTGGACTCCCTTGTTTTCATGGTTCCCTTCGTGTACTATTACCAAACTCTGGTGATCTCTTGAAGAACCTCGTTCTCCTCGGTTCCACGGGCTCCATTGGAACGGGGGCCCTCGACGTGATCGGGAGACACCGCGACCGGTTCCGGGTGGCGGCGCTCGCCGCGGGACGGAACATCGGCCTCCTGAAGGAGCAGATCCTCGCATTCAGGCCCGCCGTGGCGGCGGTGATCGACGAGGAACACGCCCTGCGGCTCCGGGACGCGCTCGGCCGCGAGGGATCGGAAACGGCGATTTTGTGGGGACCGGAGGGATACGGGGAAACGGCGTCTCTGAAGAAGGCCGACCTCGTCCTTTCGGCCATGGTGGGCGCCGCGGGGCTTGTCCCGACCATGGCGGCCGTCGAAGCGGGAAAGGACGTTGCGCTGGCGAACAAGGAAACGCTGGTGACGGCGGGCGCCATCGTCATGGAACGGGCCGCCGGGAGGGGCGTCCGGCTGATTCCCGTGGACAGCGAACACAGCGCGATCTTTCAATGCCTGGAAGGGCGGGACCCGAGGCACCTGAAACGGATCCTGCTCACCGCCTCGGGAGGGCCGTTTTTCCGGCTTCCCCGGGAGGCGTTCGGAAAGATCACGGCCGCGGACGCCCTCCGCCACCCCAACTGGGTCATGGGCAGGAAGATCACCATCGACTCGGCCACGATGATGAACAAGGGGCTTGAAGTGATCGAGGCGCGATGGCTCTTCGGGGTCGACGCCGGGCGGATCGAGGTGATCATCCATCCCCAGAGCATCGTTCACTCCATGGTGGAATTTCATGACGGTTCGGTGCTCGCCCAGCTCGGCGTCCCGGACATGCGGGTCCCCCTTTCGTACGCCCTCGGGTATCCCGACAGGCTGGAAGACGACCGCTTCGCGCCGGATTTCCTGAAAACGGGGCCCCTCGAATTCCTCCCCCCCGACCGGGAGAGGTTCCCCTGTCTGGAGCTTGCCTTCCGGGCGATCCGGAAAGGCGGATCGCTCCCCGCCGTCCTGAACGGGGCCAACGAGATCGCCGTGGAGGCCTTTCTGTCCGGCAGGATCTCCTTCACCGCCATCCCGGCGGTCATCGAAAAAACGCTGGACGCCCATGAATCCTTCGAGCCGCGGACGATCGGGGAGGTCCTGGCGGCGGACCGGTGGAGCCGGGAAGAGGCGCTCAGGCTGATTGAAGAGAAGAGAGAACGTTCCTGATGGGCATCGATATCGTTTCCGTAATCATTCTCCTGGGAATTCTCATTTTTGTCCATGAACTCGGGCACTTTCTCGCCGCCAAGGCGAGCGGCGTCGGCGTCCTCAAGTTTTCCCTCGGCTTCGGGCCCCGTCTCATCGGCAAAAAGGTGGGGGAGACGGAATACCGCATTTCCGCCATTCCCCTGGGGGGGTATGTCCGGCTTTTCGGCGAGTCCGGCGACGAAGGGCTCCTTCCGGGGGACGAGAAGCGCTCCTTTCAGAAACAGCCGGTCCTGAAAAGGATCGGGATCGTCGCGGCGGGTCCCTTTTTCAATTTCCTGTTCGCCTTCCTGGTCCTGATCCTGATTTTCATGGCGGGAATCCCCGAGCTGACTTCCCGGGTCGGGGACGTGCCCGAGGGAACGCCCGCTTCCCGGGCCGGCATCCGGAAGGGCGATCTCATCGTTTCCATCGACGGCCGTCCCGTGTCCCTTTGGGCCGACATCGTGGAACACGTCCACGGGAGCAAGGGCCGGGAACTCGCCATCGCCGTCCGCCGGGACGACCGGGAGTTCCGTTTCTCCGTTCTTCCCGAGGCCATGAAATCGCAGAACCTCTTCGGCGAGGAGGTGGAGTCCTACAAGATCGGCATCATGGCGTCCACGGAGACGGTGACCCATCGTGAAGGCCCCTTCCGGGCCGTTGTTTCGGCGGGGGCGTACACGTGGAGCATGACGAAGCTCACCGTCCTCAGCGTCGTGAAGATGATCGAGGGCGTGGTTTCCCCGAAGAATCTCGGCGGCCCCATCCTGATCGCCCAGATGGCGGGCACCCAGGTCCGGCAGGGCATTCTGCCGTTCATCTTTTTCATGGCCATTCTCAGCATCAACCTGGGCGTGCTCAATCTTCTCCCCATCCCGATCCTCGACGGGGGGCATCTCCTGTTCTATATCATCGAACTCGTGACCGGGAAGGAAGTGAACATCCGCTGGAGGGAGCGGGCGCAGCAGGTCGGGTTTTTTCTTCTCATCCTGCTCATGATCTTCGTGTTTTACAACGACATCATAAGGATATTGACCCCTTCGGAATGATTACGTTAGCCATCGATTCAGCGTCGAAGTCGGCGGGCGCGGCCCTCCTCCGGGACGAGGAGGTCCTTCTGGAAATCGGGTGGAACCTGGACAGGCACCACGGGGAGACCCTCCTGCCCGTCATCGACGACCTCTACCGGATCGCGGGACGGCAGCCCGCGGAAACAAACCTCATCGCCCTCACCACCGGCCCCGGCTCCTTCACGGGACTCCGGATCGGGGCGAGCGTGGCGAAGGGGCTGGCCTTCACCTGGGGAATCCCCGTGGCGGGTGTGTCGACCCTGGCCGCCCTGGCCCTGAACGGGGGGCCGGGGGAACGGCCGGTGTGCCCCATGCTGGATGCCAGGAAGGAAGAAGTGTACACGGGGCTTTTCCGGGTCGAGGACCGGGGCGGGGTCCGCGGGATTTCAGCGGAGCGGGTCGTCGCCCTCGAAACGTTTCTCGGGGAACTGGAAGGGGAGGTCGTTTTCGTCGGCGACGGCGCCGTGCGCTACGAACCGGCGATCCGTTCCCTTTTCCGGGGGACCGCCCTGTTCCCCCCGCCCTCGGAACACAAGGTCAGGGCTTCATCGGTGGGCCTTCTCGGATTGAAAAAATTCCATGAGGGTGATATCTTGAACCTGCCGGCGTTTACACCCCGGTATCTTCGTTTTTCCGAGGCGGAGAAAAGGAAAGCGATGGAGGCGGCGGAGGAATCCCCCGATGCGTAAGAAACACTTTCCCGTTGCACTGGAGGGGATGCCGTTCATCCTCTCCCTCACCGTCCTCGTTCTTCTGTTCGCTTTCTTCGGTTTTCCCCGGACGGCCCTCGTCTTTCTCGTTCCCACGGTCTTCACGGTCTGGTTCTTCCGGAATCCGGAGCGGAAGGTGCCGGAGGATGAAAAGGCCGTGATTTCCCCCGCGGACGGAAGGGTCCTCAAGGTGGAAGCGCTGGTCGAGGACGAGATTCTCGGGGAACCGGTCAGAAAAATCAGCATTTTCATGAATGTCTTCAATGTTCACGTGAACCGCATGCCCTTTTCGGGGACGATCCGGAAGATCCGCTATACTCCGGGAAAGTTTCTGTCGGCGAATCTCGACAAGGCCTCCCGGCTGAACGAGCGGAACGCCGTTCTCCTCGAAACGGACGGCGGATTGAAGATCCTGACGACCCAGATCGCGGGCCTGATCGCCCGGAGGATCGTCTGCTGGGTAGAGGAGGGAATGTCGGTGAAGAGGGGCGAGCGGTTCGGGATGATCCGTTTCGGTTCCCGCCTGGAGGTGTTCATGCCCCCCGATGCCCGGGTCGCCGTGGAAAAAGGCGACACCGTACGGGCGGGAGAGACGATCATAGGATATCTGCCATGAATCCGAACGAACCCGAAAAGAAGAACCGGATGAGGAAGGGGATTTACATTCTCCCCAACCTGTTCACGACAGCCAGTCTTTTCTGCGGTTTCTACGCCGTCATCGCTTCCATGCGGGAGCTGTACATCCCCGCGGCCGTTTCCATCATTGTTTCGGGGGTCCTCGACGGCCTGGACGGACGGATCGCCCGGATGACGGGCACGACGAGCAAATTCGGAAGCGAGTATGACTCCCTGGCGGACCTCGTGGCGTTCGGCGTGGCCCCGGCCATCCTCGCCTACACCTGGACCCTTGCGCCTTTCGGGCGCTACGGATGGCTGGCCGCCTTCCTCTTCGTCGCCTGCGGGGCCCTCCGGCTCGCCCGGTTCAACATCCAGATCGGCATCATCGAAAGCCACCTCTTCAACGGGCTCCCCATTCCCGCGGCGGCCGTCGTCGTCTCCTCGTCCGTCCTGTTCCACGGGTATCTCCGGGGAGCCGGGACCACCCTGAACGAACCCTTCTTCATTTTCGTCATGGTGTTCCTGTCCCTCCTCATGGTGAGCAACATCAAGTACTACAGCTTCAAGGACCTCAACGTCTTCTCGAGAAAACCCTTCATGACCCTGGTGGGGATCATTCTTGCGGGCATCGTTCTCGTCCTCGAGCCGCAGATCGTCTTTTTCTCGCTGGCCGCGGGATACGCCCTTTCCGGTCCCGGCTGGTACATCGTCAAGTGCTTCAGGAAAGTATGGAAAAAAAAAGAGGTCAATCAGGTTGAACCGTCAAAGATCCTTTGATGCCGAGCACGTGCGGAACCGAATTTCCCTCCTGGGGCCCGGTGCACCATGAAGGTGACCGGAGGCACGGCAAAGGGACGCAAACTCCGAACGCCTTCCGGAAAATCGGTGCGCCTGACGGCGGACCGGGTCAAGGGGGCGTTGTTCGACCTTCTTCCCGATCCCGCCGGGACGGCTTTCCTGGAACTCTTCGCGGGAACGGGGAACGTCGCCATCGAGGCCCTGAGCAGGGGGGCGAGGCGGGCGGTCCTCGTGGAGAGAGACGCGAAACTCGTCGATCTCATATCGGAAAACCTGTCGGCCTGCGGCGTGGGACAGCGGGCCGGGGTGATTTCAGCGCCCGTCGAAAGAATTCTTCCCTTTCTGGCCGGGAAGGAGGAATTGTTCGACGTCGTCTTCGCCGATCCGCCTTATGAAAAGGGTATGGCCGGGGAAACGCTTTGCCTGCCCGGGCTGGAATCCCTGCTTGCACCGGGGGCCGTGGTCGTCGTGGAGCACTCGTTCAGGGAGAACCTGGGAGACCGGTACGGTTCCCTGGTTCTCCGGGACCGCAGAAAATACGGTGACACCGTTCTTTCGCTATATGGCATGGAAAAAGACGAACAGAGGTGATTATGGAAAAGACAGCGGTTTATCCCGGCTCATTCGATCCCATCACCCACGGCCACATCGACATCATCAACAGGGGACTCCGCGTATTCGACCGGATCATCATTCTCGTGTCCTACAACCCGGCGAAAAAATCGCTCTTCACGGTGGACGAGCGGGTGTCCATGATCCGGGAGGTCATCGGGTGCAATGACCGGCTCTCGGTGGACGCCGACTCGGGGCTCATCGTGGAGTACGTGCGCAAAGCCGGGGCCTGCGCCATCCTCCGGGGTCTTCGGGCCATGTCCGATTTCGAGTACGAGTTCCAGATGGCCCTCATGAACCGGCGTCTCGACCGGGGGATCGAAACCATCTTTCTCATGACCGGATCGAGGTGGTTCTACTGCAATTCCAGCATCGTCAAGGAAGCGGCCAGTTTCGGGGGGGCGGTCCGCGGTCTCGTTCCCGATTCGATCCTGCAGAAACTGCGGGAGAAGTTTCCCAACCTGAAATGAGCGGAAGAGAATATTTTTCACAGAAAGGAATCCATTCATGAAACTTGCCAAGCGGGTCGGCCTGATCAAACCGTCCCCAACCCTGGCCATTACGGCGAAGGCCAACGCCCTGAAGGCGGAGGGCCGGGACATCATCGGCTTCGGCGCCGGTGAGCCCGACTTCGACACGCCGAGCCACATCAAGAACGCAGGAATCCGCGCCATCGAGAGCGGGTTCACCAAGTACACGCCGGTGGGGGGAACGGACGAACTCAAGGACGCCGTCATCAGGAAGCTGGAACGGGAAAACGGGCTTTCCTACCGCCGGAAGGAAATCGTCGTGTCCTGCGGAGCGAAGCACAGCCTGTACAACCTCGCCCAGGCCCTTTTCGAGGAGGGGGACGAGGTCGTCGTGCCGGCGCCCTACTGGGTTTCCTACCCCGACATCGTCGTCCTCGCCGGCGCGACGCCGGTCATTCTCCCGACCCGGGAGGAGGACGGTTTCAAGATGACGGCGGCGGCGCTGAAGAAGGCCGTCACCGCGAGCACCCGGGCGGTCATCGTGAACAGCCCCTCGAACCCGACGGGGGCGACCTACACCCCGGAAGAGCTGAAAGCCCTGGCGGACGTGCTGAAGGATACGGAGATCCTCGTGATCTCCGACGACATTTACGAAAAAGTGCTGTACGACGGGTTCCGGTTCTCCAACATGGCCAACACCGGGGAGGAGATGAAGAAGCGGACGGTGGTGGTGAACGGCGTTTCCAAGGCCTATTCCATGACGGGGTGGCGGATCGGCTATGCCGCGGGACCGGAAGCGCTCATGAGCGCCGTTTCGAACATTCAAAGCCAGAACACTTCCAACCCCACGTCCATTTCCCAGAAGGCGTCGGTGGAAGCCCTCAACGGGACCCAGGAGCCCACGGAACGGATGGTCGAGGAATTCCGGAAACGAAGGGACTTCATCGTTTCCGCCCTGAACGGAATCCCGGGAGTGACCTGCCGGCTTCCCGAGGGGGCCTTTTACGTGTTTCCCAATGTGGCCGGTCTCTACGGAAGAAAAAAAGGGGACCGGGTGATCGAAAGTTCGGTCGACTTCGCCGCCTATCTGCTCGACGATGCGGACGTGGCCGTCGTTCCCGGATCGGCCTTCGGCGACGACCGGTACGTCCGGCTGTCCTATGCCACATCGGCGAAGAACATCGAGGAGGGCCTGCGACGGATCCGGTCCGCCGTCCTGAGGCTTGAGTGAGGGATCGCCCCTTCAGCGTGTCGTCATGGAACTCCGGCTTGACAAAACGGTTCAATCCATTCTCGCGGAAGTTCAATCCATCACGGGAAAACCCATCGAATACCGGGAAAACGAGCATCTTCCCGTGGCGGCGAACGTCGCCTTCGCCGGGGAGGGCGTGCAATGCCATGTCCTCTCCTACCGCCGGGATGCCGGCGAGGGGGTGAACCATCTCATCGCCAACGCGTGCGGTTTCTTCCTCCGCATGTTCCGCGCCGGAGAGGAGGAACGGCGGATTCCCGTTGCGAACCAGCTTACCATGGTCCGCTTCATGCGGGAGATGAAGGAGGAAATCGACGAAATCGTCGTCGCCCTCGGGGCGGACAAGGTCCGGCAGCTTCTCGTCGTCTGGTACGACGGAATCGTTTTTCAGCTGACCCGGATGCCCACGGACATCATGGTGGAGAAATGGCTCTACACGGAATTCCCGGAATTCCGGTCCCTTCAGTTGAAAGCCATTCTCCAGCAGCGGGAGACGGCCGTTCTCTCCCTTTCCGACAGGATCCGGAAGGTCATGCCCCGCAGGATCTTCGACGCCTCCCACCTCATGAATTACGTGTATTTCCGGGTCCTCGGCGACCATTTCGGCGTGAATTACGTCAACCCCTACCTGGGAACCCTGTACCGGGAGAAAGGGGAGGGGCTGGTGAAAATCACCGAGGAGAACCGTCTGGACAGTCATGAGGGGGACGTTCGGATGGTGGATCTGTGGGCGGATTTCCTCGACCTTCGGGCCTGTTACGAGTGGCAGACCCCCCGCGGGGAGGCGGACCGCCGGTTTCACTGATTTTCCGTCCCACGGCGCCCCCCGTCCGTCCCTTTACCGGCGCGGCGTCGGGAATGCGCGGGAGCATTGATAAAATTTTTGAGGATCGGATGTTTTATGGAGAACATGGAAGAAAAGGAAAACAAGGAAAACGAGGGATTTCGGGAAATGCTGGAGCAGAGCCTCGCCGGCGAGCGGCGTCGTCTCAGGCCCGGCGAGAAGCAGTCCGTCCGGATCGTGAAGATCACGCCGGAATGGGTGTTCGTCGATCTCGGGGGCAAAACGGAGGGGATCATCGACCGTTCCGAACTGGTCGGGGAGGACGGATCCTTGAAGTACGCGGAAGGGGACACCATCGAGGCCTACTTCCTGTCTTCCGCGCGCAACGAGAAACGATTCACCACCCGGATCGGGAAAACCGAGGCCGGAAGGGCCCATCTCGAGGAGGCCTGGAGAAACAGGATCCCCGTGGAAGGCGTCGTGGAAGAGGAGGTGAAAGGCGGTTTTTCCATCAAAATCGCCGGCTCGTTCCGGGCCTTCTGCCCGTTTTCCCAGATGTCCCTCGAGCGGATCAATGCCCCCGAATCCCTGATCGGCCGGAAACTTCTGTTCCTTCTCATGGAGTTCGACGGGAAGGGACGAAACATCGTCGTCACCAGGAAACCCCTCCTGGAAGCGGAACGGAAGGAGCGGAGGGAGGCCCTCATGAACTCCCTCGAGGAAGGGATGACCGTTCGCGGGAAGATCGTCTCCTTCCAGAAATACGGGGCCTTCGTCGATCTGGGCGGCGTCGACGGCCTGCTTCCCATTTCCGAGGTTTCCTGGGGCCACGTGGAGGACATCCGCGATTATCTCTCTCCGGGACAGGAACTGGACCTTCTCCTCCTGAAAGTGGACCGGGAAAAGGACCGGCTCTCCCTGAGCCTTCGGGGAACCCAGCCCGACCCGTGGCTGACGGTGGACGAGCGCCATGCGGAAGGTTCGATCCGCCAGGGTAAGGTGACCCGTTTCGCCCGCTTCGGCGCTTTCATCGAGCTGGAACCCGGGATCGAGGGCCTTCTCCACATCTCCCGTATCGGCGGCGGCAAGAAAATCAAGCACCCCGGGGACGTCCTGAGCCGGGGACAGACTCTCGACGTGCGGATCGAAAGAATCGACAAGACGGCGAAACAGATTTCCCTGGTCCCGCCGGATGAGGAAGGCCTGGCCGGGGACCGGGAAAAGGACGATTATCTTTCCCTCAAGACCGCCCAGACGGGTTCCCTGGGAACCTTCGGGGATCTGTTCCGGCAGAAGCTCCAGGGATCGGGCGGGAAAAAGAAAAGATAACGACGCCGAAAAGGAAAGGGGGACATGCCGGGCACATCCAAGCGACCGCTTCTCGTTCTTTACGAACTTGTAAAGAAGCCGAATCAACACTTTTTCGAACGGCAAAGTAAAAAGCTCCGTAGGCAAGGTGCCCGAATCCCGAGGACTGAGGTGTACTTCCGGTACGCCGCAGGGACGAGGGAAGAAGGGCAACGCAGCATATGGACTTTTTACAAAGCCGTCATTCTTTGCGCCCTTCTTCTGCCGTGCCTCTTCCTGGCGGGGTGTTGCCGGACGCCCTACACGCCGGACAACATGGACAACCTCTGTGAAATTTTTCGCGGAGAAAGGGACTGGTACCGGGGAGCCGCCGCGGCCAGGGACCGCTGGGGGATTCCCATTCCGGTCCTGATGGCCTTCATGCACCAGGAATCCCGGTTCGAATCCAGGGCGAAGCCGCCCAGGACGACGTGCCTGTGCATTTTTCCCGGACCCAGGCCCTCTTCGGCCTACGGGTACGCCCAGGCCCTGGATGAGACCTGGGACGCCTACATCCGGGCCACCGGGAATTCCGGGGCGGACCGGAACGACTTCGACGACGCCGTCGACTTCATCGGCTGGTATTGCGCCCAGGGCCGCAGCCGCTGCGGCATCGAGGGGGGCGACGCCTACAGCCTCTACCTCGGCTATCACGAGGGATGGGGGGGCTTCAGCAGGAAAACCCATGCCTCGAAGCCCTGGCTTCTCGCCGTTGCGCGGAAGGTCCAGTCCCGGGCGAAAATGTATCAGAGCCAGCTCGCCGCCTGCGAGTCCGAGTTCATCCGCAAACGGGGGTGCTGCCTGTGGCCGTTCTGAAAAAGACGACCGGGAAAGCCGTCTTCCTCCCCGCCCTTTTGTTTTTCCTCTTTTCCTGCGGCGCCCCGGAAGTCCGGTACGAACGGGCCCCGTCCCTCCTGCCGGGTACGGATCGGCAGATGAAGACGGCGGGGTACTGGATCGGACGCCATCCCGCCCCTGACCGGCTGTTCCTCGATCCCTCGCAGATCGAAAGACTCAACCGTTACGTGGCGGAGGAGCTGAAACGCACCCGCGACCTTCTTTCCGCGCCGGAGGCCTTTCCCCGGGAGGACCTGCTTCCCCTCCTGGAGGAGGACGCGGAACCGTTCGGGCAGGGAACGTACTACGGGAGGGACGGCGACGAGGCGGAACCCTCTTTCCTCGACTCTCTGGACCGGAACCGAAACATGGGCGGTCTTCCGGAGCGGATCGTCCCGCGTCCGGCCCTGGTCGTCCGGTTCGCGGAACAAAGGGTGTTCCCCGCGGCGGACCCCCTCTATGCCAAACGGGGCGACCTGAATTTC